>Ga0207675_100007270_pt1 | contig 10467 bp, 11 predicted proteins | sample KBSSwiS42_FD_184305 | JGI IMG/M metagenome (GOLD analysis project Ga0207675, IMG submission 184305) | Switchgrass rhizosphere microbial communities from Kellogg Biological Station, Michigan, USA - KBS Switchgrass S4-2 (SPAdes) (version 2) | ecosystem: Host-associated > Plants > Roots >...
CCAGCAAAGCGAGTATCTCGACAGCTACGCGGGCGCAGACTGGGGAAGTGGACGTGCGGGAGGCATCGACGTCGCTCACGGGCGTCGATGTTTCACGTGAAACATTTGCAGGTGGTGGTGAAGGGATGGAGCAGGAACACGACGACGAGGCCGTCGAGGATGAGGCTGCCGTCGCGGTTCGTGAAGCCGTGACTCGGGCAGCAGTGGAAGCCGGTGTCGATGTTTCACGTGAAACAAACCAGGTGGTCCCTGGGACCCCAGTTAATGAATTGGGCCAGGAACCAAGCGTGGACATTGAGGCTGCAGCCAGGAACGCGCGGGTCACCTTTCGTGTCCATCGCGACGCTGCGAACGGAACCCGCCGTGTCATGGCGGTCGCCAATCAGAAGGGCGGCGTCGGGAAGTCCACGACGGCGGTCAACATCGGTGCCTACCTTGCCTTGGCGGGGGCACGAGTCCTGGTGGTTGACCTTGACCCACAGGGAAATGCGTCGACCGGCTTGGGCCTCGACCATCGCGACATCGAACCGTCGATCTACGACGTGCTCACCGGAGAGACACCACCGGCCGAGGCGATTCGGGCCACCGGAGTGGCGAACCTCCACGTTCTCCCCAGCACCATTGACTTGGCCGGCGCGGAGGTGGAGTTGGTCAGTGCGATGTCGAGGGAGACTCGACTTCGCCGGGCCCTCGAGTCGATCGATCACCAGTACGACGCGATCCTGATCGACTGCCCACCGTCGCTCGGGCTGCTCACCGTGAACGCTCTGGCCGCGGCGGATGAGCTCCTGATTCCGATCCAGTGCGAGTACTACGCCCTTGAGGGGCTCGGTCAGCTGCTCCGCAACGTGGAGCTCGTTCGGGCCAATCTCAACCCGGAGCTTCGTATCGGCGGCATCGTGCTGACCATGTACGACGGCCGGACCCGCCTGGCCCTGCAGGTTGTGGATGAGGTCCGGAGGCACTTCACGGACGTGGTCTATCAAACGGTCGTGCCTCGAAGCGTCCGGCTGTCGGAAGCACCGGGCTACGGTGTTCCGATCGCTCTCTACGATCCACTTTCGCGTGGTGGCATTGCCTACCGCGACCTGACCTTTGAACTCGCGGAGCGGAGTGGCTTGCTCGCGCCGACCGGAGAAGGAGCCAGCTGATGCGACGCCGTGGTGGCCTTGGCCGTGGACTGGATGCTCTGATCCCAAGCAGCCCTCAGGACGACCGCGAGCCGGCGGCTCAGCCAGTTGACCAAGAGCCCGTCACAGCAGTCGAGGTTGAGGACTCCTCTGGTCCAACCTTCGAGCAGCTCCTCATCGATCGCATCGACCCCAACCCGCGTCAGCCTCGTGGGGCCTTCGACGAGGAGCCGTTGCACGAGCTCACCGCGAGCATCGAGGCCGTCGGCGTGCTGCAGCCAATCGTGGTCCGTCCCAATGGAGAGCGCTATCAGATCGTGATGGGGGAGCGCCGGGTTCGCGCTGCCAGGACCGCAGGCCTCGAACGCATCCCGGCCATAGTCCGAACCACCGAGGACGATCAACTGCTTCGGGATGCATTGCTTGAGAACATCCACCGAGAGGATCTGAACCCGCTCGAGGAAGCGGCGGCGTACGAGCAGCTCTTGGTCGACTTTGGGATTACTCAAGAAGAGCTGGCGGCTCGTCTGGGGCGGAGTCGGCCCGTAATCGCCAACGCGATGCGGCTTCTGCGGCTGCCCGGAAGCGTCCAGCGTCGGATCGCAGCCAAGACGCTGTCGGCCGGTCACGCCCGTGCTGTCGCCTCGTTGGAGGATCCGGTTCAGCAGGAGCGACTTGCCGACCGGATTGTGGCCGAGGGCCTGACGGTCCGGATGGCCGAGGAGCTCGCCCAGCGGATCAAGAACGGGGAACCACTCCTCGGACCCGACGAGCGGGCCCGTGTCCGGGTGCGGCCGGCGATGCAGGCACCTGGCATGGTGGACCTGGCGGAGCGACTCTCGGATCGCCTTGAGACTCGGGTCCGGGTCCAGCTCGGGAAGCGCAAGGGCAAGGTACTGATCGAGTTCGCCACCCTGGACGACCTGCAGCGCATTTGCGATGCGATCGGCCTCGAACAGCGCACCCTCCAACTGCCCGAGGGCGTGGAGCCGGCTGGAGACGACCCGCAAGTGATCCGCGAGGAGCGGACGGCAACGCCGGCCTCAGCCTGACGTTCCCCCGTTCCGCCCTCCTCACGACCGATCAACGTCGTGACTACTCCCTCGATGAAGGCCGTCCGACTTCTCGCCCGCCCGGGCCGAGTAGGAGGCAACCGAGTGGAATCTGGTCGGAGTGGGCCGTCCGGCCGTGGAGGCGGCTGGCGGTAGGGTCCGGCCAGGGGACGGCCTCCGCAGGGTGGGGAGGCTTGGTCAGGTCGGGACTGGCCGGGGATTGACTCGGCCGGGTGAGAACCGGCCGGAGTGGTTGGCCGGGGATTCACTCGGCCGGGTGAGAACCAGTCGGAGTGGTTGGCCGGGGATTGACTTGGCCCGGTGAGGCCTGGCCGGAGTGGACTGGCCCCGAATGCGGCTTGGCTGGAACCGGTGGGAACTCACCCGGGTGCGTTTGATCGTGGGGAGGGCGTCCCTGGGGGCAGGCCCCGACCCCGGGGCCACGTCTAGCGGGGGCGGCGGGCGGTGGCGCGGTCGGTGAGGTGGGCGGCGAGGTCGGCGAAGGTGAGGTTCGCGGCGTCGGCGGCCATGGGGACCAGGCTGGTGGTGGTGAGGCCGGGGCCGGTGTTGACCTCGAGGATCTGGCAGGTGCCGGTGGGGTCGAGGATCGCGTCGACTCGGGAGATGTCGCGGCAGCCGAGGGCGAGGTGGGCGGCCTGGGCGGCTTCGAGGCAGCGGGTGGTGGTCGCTGGGTCCAGGTTGGCGGGGACCCGGAACTCGGCGGCGCCGTGGGTGTAGCGGGCGGAGAAGTCGTACCAGCCTTCCTTGGGGTGGATCTCGACAGGGGGGAGGGTGGGAAGACCGTCGACGACCGAGAGGGCCAGCTCGTTTCCTTCCACTCGCTGCTCAAGCAGGACGGTGTCGTCGTAGCCGAAGGCCGCCATGAGAGCGGCTGGAAGCTGATCGGGGCGCTCGACCAGGCGGATGCCGAGGGCTGAGCCTCCCCGGTTGGGCTTCACGACGAGGGGCAGGCCGAGCTCGTCCATGGCCCGGTCGAGCAGGGACCCAACTCCGAGCTCCCGGAGGGCGCCCTCGGTCAAGGGGATGGCCGATGGGACCGAGAGGCCGGCGCGGCGGAGAACAGACTTGGCGGCCAGCTTGTCGAAGGCGAGGCGGCTGGCGTCGAAGCTCGACCCGGTGTACGGAATCCCGAGAAGCTCGAGAATCGACGCGACCGTACCGTCTTCCCCGAAACGGCCATGGAGTGCGAGGAAGGCGACGTCGAACTCGCCGGTGCCGAGGGTCTCGACCAGCCGGTGGTCGGCGTCGAGCTCGCCGACCCGGTAGCCGCGTTCGCGCAGGGCCTCCGCGACCCGCTGGCCCGAGCGGAGCGACACCTCCCGCTCGAACGACAGGCCGCCGGCGATGACCGCCACCGAGCAGTCGAAGGTCACGGTGCGCCAGCCCCGCCGGCCGGGCGCCACGGCTCGTCCATGTGGAAGCTCACGATGCTCCATCCCAGCAGGTCAGGGCCGGCCCACAACCCCAGCCGTCGGGGGCGGGCCGGAGCTGCTGTGGGGAAGAGCACGACGCTCCGTCCCAACTGATCGGAGGGGCCAGGATCCTCTGTGTGGAGGCTCATTGCACTCCGCCCCAGCCGGCGGGGCGGCCCTGGTCGGACTCGGGGTCTCCGGCGGGGAGACCGCCGAGGGCGCGGGCGAGGGCGAGCTCCTCGTCGACGACGCCAGCGAGGCGGCGGACGCCCTCGCGGATCCGGTCGGGGGGCGGGAAGCAGTAGGACAGGCGGAGGCAGGAGGCGCCTTGGCCGTCGGCGTAGAAGGCGCCGCCGGGGACGTAGGCCACGCGGGCGGTGATCGCCTTGGCCAGCATGGCGCGGGCGTCCAGGTGGTCGGGCAGGCGGACCCACACGTAGAAGCCGCCGGTCGGCTTGGTCCAGGTCACCCCGGCGGGCACGTCCTCGTCCAGGGCGTCGAGCATCACGTCGCGCCGCTCGCGGTAGATCTCCCGGAGGTCCTTGAGCGTCTCCCGCCAGGGGTAGTTCGCGAACCAGCGGTAGGCGACCGCCTGGGTGAAGCTCGAGGAGCAGAGGTCGGCCGCCTCCTTGACCAGGACCATCCGCTCACGCAGGGCCGGGGGCACCAGCGCCCAGCCGATGCGAAGGCCGGGGCAGAAGACCTTCGACAGGCTCCCGAGATAGACGACGTTGTCGGGGTCCAGGGCGCGCAGGGCATTCGGCGGGTCGCTCTCGAACCCCAGCATCCCGTACGGGTTGTCCTCCAGGACCAGGACGTTGTGCCGCCGGGCGAGCTCGAGGACCCGCTCCCGGCGGCCGGCGGCCAGCGTCACCCCGGCAGGGTTGTGGAAGTTGGGGACCGTGTAGAGGAACTTGACCCGCCGCCCGTCACGCTCGAGACGTTCAAGGGTTACTGCGAGAGCGTCGGGATCGAGACCGTCGTCGTCGAGTGGCACGTGGCAGACGTCGACCTGGTACTGCGAGAACGCGGACAGTGCGCCGACGTAGGAGGGGCCCTCGGCCACGATCACGTCGCCCGGGTCGCAGAACATACGGGAGATGAGGTCCAGCGCCTGCTGTGAGCCCTCGGTGACCACGACGTCGCCGCCGGACCCGCGGATGCCCTCGTGCCGCATCAGCTCGGTGAGGACCTCGCGCAGGCGCGGGTCGCCCTGGCCGCCGGCGTACTGGAGGGCGGCAGGGCCCTCCTCGGCCAGGACCTCCTCGAGCACATCCCCGACGATGTCGAAGGGCAGGGCCGCCGTGAACGGCATGCCGCCGGCCAGGCTGACGATCTCGGGCCGGGCGGCGACGGCGAACAAGGCCCGGATCTCGGAGGCGGTCATCGAGCGGGTGCCGCGGGCGTAGCGGTCCCGAAATGGGTCATCGGCGCGCATGACCTTGAAGGATAGCGCCACCTGGCAAGCCCACTGAGCGACTGCTAGCATCGAGCCGCTGTCCGGCCTGCGAATACATCCTGTGCTACGAGCCTCGCTGCCAGTGCTCCGCCGTGTTGGGGGGAGTTTCTTCGTGGGCCTCTTCTTCGGTCTGATGTGGGCGTTGCTGATCATTCACCGCCGCCCTCCCCGCTCTTCAGGGGCTTCCTGACTTGGGACGCAAGCTGGTCCCGCTCGGGGCCGAGACCCTCGACCTGGTACCGGAGCCGTGCCGTCGCTGTGTCTTCTGGGAGCTCGGCGCCAAGGCGCGGCCCCGTGGGTCGGAGGACGCGGCGCTCCAGAAGGAGGCCTGGCTCTCCTCGGTCGTGCTGGAGTGGGGCCCCGCCGGGCATGTCGTCTCGGTGGACGGGGAGGTGGCCGGCTACTCGCTGTTCGCCCCCACGCATCTGCTGGAGCAGGTCGGGTTCCAGGCCGCCCGGCCGGTGAGCCGGGACGCCGTCCTGCTCGCCACCCTGGCCGTCCTGCCCGGGTTCGAGGGCCAGGGGATCGGGCGGGTCCTGCTCCAGACCATGGCCCGCGACCTGACCAAGCGCAAGGTGCGGGCGGTGGAGGCGTTCGCCGACCGGGCCCCGACCCGGCGCGACTGCCGCGTCCCGGCCGGGTTCCTGGAGGCGAGCGGGTTCCAGGTCGTCCGCGACCACCCTCGCTACCCCCTCATGCGCATGGACCTGCGCACCGCCCTCACCTGGAAGGACGCTCGCGAGGCGGCCCGGGAGGCCCTCCGGGTCCCGGCCCCGGCGCAGCCGGCCCTGCGGCCCGTCCCCTCCTCGCGCCCTCCCGCCTGAGGGTCGCCCGGACCGCGCGGTGGCGCGAACCACCAGCGGGTGCCCACCGAACTGGGCCCCGGATATGGAACGAGCCCGACCCACTGGGTCAGGCTCGCTGGCTGGGATGCTGGGGTGGGTTGGTCAGCCGATGAACTCGGAGAGCTCGGTGACGATGTTGCGCTTGGGCATGGCGCCGATCAGCCGCTTCTTCTCCACGCCACCGATGAACAGCGCGAGGGTCGGGATGCTCATGACCCCGTAGCGCATGGCCACGTCGGGGTTCTCGTCGACGTTGAGCTTGGCGATCGTCAGCTTGCCCTTGTGCTCATCGGCGATCTCCTCGAGCACGGGACTGATCATCTTGCAGGGGCCGCACCACTCGGCCCAGAAGTCGACCAGCACGGGCGTGCTCGACTGGAGCACATCGCTGTCGAACGTGGCGTCGGTCACGGCTGCGGCTTTCGTCATATCGTCGGTGCGGTCGGGACCTCGGCCCCTATGCACCTCCACCTCCTCGAACGGATGATCCCCCCGGCCAGGGTCCAACGACCGCTGGCTCCTACGTATTCCTGCCCACCGGGAGCGGTCGGCAACCCGGCTTCATTCCCAGTTGTCGGTGGTCGCACCGGAGTCGTGTCCGTGGGCCTCCAGCCAGCGCTCGGCGTCGATGGCGGCCGCGCAGCCGGTGCCGGCGGCCGTGACCGCCTGCCGGTAGGTGTGGTCGACGACGTCGCCCGCCGCGAACACGCCGTCCACGCTCGTCGCGGTCGAGGGCGGGTTCGGGGTCACGATGTAGCCGGCCTGGTCGAGCTCGACCTGGCCTCCGAACAGGTCGGTGTTGGGGGTGTGGCCGATGGCCACGAAGACCCCGGCCACTGGGAGCACCTTCTCGGTGCCGTCCTCGAGGTTGCGCAGCCGGACCCCGGTGACCGTCTGCTCGCCGAGCACGTCGGCCACGGTCGAGTTCCACTCGAACCCGATCTTGGGGTTGGCGAAGGCCCGGTCCTGCATGACCTTGGAGGCGCGCAGCCGGTCACGCCGATGGACGACGGTGACCTTGGTCGCGAACCTGGTCAGGAAGGTGGCCTCCTCGAGGGCGGAGTCGCCGCCGCCGACCACCACCAGCTCGAGGTTGCGGTAGAAGAACCCATCACAGGTGGCGCAGGTCGAGACCCCGCGGCCGAGGTACTGGCGCTCGCCGGGAAGGCCGAGCATCTTTGCCTTGGCGCCAGTGGAGATGATGAGGGCCTTGCCGGTGTACTCGACATCCTCGACCCAGGCGCGAAACGGCGGGCCGGCCAGCTCGACCTTGGTGGCGTCGGCGCGGATGAACTCGGCGCCGAAGCGCTCGGCCTGCTCGCGCATCTTGCCCATCAGCTCCGGGCCGAGGATCCCGGTCGGGAAGCCGGGGTAGTTCTCGACCTCGGTGGTGAGCATGAGCTGCCCGCCCGCCTCCGCCCCTTCCAGGACGATCGGATGGAGGTTCGCGCGGGCGGTGTAGAGGGCCGCGGTCAGCCCGGCCGGGCCGGAGCCGACGATCAGCACCGGAGCGCTGGTGCGGGATGTTGCCATCAGGGTGGGCGCGCCTCCTCGGACGTCGGCGATCTGGGAGCCGTTCTCTTCAACCGATTGTCCCACATGACTATTCCGGGTCCGACCCGGGGGAGCGGCGTCCGACCGGGGGAGGGGGCCACGTTGTGGGCGTGGTTCTCGTACGCTTAGAGCATGACGGCCGACCAGACGAACTTGGCGCCGACCTGTGTGAACCATCCCAAGGTCGAGACTCGGCTGACGTGCTCCAACTGCGGCGACCCGATCTGCACCCGGTGCATGGTGACGACCGCGGTCGGGCAGAAGTGCCCGAGCTGTGCCAAGCAGAGCGGCCGGGCCAAGGGCAACCCGGAGCCGCAGCTGCTGGGCCGGGGGTTCGGGGCCGGCGTGGCGGTGGCGGCGCTGGGCGGAGTGGTGCTGGTGGCGGTGCCGTTCGCCGGGCTGCTGCTGGCGCTCGCCCACGGGTTCGTGGTCGGCTCCACGGTGCGCTGGGCGGCGCGCCGCCGGACCCACACCTGGCTCGGGGTGGCGGCCGCGGCCGCGGTCCTGGTCGGCCTCGGCGGCCTGGTCCTGGTGCTGGGCGGCAACCCGTTCGCGACCAGGCTCCTCTTCGCCTACGTGCTCAGCGGCGGGGTCGCGTTCGCCCGAGCCAGCGGCGCCTGGTAGCGCCTCACGGGGGCCCGGGCCCGAAAGCCTCCTCCCTGACCCGCCACGCTGGTGGCTAGCGGACCCGTTCGGTGGCCAGGACGGGGGAGGTGCAGCTGTCGCGGGGGAACACCCAGAGGTCGACCCGGCTGGGTTGAGGGGTGCTGGTGGTGACCAGGATGGTGGCTGCGCGACCCTGGTAGTTGCCTTCGATGAAGAAGGCGGGGGTGAGGGGCCGGGTGGCCGGGTCGGCGGCGGCGGTTGCGGCCGGGAGGCAGGACTGGAGCCGCGGGGCGTCGGCCGATGCACCTGCGGCGTCGGGGCTGAAGGTGCGTTCGCCCTGGCCGGTCGCGGCCTGGGGAGTTCTGGAGGCGGCGCTGTTGAGGGCGGCCTTGGCCCGGGAATCGGTGTCGAGGCGTCGTCGGACCGTGTCCGCCGTGACCTCGCCCTGGACACGGAATACCGGCAGGTTGGCGGCGGCGGAGGGAGCTGGGGTGGCGGCCTCCCTGGCCCCGCCGGCGGCGCCGGTGTCGCCACCGGCGGTGGTGACGTGGGGGCCGGACTGGTTGAGGAACGGGATGACCAGGGCGGCCACGAGCAGGGCGGCGGCCGCGCCCCAGGCGACGGGGCGGCGGTACCAGGGGGTGGCCGGGCGGCGGGCCCGCCGCCCGGGAGCGGCCCTTGGAGCCGTGGCGGGCTCGGGGGTGGTGGCGGCCTCGGCGTCCACGGCGGCGGCCAGGCGGTCGTGGAGGCCGGGCGGGAGGTCCGGCTCCTCGAGGAGGGCCAGGCTGGCCCGGGCGCGCCCGACCGACGCGACCAGCTCGGCGCACGACGTGCAGCCCGCCAGGTGGGCCTCGACGTCCAGCCGCTCGCGGCGGTCGACGTCGCCGGCCTGGAAGGCGGCGAGCTGCTCGTGGTCGGGATGGTCAGGCACGACAGGTTGCTCCTGGGTGGGGCCGGTCGAGGTCGGTGTGGGCCGGTGGCAGTGGCTACTCCTGGCGGGGGTGGTCGCTCTCTGTAGATTCGGACGCTGGCGATCTGGTGTCGGTTCCCGGCGGGCCGGCCACCCGGAGTGAGGGGCGGGCGGGTTCGGTGTCCGGAGGGTCGGCGAGGTGCTCGGCCAGGGCGAGGCGGCCGCGGAACACGCGGCTCTTCACGGTGCCGACGGGAACCTCGAGGATCTGGGCGGCGTCGGCGTAGGGGACCCGGTAGAGGTCGCAGAGGACGACCGCGACCCGGAACTCCTCGGGCACCTGGGTGAGGGCGGCCTGGACGGCGACGGCGGTGGCGACCGCCTCGCCGAGCTCGCTGCCGGGGGCGACGGCCAGGCCGGCGTCCTCGGGGTCGAGGGCGGCCAGGCGGGCCCGGCCCCGGCGACGGGCCTGGTCGGTGGCGGCGTTCACCGCGATCCGGTACAGCCAGGTCGAGAAGGCGGCCGCCCGGCGGAAGCTGGAGGCCTTGCGGAGGGCGGCCAGGAACGCCTCCTGGGCGGCGTCCTCGGCGTCCTCCCGGTTGCCGAGGATCCGCAGGCAGAGCCCGTAGATGCGGCGTTCGTGGCGCGCGACCAGCTCGCCGAAGGCCCGCGGGTCGCCTCGCAGGTGGGCGGCGAGGAGAGCCTCGTCGCTCGGGATACTCACGACCGCAGGCCGGCTTCGGCAATCCCGATGCGGTACCCGCCGCCGTCCTGGGGCAGGTCGGTGAACCAGACGAGGTAGTGCCGCTGCGGGCCACCAGAGAGCTTCAGGGTGAGCTCCGCGGCCGCGTCCTGCTGCCTGGCGACCTCACGCCAGCCGCTGCCCTCGTCGAACTGGTCAGGGATGGCGTCGTCGTTGGTGGCGTAGACGGTGAAGTCGGCCCCGGCCGTGGTGAGGTTCAGCCTGAGCTGGCGGGCCTGCTTCGGCTCCTCCAGGCTGAGCACGAACCCGACCCCCGCTTTCAGTCCGCCGAGCCCGGCGGACTTGTAGCGGTCGGTCTCCCAGATCGTGGCCGGGTTGCTGTCGACCGCGTTGCCCGCCTCCGCGTCGTGCTCGCCGGTGGCTTCGTAGGTCAGAGCGAGGTTGTTGTGGGCGGAGACGTAGGCCGGGCGGGCCGCGATCACGCGCCGGTAGGCGTCGATCGTCCGCGGCCAGTCGTGCAGTTCGCGCCATCGGTTGGCGAGGTTGTAGTGGGCGATCGAGAGGTCGTCGTACGCGATCGCGCGCTGTGTCCAGATCCCCGCCAGCACCGCGAGGAGCGCGGCGAGCGCAACCGCGCGCGGCGCGCCGCGGCGCACGCGCTGGACCGTCTCGGCGATGCCCGCGCTCGCGAACAACGCAAGCACGGGCACGGCGGGGATCCGGTACCGCGCGAGCACGAAGAACGCGAGCAGCGTCGCGAGCACCATCGCGAGCA
>Ga0207675_100007271_pt1 | contig 10466 bp, 7 predicted proteins | sample KBSSwiS42_FD_184305 | JGI IMG/M metagenome (GOLD analysis project Ga0207675, IMG submission 184305) | Switchgrass rhizosphere microbial communities from Kellogg Biological Station, Michigan, USA - KBS Switchgrass S4-2 (SPAdes) (version 2) | ecosystem: Host-associated > Plants > Roots >...
CCGGTCGCGCCGGTGGCGGACCCGATCGCCCCGGCCGCCGACCCGCTCGCGCCGATGGCCATGGCCGCGGGCTCCCTGCGGGACGAGCCCGCGCCCGGCGGCGACGCCCTCGACCACCCGCAGACGCGGACCTCTCTGTCCACGCCGACCCCGCCGCCGCCGACCCCGTATCCCACCGGTCCGCAGGGCTATCCGTCATCGCCGGGACAGCCGGCCCAGGGGTACCCCGGGCCGCAGAGCTACGCGGGCCAGCAAGGCTACCCGGGGCAGCAGAGCTACCCCGGCGAGAGCTATCCGGGGCAGCAGAGCTACCCGGGCCAGCAGGGCTATCCCGGACAGCAGGGCTACCCCAGCCAGCAGGGTTACGCGGCGGGGCAGCAGGCCTACCCGGGCCAGCAGGGCAGCCAGGGCTACCCGGGCCAGCAGCAGTACCCCGAGCCGCAGGGCTACCAGACCGGTCAGGGCGCCCAGGGTGAGCAGGCCCAGGGGTGGTGGGGCGGCCAGCAGCCCGGCGGCCCGCCCGGCCAGGGAACGTCCGGCGTTCCCGGCGAGTGGTACGCGCCGGGCGGGCCCCCGCAGCCGCCGCGCAAACGGCCGAAGTGGCTGATCCCGGCGGGGGCGGCCGCGGCCGTCGTGGCGATCGTGGTGATCCTGGTGCTGACCCTGGGGGGCGGTTCCTCCGGCAACAACAACGCCGGGGCGGGCTCGAGCTCGGCTCCGGCGCAGACCCACAGCGCCTCCCCCAGCCCCAGCACGACCCCGACCGTAGGCGAGCTGCGGCTCGCTCAGCTCCAGGCCGGCGACTGCCTGACCGGGGCGAACCTGCAGCTGAACAAGAACACGCCGTGGCCGAAGCTGAGCCAGGGGGTGCCGTGCACCGAGGACCACACCGCCGAGGTCTTCTACGCCAGCAACACCCACTGGGCCAAGCAGGGCGCCTATCCCGGCGACGCCGCGATCAAGAAGGACGCCACCGCCGCGTGTAACAGCGCGTTCGCGTCCTACGTGGGGATCGCGTACTCCAAGTCGCTCTACACCTGGACCGACATCGTGCCGGACGCGTCGACCTGGCCGGGCGGCGACCGCGGGCTGCACTGCGTCCTCTACTACGCCACGAACGAGCATCCCGCCGGCGTGACGCTGCACAGTTCGCTCAAGGGCTCGGCCAAGTAGGGCCTCTGGTCTACGGCTGAGGCACGCGCCCCGGCCCGTTCGGTACCCGGCCGGTACGGAGCTGGGCCGGGCTGATATCGGGACGGTCGCGGACGCCGAACACGTCCCGCAGGGCGCTCAGCGCGGCCAGCTCGCCGCACCGGCCGTGCACCCCGGGGACCGGCGGAGTGGCCGAGGAGCACAGATACAGGCCGCGGACCGGCGTCCGGTACGGGTTCCACCTGGGCACCGGGCGCAGGACGGTCTGCCGCAGCGTCTGCATGCCCACGCCGATGTCGCCGCCGACGTAGTTCGGGTTGTGCGCCTCCTCGTCGGCGGCGGTGCGCACGGAGCGGGCCAGCACGAGGTCGCGGAAGCCGGGCGCGAACCGCTCGATCTGCGCCTCGATCCGGTTGGTCATGTCGACCTCGGAGCCGGATGGCACGTGACAGTAGGTCCACAGCGTCTGCTGGCCGGCCGGGGCGCGGGACGGATCGGCGACGCCGGGCTGGACCACGAGGACGTAGGGGCGGTCCGGGTGCTTGCCCGCCGCTACTTCGGCCTCGGCCGCGGCGACCTGCTCGAACGTGCCGCCCAGGTGCAGGGTGCCGGCCAGGCGGCACGGTTCGCTGGTCCACGGCACCGGCCCGGACAGGGCGAAGTCCACCTTGCAGACGCCGGGGCCGTAGCGGAACCGGCGCAGCGCGGCCCGGTACCGGCGGGGCAGCGTGTCGCCGGCCAGCTGTGCCAGCGCGCGCGGCGAGACGTCGAGGAGGATAGCCCGGGCGGACGGAAGCTCGGCGAGCGAGCGCACCCAGCGGCCGGTCTCGATGCGGCCGCCGCTGGCGACCAGGGCCGCGGCCATCGCGTCGGTGATCCTGGCGCTCCCTCCGGCCACCACCGGCCAGCCAGCCGCATGGGCCAGGCCGATCAGCAGCAGGCCGACCCCCGCGGTCGGCACCGCGGTCAGCGGCATCATCGTGTGCGCCGCGGCGCCGGCCATGATCGCCCGGGCCTCGTCGGTGTCCCACCGCCTGGCCACCACCGAGGCCGGCAGGATGGCCCGGCGGCCGTAGTTCGCGGCGGCCAGCGGATGCGCGGGCGGCGTGCGCAGCGGGGCCAGGATCGCCTCGAGGACGTCGTCCATGTGACTGGCCAACGGCCCGAGCAGGCGCCGGTAGGCGCGGCCGTCGGCACCGAGCCTGGCGGCGGTCTCGGCGACCGAGCGGGTCACGACCGCGGCCCGGCCCCCGTCCAGCGGCTGGGCGAACTCCACCTCGGGCCGGGCGAGCGTGACCCCGCGCGCGGCCAGGTCGAAGCGCTTGAAGAACGGTGACGCCACCGCCAGCGGGTGGGCCGCGGAGCAGACGTCGTGCCAGAAGCCCGGCAGGGTCAGCTCCTCGGTCCGGCAGCCGCCGCCGATCGACGGCGCGCCCTCGATGACCTGAACCCGGAGCCCGGCCGCCGCCATGGTCAGGGCGGCCGCCAGGCCGTTGGGCCCGCTGCCGACGACTACCGCGTCCACGTCCATGGCTGGTCAGGCTACCCGCTGGGCTGGGCTTTCACGCCCCGCCTGAAGGTAAGAGTCTGCAGCACGCTGCGCACCATCGAGTTGTGCCAGATGTTGCTGGTGTGGCGCCACTGGCGCCTGGAGTCCACACAGGTGCTCCGGACCTCGACCGCCGGGTCGGCGACGCCGAGCCGCTGGCCGAGCGCGGTCAGCGTGGCGGTCCAGAACTTGTCCTCCTTGCGGTGCCCGGCCACGACCATGGAGACCTCGTAGAGCGGGTCGTTGGCCCGCATCAGCACCTGGGCCTGGACCATGGTGGCGTCGCCGGACCGTTCGGCCGAGAAGGTGATCCAGCCGGCGAACATGTGGCCCTGCGGGGTCATCAGCGTGAACGACTCGGCGTCGGCGTACAGCACGAAGACGCCCGTGGACAGCTTGACGCCGCCGCCGATGGCCAGGTCGAGCAGGGCCACGTCGCCGGGGTTGATCCCGGTGAGCGCGCCGGCGAACCGGTTGCCCTTCGGCCAGAACTCAGGGAAATGCTCGCGCCAGGTGGCGATGGCCTGCTCCGGCGTTATGTCCGGCCCGGCGTTCATCCGGTAGGTCTTCTGCCACATCTTGCCGAACCCCTGGACCGGCCCGGTCAGCCGGCGCCCGGCGACGTTCGTGCCACGGACGCCTTCCCGGGGGTCGACCTCGAGGCGGTCGATCTTCCTGGCCCAGCTGGCCACATCCCTGGGTGGCGCGGCCCGCGGTGCTAGCCTGGCCGCGTCCGGCGGGGGGATCGCGGCGGCCTCGCGCGCGCTCAGCCCGATCTGCTCGGCCGACGCCACGCGGTCCGGGCCCGGTGTTCCTGTTGTCTCGTTCATAGGGCGGTGCCCCTTACCTTACGGCGCCGTTGAGCGCCGATTCCTCGCTGTCGTAGATCGTGATCGCCTCGTCGAGCCTGGTCAGCTCGAAGATCTCGCGATAGTGCTCGCTCAGCCCGTAGGCAGCGAGCTGCTGGTGCTGCCGGTTGGCCCGGACCAGCAACGTGACGAGCATGCCGATGCCGCCGCTGTTCATGTACTCCAGGCCGCCGAAGTTCAGGACCAGCCTGCTCGTGGCGCCGCCGCCGGCGGCTTCGTAGGCCGACATGAGCACGGGCTCACAGGCCGCGGTGACCTCGCCCCTGATGTCCACCACGGCGGTCTTCTCGCCGACCCGGCGAACGTCCATCGTTATCGCTGGTGCGCCCATTGGTAATGTCCTCCCCTTCGTGTTACTTCTACTTCTGCTGCTGGCTGCCGGCTGCCGGCTTAAGCGGCCGGGTGGGTGAGCTCGCTGACGGCGCGGTCGAGATCGGGAAAGAGCTCGATGAAGTCCGACAGCCTGGTGATGTCGAAGATCTCGCGGTAATGCGGGGACAGGCCGCTGGCGACAACCTTCCTGCGTTCGGCCCGTGCCCGGGCGAGCACGCTGACGATCAGCGCAATGCCCGTGGAGTTGATGTAGTCCACCGCGGCGAAGTCGAGGACGACGGTGTCGTGGTTGTCCGGACCAGCCGCGACGGCCAGCTCGTAGGCGTCGGTCAGCACCCCGGCGGCGGACCCGTCGACCTCCCCGGACAGCTCGATGACGGCGGCTCCGGGGAGCGCCCGGGTCGTGGCCTCACATGCGCTCGTCATGTGCCGCACCTCCAGTTCGCATGGTCAGCCAGATGGTGTGCCGCTGGCCGTCCGTGGTTATGTCCATCGCGTCGACCATGTTGCGGATGAGGAACAGGCCCCAGCCGCGCGGACTCTGGTCGCCGTCGAGCTTCCGGATGAGATCGGGTTCTTCCTGCTCGTCCGCCTCGGGATGGACCTCACCGCCCTGGTCGGTGATCGCCACGATGATCTCGTCGCCGTCCTGGGTCACCGCGACCTCGACCGGGATCTCCGGGCGGTTGCCGTTGCCGTGCTCGATCGCGTTCATGGTCGCCTCGGCGACCGCGGTCTTCAGTCGTTCCAGCCTGGCGTCGGACAGCCCGAGGTCCTGCACGGTGCCGGCCACCCTCGCCAGCGCGTGGCGTTCGTTGCCCGGCTCGCTGGCCAGCGTGAACGTATCGAGCCTGCGCGGGGCTACCTGTGTCATCGCCCGTCTACCCCCTGATCCCCCTGGTGCCATGCGGACGGCGAGCGCTGGAGCGATACCAGCGTGATGTCGTCTTCCTGCTCGTGATCCGGTCCGGTGAAGTTGCCGAGCTCGGTCAGGCACAGGTCGATAAGGGCCTCCCCCGAGGGGCCCTTGCCGACCAGCTCCGAGACCCGCGGGAAGCCGAACATCTCCCGGTCGGGCGCGTGCGCCTCGGCCAGCCCGTCGCTGTGCAGCAGGGCGCAGTCGCCGGGCTCGAACTGGAAGCTCTTTTCCTCGTAGTCCATGCCGGGCATCAGCCCGAGCGGCATGCCGCGGGCCCTCAGCTCCCGCACGCCGTGCCGGGTCCGCACGTACGGCACGTCGTGGCCCGCGTTGGCGAACTCGATCTGGCCGCTGACCGGGTCGAGGACCAGGGCCAGGCAGGTGACGAACATGTGCGCCGGGATGTCCACGCAGAGCATGTCGTTGACGTGTCCGAGGACCTGGCCCGGCGAGATGAGCCGGGGCGCCGCGGCCCGCAGCAGCGCGTGCGTGCTCGCCATGACCAGCGCGGCCGGGACGCCCTTGTCGGTGACGTCGCCGACCACGAACATGACGCGCCCGTCCGGCAGCGGGATGAAGTCGTAGAAGTCGCCGCCGACCGTCCGGGCCGGGCGGTAGAACGCGGCAACGTGCCAGCTGGGCAGGTCGGGCAGGCTCTTCGGGAGGAACTGCTGCTGGATGATCTGCGCGATCTTCAGCTCCTGGTCGATCCGCTCCCGCTGCCTGGCTTCGGCCTGCTGCTGCCTGACCAGCTGGCCGACGCGCATGGCCGGGGCCGCGTAGCCCGCCAGGGAGTTGAGCAGCCGCAGGTCGTCGGTTGAGTAGCCGCGTTCTGACCGTCTCGGCCCGAGGCTGAGCATCCCCACCAGGCTGCCCGAGGAGATCAGCGGGACCACCAGGACGACGCCGGCTTGCTTCAACCTGGCGAGCGCCGGCGACTCGAGCTGAAGGCCCGTGATGTCCACCGCGCTGGCGGCGCTGAGCAGATAGCCGACCAGAGGGTCGTTCGAGGCCAGGTCGAGTTCGGGCCCGGCCGCCAGGACGTTCGGTGCCTGGGATTCTGTGATCGTGATGGCGCGCTCGGGGTTGCGGCGCAGCCAGCCGCGGACACGGCTGGCCTGGATGCGGCCGGGCCGCCCCTCGGCCGCGGCGCCCCCGCCGGCCGCGGCGCCCCCGCGGGCCTGGGTCCCCCCGCCGGCCCCGGCGCCGCGGCCGGCTTTGGTGCCGTTCTGCCGCGGGTCAGCCTCGGTTATCCCGGACGCCCCCCCGGGCGCTGGCTCAGTCTCGCTCGCCGCCGTAGCGGCCCCACTCCCCACCTGCTGCGCCATGTCACTCTCCGGTTCGCGGCATCGCTTGCACGCACCATCAGCCTAGGTAGTAGGCGATACGAGATCGTTACGGCAGTCAACCCTTGCCGCACGTTTTTTTACGCAGGTGCGTTACGGTTCTCTGGGATGGCAGTCTCCGGGATGGCAGCGACCGACCTCAGCCTGGCCTTGCTCGGGCCGCCGGTCGTCAGGCGGGACGGCGCGCCGGTCACCTTCGACACGAGGAAGGCGACGGCGCTGCTCGCGCTGCTCGCGGTCACCGGGCGCGAGCACAGCCGCGAACAGCTGGCCGACCTGCTCTGGCCCGAGGCGGACAGCGTCAAGGGACGTGCCTCGCTGCGCCGCACCCTGTCGGTCACCGCCGCGGTGATGGGCGACGGGCTCGTCGTCAGCCGGGCGGCCATCGCGCTCGACCCGGCGCTGGTCCGGGTGGACGTGCGCGAGTTCCACGCGCTGATCGGGCGGCCCGACGCCGCGTCGCTCGAACGAGCGGCGTCGCTGTACCGAGGGGACTTCCTGGCCGGGTTCACCCTGCGCGGCTGCGCGGAATTCGAGGAGTGGCAGGAGTCGGTGAGCGAGGAGCTCAGGCAGGCGCTCGCCCGGGGGCTGCAGCGACTGGTCGCCGCGTGCATCGCCGACGGCGCGCTGGAGCGTGCCGCCGGGCACGCCCGTCGCTGGCTGCAGCTCGATCCGCTCCACGAACCCGCGCATCAGGTGATCATCAGGCTGCACGGGTGGGCCGGGCAGCGTTCGGCCGCCATGCGGCAGTACCGGTCGCTAGTCCGGGTGCTCGACCGTGACCTCGCCGTCCGGCCGCTGCCGGAGACCACGCGTCTCTACGACGACGTGCGCGCGGGACGGCTCGGACCGCCGCCGGTCCCGGTCGCGGCGCCCGCGACAGATGATCCTGCCCCTGGCAAGGCGGTGGCGGCCACGGGTACGCCGACCTGGCCGCTGGTGGGCCGGACGGCCGAGCTGGACACCCTGCGGGCGGCCTGGCGGGCGGCCGGCCGCGATGGGGGCCGCAACGGGATCGGCCGTAGCGGCCGGGTGGTGGCCATCGCCGGCGAGGCCGGCAGCGGCAAGACACGGCTCATCGCCGAGCTGCGCGCCGAAGCGGCCGAGGCTGGTGCCGCCGTATTGGCCGCCCGCGGCCATGACGGCGAGACCGGGCTCCCGTTCGTGCTGGCCGCCGACCTGCTGCGGACCGCGCTGGCGGTCCGGCCCGACCTGCCGGACACGCTGCCCGCGCAGACCGCCGCGATGGCCGGCCGGCTGATCCCGGCGCTGGCCGCGTCGCATCCCGATACGGCCGCTCCGCCGCTGGACAGCCCGGTCGCGGTCACCAGGCTGTACGCGGCCATCGCGGACACGCTGCAGGCGGCAGCCGGCGGCGGTGACGAGCCGGGCGGGATCGTGGTGGTCGAGGACGTGCACTGGGCCGACAGCTCCTCCCTCGGCCTGCTCGCCTACCTCGTGCGCCGGCTCAGCGACTGGCCGCTGCTGCTCGTGCTGAGCTGGCAGCCCGAACAGGCGGGCCGGCTGCGGGTACTTCGGACCGCGCTCGCCGAGGCCGAAAGCCAGTCGCTGGGGCAGACCGTGGAACCCGGCCCGTTCGGTCCCGAGGCCATCGGCACGCTGCTCGGCCTGGACGGCATGCCCACGATCGACGTGTCCCGGCTACTGGCCGAGACGCGCGGGCTGCCCATGCTGGTCCGCGAGTACGTCGAGGCCCTCCGCGCGGCCGGGGAGCCGGAGGCCGGAGCGGGCGAGCCCGGCGCCTGGTGGCCGCCGGCCAGCGTCAGGGACCTGCTGCGGACCCGGCTGCAGGCGGTGAGCGAGGCCGCCCGGCAGATGCTGACCGCCGCCGCTGTGCTCGGCAGCGACAACGACGCGGACCTGCTGCGCGCCGTGAGCGGACGGGGCGAGGACGAGATCGTCGAGGCGATCGACGACGCGCTGACCCGGTCCCTGCTCACCGAGATCCCCCCGCCGGGCCCGCAGCAGGCGCCGTCCTACGGCTTCCCGTACGAGGCACTGCGCCGGACGGTGTACGAATCGGCTACCCTGGCCCGCCGCCGGCTGCTGCACGGGCGCGCGGCCGACGCCCTCGTCCGCCGGCACGAGCGCGATCCGGCCACCACCCGGGCCGCGGCCGTGGCCGACCACCTGCAGCGGGCAGGCCGGGACGAGCAGGCCGCGCAGTGGTGGTGGCGGGCCGCCGAGGTAGCCCGCGACCTGTACGCCCACGCCGAGGCGCACACGCACCTGACGAAGGCCCTGGCGCTCGGCTACCCGCAGCTGCCCGGGCGGATGGCCCTGGGCGAGGTGCTGGTCGCGCTCGGCCGGTACCGGGAGGCGCTGGCCGAGTTCGAGACGGCCGCCGCCCTCGCGACCGAGGCCGACCGGGCCATCCAGGCGACGATTGAGCACAAGCTCGCTGACGTCCACCACCGGCTGGGTGACTGGGATCTGGCCGAGGCGCACCTGGCGGTCGTGACGGAGCTGGTCGAAGGGACCGAATCAGGCCGGCTGGCCCGGGCTCAGGCGGACCGCGCCGTGGTCGCCTACCGGCGCGGCGCCGCCGGCCAGGCGGCCGATCTGGGCCGGGCCGCTCTGGCCAGCGCCCGGGCCGGCGCCGATCCAGGGGCCACGGCGCAGGCGCTCAACGTGCTCGGCATGCTGGCCGCCCGGTCCGGCGACGCCGCCGCGGCGGAGCGCTATCTGCGGGACGGCCTGGCCGTGGCCCGGCCCCTGGAACCGGGCGCGGCCGTGGCGGCACTGAACAACCTGGCCCGGCTGCTGGCCGAGACCGGACGCGGTGAGGAAGCCCTGACCGCGGCAGCGGAGGCCCTCGAGCTGGGCCGCGAGCTCGGCGACCAGCACCGGGTGGCGGCGCTGCACACCAACCTGGCCGACCTGCTGCACGCGGACGGCCAGCGTGACGCCGCGATGACCCATCTGAAGGAGGCGGCCAGGCGCTTCGCCTCCGTCGACGTGGGCGACGCCCCCCGCCCGGAGATCTGGACCCTGGTCGAGTGGTAGCGCCGAGCGGAGGCACCGCTACAGGCTGATAGTGAGCACCACCGTGATCGTGAGGCCGCCCGGGTTCACGGTGAGCTTGCCGTCCAGCGCGACCAGGCTCTTCGAGGTCACGGTGATCGTCACGCTCGCTCCGGCGGCCAGGGAGCCGGATGCGGGTGAGACGCTGATCCGGCCCGCCAGCGCCGGTCCGGCCGTGATCGAGTAGGCGCTGACCGGGCCGCCCCTGGCGGTCAGCGTGAACTTCCCGGCCGCGGTGCCCTTCACCGACACCAGGACCAATCGGCCGGCTGAGGACGACAGCGTGCCGGAAGCCGGGGGCGCCGCGGAACTCGCCGGCGGCGCCGGGTTCGCGCCGGTGGCGGGCGGCGACGTCAAGGCTCCGGGCGACGACGCCAGGGCCACCGGGGTTGTAGTGGCGGTGACACCGCCCGGCAGGGCCGACGGCGCCAGTCGCTGCCCGGTACCGCCGGTCCCGCGGCTACTGCCGCTGATGCCGCCCCCGCCGTTATGACCGGAGGGGCCGCCGCGCCCCGGGCCCGGGCCGCTGACCGGCCCGCTGTGCGTGGCTCCGCCGGCCGGGCTCGCGGACGGCGAGCCCGTGTGCGGGCCGGAGATGACCCCCACCACGATGGCGGCGGCCACCACGACCAGGCTGGCCGCGCCGGCCACCATGGCCTGCGGGTGGTGCAGGATCCGGTGCCACGGTCCGGCCCCGGGCGGGCTGATCGGTTTCGGGAAACCCTGAGGACCGAACGGGCCTGCCCGATTCGCCACGGTCAGGCGATGAGTCAGCCCGGCGGGCGAGCGGTCCGCCAGGACCTTCAGCACCTGCTCACGGAACCCTGGCAGTAGCGCGACTATCGGAACCGCGCCCGCGAACAGGGCCGGCGTCAGCTCCCGCCGCTTGCGTTCCCCGCAGACCTCGCACTGCTCGATGTGCCGGCTGATCCGCTTGCGCATCAGCACGGTCAGCTGCCCGTCCCAGCTTTTCAGCATCCCATCGAGTTCTGCGCAGGCATGGCGCCCTGTCCGGGCCACGATCAGGGCGCCGAGAGAACGTTCGAGCTGACTGCGCGCCCGCGACAGCAGCGCGTGGGCGTGGTTGCGGGACACTCCGAGCGCTTCGGCGAGTTCGTCGTTGTCGAGTTCGGAGATCAGGCTCAGTTCGATGACATCCCGTTCGCCCGGGTTCAGCCCGTCGATCGCGGCCCTGACCAGCTGCTGGACCTCGGCCCGTTCGGCCTCCGCGCCGAGCTCGGCGCTCTGGACGG
>Ga0207675_100007274_pt1 | contig 10465 bp, 10 predicted proteins | sample KBSSwiS42_FD_184305 | JGI IMG/M metagenome (GOLD analysis project Ga0207675, IMG submission 184305) | Switchgrass rhizosphere microbial communities from Kellogg Biological Station, Michigan, USA - KBS Switchgrass S4-2 (SPAdes) (version 2) | ecosystem: Host-associated > Plants > Roots >...
AAATCTAAACTCTCGGTCCAGTCCATCATGGGGAAGTTTGAGCTAGGTCCAGCCAATGAAAGCCAGCGAAATCCCAACGACCGCTTTGCGCCAGAAGCTGCCGTTCGAGCACGGCCTTGACCAAGCTGGTCGCGTAGGATCCGGAGGTACACCGGTTGATCGCAGAAGCCACACTGCTACTAAAGCCGAAGGCGGCGCTGCGCGCAGCAAAGACCGGCTTGGCCTCCGGGCGGTTCACGACGAGGTCGAACATGGCAGGATGCCGACCGCCCTGTCCCGAGCAGAGGATGGCTACGACTTCAGGCATCGCCTCACCATCCCGCCGTGAGTACCAGCGCAAGTGCAACGGTCGCGGCGCTGGCGAGCGAACTGGCGATCAGGGTCGATCCGGCCACATGGGATTCGAAGCCGTAACGCAATCCGAACAGGATGCCGAAGAAGCCGGAGGGCAGAGCACACAGCAGCAGCACCACCCTTGCCGTGTCCCGGCCCATGGGCAGGACTAGGATCAACCCGGCGGCCAGCAGGGGATGCACAATGTTCTTCAGAAACGTTCCACTCAGCATGTTGGTGCTCAGCTTGATCCGCTGTGCCGAGAGAATGAGCCCGGTCAAGAAGAGCGCCACCCCGCCCGCTGATCCGCCGATCAACTGAAGGGAACGGCGGAGAGCCTCCGGGAGCGGGATCCCGACCAGGGAGAACGCTATGCCAAGGACCGGTCCAAGCACGATCGGCTTGCACAGGGAACGGCCAATAGCCTGCGGAAGCGCGGCAGAATCTTTTCCGCCCGCCGAAGCCCTGCTGGTCTCGAGGATGGCGAGCGTCAACGGCGACAGCACGATTGAGCCGGTAGCGATCGACAGCGCGACGTAAATGGTGCCGGCCGGACCCAACACCGCGGCGAGCAGCGGCAGCCCTGCCGCTGCATAGTTCGGCTGGGCAATGGTGATCGCCTGGACCGCCGCCTCGCCCGGTTCCAAATCGAACAGGTGGCGCTGCATCCAGTAGGACAACGCGTAGAGCGCCAGCATGGAGACGGCGAGCACTACCAGCAGAGGCCACTGCCCCGAGAGCACCGCCCCCGACGTCGACGCAGTCGCAACGAAAAGCGAGGCCGGTAGCGCGAAATCCATCACCAGCGCGTTTAATTCCGCGACATGATGGTTGTCCACGTCGCGGACCCAGCCCGCGAAATAGCCGAGCGCCATGAGGGCGAAGATCGGCACCAGGGCGTTGAGCAGGACATCCATCATGATAGGGAAGCTCCCTCCCGTTCGAGCGCATCGACGAAGACGCCTAAAGGTGCGCCGCCCGGAAGAATTGGAGCAGTTCAGTCCGAAGCTCCTGCGGCTTCTCTTCCTGGAGAAAATGGCCACAATCGAGAGCCTTTCCGCTCACCGGCGCGGCGGACTTCGCGCGCCAGGTGGCAAGAACATCCCACATCGCTCCGATTGTTCCTCGTCCACCCCACAAAACGTGAAGAGGACACTCGATCTTTTTTCCGGTGGCTTCGTCGGCTTTGTCCATTTCCAAGTCGATGTCCGCACCGGCCCGGAAATCCTCGCAAGTCGAATGGATCGTGGCGGGATTGGAGAATGCGCGGATGTATTTCCTCATCACGCTCGGGGATATCGCTCCTGGTGTCTTGTTCAGACCTCCAAATAATTTCTGCAGGTAAAACTCCGGATCCAGTCCGATCATATGTTCCGGAAGCGGATAGGCCTGGATCAGAAAGAACCACCACATATATCCTGTGGCGAATTCCTGGTTCGTTCCTTCATACATCGTGAGCGTGGGCGCGATATCCATAAGGCAAGCCTTCTCGACGCTCTCAGGATGATCGAGACAGAGACGGTGGGCTACACGAGCACCGCGGTCATGCGCTGCGACCAGGAAGCGCTCATGACCGTAATGGCGCATCACATCTATCTGATCCTGCGCCATCGCGCGAAATGAGTAGTTCTTATGCCGCTCTCCGCCTTCAGGTCTGCCTGACCCGCCATAGCCGCGAAGATCGGGCACGACAACGGAGAATTCTTCCGCCAACTGCGGCGCGACCTTGTGCCATGTCAAATGTGTCTCGGGATAGCCGTGCAACAATAGCAACGGACGACCGGCGCCCTTTCGTAAAACGTGAATGGTCGTTCCGCTGGTCTGGATCGACTCAGCTGAAAAGCCCGGGAAGAGCGTCTCAGTTCGTGTTTCTGACTCGTCTGACGTCCCGGATTTTGCCGATGCAGAAGGGAATGGATCGAGTTGAACGGCCGCCAGGGTGAGGGCTGCCGCACCGAGCAAGCGGCGGCGATAGCGGTCTATTTTCCCGAAGGTGAGATTCATGACGAGCTTTCCTTGCTTCCAAAGCGGTACTCCGCGGGTCGTTCAATCCCAAAAAATTGCTTTTCCCCGGGGCTCTTCGATGGCTCGACCGTTCCTCTCAGCCCGAAACTTCTTCGCCATCTCATAAACCTCCTTCCGTGCCCGCATTATCCCGCCAAGGGGCCGATGTGCGGCCAAACCATGCCATGGCGAGAACGACATTCCGTCGTCAACAGCCGACGATCTCGTCTTGCTCCATGCCACCTGCGGCTTGACCTCAATCCGCGCGATCGGCCGATATGGACTCATCTCCTCCGGCCAGACGACAGCAGCGTTCTCAACCGGCATTCGTTCGAGGTCGGTGCACAACTGAGCTCGAACCTCCCATACGCCCCCATTCTTCGTGAAAAACTCCACGATCGCTTCCCGCAGGCCATTGGGAACGCCGTTTACATTCAGCGGCGCTTGTTCCAGAGCTTTCAGCTCAGGAGAGATAGGCGCCACCGAAACCTTCGCGATGAAATCGCCGAAGAGCACAGGAGCCTGACTGTAAAAGGTCTCACCCAGAATGTGGGTTTCGGGGTGTCCGCCGAGGGTTGCCACAGTCACATTCGGTTGCCCGGTGACTGCAACAATCACCCGCTGCACCTGACGCATAACCGCGGACAGGGCTTTCTTCAGCCCCTTGGCCCTGTCGGTGGTTCTTGCCAGCAATTTCATGATCGATAGAAATGTCTTCGGATTGGGTGCTCCAAAAGCCGGTCCATTGATCAATACGAAGTCCTGCGTAACGTCCCCTTCGGATCCGCCAAGTCGTTCGCCCTTCACGCCAATGATTTTCACCGCCAAACCGCGCGGTGTGGACACGCTGTCATCCAGAATGTCTCCCGGAACCGTGGAGAACCGCATCACAATGGGATAGCGGCCGGGCGTTGCGAACAATCCCTGTGCGAGGTCGCCTGGGAGGTCCGCATTCACTGCCAGGCAGCCCTCCAGAATTCCATGGGTCTTGGCATGCACCGAACGAATCGCATGTCCGCCATCAGCGAAGGTCTTTTCGTTGATATACCGCATGGTGGCGATCAGGCCTTGAATAGTCTTCGCCTCGTCCGCATCCAGCCGTTCCATCGACGGACTGAATCGGACGGGACCGCTACGCTGTTTGACAGGGAATTTCGAAGGCGCATTCATGGGAATCTCTCGGTAGTTAGAACAGTGAAGTAGGACCGCGAATTTTTTTCGCTTTATTCGGACGTCTGCTTGCGCAGTTCGGTGACGTCGCGAGCGGTGATCTGGGATGCCTTGCTGCCGAAACGAGCGGTGACGTAATTGGCCACGGCCGCGATCTCGTCGTCTGAGTAGGCACTGCCGAATGCGGGCATCGAGACGGCGTTCGCGGGCGTATGACGCCTGGTTCCGGAAATCACGATCTGAGCGACATTTATCGCGCTGGGATCGTTGACTGTGCGCGAGCCGGTAAGCGTGGCGAATGACGAGATCGGACTTTCGCCGGTCCAGCCGTGGCAACTGACGCAGGCCCCCTCGAACACCATCTTGCCCCGCGCGTCAGCTGTATTGCCGCCGTCCCGGTGCGACGCAGGCGCCGGTGGGGCCAGCGTCGCCGGCAAATCAGTTGAAGCGGTTGCGGGCACGGTGCGCAGATAGGCAACAATCGCGCGGATGTCTTCCTGTGCCAACTGGCTGAAGCTCTCGTCCACCGCTTCTCCCATCGGTCCCGAAGCGCTGCCGTGGCCGACGGCGTGACCGGTCGACAAGTAAGACACGAGGTCGTCGTCGCTCCAGGCGCCGACGCCGGTGGTCTTGTCGGAGCTGATGTTGAAAGCGCGCCAGCCTGCCGTTATCGCACCCGCAAATTTCCTGCGGTTGTTGAGCGCGAACGCCAGGTTTCGCGGCGTATGGCATTCGCCGCAATGTGCCAGCGCCTCCGCGAGATAGGCGCCCCTGTTCCATTCCGGACTTTTCGATGTGTCGGGCTCGAAGCGGATATCAGGATTGAACAGTGCCGACCAGAAGCCCATCGCCCAGCGCTGGTTGAACGGAAAGGTCAGGGTGTTTTCCAGAGCCGCCGTGCGCACCGGCGACAGGCTGAACAGGAAAGCCTTGATCGCCAAAGCGTCGGCGTCCGATATGTAGGTATAGGAGGTGAATGGCATCGCCGAATAAAGTCGCGCGCCGTCGCGCCTCGTGCCGCGGTGAAGCGCGTTGAGGAAATCCCGATCGGTGTAGTTACCGATGCCGGTCTCCTTGTCGGGTGTGATGTTGGTGGAATAAAGCGTGCCGAACGGCAGCTTGAATCCGAGGCCCCCGGCATATTCCTTGCCGCCCGGGGTGGTGTGGCAAACCATGCAATCCGCCGCCCGCGCCAGATACGCACCGCGCTCAACGAGGCCGGCCTGTGCGAGCGAAGCCGGAACGCCGGTGGGATTGGCGGCTTTGTAATCGGAGAGCGCGACGTTGGGGCCGCCCGCAAACGCCATCGGACCGGGGCCGCGGATGATCCAGACCGCCACGAGGAGCCCACCCGCGACGACAGCGGCGAAGCTGGCCAGAATGCGGCGCGTAACCGGGGTCATGATTTCTTCCCCGCGATCAAGGTACGGTCGATCGGCAGCCGTCGCAAAGCGACGCCGGTCGCGGCATAGATCGCGTTGCGCAGCGCGGGCGACCCTGCCGTCGCACCGGTCTCGCCGATGCCGCCGGGCGCCTCACCGCTCCGGATGAGATGGATTTCGATCTTCGGCGCCTGGTTGATCCGCAGCATGCGATAGTCGTTGAAGTTCGATTGCTGGACGCGGCCCTTGGCGATGGTGATCTCGCCGTAAAGTGCCGCGGTCAGGCCGAAGATCAGCCCGCCTTCGAGCTGGGCCTTGATCGTGTCGGGATTGACAGCGATGCCGGTGTCGACCGCAGAGATGACACGACGTAGATGAACATCGCCCTGCTCGTCGACTTCGGCTTCCACGACGGTCGCAATGAAGCTGGCAAACGACGGCTGCAGGCAGACGCCGCGCCCCACCCGCGGCGGCAGCGGCTGGCCCCAATTGGATTTTTCCGCCGCGAGATTAAGCGCCGCGAGAAAGCGCGGCTGGGTTCCCAGCATCGAGCGCCGGAATTCAACCGGATCCTTGCCGGCCTTCCGCGCCAGCTCGTCCATGAAGCACTCGATCGCAAATACATTGTTATTGGGACCGACGCCGCGCCAGAATCCGGTTGGCACCGCAGGCGGCTCGGCCCGGACATACTCGACATGGAAATTGGGAATGTCGTAGGGCATGTCGATTGCGCTATCGACGGCGTCGATATCGATGCCCTTCTGGAACCCGGGCGGAAACCAGCGCGCCATGATCGACGAGCCGCTGATGCGATACTTCCAGCCGACGATCTTGCCGTCGGACAGGGTCGCGGCAACGGTGTCGCGATAAACCGGACGATAGACGTCGTGCTGGATATCCTCCTCGCGCGTCCATAACACCTTCACCGGTCCGTCGACATGCTTCGCGATTCGAACCGCCGCCACCACCATGTCGGGCTCGAGCTTGCGGCCAAAGCCGCCGCCGAGCAGGTGGTTGTTGGCGATCACTTTCTCGACCGGGAGCCCGGCCGCCTTCGCCGCCTCCGACTGCACGCGTGCGATGACCTGCGTGCCGGTCCAGATTTCGCAAGAGTCGGGCTTGAGGTGAACCGTCGCGTTGACCGGCTCCATGGTCGCATGCGCGAGAAACGGCAGCTCGTACGACGCTTCAAGCTTGTCGCCGGTGGCAAGGCCTTTGGCGATGTCGCCTCGCGATGTCGCGACCACGCCGTCCTTTTCGCTGGCCCCGCGCAAATCCTGCCAGATGTCCTTCGAACTGATCCTTGCGTTCGGACCTTCATCCCAATCCACCACCAACGCGTCGAGGCCCTGTTTTGCCGCCCACATATGGTCCCCGACCACCGCGACCAAATCGTCGAGCACGACAATCTTGAGCACGCCCGGGATTTTCCTGGCAGCACTATCGTCGACCCTGGCGACTTTGCCGCCAAACACGGGACAGGTCTTCAGGGTTGCGAATTTCATATCGGGCAGCATTACGTCGATGCCATAGACGGATTTGCCGTTGACCTTGTCGGGAGTATCGAGCCGCTTCAGCGGCTTGCCGATCAGCACGAAATCCTTCGGCTCCTTCAGCGGGACGTCCTTTGGCGGCATTTCGCTGCTTGCCCCCAACGCCAGCGCACCATAGGAAAGCTGGCGTCCGCTCGCCTTGTGCATGACCACGCTATTGGCGGTGGTGCAGCTTGCCGGATCGACCTGCCACCGGCGCGCGGCGGCCTGAACCAGCATCGCGCGCGCGCCGGCGCCGGCAGTGCGCAGCGGCTTCCACCAGGCCCGAACCGAATTCGAATTGCCGGTGGCCTGAATGCCGAAAAGCGGATTGCCGTAGAGCTTGTCGCTCGGCGGCGCATGCTCGAGGTTCACCTTGGAAAACTCCGCGTCGAGTTCTTCGGCGAGAATCATGGGTATCGATGTATAGACCCCCTGCCCCATCTCCACCTGCGGCATGATCAGCGTGGTCTGACCAGAACGATCGATCCGAATGAAAGCGTTCGGAGCAAACTTGCCGTCGGTCGCATCGGGCAGCTGCACCGGTTTGTTTACCGCACGCACTGGCACGTGGAACGCGAACAGGAAGCCGCCGGCCAGACCGGCCGTAAGCAGACTGCGTCGCGAAAATTCACCCGACGTCCTCTGGTCAACGGTCATGGCACGCCTCTACGACTGACGCTGGGAAGCAGCCAGCTTGATGGCCGCGCGAATGCGAACATAGGTGCCGCAGCGGCAAATATTTCCGGCCATCGCAGCGTCGATATCGGAATCATCCGGATTGGGCGTCGTCGTGAGCAAGGCTGCTGCCGACATGATCTGGCCCGATTGGCAATAGCCGCACTGGATGACCTCGATATCGAGCCAGGCTTTCTGCACTTTTGCGCCGACCGGCGTGGCCCCGACGCCTTCGATCGTGGTGACGGCGCCACCGCGTACCGCGCCCACCGGCAAAATGCACGAACGCACCGGCTTACCGTCCACATGCACGGTACATGCGCCACATTGCGCAATGCCGCAGCCAAACTTTGTTCCGGTCATGCCGAGAATGTCGCGGAGCACCCAGAGCAGCGGCATACCGGGTGGCGCATCGAACGATTTCTGTTCACCGTTGATTGTCAATTCTGCCATGGGAGACCCGATCTATGAGGGGAGCGCAGTTGTGGGCTACTGATTTCCAAGTTGGCCAACGTAGTGGCCGAGACGTGTTTCCACATCGCCTGGTTTGTGAAAGCCAAGCTCCATCAACTTGTTGATCCTCGCCTGCGTGGCAGGACGCTGCAGCGAAGTAATGAATGCACCCCATTCTGGCTCGATTTCCGCGTCGGAAGGCAGGCTGGCGATGTCGACCAATCGTTTCGTGTCGGCGATTGCCAGTTTGTCGAATGACGCAATCCTCATCGCCAGCGCATCGACAAATCCGTCGAGCTCGGAATCGGGCAGCGAACGATTCACATAACCGTAGAGCTGCGCGAGATCGCCATCGATATCGTGGGCACCCAGCAACACTTCCAAAGCTCGGCCACGACCCATCAGGCGCGGCAATCTCGCCATCGGACCGCCGCCCGGCACCAATCCGGCGCCAACTTCCCATTGCGAAAGAATTGCCTTTTCTCGGCTCGCGAACCGCAAGTCGCTGGCCAAAGCAAGTTCGCTACCAACTCCAGTCGCGCGCCCGCGAATTGACGCAATCGATACGACCGGAGCGCGGCTCAAGCGCGCCAACATATCGGGCAGAGGCTGCAGGCCGGTCGCCCCCAGGGGTAGACTCGTTGTCTCCTCGAGCTTCGCCAGAAAATCATAGTGGGTCAGAAAAACGCCTTCGATCACGCTGTCGAACACCACCACCTTCACGCGCTCATCGGTTTCGATCGACTTGATGATCGTCTCCAGTTTTGGAACCTCGTGCGGACCGAAGATATTCAGGGGTGGAAGATCAAACGTCACTCGCCAGTGAGACGGCGAGCGACGCTCCAGTCTGATCTGCCGAGTGGTTGTGGACTTGTTCATTTGAGCACCTTGAAAGTGAGAGTCATAGAGGACGCTGCGTCGAATGAAGATTTCCGCACCCGCCGCAGTGCGCATTCGTTCGTGGTTTTGTTGCTTTCGGTTTGTCTAGGCTGTTTGGACGAGCCTACTTCGACGCCTCGTCGTAGACCCGGCCCGAGACAGCCATGTTGTGTTCGGGGTGCTCATGCAAGATCACGTTGATTATCTTCGGATCCGAACCGATCGATTGATGGGTCACCTTGACGATATCCCGGATCAGCTTCGCTTTTTGAGGCTGGGAAAGGCCGGCTGCGATGTGGCATTCGATGAACGGCATGTGTCGTCTCCTTCACTTCAGCATTGCGATCAGGTCTTTGTCGTTGGCGTTGCCTTCGACAAATTCGGGAAGATGCTTGCCGTGTTCGACAAAATTGATCCCGCGGCCCTCGCGAATCACGAAGAAGATGTTGTCCGGCGGCTCGCCCGTTGCCTCGCTGATGACACGAAGCAGGCCGGCCGAAAGCGCACGTTTCTGCTCGTCGGTCCGGCCGTAGCGCATATCGCATGAAATCATTGGCATGTTCGTCTTTCCTCTCTGGTACGATTGAAAACTATTGGAATGTGTGATGGGTGGCCGGGAAGACGGCTCTGGGACTGACCTTCGCGAGAAGATTCATCAGGTCCTCGATCGAATGTTGGTCGAGGTCGGCAACCAATTCGATGATGTCGTTTCGAAGCGCCGCGTCGGCAAAGGGTTCGCTCAGCCAGTTGAATTTCTCGACTTCTCGTTCCCACGAGAGCGGGTTCCCGAGACCACCTTCGTAGTCGGACTGCTCGCGATCAAAGATTTTCCCGGTCTTCGTTCGAATGGTGATGCGGGTGCCGAGTTCGCGCGGATATCTTGCCGTGAGGATTGCGTCCGGGTGGATCTCGACTTTGCCCAGCAGCGCCTGCGCGTCGGCAGCCTGGATTCGCGATGGCTCGAGCTGCGCCGGTCCGACCGCATCATCTAGAAGTGCCGCAGCGATCAAATATTTCAGATTGTAGTCCGCCTGCTCCTTGGTCTGCGGTCTGTCCTTGGGACCGAAGGCGCCGCCACCGGCGATGTCGAACCCGGATTGAAAGATGTCACACAGGACGCTCTTGACGTCGCCTGCCGTCAGGCCGTTGTCGCGTTTGAGCTTGAGAATGGCTTCCAGTACGGGTTGGCCATGGATGAGCGAACAGTACTTTTTCAAGACAGTCTGCTTGATGATCTCCAGGGATTCGTCGGACCAATCGACATCGACCTTCTGGTCAAACATCCTCTGCAGCCCGTTCGGGCCTTCGAACAACCCCGATGGTCCGGTGAAGCCACGTTTGGCGAGCGATGCCGAATAGATCGCGCGCATGCCCGTCATTCCCGGTGAAAATCCTTTCCATTGCGAGACCGGCTCCACATGGACGCAGGCGAGCGAGACGTTGTCGACGGTTGCGATCGATATCGCATGCGCGATCTGTTCGTCCGACAAACCAAACAGCTTTCCCGTGCCGGCGGCAGTCGAGATCGCAAGCTGGATCGCGTGATTGAAACCCTTTGCCATGACGGGCACCTTGGCGGTGAACCTGCACTGGATCTCGAACGCTACAGCAAGCGCGAGCATGAACTCTTCGCCTGAGGCCCGCGCATGTTCGGCCGCCGCGAGAATGGTGCCGAAATTGTCTCCGGGATGGCACAGACCTCCTGGCGACATATAGCTGTCGAGCAGATCGACGTAGCGGACCAGTCCCGAATTGAACAGCGCAGCCTGATCGGGCGCCGTCTTTCCGCCGCCGATTAGCGAGCACGACCCGCCGGACCGATATTCCGCAAATTGGTCGCGCAACGCCGCGAATGGAGCACCGGGCAGCGCGGCGATCGCGCATCCGAGGCTGTCGAGGATGTTGCGCTTGAGGAGCTTGCGGATGTCCGGCTTCAGTGCCCTCGCCGATGCACGGTTTGCAAAGGCGGCGATTGTGTTGACTGCCGGAACCGAAATATTGGCGTTCATGTTCATGCTTGTGATCCAATAGTGG
>Ga0207675_100007275_pt1 | contig 10465 bp, 9 predicted proteins | sample KBSSwiS42_FD_184305 | JGI IMG/M metagenome (GOLD analysis project Ga0207675, IMG submission 184305) | Switchgrass rhizosphere microbial communities from Kellogg Biological Station, Michigan, USA - KBS Switchgrass S4-2 (SPAdes) (version 2) | ecosystem: Host-associated > Plants > Roots >...
GTGTGCGGCAAGCCCGTGCGCGGCCAGACCGCCGAGCAGATCGCGCGCGAGCTCGGCTCGCTGCCGGAGGGCACGCGGCTCGTGCTGATGGCGCCGATCCTCGTGAACCGCAAGGGCGAGCACCGCGAGCTGCTCGCCGAGGTGCGCAAGGCCGGCTACGTCCGGCTGCGCATCAACGGCGAGATGAAGGTCACCGAAGAGGTCGAGGCCCTCGACAAACGCCGCAAGCACACCGTCGAGGCGGTGATCGACCGGCTGATCGTCAAGCCCGACGCGTTCTCGCGTCTGAACGAATCGGTCGAGACCGCGCTGCGCGTCGGCGACGGCCTCTTGATCGCCGCGACCGAGGGCGGCGGCGATCGAGTGTTCTCCGAGAAGATGGCGTGCGGCACCTGCGGCGCGTCGTTCCCCGAGCTCACGCCGCAGAGCTTCTCGTTCAACAGCCCGCAGGGCATGTGCGTCGAGTGCAACGGGCTCGGTACGCGCGTCGAGATCGATCCGGGACTCGTGGTCCCGGACGAGTCGCTCTCGATCGACGCGGGCGCGATCAAGCCGTGGGGACCGAACGTCTCGGAGAAGACCGGCTGGTCGCACGGCTTCCGCGGCCAGATCCTCGCGCAGCTCGGCATCGACTTCGATCGCCCGTACGCGAAGCTGCCCGAGCGCCAGCGCGAGCTCCTGCTGCACGGCGCGGGCGATCGCACGTTCGCGGTGAAGTGGGAGGGCCGGTCGGGCCGCGGACGCTTCCGCCAGACGTGGGAGGGCCTGCTGCCGCGGCTCGAGCGCCGCTTCCGCGAGGCCACCTCGGAGAGCGCGAAGTCCCACGTGCCGCGCACGCGATGCTTCAGGAAGAGGCTCCGCGCGCCCGGCGCGGGCGCCGGCACCTCCACCGCGACCAGGATCTCGCCCGGCTCCAGCACGGTCTCGGTGCGGCTGCGGGGGCCGCGGAAGAACTGCTCGATCGGGACGGTGCGCGGTCCGGATGCACCCGCGATGACAACCCGCGCGTCGAGCGCGACGAGGGCCGGCGCCAGGTCGGAGGGGTGCGACATCACGCACACGCCGAGGCCCAGCACGCCGAAGTAGGTGCGGTTGCTGCCCGGCAGCGCGAAGCACTGCGTGCCGCCGCGCTTGAGGCACGGAAACTGGGGGTGGCGGAAGTACCAGCACCACGGGCGCTGGCAGAGATTGCCGCCCACCGTGCCCATGGCGCGGATCTGGGTGGTGGCCACCGCGGCCGCGGCCTGGGCCAGGGCGGGGAAGCGCGCGGTGACGTCCGCGTGGCGCTCCAGATCGGCCAGCGTGACCGCGGCGCCGATGCGCAGGCCGCCGTCGGCGGTCCCGGCGATGCCGTGCAGCTCCGGGATGCGCTTGACGTTGACCAGCACCTCCGGCACCGGCATGCCGGGCCCGCCGATGCGGTCCTTCATGAGGCCGAGCAGGTCGGTGCCGCCGGCCAGCACCTGGGCGCGCGGGCCGTGCGCGGCCAGCGCGGCCATCGCCTCGGCGAGCGAGGCGGCGTCGACGTGATCGAACGGCGGCAGCTCGTCCAGCATCGGCGGCTACTGCTCCGCGGCGGGCCGGGCGCCCCCGGGCTTCGCGACGGCCGTGCGGGCCGCCGCGCGCTGGGCGGCCAGGGCCTCCAGGATCCGCGCCGGCGTGATCGGCAGCGCGTCGATGCCGACGCCGAGGGCGTGCATGATCGCGTTGCGCACCGCCGGCATCACGCCCACCAGCGGCGCCTCGCCCACCGGCTTGGCCGAGTAAGGGTAGAAGGCGTCCTCGCGCTCCACGTTGCGCGCCTCGATGAGGGGCGTCTCCAGCGACGTCGGCACCCGGTACTGGTGCACGTCCGGGGTGAGCAGCACGCCGCTCTTGCGATCCATCTCCGCTTCCTCGTACAGGCCGTAGCCGAGCCCCATGACCGCGCCGCCGTGCTGCTGCGACTCCACCAGCTTCGGGTTGATGGGGCGGCCGATGTCGTGCGAGCACACGATGCGGAGCACCCGCACCTCGCCGGTCTCGGTGTCCACCTCGACCTCCACCCCGTGGGCGCCGAAGAGGCGGAAGATCACGTCGTCGGGGTTGGGCGCGCGGCTGCCGGTGGCGCGGATCTCCGGCCCGGGCATCAGCGCGCACGCGGCCTCGAAGGTCATGCCGCGCTCGGCCGCGCCGCGCACGTGGATGCGCCCGCCCTGGGCCACCAGGTCGTGGGGCGAGACCTCCATGCGCTCGGCCACCAGCTCGCAAAGGCGCTGGCGCACCTGCGCGGCGGCCTGCAGGACCGCCGGCCCCACCTCGCTGGTGATGCGCGAGGCGTGGCTCGACGGCGCGTAGTGGGTGCCGTCGGTGTCGCCGTGGCGGATGTTGATCCGCTCCGCCGGCAGCCCCAGCTCCTCCGCCGCGATCATCGGCAGCACCGTGATCTGGCCCGCCCCGATCTCCACCACGCCGGCCTGCACCTCCACGGTGCCGTCGGGCTGCGCCACCACGTCGGCCTTGGCCGAGAAGGGGGCGTAGCCGCCGCGCTCGATGCAGTAGGCGGCCATGCCCACGCCGCGCCGCACCGGCCCCTTGGAGGCCGTGCGCTTGCGGTCGCGGCTCTCCCAGCCGATCTCCTCCGCCACCGTGGCGAGGCAGACGTCGAGGTGCTTGGAGGTGTAGGGCAGGGGCGGCGTGGTGTCGTCGAGGCCCTGGAAGTCCGGCGCGTAGTTCTTGAGCCGCAGCGCGAGCGGGTCCATGCCGAGGCGCGCGGCCAGGTCGTCGATGGCGGCCTCGGTGGAGAAGGTGGCGATCGGATCCAGCACCCCCCGCTGGGGGCCGGTGGGCCCGGTGTTGGTGTAGACCGCCACGATGCGCACCCGCACGTTCGCGCAGCGGTAGAGCTCGGAGATCTGGTGCAGCGTCATCGTGTAGCGGCCGGCGTAGAGGCTGCCCGAGCCGATGTCGAGCACGATCTCCGCGTCGAGCGCGGTGAGGGTGCCGTCGCGCTTCGCGCCGAGGCGCATCGTGACCTCGCCCGCGTAGCGTCGCGGGTGGCTCATGAACTCCTCGGGCCGCGTGAGCTCGAGCCGCACCGGGCGGCCGGCCCGCATCATGGCCAGGCGCGCCGCGTAGTGGACCACGCGCTGGGCGCCCGCCTTGGAGCCGAAGCCCCCGCCCATGGACTGCACCACCACGCGCACCTGGTCTTCCTGGAGTCCCAGGGACTTCGCCAGCTCGCGCTTGACGTTCCACACGCCCTGGGAGGCCTCGTGGACGGTGAGCCGCTGGCCGTCCCACTCCGCGATGCAGCAGCGGGTCTGGATGTCGACGTGGTACTGCGTCGGCAGCGAGAAGTGGCTCTCGCTGACCAGGTCCGCCTCGGCCAGTCCGCGGTCGACGTCGCCGCGCTGGCGCACGTAGACCGGCTGCTGCACGTTTCCTTCACGGGGCCGCTCGACGTCCAGGACCGGCACCCGCGGGGCGTCCGGCTTCATGGCCTCGCGCGGGGTGAGCGCGGCGGGGAGCACGTCGTACTCCACCTCGATCAGGCCCAGGGCCTGGGTGGCGATGTCGATGGTCTCCGCCGCCACCACCGCGACTTCCTGACCGGAGTAGGCGATGTCACGCGGGAAGCCGGGCTGCGCGATCATGTACCAGTAGGTGTGCCAGCCCTCGGTGTTCTCGCAGGAGAGCACCGCGTGCACCCCGGGCAGGGCGGCGGCGCGCGAGGTATCCATCCGGCGGATGCGCGCGTGCGGGTGCGGGGACCGTAAGATCTTGGCGTGCAGCATCCCCGGCCGCGTCATGTCGGAGGAGTAGATGGCGGCGCCGGTCACCTTCTCGAGCGCGTCGCGGCGGTCCAGCGAGCGGCCGATGACGGCCAGCTCGCGTCCGAGGGGCGGGGGCACCTCGCCGTGGACGAGCAGGCGGCCCTTCGGCGGCGGACCCACCGGCGGCGTCACGGGCGCGCTCCCCGGCCCGCGCGCAGGGCGCGCGCGGCGGCCAGCGTGGCCTTCACGGTGTTGGGATAGGTGCCGCAGCGACAGAGATTGCCGCCGACCGCCTCGCGGATGTCCCGCTCGTCGACGTCACCGCCGACGTCACCGCCGGCACCCAGGCGGTCGTCCAGCAGGGCCTTCAGCGACATCAGGATGCCCGGGATGCAGGCCCCGCACTGCACCGCATCGTGCTCGATGAAGGCGGACTGCAGCGGATGGAGGCCCTCGGGGCCGGCGAGGCCCTCGACCGTCTCGACCACGCGGCCGGCCGTCTCCACCGCCAGCACCGAGCAGGCGAAGACCGCCCGACCGTCCAGCACCACCGTGCAGCTGCCGCACTCCGCGCGGTTACAGCCGATCTTGGTGCCGGTGAGGCCGAGGTCCTCGCGCAGCAGCTCGGCCAGGGTGCGGCGCGGCGCGACCTCCACGCGGCGTGGCTGCCCATTCACGATCAGAGAGACCGGTCGAGTGGAGACGGCGGTCGTCATGCGGCGGCCCTCGTTCGTCGGAAGCCTCAGAGGCTGCCGGTGCTGGGCAGGATCCGGTGCAGGGTGCTGAGGCGCGCCCGCTCGAGGTGCTCCATCATGAGCCGCTCCGCCTCCGCCCCGTCGCGGGCGCGGAGCGCGTCCAGGATGTTCGCGTGCTCCACCCAGGTGTCGGTGAGGCGCGTCACCGTGGAGGGCCACAGCACGCGCACCCGGTGCACCTGGTTCTGGAGATCCGCCAGCAGCGTCGCCATCCGCTGGTTGCGCGAGCAGCCGGCGATGACCGCGTGGAACTGGGCCGCCGCGCGCAGCGAACGGTCCGGCGCCCGGCCCGGCCCGCGCCCCTGCTCGATCTTCACCAGCCGGTCGAGCGTGGTGAGCTGGTCCTCCTCGATGCGCTCCGCGGCCACCCGCGCGCACACGCCCTCCAGCGGGGTGCGGATCTGGTAGATCTCCAGGATGTCCTCGACGGTGGGCCGCGAGACGAAGCTGCCCCGCTTCGGCACCACCTGGATCAGCCCCTCGGCCTCGAGCCGCTGGAGGGCCTGCCGCACCGGCGTGCGGCTCAGCCCGAAGTCCGCCGCGACCTTGTTCTCGCTGATGCGCTCCAGCGGGCGCAGCATGCCGGTGATGATCGCGTCCTTCAGCCGGTCGTAGACGTGGGCCGGCCGCGGGCCCGTCGCGACCCCGGCGCCGCGCCCGTTGCCTCGCCGCTCAGCGGGCACCGGGCACCTGGAAGTAGTACACGATGGCCTTCGACCCCGTGATGCTGTAGGGCGTCCACGGGATGTCGCGCCGCTTGGCCCAGAGCTCGTCCTGGGCGTGGACGAAGAGCCACATCGCCTCGTCGTGCGCGGTGCGGTAGAGCTCCTGGTAGATCTTGCGCCGCTTCTCCAGATCGACCTCCGCGCGGCCGGCCAGCACCAGCTCCTTGATGCGCGGCACGGTCATGTGGTCCCGCATCATCACCCAGTTCAGCATCACGTCCGGCTCGAACTGGGTGCCCCACGCCACCGAGGTCATGCCCTGGAAGTTGTTCTCCTGGGCGTCCTTCTGGATCTTGGCCCGCTCGGTGGGGACGATCTTGGCGCGGATGCCCACGGCCCGGAGCTGGCCCGCCACCGCCTCCGCGATCTCGGTGTCCTTCAGGAAGACGCCCGAGGAGATCGACCACGTGGTGTCGAAGCCGTTCGGGAAGCCGGCCTCGGCCAGGAGCGCCTTGGCCTTGGCGGGATCGTAGGCGAAGGGCTTCACGCCCGGGTCGTAGCCGAGCCACGCCGGCGTGAAGGGGCCCGCCATCACGATGCCGCGGCCGCCCAGCACGTTCTTGACGATGGCGTCCTTGTTGACGGCCAGGTTCGCGGCCTCGCGGACCTTCTTGTTGTCGAAGGGTGCGGCGCTCACGTTGAAGGGATAGATGATGATGCGTCCGCCCTTCACCGGCGTCACCTGGGTGTCGCCGCTGTCGATCATCTCGAGCTGCGGCGCCGGCGGGGTGGCGATGATGTCGACGCCGCCGCTGCGCAGCTCCGCGGCGCGGGTGGAGGCGTCGCGGATCGCGCGGAAGACCAGGCGCTTGGGGTTGACCTGGCCGCGCCAGTAGCTGGGGTTGGCCTCCAGCACCAGCTGCTGGTCGCGCTTCCACTCCACGAACTTGTAGGGGCCGGTGCCGATCGGCTTCTCGGAGAAGGCCTGCACGCCGGCCTTCTCGCGCGTGTCCTTGGGCAGGATCTGAAGCCGGGTCAGGTTGAAGAGCAGCGCCGAGACCGGCTCCGAGGTGATGAGGTCGACGGTGCTGGCGTTCTTGATCTCGATCTTGGAGATGCCGCGAGCGAAGACGGAGCGGCGGTTCTTCGGGTCCGCGTACTGCTCGAAGGAGTACTTCACGTCCTCCGCGGTGAGCGGCTTGCCGTCGTGGAACTTCACGCCCTTGCGGAGGTGGAAGCGCCAGGTCGTGGGGTTGATGGTCTCCCACTTCTCGGCCAGCAGCGGGACCGGCTTGAACTCCTCGCCCTCGATGCCCAGCAGGCAGTCGAAGAGGTGCTGCTGGTAGATCTCGGAGGTGAACAGCATGCTGGTCGGCGGATCCAGGCTCTCGCCCTCCTCGCCGATGGCCACCACCCACTGGGCCTTGGGGGCCTGGGTATGGCCGGCCCCGGCCCACGCGGTCAGGCCCGCTCCGATCGCGATCGCCGCCACCCACCGATGCCAGAGGCGCATGCTGGATCTCCTAGGGGAAGGGTCTTGAGTGCTACTTGTATACCAGTGAAGTGCACCGTTGACAATCGGGTCTTCGGGGCGCGTCGGGAAGCGTGGGGAGGGCGCGTGGGGGACGGTCGCCTGCCCGACGCGTGGGGCCGGTCAGGACGCGCGGTCGGGATTGCGCGCGGCGGCCCCGGGATGCAGGACGGAGAGCGCCCACCCGAGATCCAGTCGCTCTCCGAGCCAGGTGGGACATGCCGTCCGCGCGTCGAGGTGCAGCTTCTCGGCGGTATTGGAGGCCGCGAGTGCAGCGACCGGGTCGGGCGCGACCGCGGCCGACGGGGGTACGTCCGGCAGCGGATATCCATCGGGCCGCACGAATTCGAGAGTGCCGCCTGGTGCTCGTCGGATGCGATGCCCTTCCTCGTGGACCGCGCGATGATGGCGACGACAGAGCAGCACCAGGTTGCCGAGCGTGGTGGGACCGCCTTGGGCCCAGTGCTGGATGTGATGGCCTTCACTCAGGCGGGAGCCGCACCCCGGGAAGCGGCAAGTCCGGTCGCGGTGCAGGAGGGCGCGCCGGAGGGCGGGCGGGATGGTGCGAGTGCGGGCCCCGATCTCCACTGCGCGGCCGTCGCCGTCGTGCCGCATCACCACCCGGCTGGCATCGCAGGCGAGGCGCTCTGACGTTCCCGCGGGAACGTGGCCCAGGTCTTCCAGCTCGGATTGGCCGGGTCGGGTCGGATCCATCAACACCGCGGCGTCGACGTGGACCACGACCTGATAGCGCTCACCCGGCGCGCCCGGATCGAGATCGTGGTGCAGGGCGGCCTCGGCGAGCAGGCCCAGTGCGTCGGCCTGTTGCTGCGCCCTGGTCGGGCGGTCGGTGCTCTGCCCTCCCGGAGCGGACCGCGATCGCTGATACGAGCTCTTCGCGAGCTGCGTCGAGAGCGCGGAGGAGCAGGGCACCGGCTTCCGGAGTCAGGCGGCCCCGGACCATGACCGTGCCGTCGTCGTCCCGATAGACCTGGAGCATGCGGCCCTCGTGCCGGCGGGCGGCCTGGCGAACCTCGGTGTTCCGGTCCACCTGACGCCAGCCCTGGACGATGCGCTCCACGTGCACGGCACTGCCACTGCGTCCCACGCTCAGCAGGCGAGCTTCCGTCTCAGGGGTGGCGACACGCGTGAGGGCCCGCACCTTCGAGTACGAGAGCTGTCCGCGGGCGAACGCCTCGGTCAATCTCGGCAGCGTCGCAAGGGCGTGCGCGACGCGCACGTGCTCCCGGGCAGCTCCAGGCGACATGCCGACCCGCCACGCCAGCCATTCCGCGCGGGAGCGGAAGCCGGTGTTCCAGCCGCCGCGCGCGTCGAACTCGCGGATCAGGGCGAGCAACCGCGCGGTGGCGGCATCGAGATGGGCCGACAGCTCGGCGATCTCGTCGCCGAGGCGATCGAGCTCCTGGACCCTCGGCGGTGAGGGGACGAAGGACGGACGAGCAGTCACGGACTCGGCGGCGGGCGACGCGATATGGGTCGACATCGGCGGGCCTCCTTCGGCGCGGAGACATCGGGGCAGCGACTCTTTGCGCGCTCTCCGCACTCTACACCCCGGGTATCGTGCCTCCGGGTTGCGGCCCGAAGCGGCGATCGGGCGCAAGGGCATCGCCGCGCGCTCCTCCGGCGCCGTTCGTCGCGCGGCGCGCCCGCGGCGCCGCGCAGGCAACGCGCTTTTTCGAGGCGGCGGTCGGCTCGCAGGGCGATGCGGGCGAGCCGTCAAGCACAAAGATCGTCACGGCCCATGCTTGACAGCGCGCGGCGCCCGAGCCTAGGCTCGTTCGTTCACGCAGTCGGCGACTACTCTCATCGAAGCGAGGTCTCGGCCATGCCCGAAACGATCGGCTCCCGTTCCGCCCAGGAAACCCAGCTCCTCGATCGCGCCAAGCAGCGCCTGCCCGGCGGCGTGCTCGGCACCAGCCGCTACGCCGACGACGTGGGCTTCGTGGTCAAGCACGGCAAGGGCTCCAAGATCTACGACGTGAGCGGCCGCGAGTACATCGACTACGTGATGGCCTCGGGTCCCATGGTGCTGGGGCACGCGCACCCGGCGGTGGTGGCCGCGGTGCGCCAGCAGCTCGAGGCGGGCACGACGTACTTCATGGTGACCGAGCCGATCATCGAGCTGGCCGAGGAGATCTGCCGCGCGGTGCCCTGCGCGGAGCAGGTGCGCTTCACCTCCACCGGGTCGGAGGCCACGTTCTTCGCGCTGCGGGTGGCGCGCACCGCGCGCGGGCGGGACAAGATCCTCAAGTTCGAGGGCGGCTACCACGGTGCCAACGACTACGCGATGATGTCGTCGTCACCCCGCTCGCCCAAGGCGTTCCCGGCCCCGGTGCCCGACTCCTCCGGCATCCCGCACGCGATCGAGGCCGAGGTGCTGATCGCGCCCTACAACGACCTGGCCACCGTCGAGGGCATCGTGGCCACCCACGCCGACGAGCTGGCCGCGGTGATCATCGAGCCCTTCCAGCGGCTGATCCCGCCCCAGCCCGGATTCCTGCAGGGCCTGCGCGAGATCACCCGGCGCCACGGCATTCTCCTGGTGTTCGACGAGGTCGTGACCGGCTTCCGCCTGGCCTACGGCGGCGCGCAGGAGTACTACGGCGTGGTGCCCGACATCGCCTGCGTGGGCAAGATCGTGGGCGGCGGCTTCCCGCTGGCCGCGGTGTGCGCCTCCGCCGACCTGATGCGCCCCTTCGACCCCGGCCAGGACGGCAAGGGCGACTTCATCTCCCAGTCCGGCACCCTGAACGGCAACCCGATCGCGGCCGTCGCCGGCCTCGCCACCCTGGCCGAGCTCCGCAAGCCCGGCGCCTACGACCGCCTGCTCGGTACCGGCCGCACCCTGATGAAGGGCCTCTCCGAGCTGCTGACCCGCCGCGGCCTTCCCGCCCAGGTGGTGGGCGAGCCCGTGGTCTTCGACGTGCTGTTCACCCCCGAGCCCGTGGTCGACTACCGCTCGCTCCAGAAGGCCGACGGGCAGAAGGCGCGAGTCCTGACCACCGAGCTGATCAAGCGCGGCGTGGTGAAGAACACGCAGAAGATGTACATGTCGACCGCCCACACAGACGCCGACGTCGCCAAGACCCTGAACGCCTTCGAAGACGTACTGAAGCGCTTCTGACAATCTGGGGTCAGGTCTTACATTCCGACATTTTCGGAGTGCAGGGCCTGACCCCGTCGCTCACTTCTCGGCCAGGAGATTGGCGCACTGCTGCGCCACCCGCGGATCCGCTTCGTGCTCGGTGGGCAGCGTGGCCCAGCCCTGCTTGGTCACGTAGTCCGGGCGGTCCCACGACCCGGTCGCGTCCAGGGCCTTCTTCTTCTCCGCCCACTGCGGATCCTGCGTCGCCTTCACCACGCACATCGGCGCCAGGCGCGCGATCACCGCGTCGTTCGATGCCGCTTCCGCCATGCTCTTCGCGGTCTTCCCGGTCACCCAGCCGCCCCATTCGAACCCGACGATCAAGGTCAGGACCACGACCAGCACCCAGGACCAGAACATCGCGGTCTTGGTCGGCCGGGCGTCGATCCATCGCTCGCCCAGGCTCCGTTTCCGAGGAGTCGTATCCATGGCATTCCCTCCCGGTGCAAGGATACGGGGCCAGGATGAGGGGGCGGTGAGAGCGGGATGAGGATTGGCGGGCCGCCGAGCACTCGTCGCGGAGTCGAGCCGGCAGATTCCGGTTGACACGGCTGATGTCCGGTTGTACGTCTCTGCAGACAAATGTGCCCGGC
>Ga0207675_100007278_pt1 | contig 10462 bp, 5 predicted proteins | sample KBSSwiS42_FD_184305 | JGI IMG/M metagenome (GOLD analysis project Ga0207675, IMG submission 184305) | Switchgrass rhizosphere microbial communities from Kellogg Biological Station, Michigan, USA - KBS Switchgrass S4-2 (SPAdes) (version 2) | ecosystem: Host-associated > Plants > Roots >...
GGAAATGTTATAACCGGCACCGACAGTTTCGCGATATATAAATATATCTCAGCAGGAACATATACTCCTTCGTTAATTACCACTGACGTAAATGGATGTTCGGCTTCAGTGGTATTAGACGAAAAAATTACGATATGGCCTGATCCGGTTATTGATATAACACCTGTTGATCCTGTGGTTTGTAAGGGGAAAACGATTCAGTTGGAAGCCAGTGGTGGTGTTTCATATACATGGTCGCCGGCAGAAGGTTTGGATAATGTAAATTCCTCGTCACCTGTAGCCTCTCCTTTAAGCAGTACTACATATACTGTATCTGCAAAAGATACAAAAGGATGCAGCGGCAGTAACGAAATAACAGTAAGAGTAGCCCAACCTTTTACTATACAAAGCAGCCCGGATGCAACCATTTGTATGGGTAATAACCTGCAATTAAATACAACGGGCGCGGATAACTATAAATGGATTAATGAAACAACGGGCCTGAGCAATACGCAAATAGCAAACCCGGTTGCTTCTCCAATTTCTACTATTAATTATACTGTCGTTGGTTATGACCAATACCAGTGTTTTACAGATACGGCGACTGTAAAGATTATTGTTTATCCATTGCCGTCTATTGAAGCGGGGCAGGATATGGAAGTAATTATCGGTTCTGATATAAGACTAAATCCATCTGTAAGTAATGATGTTATTAAGTGGTCATGGTTACCCTCTGACTATTTGAGCTGTACCGATTGTTCATCTCCTGTTAGCAAACCCCGTTCGTCTATTGAGTATACTATTACTGTACTAAATCAATACAATTGTTCAGCAAAAGACAATATAAAAATAAATACAGTATGTGCAGGTGGTCAGATTTATATTCCATCGGCATTCAGTCCGAATAATGATGGAAAGAATGATCGCTTTATTATACTTGGTAATGGAGTTCGTATTATAAAGTCACTCCGCATTTATAATCGTTGGGGAAATTTAGTTTTCGAAAGAAAAAATTTCTATCCTGACGACAACAGCACTGCCTGGGATGGCACATTTAAAGGCCTCGAAGCCCCCGTAGGCAGCTACGTTTATATTGCAGAAATGGAGTGTGGTGTGAATGAGCTATTTACAAGAAAAGGCACTCTCACATTACTACGGTAATGCCTGCAAATATTGATACACACAAAATACTTTCAGAACACTTTTAATTGGTGAAATACGTTATAGCACATACAGCATAATTCTTATTTTCAAAAATGAAATACCTACTTACAGCATGTATGGCTTTGCTATTTGTTGTGCAATCGTGTAAAAAAGAATCTGCCAGCAATCCTGTTGATCCTCCTGTTCAGCCCGGAGTAGTTAAAAGTGATTTGTCAATCCAATTTGACAACAGGGTAAAAGATCATGAACTTCACCTCGGAGTTGAATCCTATACCAGTGAAATATATTCTGAGGAATTTACATTTACCACTGTAAAATATTATATCAGTAATATCAGCGTTACGAATACTGGTGATACTGTTTATACAGTACCACAGGACAGCAGCTATTTTCTTATCGACCAAAGTGATTTCAATACCTGGTTTCCGAAAGTGAGAGTACCTGTCGGTGACTATAAAACACTAACCTTTGTTTTAGGTGTGGACAGTTTGCGTAGCACAATGGACATCAGCAAACGTACAGGTGTGCTTGATCCGGCAACGGGGGCCAATGGAATGTATTGGGGTTCGGATAGTGGCTATATCTTTTTCAAAGCAGAAGGAACATCGCCTTCATCCCCCGAAGGGGGTAATGTGTTTATGTATAACATAGGCGGTTTTGGAGGATATACTTCCCCGCCAATTAATAATCTGAAGACTATTACGATTGATCTTTCAGAACATGGTATTGCACAAGTAAGAACAGGAACAAAAAGCAATATTCACCTGATGGCTGATATTTCTAACATATTTGACAACAGGGGCCAGCCTGTAAGAATAGCTGACCATCCGGTAGTCATGTTTGAAGATTTCAGTATTGCGTATAATTATTCATCAATGTTTAGTCACGATCATACAGAAAATTAAAATTTTGCCATCGCATATTCTATATCTGTCAGCAAAAAATAATAGATGGTATGAGGTTCATTTCTTTGGGATAAAAAACGCTTAAGCAGCAGATCAATTTACAAAAATCTCATCCGTAAATATCCATGCCTTTTCGCCTTTGCCTTCATGCCAGACAGGAAGTTTGGGTACAGGCCTTATAATAAGCTTAATAAATTTTAGTGTCGTTGGTTTAAAACTGCAATCAATCGCAAGGTTTTCAGTATTTACAAAATTTTTTTCTTTTGTTGATTCTTTAGTTGGCTGTTTTGGAACGATTTTGCTTAACAATTTTAAATCCTTTTCATTTTCGCCGCCCCATACTTCAACACTCGCCGGCGGAAAAATATAGCCACTTATATTTTGCAATGCACTTATCGTTACTGTTTTTGCCTCGATAGGTTTGCCAAAAATCATCATGGCTTCCATGCTGTTTTTCCTGTAACCAACCCACTTTCCATTTCCGGAATTGCCGGTCTCTCCCTTTTCAAGATCAATTAATGTTTTTCCCCCTTTACCAGGGTATTTCTTATCTGCAGGTGTTATTAAGACAACGCTATCCGGATGATACGTGCTTTTAAAGAAATGCGCCTTCATTATATCACTTCCGATCCAGCCAGGCTTGAAAGCTTTCGCTTTTAATGTTACATCTGAATTAAGAACCAGCTTTGAATCATATACAGGGGATGAGCTACTATCAGGAGCTGTTCCATCTAAAGTGTACCGGATGATAGTACCATGAATATAATGTTTGAGTTTTACAGGCAATGAAGTGGAAATTATTTGTTCTTCATTTTCTAAAATTGGTGGTGTAAGTTTTAATACAACGGTATCCCCTGTGAATCCGGATTGATAAGCGATATTTTTATTCTCATCGGTCAGTTTTTTAATATCCGCAGGTGTAATTTCTGTATTCCATAGGTAAAGAGTCCGCAGCTTAGGCATTGAAGTGAGTGTACTGAGTTGTGCGGCCTTTACTGCAGTGCCGGATAAAGAAAGGCTTCTCAGGTTAGTCAGCTTTTTTAATTCTGAAAGTGAACTGCCTGTAAGTGCAGAGGAATTTAAATTCAATCTCCGCAGGTTTGTGAACTCAGAAAGTAATTTCAAATCTCCGTCCTTAACCGGCATATTGTCCAGGTTCATTTCCACGATTTGCTTATTCAACGGCCTCAGGGCTGATACTTCCTCCGTTTTGTAAAAAGCACGATTATAAAAATTAACAGACAATGCCGGTGAGTTAATAAATAAAGGAATGATTACACGATTATCGTTACTCAGTTTCTGAATTTGCTTATCATCAGCGGCGGTGAAGTCATATTGCTCATCTGCGGACTGCCTTAAAATTTTTGCTGCCATTATTCTTAATGTATCAGTTGGCGAAAGTTCAATAACGCGTTGTTCAAAATTGGCGCCTGATTTTATCCATGCATATAATATTTGAAGTTCCTGGTTTGACAATTGCGGCTTACCAGTTGGCGGCATATGTTCTTTTTCCTCTTCCGGCAAATGAATACGCTGCATCAACAGGCCCAGATCGGCTTTTGTTGTATCCCATAATTTACCATCCTTACCTCCTTTCAGCAACAGTTCTTTTGTTTCCATGATCAATTCACCTTTTGCTTTGCTGCTGTTATGACAGGATATACATTTGCTTTCGAGTATCGGCTGAACAAGGTCTGCATACACAACAGCTTCCTCGAACGGTGCGCGGATTTTTTTACTTACAGGTGTCACAGGTCCCAGCACAAAATTCTCTCCATGTGTTATATTACCACCAAAATGACCGGCAAGTACAACAGCTATGCTCACACCAAATACGAAAATATAATTGGCGATAGGTATTTTACTCAGTCTGCCTTTCAAAGCAAACAGCAGAAATAATCCAAATGACGTGAGAACGCCTGTCCATTTATGTAAAGCCAAAGCATCCGGATCGTAACCTGCTTCTTTGGATAAAAACAAACCCATCAATGCTGCAAAAACCGCGGAAACAGCAGACAAAATCAGCAATACATCCATCATCGATGTATACCATTTCTCATTTCGTAAACTACCGGGAATAAAAAAATGAAAAGCAAAATATACCAGCACGAGTACAATCGGGAAATGGACAATCAACGGATGCATGCGCCCGAATACCTGTAGCCAGGATGGCACAGATAGCCTGCCTTCAAAAATCAGCAGAAATAACAGTAAACAATTCAGGGATAAAATGACATTATAGAAAATATTCTTCCAGCGTTGCATGCTCTCAATATACTTTTATATAATTGAAAAATAATTTTCCGTAATTCAAATTATGCTGATACAATACATGACTATTTTCTGTTGAGAGCACGGTTTGTGAAAGTTGAGAATGCGCAGCAACCGGCAAACCCGGCACGACAACAAAAGGAATTACAACGAACAATGGTTTCATCAAAAATAGTTTGGTTCGGGCGCTGTTTTCGCTACACTACAGGTTGCAATTTATATGGATAAACGTGTCCTGAGTTCCATTGCGCAACATACATGTTTTGTTCATCATCGATCAATACATCATGCGGGTAATCGAAAACATTAACGGTCTGGTGCATTTCCTCCGGTTTGGAATTCGCATAAGCGGGAAGATTACCGCCAATATTAGAAACTACTTTATAATTCTTATCCAATATTAATACAAAGCCTGATTTCTGATCTTTTTTTGAATCGGTTTGCAAAACAGCGACATACAAATAATCCCCGTTAATAACCGGTCTGCAAACCCACGCACCGGGCAATGGAATTGTATCTATATATTTTCCATCGAATGTATATCGTTTGAACGCATTCTGTACACGGGATGTAACAATCAGGCAAGGATTTTTTTTATCCCTGTTATCTATACAAATACCATGTGCATTCACCACATACTGATCTCCATCTCCCCTGCCACAGAAATGCCTGACATATTTTCCTTTGGAATCATATTGAATTACAAAATCTTTTCCATAACCATCTGCAACATATATATCACCGTTAGGCGCTATTATCGTTTCTGTCGGCACATATTCTTCCTCCTTTGCGTATTGGCCTGTTTCTTTTGGATAATCCAGTGTCAGCAATACCCGTCCGTCAATCGTAGTTTTAAAAACCTTATGCAGGTTATTATCGCATATGAATAAAACATCTTCTCCGTTTTCATTAAAAAGTGTCAACCCATGGGCGCCGGGATACTCATGTCCCCACGTCTTAATCAGCTTACCGCTTTTATCGTAGATAATAACATTATTCTTTGTTTCATTTGTAAGTAGTATGATACGACCCAGTTTATCCTGTACCATTTCATGACAATCTTTTACCGGGTACTGATCAGGGCTTAGCTGGCTCCATTTTTTGTTGATTTTATAACGCTTATTGCCATGCCCCAGAATGGTATCGTCTGGTTGTACATTGCGCAATATTGCGGGCGCGCAAAAGATACCTGCTGCGAAGGATGTTTGCTTTATAAATTTTCTTCTATCCATATATCCGGGTTTTTTTAGTGCACAATAGAATAATATTTCATTTGACAGACCAGTTCTGCATTGCACAATAATGAGATGAAAGTACAAAAGTGCAATGCAACGAAAGTACAAAGTAGCTGTACAGTTTGGCCCATAAAGTACATCTCATAAATTCAGCTAATCCCGGTTCAGATGATTATGCTACCAATCCATTCACAATCTTGCCTGAAACATCTGTTAACCTGTAACGTCTTCCCAAATGTTTGAACACAAGTTGTTCATGATTCAACCCAAGCAATGATAAAATCGTTGCATGAAAATCGTGAACATGCACGGGGTCTTTCGCGATGTTATATCCAAACTCATCTGTTTCTCCGTATACACCGGGTTTTACACCGCCGCCTGCCATCCATACGGTAAAACAACGCGGATGATGATCCCTTCCATAATTTTCTTTCGTTAGTGTGCCCTGGCAATAGTTAGTCCTGCCAAATTCACCACCCCATATTACCAGTGTTTCGTCCAGCAAACCTCTTTGTTTCAGGTCAGTGATGAGTGCTGCACTTGCCTGATCGACATCTTTACACTGTCCTTTTATTTCATTCGGCAGATTTCCATGAGAGTCCCAGCCCTGGTGATACAGTTGCACAAAACGAACGCCGTTTTCACTGAGTTTTCTGGCCAGTAAGCAATTCGCTGCAAATGTTCCTGGTACTAAACAATCAGGTCCGTATAGCTTAATAACAGATTCGGGCTCTTTCGACATATCAGTTATTTCCGGTACTGCCGTTTGCATCCGGTAGGCCATTTCATACTGCTGGATCTTTGTATTGATCTCCGGATCGCCGAATTCTTTATAAGATGCTTCATTCAATTCGTTAAGTTTATCCAGCATTTTTCTTCTGTCTGCCTTGTCAACTCCATCAGGATTGTTCAGGTATAGAACCGGATTTTCTCCGCTACTAAATTGTACGCCCTGGTGAACAGAAGGTAAAAATCCATTTGACCACAATTTTGAATAAACACCTTGTCCATTGCCTTTTCCTTTAGACAACAATACACAAAACGCCGGTAGATTTCTGTTTTCGCTTCCTAGTCCATAACTCAGCCACGCACCCATACTTGGTCTGTTGCCCACCTGTGCACCGGTTTGAAAAAATGTCAACGCAGGGTCGTGATTAATGGCTTCAGTGAAGAGACTTCTGATAATACATAAATCATCAACTACTCCTGCAGTATAGGGAAGCAATTCACTGATATGCGCTCTTGCCTGTCCGTATTGACCAAACTGAAACACTGTTCCTGCCAATGGAAATTTTTTCTGATCGGCTGTCATACCGGTTAAGCGTTGGCCATTGCGGATACTCGCAGGTAAATCCTGTCCCTGCATTTGCTGAAGCATCGGCTTATAATCAAATAGATCTAATTGTGATGGCGCACCGTTCTGGAACAAATAAATAATCCGCTTTGCCTTTGGCGCAAAATGCGGCAAACCTGTCATCGCGATTTCCTCTTCGCCTTTGCTGAACAGATCAGGAATCAGCAATGAGCCCAATGCTACACTGCCGATACCCAAACTTAATCGCGACAAAAACCGGCGGCGGTTAAAATTCAAGCCGTGTTCGAGAACTTCTTTTTGCATAAAATATTTTTACAAATAATTTTTTTGATACCAGCTTTTGTTTTTCATAGCATCTTAGTTCTGTCGCTCTAATAGCTATCGGGACTTATACATCAGGTTCAACATTCGCCACTTTCGGTAAGTCTGATAATTAGCAGTATTTCCGAAAAGCAGGGCCTGTACACTGCTCCTCTCCTTTAGGAGAGGTGAGGTCACCCCTTCGTTATTGTCTCTTCCATATTGTAAATCGTGCTGATCGTTTTCATCAATGCTGCACTGCTATCAGCATCTGCTTTATCATCCATTTTATATTCACCCACTTTTAACGTCAATTGTGCATCTAATTTTTTGCCCTTGAACAATTGCATCTGTTCGGTATAATAATCGTTCAGAATTTTCAATTCTTTTTCTGTTGCTTTCCTGCACACGATTAACCGGAATGCTTTGCTTATTTTATCCAGGGCTGAAGTTTGTTCTTCTACCAGTTTTTGAGCAAGTACTCTTGATGCTTCCAGAACGGTTGGATCATTCATCATGATCAATGCCTGCAATGGCGTATTTGTCTTTAACCGTTTTACTTCACATTGATCGCGGTTACTTGCATCAAACATCATCATGGATGGCGGAGGCACTGTCAACTTAATAAAAGTATACATTCCCCGGCGATATAATGAATCGCCATGATCTTGTTCATAAGTAGCTAATACGCCTCTTCCGGATGTGGCCGCTTCCCATAATCCTTTTGGCTGATAAGGCTTGACGCTTGGGCCGCCGATTGTTCTTATCAATAATCCACTGCTGGATAATACAAGGTCACGAACAAATTCTGCGGGCAGACGGAACCGCGGGCCTCTTGACAGGTATACATTTTCCGGGTCAATCTTCATTTTCTCGTCCGATGTCTTTGCAGATTGCCGGTAGGTAGCGCTCATTACTATCTGCTTTATCAATCTTTTTATATCCCACCCATGCTCCATAAAATCAACAGCCAGCCAATCCAGCAATTCAGGATGAGATGGCAATTCGCCCTGCATCCCAAAATCACCGGTAGTTTTTACAATTCCTCTTCCGAAGAATTCCTGCCATAACTGGTTTACAAATACACGGGCTGTTAAAGGATTTTGTTTATTCACCGTCCATGCGGCAAGACCGAGACGATTGCGGGGATATTGTACCGTATCAAATTTCATTACAGCGGGTATGGCCGCTGCACTTACTTCCGTTGTTGGCTGATCATACACTCCTCTGTTCAATATATATGTTTTGCGAAGCGTATCTCTCTCTCCTAAAACAGATATTGTGAGTTTACCTGTGTCTTTAAAATTTATATAATTAAATAATTTTTTCCTGTCTTCATCATCAATTGTCAGCAACGGGTTTTTTGCAGGTTTTGATACGGAGACATCTCCTTCATAGCCTATCTCTTTTGTATTGTTGAAGAAAGCAAACAAAGAGTAATAGTCTTTTTGTTTAAAGGGATCATATTTATGGTCATGGCATTGGGCACATTCGATGGTAATACCCATGATGCCTTTGCCATAGGTTTTTGTTTTATCCAGGATGTATTCAATGCGGTATTCCTCCGGTACTACTCCACCTTCTTCTGTATACTTATGATTGCGGAAAAAAGCTGTAGCGAGCACCTGCTCTTTTGTTGCGTTGGGCAACATATCGCCCGCGATCTGCCAGGTTAAAAATTTATCGTAAGAAAGATTTTCATTGAAAGCATGTATCAACCAATCGCGCCAGGGCCATTGTGTGCGGATATTGTCATCCTGGTAGCCATATGAATCTGCATATCTTGCAACATCCAGCCAATGCAAAGCCATCTTTTCGCCATATGCATTATTCTGCAGCAAACGATCGACCACATTTTCGTAGGCTTTCTCGGTTTTATCATTCAGAAAATCATCCATCATTTGTATGGATGGCGGCAACCCGGTGATATCTTCCGATACCCGCTTCAACAATCTTTCTTTATCCGCTTCTTCGTTAACCGTTAACCCTTTTTCTTCCGCTTTTTGTAAAACAAAATGATCAATCTCATTCTTCGCCCATTCTTTATTACCAACCTCAGGCACAGTTGGTTTTACAGGTACAGAAAACGCCCAGTGTTTTTCATATTTTGCCCCCTGTTTGATCCATTTTTTTATAATCGCTATCTCATGTTCTGTTAATAAACCCAAATGCGATTCAGGCACCGGCATCTGGTAAGTAGGGTCGGTTGAAGAAATACGTTTAAATACTTCACTTTCCTCCGGCTTACCGGCAACAAAGGCAAAAGCGCCTTTGGTTTCCTTTAATGGTTTGAATGCGGAGTCTGCAATATCCAACCTGAACTCAGCTTTGCGTTTATTTGCATCAGGTCCATGGCAGGCGAAGCATTTGTCAGACAAAATGGGGCGAACATCAAAATTGTAACTGATTGTTTTGGGCAATGAACCTGCTTTACCATCTTTATTATTACAGGATTGCGACAGGAAAACTGTTCCTGCAAATAAGATCAAAATTACTACCAGAGTCCTCAGGTGGCGCATACAGCAAGAATTGACCTACTAAGTTAGGAAAATTGAACCTTAAATCTGTTGGTTATCTTCTATACTATTTTGCTCAATCGTTTGCAAAACTAACCTGTGGAAAATCAGGAATTGGCAGTCCAGGGCACTTAAAAGACTTATTATTTATTATTGAAATGAGACCATCGCCTTTATAACTCCCGTTTCAGGTTTTAGCCAGCTTTCAAAATTATTTTTTACCTCATCAAAAGCTACCCGGTGCGTAATGTATAGCTCGGCATTAATTCTATTATTCTTCAGGTTTTGTATCACATGATTAAAATCTTCTGTTGTAGCATTGCGGCTGCTCATTAATGTCGCTTCACGCTTGTGAAATTCAGGATGGGAAAAACAGATATCTGCTTTTTGCAAACCAACCAGAATATATTTTCCGCCATGCGATATATACCGGAACGCGGAGTTGATCGCATGCAGATTACCGGTTGCATCTATCACCGTTGCCGGCATATCACCTGCTGTTATTTCTTTTAGTTGTTCTACGATATTTTCCGAAGAACCATTAATAACAAAAGGGATGTTTAATTTTTCTTTGCAAAATAAAAGGCGTTGAGTATTTATATCCATTGCGATTGCCTGTGCTCCGGCAATTTTTACAAACTCCAAAATGCCTAAACCAATGGGGCCTGCGCCAACTATCAATACATATTCGCCTGCTTTTATTCCCGCTCTTCCTGCAGCATGTGCTCCGATCGCTAAAGGTTCTGCGAGCGCCAAAGCATCAGGGCTTAATCCGTC
>Ga0207675_100007279_pt1 | contig 10462 bp, 7 predicted proteins | sample KBSSwiS42_FD_184305 | JGI IMG/M metagenome (GOLD analysis project Ga0207675, IMG submission 184305) | Switchgrass rhizosphere microbial communities from Kellogg Biological Station, Michigan, USA - KBS Switchgrass S4-2 (SPAdes) (version 2) | ecosystem: Host-associated > Plants > Roots >...
CAGATCCGTTCGCCGGCGCCGTCACGGATGCGGAAGACGGGTTTCCCGGAGCGTCGTTCAGGGGTGACCCGGAGCGCGGCGAAGCTCAGGGGACGACCGTCGAAGCGCTCCGGGTGCAGGTCGGTGCCGCTCGCCAGCGCGTGGTGCGAGGAGGACCATGCCCTGGCCTCCGGCGCGTGGCAGCTCCGGCAGTCGGGGGAGGCGGGATGGTCCGTCAGCGGGGACCTGGCGGCGCGGGCGGTGGCGGCAGCAAAGGCCGCGTAGGTCGCAATGACCGCCGCTGCGCGGGCGGACGCGTCTGCGGATGTGGTGACCGCACTGCGCGCACTGGTCGCGCCCGCGGTACGCGCGCCGCCGGGGTTGCACGCGGCGACGGCGAGCAGCAGGCTGGCGGCCCAGCACGCCCAGGCGACCGGCAGATTACCCCGCTGAACCCGGTGAAGGGCACGTCGTCCCCATGCCCTCCAGGATGATCGCCTCGTCGCGACTGTCGGTGATGCCGTCGAAGTTCAAGTCGTAGACGCTCGATTGGCCCCAGCCCTGGGGGGCCTCGAAGGTCTTGGAGTCGGTAATATCTTGCTGATTGACGAGGGCGTCGGTGTTGCCGTCTGCCGGGCACTGCGTGACGCCGAGCTGCGCGTTCAGCGCCGCCAGCAGGGCATCATAGTTGGTCTGCTGGATCGGGGTCAGCGAAGTCAAGGCCAGCGCACTGCCGGCCTTGTCGAGCACAGGCACCGGGATGGCCTCGTCGATCGCGTAGAGCTCGTTCGTCAACGTCTCGACGCACGGGGGTGTCGCGCCGGCCAGGTACTTCATCGTCTTGTTCTGGACGAGCTTGTAGTCGTCGTTGCGGACGGCAGCCGAAAAGTCGGGGTTGATGCCGGGCAAGGCGGTCGCGCCCTGCGAAGCCAGAAGCGCGACGACGTCGCAGCAGCGGGCGAGGCCGCCGGCGGGGACCCCTGCCGCGGTGGAGCCGTTGCCGTACCAGGTGCCTGCGTTGTCCTCGCACACCGATTTCGAGACAGGGATCTGGCTGCAGCTCCTGCCGCCGAAAAGACAAGGGCCGTTGAGGGCGCCGCCAACTTGCAGGTTCACGCCGATCTGGCTGAAGTTCGTGCTGCGGATGCTCGGTTGGTTCGGGTCACTCAGGTAAGGCAGCAGCGACATCGAGTCGATCGTCCGGGGCACGGTCTCATGCACGTCGAGCCCCGCGATTTCACCGAACAGCTGGAAGACGTCGGCAATGTTGACCATGCTCGAGACGGCGCGGCCGGGAGTGTTCACGAGTGGCCCCGCCACGATGAGCGGCACCCACACGCCGGTCTGGTATGCCGTGCCCTTGGCGCGCGTCGGATCGAACGGCGCCTTGACGGCGCTGCCGAGAGTGCCGTTGTCGCCGACGATGATCAGCATCGTGTTGGTCTTCTCGGGCGCATACACGAGCTCCCCGGTCGGGCTTCTAGTCGCCAGACCGGTCTCCACGAGCAGACGGGCGATCTGGGAGTCCATCGACTCGATCAAGAGGTCGGTCAGCAATTGCTGGTCTGCACCATTCTTGCAGTCGAGGTCGCTGCTGTTCGTCCCTGCCGGCTCCTGATCGACCGGCGGTTGCATGACGGGCGTGTGCGCCGAGGCGAAGGAGACGGTCGCCATCCAGGGCTTGCCCGAGGGCTGCGCGTTGATCCAGCCGACCGCCGAATCGACCGCGCTCGAGGCGCGGAACCTGCGCGCCCTGGGATCGGTCGACGGCACCTGGACGACCGAACCGTCCGGGTTGTTGATCACCAGCGGCGATACGTAGTGGGCGTTCAGCGTGTCGAAGTTGATGTAGCTCGGCGGGGACGGCTGACAGATCTGGTTCGGATCGAGGATCCCGCCCTGGTCGCGGCAGGTGCGCCCGGGCGGAATCGAGCCGCTGCTCGTGAGCTCCGTGCAGGTGCCGTCGGGCGCGTAGCACGCGCCCGAATCGGCGCCGTTGGCAGCCCCCCCGCGTACGAAACCACAGGACCAGGCCCCGTCCGTCGCCACACCCCCCGCGGTCGTGTCGATCGACGACGGGTCGCCGGTCTCGTCGAGCCAACCGTAGAAGTAGTTCCAGCCGAGCGAGTGCGGCATCGCCAGGCCGGCGGAGTTGTTCCCCTGGATGGCCAGGTGAAACTTGCCGAAGAGGGCGCTCTGGTAGCCGCTTTTCGCGAGCAGTTTCGGCGCCGTCATCTCGTAAGGCGAGACCATGGAATTCGCCAGGTCCAGAGGCCCGAGAGCGCCATAGACGTTCGTGCGAACGGGGAAGCGGCCGTCGAAGAGCACGGCGCGACTGACCGAGCAGGCGGGCATCGCCCAGGTGTTGCTGAAGCGGACCCCCGAGCCCGCGACAGCCACCATGCTCGGCGTGGCCGGTGGGGTCGGACCGCCATAGCCGAAGACCGCCAGCTGGTCGATGCCGACGTCGTCCATCACGATGAACAGGATGTTCGGCTTGGTGCTCGCCGTGTCTCTGCCGTCCAGCGACGGGCTCGCCCCGCTCGCACAGCCTGCCGCCAGCGCCGCGACGATGCCCATCCTGACGACCGCAGCTGCTCGTGTGCTCGATGCTTCAGACATGTGGATTCAACCGACCACGGGCCCCTCGGGAAATGGCTGGGCGCGCCGACGACGAGTCGTCCGCCGAACACACACCCCCCTCCAGTCGAACGGCCGCGGGCGCCGTCGCTTAAGAGCGAGCCGAGTTACGCCGGTCGCTTGCCGATGAACAGCACCTCCGTCCGGCGGTTGCGGGCGCGCCCTTCCGGGGTGCGGTTGCTGGCCGCTGGATTGTGCATGCCATTGCCGCGTGCCGACAGCCGCCTTCGAGCCACGCCCTTGCTCACGAGGTGCTCGAGGATGGCGCGCGCCCGCCGTTCGCTGAGACCCTGATTCATCAGCTCGTCGCCCACGTTGTCGGTGTTGCCTTCGATGCGCAGGTACATCTGGTGCGCGATCTCGGCCTGCGGCAGGATCTCCTGGTTGATGATGGAAAGTGCCGTCGAGTCGAGCGCGCTCGAGTTGCTGGCGAAGGTGACGGCGATGGGTTTGGTGAAGATCGCGCTGCCCTGGCTCGCGATGCGCGGGTCGTAGTCTTCGCTGCGCTCCGCCACGGGGCGCCCGCTCGCCTCCCAGATCTGGCGAATGGTCCGATCGTCCCGCAGCAGCCCGGGCACGAAGCGAGTCGTGATGGCCGCCTCCGGGTAGTTGATCCAGACGGAGTCGGCCTGATTGTAAGCGCGGTCGAAGGCCGCTGCACCGCCAGCGATCCCGAAGAAGCGGACGTTGTCGGCCAGGCTCGACCAGCTCACCCATTCCAGCGACTGGAGCGTGCGATCGTAGCCCAGCTCTTCGCGGAAGCGCTGCGAGGCCGCCATGATGGCGCGGGCGGCCGCCGGCGGATTCGCCTCTCCCTGCTCGATACCAGCGAACCAGACCCGCACCAGCTTCTGGGCGATGTCCGGGCGCGCGTCGAGCAGCTGTTCGTTGGCGACCAGGATGTCGGCGATCAGATCGCTGGCCTGGCTGGTGGAAAAGAGCCGGTGAGCCCCCGGGCGCCCTGCCAGAGCCAGCGAGACATCGGGTTCCCAGATGCACGCCACATCCACCTTGCGCTCCGTGAATAGCCTGCGACCGAACGTGACGTCGTCGGGCGAGAACTTGGTGTCGCCACGCACCTGGGCGATCTGGTGTGGCGTCAGTTTCGAGTTCGCGAGCATGAACTCGAACAGCGTATGATCCGGGCTGAACAGCATCATCGCCGAGTGGCGCCCCAGGATCTCCTCGGCCGACTGCACCTCGGACGCGGCCACGCACGCGTCGCCGCCCCGGGACCAATCGAGTTGCAGCAGCACGCGCAGCCGGATGCCCGCTTTCTGGTAGCCGCCGAGGCTGATCGGCAGCTCGTCCACCGTGTGCCAGATGAAGTCGAGCTCACCCGATTGCAGGCCCTGGTTCTTGGCTCCGGGATCGTCAATCAACGAAATCTCCAGGTTCAGTCCCTGTGCGGCAGCGGCCGACCCCGGCTGGGTCGTCAAGCCGCCGTTCCCGAGCACCAGTGGCATGTGCCCGGGCCACGTCGCCAGCGCGACGCGGATCGCGCGCCTGTCGAGCGCCGCCCAGCGCGCGCTCGGCGTCAGTGGCAAGGCCGCCAGCGTCTGTGTCTGCACCACCCCGAGCGGGCGCTCGCTCGAAGGTTCCGCTGCGGGCGGGCGCTTCAGTACGTACGTGTTGAACGCCGCGAGCAGCGTTCCCAGGCCGATCAACACGATGAGAGACCTCGATATTGGCGTCAACTTTTGCATGTGTGCACCTCCGGTGGCGCTGCTGCGCGCTCGCGAGACGGCTTCCGCACTTCGGTCGCGACGGCTCGCGGGCGCGAGCGACATTGGGCTGGGTCTACATCAGCGCTCGCTGCGCAGAGTCCCAGCTTTTCAAGGCTCCTCGTTTCGGCGCCGTTTCAGCGCTTGCCCTCACTGGCCGCGCAGCAACCGATCGCCACTTCTTCAGGCCTTTTGAGCGGCCGTTCTCGGCCCTCGAGTCTTCGTCTGCACCAGGTCAGCGAGTCCCGATGCTGGAGAGAGGCCGCTGCCGCAACATCTCGAGCAGGAGGTCGCGGAAGGCGTTGACGCGGCGGGGGATGTGTCTGCGACTCGGGTGGACGAGCGAGACAGTGCCGGTCCGGCTGACCCAGCGTGGCAGCAGGTGCACCAGGCGGCCGTCGGCGAGATCGCCATCGGCAATGAACGAGGGCAAGGCGCCGATACCACCGCCGGTGCGCAACACTTCGCGAGCGAAGAACATGTCGTCGCAGATGACGCGGGGCCGCGCCTGGATCACGCTGCGTGCCCCGGAGGCCGAGAGCTGCAGCGGAGCGGCACCCCGGAAGCCGATCCAATCGTGGTCGCGCAACTCGGCGGGACTCCGTGGGGTGCCTCGCCGCGCCAGGTAGGCGGGCGCAGCGTAGAGCTGGATCATGATGTCGCCGACCTTGCGCGCGATCAGGGCTGAGTCGCGCCGCGGCCCCGGTGAGACGCGGAGCGCCAGATCGAAGCCGTCGCGCACCAGATCGACGAGGCTGCTGCTGAGCTGGAGCTCGACCTGGGTCCGCGGGTAGCGCGCCGTGTACCGGGTCACGGCCTCGGCCACGACGATGGTGCCCAGGTCGGGGGTGGTCGTGAGCCGGAGCGTGCCGGAGGGCTCTTCCTCCGTGTCCGGCAAATCGGACAGGGCAGCATCGATGGTGCCGAGCGCTGGCGCCACCCGATCGTACAGAGCGACGCCGGCGGCAGTCGTGGCCACCCTGCGCGTCGTGCGATGAAAGAGCAGCAGCGCGAGCGACTCCTCGAGCGCCGCCACGGCGCGGCTGACCGTCGAGCGCGGTACACCCAGCCGGAGGGCAGCGGCAGAGAAGCTGCCGGCGTCGTGGACGGCCACAAAGGCGCGTACGAGCTCGAGGTCGATGCGGGGGGCCTTGGTCAGACGGGTTGGCATTGGTGCCATCATGCACCAGAGTTGACTTATCTGTGACATTGTTTCCATGCTGGAACAGTCACAGACTGTGAGTGTCACCGAAAAGGAGTCACACCATGTCTGCAACCGCCGCTTCCACTGCTCTCACCGCCACCCCCACTGCGCTCCTCGTCACGGGTGCCTCGGGTCACCTCGGGCGCCGCGTCATCGAGCTCCTGCTCGAGCAAGGCGCCGGGCCGATCGTCGCGACGACGCGCAGCCCAGCGAAGCTCGACGCATTCACTGCCCGTGGCGTCGAGGTCCGAGGGGCTGACTTCGATGACGAAGCCGGCCTGGCCCGGGCCTTTCGGGGCGTGGAGCGCGCGCTCTTGATCAGCACCGACGCCATCGATCGCCCCGGCCGCCGGCTGACCCAGCACCAGCGCGCGGTGCGCGCTCTCGCTGCGGCCGGTGTGAAGCACGTCGTCTACACATCACTGCCGAACCCAGTCGGATCGCTCGTGAAGATTGCCGGCGATCATGCCGGCACAGAGGCCGCGCTCGCCGAGTCGGGGCTCGACTACACGATCCTGCGCAACAACCTGTACACCGACTACCTGCTTGCTGGCCTGCCGGACGCGCTGGCATCGGGTCAGTGGGTCGACGCGCGCGGCAACGGCGCTACTGCCTATGTCACCCGTGAGGACTGCGCCCGCGCTGCGGCGGCCGCACTCATCGACCGCAACACCAGCGGTCGCCGCACCGTCGACGTCACCGGTCCCGAGGCCCTGACCAGCGGCCAGATCGCGGCCATCATCAGCGAGCTGGCTGGTCGCACGATGGCCCACGTCTCGGTCGCGAAAGACACGCTGATCGGCGGCATGATCGAGCACGGCCTGCCAGCGCCGATCGCCGAGCTCTACGCCTCGTTCCACGCCAGCGCCGCGCGCGGCGAGCTGTCGGCCGTGACGGATACCGTGACCCGTCTCACGGGGCGGCCGCCGCAGTCAGTCCGCGATTTCCTGCGTGAGCACCGCGCGGCCCTCGCCGCGAGCTAGCTGGCATGACTCCGTCAGAACAGACCCGCCGCCGCCAATTTCGGAAGCGCGATGGCCACCCTGCTCTCCAGCGACGAATGCAGGTGTGCCGCGGGCTCGATCGATTTGCCGTGTTCGGGGAGCGTGAGCGTTCCGTCCTTGGCTCGCGCGGCGAGAAACTCGACGATGCTGGCTGCATCGCGCTCCCCGTTGCACGCCATCACGACGAACCGAGCCGTGGCATCCAGGTGGATGCTGTCATGCGCCCGATTGGTGACCAGGCTGGCCTTCTCTGCCTGGTAGCGGGCGAGCGGCGTCGCAGCTGGCCGTGCCGTGAGGGCAAGCTTCAGGTTGGGGCGATCGGCGAAGATATCGATCAGACCACGCAGGTACAGCTGCGCGAGGGTTTGCCCCAACGCGCCTTCCTCCTGGGAAGCCCGGCGTAGAGGCTCATCACCGATCAGGAATGGCAAGGCCTTGGCCTTGGCAGCCTGCACGAGGTCCGGGTACGAAATTCGATCGAGCTTCGCGTCCGCCAGGCTGTCGAACACGGCCTTCGCGAACGGACTTTCCACCTTCAGTGCCGCGACGTTGTCTTTTAGCTTGAAGTCGTGCGCAACCCCCGGCTGCAGATTGAGCGTGCCGGGTTCGGGCTTGACGATGACCGAGGTGTAGTAAAACCTCTTGATCAGCTCGGGCGGAATGTGTCGGTTCAAGCTCCTGCCGGCATGGCAGAGCAACGTCTGGCGAAAATTCTGATTCCGGACGAAGTCCAGGTACTGCTCCTGGGCGATCGGATTGTTGCCGAACTTCCTGAGCGTCTCCTGGGTCTTCGGCGGCAAGTTCAAGGGCAGCATCTGGGCCAGCGTTGGCTCACTCAGGTACTGGAGCTTCGCGCGCGCCGCGAGCCGGACGAATTCGTGGAAGTAGAAGGGCTGGTTGACCTCTCCCAATAGGTCGTGTCGCACGTAGTCGTCGGGATAACGCTCGAGCTTCTCCAGCTCTTGCTGCAGCAGCAGCCCATACGGATTGCCTTCCCTGCTCACCGCCCCTGCCAAAAAAGCGACCAGCGCTCGGGCCTGTTGCACCTTGCTGCGCGGATCTTGCAGCGCGTGCGTGTGAAACATCATCATCTCGCGCAGCGACATGCGCATGCCCCAGCCCGGCAGGGCATTGTAGCTCACGAAGGCGACGCCGTTTTCCGACAGGTTGTCGCGGCAGATCGTCAGTATCTTTTCTCGCAGCTCTGCTGGCACCCAGGAAAAGATTCCGTGAGCGATGATGTAGTCGAACTTCCCCTCGCTCGCGGCGAACTCGAGGATGTCTTGCTGGCGGATCTCCGCATTGTCTAGCCGACAAGCGGCGATCGCCGCCTGCCCGCTGGCCACCTGAATTGCGGAGGCGTCGATGCCCAAAAAACGAGCTTCTGGAGCGTGTTGGGCCATCGGCAGCAGATTCGAGCCATCGGCACAGCCCAGCTCCAGCACCCGGGCGCGAGCGGGTGCGGGCGCGTCCAATCCGAACAAGCGCGCCATTGCACACAACTTGTCGGGGTGAGTCTGCGGAAAGGCAGTGCTCACATAGGGGGTCTGGTCATAGGCCGCAGCGATGGCCCGCGTGAATTCGTTGGCAGACGAAGTGGGCGTGGACATGGCAAGCCTCGGCAACTGGAAATGAGGGCAACCAGACCCCGTTGGACGAGCGCGACGCAGCAAGAACACCGTCGCTCCGACTGGCCCATTGTCGTGCACGGCAGGAGCGAATGGGAATCGAGTTTCGACGGGACCTGCGGGAGGAACCAAGGATGCAGGCGACGAGTCTCGTGGCGGGGAAGTTGTACGGACGGGCTGTACTCGTCCCTGGGGCAAACTGGGGCAACGAGCTCAGCGCCGCAGATCTGCCGCGAAGCTGTCGAGCAGGGCCTGCGCGGACACGGACAACTCGCGCCCGCGGCGTCGGATGGCACCGATTGGGCGGCGCAGAGGGCCTTCCTTCAGCGGCCGCGTCACGAGCGTGCCGCTGCGCACCTCGTTCACGAGCGCCTGCGCGGGCAGGATCGACAGGCCGAGCCCCGCTTCCACCGAGCGCTTGATGGTCTCGATGTTGTCGAGCTCCATCACGTAGCGGACGCTCACGCGCCGCTGCCGGAGCGCCTTGTCCACCCAGCGGCGCGTCGGGATGTCGCGATCGAAGGCCACGAACGGCAGTTGCTCGAGCGCGCGCAGGCTGACCTTGCGCTGGCGAGCGAGCTCGTGCTCGGGCGGCAAGACCAGCACCAGCTCGTCCTCGCCGAGCGGGGTGATGACGAGCTGGGCCCGACGCGCAGGCAACGCCACGATGCCGAAGTCCAGCTCGCCGCTCGTGCAGGCCGCGTAGATGTGATCCGTGCGCCGGTACTCCAGCCTGACCTGGACCTCCGGATGCTTCTGCAAGAAGACCTTGAGGGCGGGCGGCAGGGTGTGCAACCCGACGCTGTACACGGTCGCCACGCGCACGTTGCCTGCGATCACGTCCGAGCGTGCCCGCACTCGCTGCTCCAGGTCCAAAAAGCTCGCCAGCAGCGGCCCGAGCTCGCGGTAGAGCAGCTGCCCTGCCTCGGTGGGGCGGGCCATCGTGCGCGGCGCGCGCTCGAGCAGACGGCGGCCGTAGCGCTGCTCCAGCGACCGGAGCTGCTGGCTCACGGCCGATTGCGTGACCCGATTGGCCTCGGCGGCGCGCGACAGGCTGCCGAGCTCCACCACGCGCAGGAAGGTGAGCCAGGTCTCCAGGTGCATAAGATTAGTTTATCTTATGTTTATTACAAATCTATTGAATGTGACTAATCTAAGTCCGAGCGCTAGCTTTCCTGCTGTCTGCTGAAGCCCCGTCGCTGCGGCGGGTGGAGGAAAATCATGAAAGCTCTCGCGGCCCGTCGGGCCGGTGCGGTGTCGTCGACGGGGTGGTCGAGCAGCGTCGGCAAAAAGGCGCTGGCAGCCAGCTCCGGCCTGCTCGCGGCGGGCTGGTGCGCTCTGCACGTGCTCGGTAACGCGACCGCGTTCGCTGGCCCCGCCGCGCTCGACGGCTATGCAGCGTGGCTGCGCAAGGGTGCGAGCGTGCCGCTCTGGGGCATGCGCGCGCTGCTGCTCGTCCTGTTCGGCGCGCACGTCAGCTGGGGGCTCTGGCTATGGTGGCGCGCCAAGGCGGCGCGGCCCACCCGCTACCGCGTCTCGAGCGCCGCCGCCACGCCGTTCGCCTCGCGTCTGTTGCGCTGGGGCGGCGCGCTGCTCGGCACGTTCCTGGTCTTCCACGTGTTGCACATCAACTACGGTTGGCTGCACCCGCACTTCGTGCGCGGCCACGTGTACGAGAACTTGCGCGCCGCTTTCGCCTCACCGGTCGTGGTGGTGGTGTACGTGCTCGGCTCGCTGCTCGTCGCCCTGCACCTCGCGCACGGGCTCGCGGCGGCCGCAGCCAGCCTGGGCTGGCGGGCGCCGAGCGCAACCAGCCGCCGCCTCGCGCTCGCCTGCGGAGCGGCGATCGGCATCGGCTTCGCCGCTGCTCCGCTGGCCATGGGACTCGGGGTGTTGCGATGAGCGCCGGCGTCTCCCTGCCCGCTCCGGCGCCTGCGGCGGATCCGGGCAGCCCGCGGCTCGACGCTCGCCTGCCGACCGGCACCTCGCTCGCGGGCTCATGGGCTCGCCGCAAGGGCGAGCTCGCGCTCGTGACCCGAGCACGCCGGCGCTCGCAGACCGTGGTGGTGGTCGGCTCCGGGCTGGCGGGTGCGGCGGCCGCGGCCAGCCTGTCCGAGCTGGGGCACCGCGTGGTCTGCCTGTGCTTCCAGGACTCGCCGCGGCGCGCGCACAGCGTCGCCGCGCAGGGCGGCATCAACGCCTGCAAGAACTACCAGAACGACGGCGACAGCGTGGAGCGGCTCTTCCTCGACACGCTCAAGGGCGGCGATTACCGCTCGCGCG
>Ga0207675_100007280_pt1 | contig 10459 bp, 11 predicted proteins | sample KBSSwiS42_FD_184305 | JGI IMG/M metagenome (GOLD analysis project Ga0207675, IMG submission 184305) | Switchgrass rhizosphere microbial communities from Kellogg Biological Station, Michigan, USA - KBS Switchgrass S4-2 (SPAdes) (version 2) | ecosystem: Host-associated > Plants > Roots >...
TATTGCTTTGCCAAGACTGGGGGATTGTGTACCGGAAGTAACAACGCCAATCAAGCCACCTGAATAGTCTTTTATTTCGTATCCATGACGGGGAATGCCTTTATCTATCATTTCAAAGCCTGCCAGTTTCTTTTCAATGCCCTCTGCTTTTTGCATTTCCAATATTTTCCGCGCTGTGAAATCTTTTGTGAATTTTGTAATCCATCCCAGGCCAGCTTCAAGCGGAGAAGTGTTATCGTCAATATCATTACCATAAAGGCAATAACCCATTTCCAAACGTAACGTATCTCTTGCGCCCAAACCAATTGGCTTTAATCCTTGCGTGCCACCCATTTCAAAAATCGAATCCCAGATTTTAACAGCATCATCTTCCTTGTCTTCAAAATAAATTTCAACGCCGCCTGCGCCGGTATAACCTGTCGCACTGATTAAAACATTTTCAACACCGGCGAATTTCCCTTTGGCAAATGTGTAATATTTCAGGTTCAGAATATCAAGCTCAGTTAATGGCTGAAGGATCTTCGTTGCATTCGGGCCCTGAATTGCCAGCAAACATGTTTTATCTGAAATATTGTGCATCTCCACTTTCTTCGTATTGTGTTTGCTGATCCAGTTCCAGTCTTTTTCAATATTGGATGCATTCACAACAATCATATATACTTTGTTCTCTTCAATGCAGTATATGATCAGGTCATCCACAATCCCGCCATCATCATTTGTAAGGCAACTGTATTGCGCTTTACCCGCAGTTAGTTTGGAAGCATCGTTGGTAGTAACCCGTTGAATAAGATCCAACGCATTTTCGCCTTTCAGAATAAATTCACCCATGTGGCTTACATCAAATACGCCGGCGTTCTTTCTTACCGCTGCATGCTCGTCATTAATACCTGTATAACTGACCGGCATATTATAACCAGCAAACGGGACCATTTTAGCACCCAGTGCAATATGTTTTTCTGTAAAAGGAGTATTCTTCATTATTTCTTATTCAAGATTTGCAAATGTAGAGCAAATTGGGTTGCCGCGCATTACACCACTGACATGAAAAAATGAGCCCATTAACAAGCCAACGCTTATAATTATTACATTTAATCCAAAATTGACTTGCCATGCGATATAGATTCCTCTTAATGCTTTGCTTCGCTCTTTTTTTTGTGATCAAAGCAGATGCACAAAAAATCACCGGCTGTGGTTTCAAAGTTCCGCCTAAATCTTTATTCAGAACTAATTTTCAATCAGTATACGAAGCACAGGCTATTCTAAAAAATATGCTCGACTCAATTAACTGGAAAGAAAATTTCAGGGTGAGGGAGCAGAATGGAATTCAGAATGCATATGCGACGATTATCAATAATTCAAGGTGGATTATATACGACAATGATTTTTTAGAAGATATAGATGCATACACCGCAACAAAGTGGGCATCTGTCAGTGTATTGGCGCATGAAATGGGCCACCATTATTATAACCATGTTATAAGCGGCAGCGGCAGCACACCTCCAAGAGAAATAGAGGCGGATGCTTTTTCAGGTTATGTAATGGAAAAGCTGGGAGCAACTTTACAACAATCTGTTGCCGCTATGCAGGCAATAGCAAGCGATAAAGCAAGCTCAACACACCCGGGTAAAAAAGACAGGGTAGATGCAATATCCAGAGGATGGAATACTGCAAAAGGAAATGTTACGAATACAACACCTGCTAATCCAAATAATCCGACGAATCCCAATGACCCGGGGCCTGTTACCACCAACCCCACAAAACCAAATATTCCGAATACGGGTAATCAGACCAACACCGATCCGGCGAATGATCCGAGCTGGATCGCATTGACTATTCAAAGTAACCGGGATGAAACGGTTTTGCTAAGTGACGATGGACGAAATTTTCAGAATGCAGAGCTGAAAGCAGGCCAGGCGTTTATTTTTAAATTTGAAATATATGACTATGGCTGGCTGAAATTGAAATATTATAACGGCTACCGCACCTATAAACTGATGCATGGAAAAGACTATAGCATTCTTTGGAACAGGAGAACAGGAAACTGGAGTGTGGTAGAAGTACCGCAGTAGGTAGAGTAATTATTGGCGTGAAGTCACGATAATCGGCTTCAAAAAAAGAGGCTCCGAAAACGGAGCCCCGCGACCTCGCTTCAAGCGAAGACCCAACTTCAACCTATTTTAATTGAACATATTTGCCAGTGTAAAAACCGGCGAACCCATGTTCAGTGATATATCTTCTTTGGAACCGCTTTCTTCATTATCATCAATAGTTTCCTTCGCTGTTGTTTTTGGCTTAGTGGTATCATTCAACCTTTTCTTGTCCTCTTCTAATTGTCTTTTATCCTGTTCTATTTTTTGTTCACGATCTTTTATCTCCTGGCGCAGTCTTTCTTTATTGTTTTCATCATACTTGTACCCATCACCATCTTCTTTTTTCTCTTCAGGCCTTGTTGTATTTCTCAATTCGCCGTCTGCTTTCATTATATAATCCACATTGGTTTCATATTCAAAATAATTATCCCAATCCCAGTCTACATCCCAATCATTACGGTTCCATCTTCTTTTTTCATACATGCGGATATTGTATGGGTGCAACTGGTCTACCGTTTCGTCAAAACGAATCCTTTTACCTACAGGCACTTTAATGTTAATAATGATGCGTTGAAAACGGAACTTATCATCTTTGGTTACTGTTAACCCACTACCCAGATTCAGTATGCTGTCTGTATAGGAAACATTATACAATATATTCTGCGCCCTTGCCTTTGCTTCATTTCCATCTTTACCGGCGCTGTACCTTGCAAGCGTTACATGATAGTCTGAATCTTCACTTTTTTCAATTCTCACTTTTATATTGGCCATGCGCAAGCTGTCCTCATTAATATCCCATCCTTCATTGTCAACATCTATCCACCAGAAGTTTCCGGAATAACGCACTTCGGGTTCATTCACCCGTACAATCATCCTGTTTTTCGGGGGTTGTGTAATTGAGACTCTCGATTCCACCTTTTGGTTACGGCGGAAATCATTTACCAAACTCGCTGCAAGCAATGAAGCAGAAACCCAGCCGAGGGTCCATAAACCACCAAACATCCAGCCGAGGTAACTTCTTTGTGATTTAACACGCATCATGCGGCGGATGAGCCATGTAATGAAAGCAATCAATGGTATCCCCAGAAAGAATATTAAAGTACCCCACGCAAATACATTTTGCCAGAACCCGTTCAACACATAGTTTTTCAATGGCCATACCCCGACCCCACCGAATATTAAACCCATCAGGCCAACAAATAATCCAAAAGCGATTGTTCCGGCAATGAATAAAAAGAACGCTTTGAATAACACACCAATTACATGTCCTAAGCCTACTCCTACACGACGGCCTGCCTCGCCTACTTCTTTACCCCATGTTTTACCACGGCCTTCAGCAAATTCTTTTGCTTTTTCTCCGAATTTTTGTGCACCTATTTTAACTTCTTCACCGAAGTCTTTTGCACGATCTTTCATCTGGTCCATACCTTCTTTTACATTTTGTCTGATTGTATTAACGTCTACTTTTTCTCCGCGCATTTCCATTTTCTGGTACTGGCTTTTTGCTTCAGGCAGCACAATCCACAACACTATATAAGCAAGAATGAATGTGCCGGTGAGCGAACCAAAAACTATATTAGGAAAAACAGCTCCTGCATGAAAGAAAGGCCAGCTTAAAATGCTCAAAATGATATTTAATAAAAACGGTGCGGCAAATATGAGGCGGACCATATATGGCTCTTTTCCAAAATAAGCCGCGATACCGCTGGCCACGCCACCAAACACTCTTTCTTCAGGATTCCGGTAAAGCCTTTTGCCACCATAGTTATCCAGGTCTTTTTCAGGAAGTATGATCCAGAATAATATGTATAGAATTATACCTGTACCAAAACCACCGAATGTGATAATAGCAAATAACAAACGGATAATGGCAGGATCAACATTCAGGTAATTAGCAAGGCCACTGCACACACCGCCTACTACTTTATCGCTGCTATCGCGGTAAAGACGGTTTTTCTTCTTTGGTTCTGTATATGTGTAATTGCCGCTGTTACCGGAGTTAGTATTACTACTTTTTTGCTGCGAATAGCTGCTTGTTTCCGGTTCTTCGTCAAAGTCTTCCGGTCTTCCCATAGAGGCAATGATGGAATCTATATCATCTTCTGTTACACAGTTAGCGCCTTTACGGATTTTTTCATCCATTATCTCGGCAATACGGCTTTCAATATCATTGATAATTTCATCACGGCCATCCTCATGTGAAAAATACCTACGGAGGCTTTCAACATAGCCCTGCAGTTTTTCATAAGCGGAGTCCTCAATTGGTATCACCCTCCCGCTTAAATTTATATTGATAATCTTTTTCATTGTACTATGTTTTGTGGTTGAAGTTTTAGTTGTAAGGTTGGTCTTTCTTTTCGGCAAGCGTATTTACGGCATTGGATAATTCCAGCCAGGTCTGTTCAAGCTCTTTATAAAAGGCAAGTCCTTTTTCGGTCAGTAAAAAATATTTACGGGGAGGGCCTGAATTACTTTCCACCCAACGGTAAGTCAGCATCTCTGCATTTTTTAACCTGGTCAGGAGGGGGTAAAGCGTTCCTTCCAGGATGTTCAGGTTGGCAGCTCTCATTTCCTCTACTATATCACTCGGGTAGGCTTCCCCCCGACGGATAATGGAGAGGATACAGAATTCCAGGATCCCCTTTCGCATCTGGCTCTGTGTATTCTCAATATTCATAAATTATTTCCTTTTGCTTTTTCCTCTCTCCAACCGGCTCATGGCTAACGCGGGTTGGAGAGTAGGATCCGGCGTTTATAATGATTTATCAGAACAAAGATAGGGTGATATTTGGTACTATGCTACACCAAGTACCAGTTTATTTTTAGTTGCTGGTAGTGAATAATAAGCTCTGCTGCGTTTTAGGGATTATTAATCAGTTGTTTAGCCGCTATTTTTAAATACAGAAAAAATTTGTCTGTTTGATGAGCGGTCGTATTTGTACATGAACTGAAGCTTTTCCTACTCAAAAAACAAAAAGATAACAATTCGCCGTATTAAACATCGGTTATGATAAACTGATTTTGTATGAAAAAGATTATTACCATTATAATTTCCGGATTTATCATCATACCCGGATTTTTGGCCTGTAATTCATCTTCTGATGCGGGGGACAGCAGCAAGGTCTCAAAAGATTCGGTTTCCTATTTTGATACAACAGCGGGGTGTTTCCCTGAAAAAAGAACGGGAAATGCAGATGAACCTGGATATTGAAGACGCGAGAATGGCTTTGGATTCTATTAATTTAATACCGTCTATACTGTTGTTTTCAACTCTTCAAAAACCATGTCACTTTCTATTGACGAAAGGCAGCAGTTGAACTATGCATTACAGCAACTGAATGATACAAGAGAATTGATTATACTTGAAACGCAAAAAGATGTTCCCGATAATTTACGGGAAAAAGCCGCTTCATTCAAATCAATGGTGATTTCTATGGGCGCACAATCTTCCAGATTGGCTAATCTCGCAAAATCATTGACCCGCTTGTCAGACCTTATACAACGAACTACAAATGCACTGACCGATGCTTTTTCAGGCATTATAAAACCTAAGTCAGGTGCGATATTTAATAAATAGATCATTGTTCATTTCTGCAGGTAACTGATTTCTTCCGGTTCAGGATCGACAACCGCGTAATGCCGTACATCATTTATCAATATTTCATCCAATACATCCATCAGGTTTTTATAGCTTGCTTCCTTCGTAGCTTTTACGATGAGCATCAGGCTGTTTCGTCCGTCTTTTCCTTTTGTATCATTCATACTTTTTTGTTTTTGACGAATGATATCCCCGATTCCACTGTTAATTGAATAGTTGGTTACCATTATCCCATTACTGCTTACTGCTTTATTCCAATCTACATCATAACAAAACAGTTGATTGCCTTTGCCAAGTAAGACCGTTAATGATTCAGAACCTTTAATAAAGATCGGTGGCCCGTCTTTTGGAACAATTAAATCTGTAACATACGGTTTACTCATTGTTGTGGTAAATACAAAAAAGCAGATTAACAGAAAGCCGAGGTCCACCATTGGCGTCATATCGACGGTTGGGCTTAGTTTTTTCTGTTTCGAACGGGATTTTTTGCGGGCTATATTTTCAGTGGGATTAAGCTGTGCCATAAATAGTTGCTTTGGAAATGAGACGCCCGGCATTATTATTTCCATAATAAAAGTCAACTTTGGTACTTACTTTGGTCATACCTCAATAGAAACGGTTCGATTAGCTTCACAATAATTACAGAAATATGAAGACGATAATCATTCCCACAGATTTTTCAGAAACAGCAACCAACGCGGCTAATTATGCCGTCGCTTTGGCAAAAGAAGTAAAGGCAACCATTACTTTGTTGCATGTATACCAGGTACCGGTTACAATAACAACGGACACGCCTATAGTTGTAGTGGCAGAAGAAGACCTTCGCAGAGCGGCGGAAAGTCATCTGCATTCATTAAAAGGGGAAATAGAAAGCGTCGCTGGCAATGCAGTGAAAGTATATTCCGAATTGCGGTTAGGCAATACTGTTACTGAACTGGAAGCGTTAAGCAATAGTTTAAAACCGTTTGCAGTTATAATGGGCAGTAATGGACATTCTGACCTCGAACAGGTATTGTTTGGCAGCACAACATTGAAAACGATACGGCACCTGACCTGGCCGGTAATTGCGGTACCACCGGAAGCTAAATACAATGGGATACGGAAAATTGGCTTTGCCTGCGATTATAAACAGGTAGTGGAAACAACACCGGCACAATTGATAAAAGATTTTGTAAAAAATTTCAACGCCGAATTTCATGTATTGAATGTGGATTATGAAAACCGTCATTTTAAACCGGAAACCCCTGAAGAATCATTATTGCTGCATACTTTATTCGAAGAGCTGAACCCGGTATATGATTTTATAGAAAGCCCGGAAGTGGAACAAGGCATTAATAAATTCGCGGAAAAAAATAAACTTGATTTATTAGTTACAATTCCAAAAAAGCACAAATTACTGGACGGGTTGTTCCGCAAAAGTGCTACAAAGCAACTGGTATTTCATGCTCATGTGCCGGTGATGTGTGTGCATGAGTAGGCTGTAATCCTTAGGCGATAAGCTTACAGCTTAAGGCCTATTGCTAATTGCAACCTCCGAATCTGCATTATCTTCGTCTTATGTGGAAATGGTATGCTTTATTGTCTGCCTTCTTCGCCGCACTCACGGCAATACTTGCCAAGCTTGGTGTAAAGAACGTAAACAGCAATGTTGCTACTGCTGTGCGCACTTTGGTTATCTTGTTTATTACATGGGGTATTGTATTGGCTGCCGGACAAGTAAAGCAGGTAAAAGAACTTTCTAAGACAAATATTCTGTTTCTTGTTTTATCAGGTATTGCTACCGGTTTATCGTGGCTGTTTTATTTCAAAGCATTGCAAACTGGTAATGTATCCAAAGTAGCCCCGATTGATAAATTAAGTGTTGCGATTGCAATGGGTTTATCTGTAATATTTCTGAATGAACAATTGGATGCAAAAACAATAATCGGCGGTTTGCTGATTGTAGCGGGAACGATCATTATTATTCTGTGAGAGGTAAGAAGTAAAATGTAAGATGATGATCCAACTGGGCCTCTCACTCCTTTCTTTTCACCTTTCCCTTTAAAACTCTGCGCTCTTGGGCGTTCTTGGAAAAGCAATAACGTCCCTGATATTCGTCATACCCGTTACAAACTGTACCATTCTTTCAAAGCCCAGACCAAAGCCCGCATGAGGCACCGTACCAAACCGTCGCGTATCGAGATACCACCACAATTCTTCCACGGGAATATGCATTTCTTTCATTCTTGCTTCCAGCTTATCCTGTCTTTCCTCACGTTGAGAGCCGCCTACTATTTCACCGATACCCGGAGCGAGAATATCCATCGCGGCTACGGTTTTACCATCATCATTCTGCCGCATATAAAATGCTTTGATGGCTGCGGGATAATTCATTAGTATTACCGGTTTTTTAAAATGTTTTTCAACCAGGTATCTTTCATGCTCGCTTTGCAGATCCATTCCCCAACCAGTGATTGGATACTGAAACTTCTTTTTCTTATTATAATTGCTTTCATTTAAAATTTCAATTGCTTCCGTATATGTGAGCCGCTGGAAATCATTATTAATAACGAATTCCAGTTTTTCAATTAATCCAAGTTCGCTTCTTTTATCCTGCGGTAGTTGTTTTTCTTCATCCGCCAGGCGTTGTGCAAGAAATTCTAAATCCTCTTTGTTGTTATCCATTGCATAGCGGATAAGGTATTTGATAAACTCTTCCGCAAGGTTAGCATTGTCCTCCAGATCATAGAAAGCCATTTCAGGCTCTATCATCCAGAATTCAGCAAGATGTCTTGCCGTATTACTATTTTCAGCACGGAATGTGGGACCGAATGTATAAATATCGCCAAAAGCTGTAGCGCCGAGTTCGCCTTCTAATTGACCGCTTACGGTGAGGTTCGTAGCACGTCCAAAGAAATCTTCTTTAAAATTAATATCGCCATCTTCATTGCGCGGTGGGTTATCGAAAGGCAATGTAGATACCCTGAACGTTTCGCCCGCTCCCTCAGCATCACTCGCAGTAATGATTGGCGTGTGCATATATACAAAGCCTTTATCATTAAAAAATTTATGCACTGCAAAGGCCAGCGAATGCCTTACGCGGAAAACGGATCCAAATGTGTTCGTCCGGAAACGCAGGTGAGCAATTTCTCTTAAATACTCAAGAGTTGGCCTATTTTTTAATTGTATGGGATATTTCTCGGCATCACTATCTCCTAATATTTCAATAGATGTTGCGACAAGGTCCATCTTTTGTCCTCTACCTAAAGAAGGAATCAGTTTACCAGAGATTCTTAAAGATGCCGAAGTTGTAATCCTTTTGAGGAGTTCCTCGTCAAATTTGCCAAGTTCCGCTACTATTTGTATGTTGTTGTTTGTACTGCCATCATTCAAAGCAATAAACTGGTTGTTGCGGAATGTGCGCACCCAACCCATTACTGTTACTTCCTGCTCTTTCGGCTCCCATGTAAGGAGTTCCTTTATTTTCACTCGTTTATTGAACATAGCCCAAATTTTAGGACGGCAAAGATATAAAATACACAAGGAACAGGGAATTGGGAGTTGAGCTCTTTGAGGTTACCCCGGTCTGTAAAAAATGGGCCAGAATGAAAATGCGCAAATAGAGGGTTTAATATTATCGCTTTAATTCAACCGGACTCAACTTTTTTTTGTATAAATTGTTTCTTTTCATATAAATACGCAATATGGAAACACAAACCGGCTTCGTTATAAAACTAGCAGTTGACTCATGGCTTGGCCAAATTAAAAGAGTTGATACCCTATTAGAGGAGCTTGGCGACGAACAGTTGCAGAAAGAAATTGCGCCGGGCAAAAACAGTGGCGTGTATTTAGTTGGTCATCTTGCGGCAATACATGATGCCATGCTGCCTTTACTGATGTTAGGTCAAAAGATACATCCCGAATTGGAAGAAATATTTATTAAAAATCCGGATAAATCATCCATGCAAAAACCCCCTACGAAATTGCTGAGGCATTACTGGAAAGAAGTAAATGATGTGCTGGAAAGTCATTTTCTTAATATGACTGTTTCTGACTGGCTACAAAAGCACACTGCGGTTTCAGAGGAAGATTTTGCGAAACAACCGCACCGGAATAAACTGAACGTATTACTCAGCAGAAGCAATCACCTGGCAAACCATCTCGGGCAAATGCTTTTATTAAAAAAGAATAAAGACTAATCTCTGGTGATCTTTTGAATGGCCCGGTTTATTAATTCCGGCTCAAACCCTTTTTGTATCAGGTAGTCCATCGTTTTCTTTTTCGTTGTTAACCACTGCTCACTTTTTAACGTTGAATATTTTTCTTCTGCCAGTTTATCCAATGTTTTTAAATAGTCTTCTTCATTTACCTGTTTCAATGCTTTCTTAATATTATACTCACTGACCTGTTTTTGTTTTAGCTCATATTTTATTTTTATTCTTCCCCATTGTTTCATACGGAATTTACCGCCGGCAAATGCAATGGCAAAACGTTCTTCATTCAGGTAATCTTCTTCAATTAGTGTTGATATGATTTCATCATGATCCGCTTTTCGTACCCCCAGTTCATAGAGTTTTGTTTTTACTTCAGCATGACAACGTTCCTGGTAACCACAGTAATGCCTGAGTTTTTGCAGGGCCTGCTCTTTTGTCAATTGTTTTTTATACATGTACGGGCAAAACTAAAACTATTTCTTCCGGATTGAAACAGCGAAGGCATTAACCGGGTTTTCTATAAAAAGCAGTTCGATTTCATTTTCAGTAAATCCATTCTCTTTCATAGCGGGTATAAG
>Ga0207675_100007282_pt1 | contig 10458 bp, 6 predicted proteins | sample KBSSwiS42_FD_184305 | JGI IMG/M metagenome (GOLD analysis project Ga0207675, IMG submission 184305) | Switchgrass rhizosphere microbial communities from Kellogg Biological Station, Michigan, USA - KBS Switchgrass S4-2 (SPAdes) (version 2) | ecosystem: Host-associated > Plants > Roots >...
AAGTCGCAGGCCTTCGCACAAACCATTCGCGCTGATCTTGCAACCTGGGATGCGCTCATAAAGGAAGCGGGCGTGCGTCTGGAGTGACGAGCGTTCGCGCTGAAGGTCCGCTTTTGGCTGCTTGGGTCGGCCTTCATTGGTTACTGGCAATAGCCGCTCCTTGAGTATTTGCGGGTATGCGTGATACGGTCGGAATTCCCCCATGCGAACTGCAATCATCGGCGCCGGCCCCGCCGGCCTTTTCCTTGGTCTCCTCCTGAAGCGGCGACGTCCGCAGGATGAGTTGGTCGTCTTCGAGCAGAATCCTCCCGGCGCTACCTTCGGCTTCGGCGTCGTCTTCTCTGACGGTGCGCTTGAGTTCCTACGCGCCGGTGAGCCTCAGATCTTCAAGTCGCTCGAGCCGCAGATGGAACGTTGGCCCGAACAGAAGATCGTGCACCGCGACGAGGCCGTATTCGTGGACGGGAACGGCTTTTCCGCGATTGGCCGGCTGCAACTGATGACGACTCTTGAGCGATTGTGCGATCTGGCCGGCGTGCGGATTGTGCACGGGCGCAAGGTCGAAACTCTCGCGGAAGTCTCCGGGTTCGACCTGGTGGTCGGCGCTGACGGGGTGAACTCCATGGTGCGGCGTTCGCTTGCAGATCGCCTGCATCCACGGATGCGCTATCTCAAGAACAAGTTCGCCTGGTACGGCACGACGAAAGCGTTCGACTGCCTGACCCTCACATTCCGTGAGAACCACGATGGTCATTTTGTCGCGCACCACTATCGTTACGCTCCCGATATGAGCACGTTCATCGTGGAGTGCGACGCTGCGACCTGGTACCGGGCCGGCCTAGACCGGATGAGCGACGAGGAAAGCCGGGTCTACTGCGAGAGCGTATTTGGCAGCGACCTCGACGGGCATCCGCTCCTCTCGAACCGCTCGATCTGGCGCAACTTCCCGCTTCTGTGGACCAGGCAGTGGACCGCGGACAATGTCGCTCTAATCGGTGACGCCGTGCGCACCGGTCATTTCTCGATCGGTTCCGGCACACGCCTCGCGATGGAGGACTCGATCGCTCTTGCGGCCGCGCTCGACGCACATGGTGAACACGTCGCCGAAGGGCTCGCCGAATTCGAGCGTTCACGCAAGCCGATCGCGGAAAAAATCGTGGCCGCTGCAACCGCAAGCTCCTACTGGTACGAGCGGATCTCCGAGAAGATGACGCTCGCGCCGTGGCAGCTAGCCTACGATTACATGACTCGCAGTGGTCGCATGCCCGACGAGCGCTTGCGTGCGCAGGCGCCGCGCTTCATGGCGCAGGTCGATCGCGAGCGCTTGGCCCAACCGCAGGCTGCATACCCGGAACGTAAGGCTGACCCTTGCGGTGCGAACACGCCGGGAGCAAAGGAGATTGGCTGGACGGTGCCCCAGCGCTATAACGCTGCGCGCATCCTGTTCGACAACCTGGCCGCCGGCCGCGGGTCCAAGAAAGCCGTGGTCTGCGAGGACCGCACGTTCACCTACGCGCAGATCGGCGAGCTCGCGTGTCGGATCGGTAACGGGCTAGCCGCAATGGGCCTGGCGCGCGGCAGCCGTGTGCTGCTCGTGATGCTCGATACGCCCGAGTATGTCGCGGCGATCTTCGGCGCGATGCGAGCCGGCTTCGTGCCGGTGCTCGTCAACACACTCTCCCCGGCGGAACTCGTTGCGTACTACCTCAGCGATAGTGGTGCCGAAGCGGCAATCGTGCACGACTCGCTCGCGAATCTTCTGGAGCACCCCGACGTGCGCGCGAGCCGGCTGCGCGACCTGGTCGTGGTTGGCGACGGAGCGGTTCCGCCTCTCGATCTGGTAGAGGTGACGCGATGGGACACCTGGACACGAGGCGCGGCCGCGGAACTTAACGAGGTCGAGACGCATCCCGACGAGATGGCGTTCTGGATGTATAGCTCGGGCAGCACCGGCCGGCCGAAGGGCGTCGTGCACCTGCACCACGACGCTCCTTACACGTACGACTCGTATGGCATGCGAGTGCTGGGTATCCGCGAGGACGATGTCGTGGTCTCGCCGCCGAAAATCTTTTTTGCCTACGGCTTCGGCAACGCAATTACGTTCCCGTTTTCGGTCGGTGCCACCACTGTGCTGCACCCGGGGCGGCCGGATCCGGAAGCAGTGTACGGCGTGATCGAGCGGCATCGCCCGACCATGCTTTTCGGACTCCCGACTTTGTACAACGCTCTGATCGTGCACCCGGGAGCAGAGCGACGCGATCTGTCGAGCCTGCGGCTATGCATTTCCGCAGCCGAGACGCTCTCGCAGGAAATGTTCGCTGAATGGGAGCGCCGCCATGGACTTCGCATCGTGGAGGGACTGGGATCCACGGAAGTGCTGCACATTTATATTTCCAACGGGTTTGAGCGCCAGAAGCCGGGCGCAAGCGGGGCGCGGGTGCCGGGCTACGAGATCAAGCTGTGCGACCCGGATGGCAAGGCGGTTCGTGTCGGCGAGCCCGGCATCATGTGGGTGCGCGGTGACTCGAACGCACCGTTCTACTGGAACCGCCCGGACAAGACGCGCGAGACGATGCGCGAGGGCTGGATGTACACCGGGGACCGCTTTCGCGAAGATGCCGATGGCTATTTCTGGTTCGAGGGGCGCGCGGACGACCTGGTGAAGGTCAGCGGGCAGTGGGTGCATCCGATGGAAGTCGAGCGCGCGCTTGCGGAGCATCCCACTGTCCGGGAGTGCGCAGTGCTAGCACTCGAGGACGAAAACCGGCTGATGACGCTAAGAGCCTACGTCGCGCTTCGACCGGGCCACGGCGCGGACACCGCGACGACGAGAATGCTGCAGGATTTCGTCAAGCGGGCACTCGTGCCATTCAAATATCCGCGCACGATCGAGTATCTCGACGAACTGCCAAAGACCGGCACAGACAAGATCGATCGACAGCGGCTCCGTGCAATGGCTAAAGGTAATGCCTCTAATAGGCGCGCCGAGTAAGAGCGTCGCCTATAGCGCTTCGTCAGACACCAACACGGCCAGTGATGGGTGGCTCGGATCGTTCGCCCTCGAATACGGTCTTATAGGTGAAGCCTGCAACTGCAGCACCTACGACGGGAGCAACCCAGAACAGCCACAGTTGCTGCAACGCCCACCCGCCGACGAAGATAGCCGGTCCAGTACTGCGTGCGGGATTTACCGAGGTATTGGTTACCGGGATGCTGATGAGGTGGATCAGCGTAAGGGCGAGCCCGATCGCCAAACCGGCGAACCCCACCGGCGCACGCTGATGCGTGGTGCCCAGGATGACGATGAGGAACATGAACGTCATCACCAGCTCGGTTATCAATGCGGCCACCATCGAGTATTTTCCGGGGGAATGTTCTGCATAACCGTTCGAGGCCAAACCGTCGGCAAGGCTGAAATCCGCTTTTCCGCTCGCGATGAGGTAAAGCACTCCTGCGCCCACGACGCCGCCCACGACTTGCGCCACGATGTAAGGCAGCACATGCGCTGCAGGGAAGCGTCCGCCGGCCCACAGGCCAACCGATACCGCGGGATTGAAGTGGCCGCCCGAAATGGGGCCGAGCGCATAAGCGCCGGTTAGCACGGTCAGCCCGAACGCCAACGAAACCCCGAGCAATCCGATGCCCACTCCAGGAAAAGCGGCCGCGAGCACGGCGCTGCCGCAGCCTCCTAAAACAAGCCAGAACGTGCCGAGAAATTCGGCCGATAGTTTCGTAAACATGACTGTCCCCCTTTGTGGTTTCTTGTTGTTCGGATATTTCGGCCGCCTTCGCGTGCCGATAACAAATCGCTTGTCGGGCTAATGCAGAAGTGCGACACAGCAAGTTCTTTGTCATATTCCTGCCCGACGCAGCGCATTTTGCGCCATCAAAGTAACTCTGCCTACGGCGAACAGCGTTTTCTCCGCTCACATGACTCTGCGAGAGTTGTTGCTTGCTCATCGCATCGGGCATGGAAGGCAACGAGCCGTCCGTCTGCCAAGGCAGGTCCTCCTGACAGTCTATTTCTTCTTGTTGACGGGCCTTACCGCAATCGCCAGCGCCTCGCTGTAGGTAATATCGACAAGGTCGCCCACCTGCACCTTCTTCAGATTCGCCGGATCGCGGGCCTTGAACGTGAGCGGATTGCCCTCGGGCCCGGTCAGCGTCACGGTGCCATTGGTCAGGTCGATCTCCGTGATGGTGGCGGTCAGCATCACTGACCGCGCAGCCGATCTGGCGGGTTTTTCGCCCGGCTTGGCACTGGTAACTCCTTCGTCTGCGCTGATGCCGGGCGCACCTTGGCCTGCTGGCTTTACCTGCCAGGCCAGCGCTTCGGTATAGGAGACGACAACCTCGTCACCCACACTCACCTGCTCCAGGTTCTTTACTTGTTCACCCGCTGCGACGACGGTTTCCTTGCCGTCCTGGTCCTTCAGCGTAATCCGGCGCTGAGGCACATCGATGGCGGTGACCAGCAGACGCGCCTCGGTAACGTTGTCCATCCGCCCAGCGGGTTTGGTGGCGCATCCCCCTAGCATGGCGAGCGTCATGACGACAGCGAAGATATGTGGGCGCATCTGTGTTCCTCCTCTTAGTGGTTGCGAGCAGTGTAGCTCAACCATGCAGGCGGCATTGGCGGCAGCGCGAACCCTTTCATCCCGCGAGCATGGCTCTGTGTCTAGCCTCTTCGCGCGCAGGAGATGGATTTCCGAACTAGCCACTCGGCAGTTCGTCAGTAGGCGTATCCCATTTTCAAATAGAACCCATAGTTCGAATCCTTGCCTGCTGCGTATTCGAGGTTCAGGACGATTCCTTCCTTGGGCTTGAGGGCGTACTGGACTCCACCGCCGCCAGCCGGGTACAAGTTCTCGCTATCGGAACAGCTCTTGCCCCCGCCATAGGTGCAGGCGACTCCAAGGAACACTGAGGCGGTCCATTTTTCAGCGAACCTGTACCGCTCCTCGATCTCGATTTGGGACATGTATTTGCCGTTGTACTGACCAATCTTGTAGCCGCGAAGCTGAACCGGGGCATTTACCTGGGTCGGCGCGTCTTCCGTGAAATGGTTTAGCTGCCGCACGGCCAGCACATTGCCCTGTCCGTGCGGCATGTAATATCGAAAATCCCCCCGTATGACGTCGAAATCATTCTCGCCACCCAGAGATTCCCGATACGCAATATTGTTGATGTTAAGCAGCCAACCCTGAGTCGGCGAATTCTCGTTGTCACGAGAGTCGTACTGGGCGACGAGACCCAAGCCGCCCGACTTGTATGGCGCGACTCCCAAGACGTCGAGCACCATGTCGTCGAAGGCCGTCTCACCGCTGATGCCGAAGTTCTGATAGAGGCCTTGCACGCCTATGAACCAGTTGCCGTGTATGCGGTACAGGTAACGCGCAATGATTCCCCTGACTTCCGCGTTGGATTGCAACGGAACTCCGGTGCCGAGGTAGTCGCTGTAGTCGTTCTTGACGTAGCCATACATCATCCCGGCGACGATTCGCTGCCGGTCTTCGTCGAAGGAGGTTCTGGCCTGCGCGCCGGCCACGATCGAGTCCGTACTTGTGTATTGGCCCATCAGGGCGAATATGGAGGGCCGGGACTTCTCGTCGAAAAGATGCACGTAGCCAGCGAGTGCACCGAACGAAGTGCCGAGCTTCGGATTGGACTGGAATATCGGCATAAGAAGCCAAGGGGATTTTTCGAGCTTGGTGATGGCATCGTCTTCTGTTGCCGCGCCAGCCTCTTCTGGCGCAGTCTGCGCAAAGCACTTGGTGCAACTCATCCCCATCACAAAGCAAAAGCCGACCACGACGCGAACGAGGCGTTGCAATGGCGCATGCCTGACGTGAAATGCGGCACTTTGTTGTCTCATGTCCCCTCGCGTTAGTGATACGAGCCGGAAAATGTCAGCGAATCACATCCCCAAAGGAGGATATGGGGAACCTAACTACAAAATCGGGGGGATCATATTGGACCTTGGTCCAACGCCGCACCTAGGTCGGGGGCTAGAACGTAAGAATTCGCGGGTATATCCAACTATTGGCCTCGACTCAGAGCGGACTCAACGACATAGTGGAGGAGGCGCGCGGCTGACGGCGCGTCCTATCAAACGATTGGCGGGCCACAAATCCGCTTCAGAGGCACGCATGAACCAGACTGGTCATGCGTTGTCGTCGATCGTTCGCCCTCCGATTTTTGTATGGATTCGGCGAGTGCGGCCTGTGTCACTCGCCCGCGGGGGCCGGAGTCGGCGCTGCAACGCCGAACTTGCGGTTGCGCCTTGCCTCGTACACCAGCGGCGGACAGACGGTGGCATCGTTGTGGATGACCTGGCAGTCGAGGCAATAAAAGCATTCGTCCATGTTGATTGCCCCGCTCGGCTCGATGGCCTGTATCGGGCAGCGCTTTGCGCACAGCTGGCAGGGGCTGCCGCATTCGGGGCGGCGCTTCAACGTTGTGAACCGGCGCAGCCGCAGCCGTCCGCCAATCGCCATCACTGCGCCAAGCGGGCAGAGAAACCGGCAAAACGCCCGTTCGACGAACAAGCCGGCGGCGAGAATCACTAGCGCGAACGCCACGAATGGCCAGGTTCGATCCATTCTCATCGAGATGACGGTCTTGAACGGTTCGATCTCAGCTGCGACCGCCATGGTCTGCAGTCCATGCAGGGCGGCGAGGGCCAGCACTGCAAGCGACACGTACTTCAAGGGCCACAACCTGCGATGGGTCCGGTACGACGGCGACCACTGGGGGAACCGGACGACGCGGCCGAGCTTGGCCAGGAGCTCCTGCAGGGCGCCGAACGGGCACAACCACCCGCAGAACACGCCTCGGCCCCATACGAAGAAGCTTACGACCACGAACGCAAGCAAAATGCACAGCAACGGGTCGGCGAGGAGCACGGCCAAACCGTTGCCATTGATGAGGCCGCCCAACCACGCAAAGACGTTGATGATGCTTAGCTGGGCTCCCGCAATCCAGCCTACCCAGACCAGCGTGAAGAGTAGAAAGCCAATGCGCACCGCCTGATAGAGACGCGCGTGGCGCGTCAGCCTGTGCATCGCGATGAGCAGCACTGTGAGCACCAGTAGACCAAAGCCAAGCACGACAATGTTGCCCGCCTGTGCGCGCCAACTCTCTCGCCAAGGCGCTTCGAGCGGCTCCAGTGCAGACGGCTCGGCCGGTGGCAGTACGAATTGCGAGGGCAATGTGTAGTTGAGCTTGTACTCTCGCGTTTGCGCGCCGGAACCGGAGCCGTCGACCACTACTACCAACTGCCAGGGCGCGAGAACATCGATCCCCGTCTGAGCCGGTAATCGGAAAAGGCCGATCTGGTTGAACCTGGGTGCTCCTTTAGCTGAGACGAACGGCAGATACTGATAGTGCTTTGGCGCGCGCTGCAACAAGAATTTGCGTGCGCCCTGCTCGATCCGGATTCGATCGAACGTGCCCGTCTCGTACACCTTGGTGCCGACGAAGGAGTAGGGTCCCGCCCCCATGAGCAACAAGATCATGTCCTGCGGGCTATTCGGCGTCACCTGCTCGCCGTAGCGCATGGCGCCGAGAAGATTGCGACCGATCGAGGCGGGATTGACCACGGCCGCATAGAGATCGAGCGCGACATCCTGGCTGCCTGTGCCCGCCTGGCCGCCATCGTGAATCTGCATTCGTTCTACTGCACCAGCCGCGATGAGCTCCGACCAGGTCAAGGGTTTGAAGCTCGCGATATCGACCATGGCGGTCGACGCGGCGCCAGCCGTAAGTCCGCGAGAGCGGGACACCAGGCGGGCGCTCTGAATAATGGCATTATTGAACGCACGTGCACTCACCGTTGCAGAGCTGATGCCGTCGATACCGCCGGGCGTGCCCTTACCGGAGAGCGAAATTGAGCCGCCCGGGTCAAGACCAGCGTACTGAGTCATGAAACGCGTGAACCGCGCAGCCACGGCGCTGTAGTCCATGATTAACGGCTCCGAGTGCTTCACGACTACGACGCCAGCAATCTTCCCCTGCATATCCAGTCCGACCGCGAAGTTGAACCGCGCACCAGAGAAGCCGACGATATCTGTCATTTCAGCGGTAGAGAACACAAAGCCGATGGGGCGTCCAGCGCTGTAAACAGGTATGGCTGGCGGCTTTCCCGAAAGGGGGCCGGTGTAGGCCGCCGCCTGTGGGAACAGTCGTTCGAGCGTGTCTTTCTTCAACCAGTCAGGCTGCTCCCCCGCACACACAGATCCGGGAATACCGATGAGCGTGAGGCATACGAGGAAGACGAGCGCCGCGATGTTGAGACTCACAGGGCGCACGGCCTTTGGGTGCTGCTCGTTGCTTAAGCTGATACGCATGATTCGTCCCGGTCTGATGACATGCGCGCTAGCCAGCGAGGTGGGCACGGAACGCGTCGGTTACACGGACATCAAACGTGGACCCGGAGGCCGTCACGAACAACGCCGCGAGACCGCGGGCTTGCGCCAACGAGTACCCTCGCTCCGATCCGAGGACTACCATCGCAGTCGCCGATGCGTCGGCTTCCATGGTCGTATCAGCGATTATGCTCACCGCCATGGCCGGATGTTCGACTGGTCGCGCCGTCTTGGGATCGATAATGTGCGAATAGTGTCGCCCATCCTGCTCGAAGAAGTCTTCGGTGGTGCCGGATGTGGCAATCGCCCGGTTCTTGAGGAGGACGACTTCTCCGACGACGTGTTGACCCTCAACCGGACGCTCGATGCCTACCCGCCACGGTCTTCCCGCGGCTGCGGTGCCCCTGGCCCGGAGTTCTCCACCGATTTCCACCAGGTAGTCGTGAACACCCTCGCGCTCCAGAACCATGCCCACGCGATCGACGCCGTATCCCTTGGCAATTGCGCACAAGTCGACTTGGGTACCACTATGTCTCTTTCTGATCGTACCGGCGGATGGGTCGATTTGCACGTGATGGTAGCCGACGCTTTTCCGAACCCGCTCGATGACTCCGTCATCCGGAACTCGCCGGGTGCGGATCTGCGGACCGAATCCCCAGAGATCGACCAACGGTCCGACCGTTACATCGAACGCACCCTGAGTCTCGGCGCTGATCCGCGATGCGCTATCGAGCACCTCGAGCAGGCCGGGTGAGGCAGGCACCCAACGGAGGTCTTGTCGCCTGTTAAATTCCGACAGCTCCGACCGGGGGTCGTACGTGGACATCGATTGATTGATCGCGGCCAGCTCGGCGTCGATGAGCTCCTTGAGCCTCGTCCGCGTAGCATCGTCCATCGGCGCCGCCAACTCCACGGTGTAGCTCGTGCCCATGGTAAGACCGCGAATCGCTGCGTGAACCGGCCGAGCGCATGCTGCTACAGGGCCCAATGCCAGTAACGTGATGAACGTGCGACGTTTCATGCCCCCATCCCCAGGCCCCGCTGTTTCCGTGACAGCTGTTTTCGTGACACCAATGCGCCGTGAGCCGGCGGCGTTTGCCAGTCTCCGCGAGCGAGACAGTTTGCCGTATCTCAGACTATCGGAAGTATAAGCGGGATTTTGTTGCCATGAGCAAGCCTGTTCCCGAACAGGAATGGACTGGCAGGTTTGCGCCCTTGGCGCGACCATGCACATGGCGGCGTCGCCAAACCATACGCAGACGCATTAGCTCCGGTCTATTCGGTCGCTCTTAAGTATGGGCACCTGGTCGGTGCGTCGATCCACTTATCCATCGAACTACTTTGCAGCGGGTGGGACATGTTCATGCCCCTCTCTTTGCCTATCTGACCTTGACGACGACCTTGCCTTTGGATCGTCCTGCTTCGATGTAGGCGAGGGCATCATTGATCGCTTCGAACGGGAACACTCGATCCATGACCGGGCGAATGATCCCCGTCTCTATCAGCGACGTGATCTCGCTCAACTGCGCGCCATTCGCCCGCATGAAGAGAAACGAGTAGCTGATCCGCCGGCGTTTGGCCTTCCTCCGGATGCCGAAGCTCAGGAGGCGCAAAACCTGCCGCAGGAACCAGTTCAAACCTTGGTCCCTGGCGAAATCGGGGTCCGGCGGACCGGAGATAGAGATCAGCTTGCCGCCCGGCTTCAGCACGCTCAGGGATTTTTGGAGGGTGTCGCTGTCCAGGCTGTTGAGGACGACGTCATAGCCGGAGAGGATCTTCTCGAAGTCCTGCTTTTTATAGTCGACGACGACATCGGCGCCGAGGCTTTTGACCAGCTCGACATTTGCCGTGCTCGTCGTCGTGGCGACCGTCGCGCCGAGGTGCTTCGCCAGCTGGATGGCGAAAGTGCCCACACCGCCGGAACCGGCATGGATGAGGACCTTCTGCCCTTTCTTTAGCCTGGCTTTCTCGACTAGAACCTGCCAGGCGGTGAGTCCCACCAGAGGGATCGAAGCTGCTTCCTCCATGGTGAGGTTCCTGGGTTTCAGCGCCGCGTCGGCTTCGTTCACGGCGATGAATTCCGCGAACGTGC
>Ga0207675_100007283_pt1 | contig 10457 bp, 6 predicted proteins | sample KBSSwiS42_FD_184305 | JGI IMG/M metagenome (GOLD analysis project Ga0207675, IMG submission 184305) | Switchgrass rhizosphere microbial communities from Kellogg Biological Station, Michigan, USA - KBS Switchgrass S4-2 (SPAdes) (version 2) | ecosystem: Host-associated > Plants > Roots >...
TAACTGTAGTGCTTTCGTCATTACAAAAAGGCAATTGATAAAAAAGATTTGGCACTATGGTCTCACGACACTTACTTTGCCGCTCAAAGTGCTTTTAAGAAATGCTGAATTATGATTGTTGAATGATGAATTGGGTGTTAGCACATAGTCTTTACTCGTTGAAAAAAATATTAGTTTAAATCACAAGAAGCTTAAAAATAATTGTGCATGGCAACAATATTGAATGTTCAAAACCTGGGTAAGACCTACCAAAGTGCAGGTAAGGAATTAACTGTTTTGGCAGATATTAATTTTTCTGTTGAAGCAGGATCAACCATGGCTATCGTCGGGCCATCGGGGAGTGGGAAAACAACTTTGCTTGGGTTGGCTGCTGGATTGGATCGTGCAAGCACAGGTTCCGTCGAGTTAAATAATATAAAACTTGACAAATTAAGTGAAGACCAACGGGCCGCTATAAGAAATCAACATGTGGGGTTTATTTTTCAAAGCTTTCAACTATTGCCCACATTAACTGCATTGGAAAATGTGATGGTGCCTTTGGAACTACGTGGTGAAAAAAATATAAAACCAAGAGCAGTTGACCTTTTGCAGAAAGTTGGTTTAGGAAACCGTGGTCATCATTATCCTGCACAGTTGAGCGGTGGTGAACAACAAAGAGTATCGATGGCAAGAGCTTTTATCAACAAACCTCAAATTCTTTTTACCGATGAACCTACGGGTAATCTTGATGCAGAAACAAGCCGTGGCATTGTTGAGCTGATCTTTAACCTGAATAAAGAAGCGGGTACTACATTGATCATGGTTACTCATGATCTGGAGCTTGCCAATAAAACAGGAAGGATCATAAAATTGAAAGGTGGTCGTGTTGTATCTGATGAGCCAACTAATAATTAATTATGATAAACACAGGGGAGACCACGGGGAGAAAAACAATTTTGAAGTAAAACATTACAACCAATAAATGAAGAAAGGTTTAAATTTTCCCTGGTTAGTAAAGATGGCGTGGCGTGATAGCAGGCGCAACCGTTCAAGATTATTCTTATTTGTATCATCTATTATATTGGGCATTGCTGCCATGGTTGCTATTTATTCTCTGGGCGAAAATATGAGCAATGAAGTAGATAGGCAAGCAGCTTCTTTACTCGGCGCCGATCTAATGTTGGGGACGGGAAAACAAGTAAGTCCGGAGATAAAGAAAATGGTTGATTCATTGGGTGACCAGAGATCAGAGCAACGAATGTTTCCCTCCATGATCTATTTTTTGAGATCAAACAAAACAAGATTAGTCCAGGTCCGTGCATTGGGTGGAGAGTTTCCTTATTATGGTGAATTGGAAACAGTGCCCGCATCAGCAGGAAAAGAATTCAGAAGAGGACAAGCTGCATTAGTGGATCAAACGATGATGTTGCAGTATGGAGCAAGTGTTGGTGATAGTATTAAGATCGGGAATCTAAGTTTCCTGATCGCAGGTACATTAATAAATGCACCGGGACAAACAGGATTATCAGCATCTGTCGCTCCACCTGTCTATATACCTCTTCAATATTTGGAACAAACAGGTTTGTCACAAAAAGGAAGCAGGATCGCTACTCAATTCTTTTTCAAGTTTAATAATAAGAACATGAAGGATGTGGTAGATAAAATAAAACCACGACTTGATACTGAAGGGATGAGTTATGAAACAGTAGAAACACAGAAAGAAAATACAGCAAGATCATTACAGGACCTTACAGATTTTTTAGCCCTTATCAGTTTTATTGCTTTGTTGTTAGGTTGTGTTGGTGTAGCCAGTGCTATCAATATTTATGTACGTGAAAAGATCAGATCGGTTGCGATACTACGATGTTTGGGTGTAAAAGGCTGGCAGGCTTTTCTTATTTACTTAATACAAATTGTTGTGATCGGTTTTCTGGGTTCGATAGCAGGAGCTTTATTGGGAACCATCATTCAACAATTTTTACCGATAGCATTCAAAGATTTTTTACCGATAAAAGTTACTGCCGATCTTTCACTGAGATCGATAGGGCAGGGAATATTATTAGGAGTGGTGATCTCATTTCTTTTTGCTTTATCCCCATTGGTTGCGATACGCAAAATATCTCCTTTGAATACACTGCGCTTATCATTTCAAAAAATTAGTTTATTCAAAGACCCAATAAAATGGCTAGTGTATTTTTTGATCGTTGCTTTTATTTTTGGATTTAGTTATCTACAAATAAAAGAAATACCAGAAACGATAGCCTTTTGTATTGTTATTACAGTTGCATTTCTGTTGCTGGTAGGAACTGCTGCATTGCTGATTTGGGCCGTTCGTCGTTTCTTTCCAAACAGGGCCAGTTATTTATGGAGACAAGGATTGGCAAACTTATACCGACCCAATAATCAAACTACCATTTTAATTGTTGCTATTGGTTTGGGTACTGCGATCATTTGTACACTGTTTTCCATCCGTGCCATTTTATTAAAGCGTATCGAAATGACTGCACGGGACAATCGTTCTAATACAATATTATTTGATATACAACCACAGCAAAGAGATAGTGTGGTTGCTTTGGCTAAACAATTCAATTTACCTGTTGATGGAACTGTTCCTATTGTGAACATGCGTTTAGATAAAGTGAATAGCATTACAGGGGAAACTTTACGGAAAGACAGCACTATTAAAATGTGGAGAGGGACTTTTGATCGTGAATATCGTGTAACATTCCGTGATTCAACTACTGCTTCTGAGAGAATAACAAAAGGAAAATGGTCGGGTAAAGTTGGTGCCGATGGTAAAGTGTTTATTTCATTGGATGAAAATTTTGCAAAGAACAATAGTATCAAGGTAGGGGATACAATGTATTTTAATGTACAAGGAAGTCCTATCACTACAATTGTTGGTAGTTTGCGGAAAGTAGATTGGGGTCGTATACAAACAAATTTCCTGGTTGTGTTTCCAACGGGTGTACTGGAAAAAGCGCCAATGTTTCATGTATTGGTTACCAGGATCGATAATAAAGATCTTTCTGCGAGATTTCAGCAACAATTGGTGCAGAAGTTTCCAAATGTTACCATCATCGATCTGAGTGCTGTGCTGAATATAGTGAGTAGTATCATCGATAAAGTCGGATTCATCATTCGCTTTATGGCTGCTTTTTGCATATTCACCGGTTTGATCGTGTTGATCGCTTCTGTATTGATCAGTAAATACCAACGCATACAAGAGAGTGTATTGCTGCGAACACTTGGTGCAAGCCGTAAACAGATCTTTTATATCAATGCACTTGAGTATTTTTTCCTTGGAAGCCTGGCTGCATTTACAGGAATGTTTTTGTCATTAGGTATAGCATGGCTTGTTGCGAAATTTATTTTTGAAACAGCATTTGTATTAAAGTGGCTGCCGTTATTAGGTGTGTTTTTATCAGTATGTTTTCTTACTGTGTTTATTGGATTGATCAATAGCCGCTCTGTTGTGACAAGACCACCTTTGGAGATCCTTAGAGAAGAAGTGTGATCAGATAATAGGCGATAGTGTATAGATAATAGGTAACTTAGTTAGTAAAGTTCAATAACAATGCGGCTACTTTTTATTCTGTTCCTTGCACTGACATTATCAGGAGCAAATGAACCTCCAAAATGGAAATCTCTTTTTAATGGCAAAGACCTCACTGGCTGGCAAGTAAAGATCGCCGGTTATCCTTTGGGTGAAAATTTTGGAAATACTTTCCGCGTTGAGGATGGGATACTAAAGACCAGATATAATGCGTATGATAGTTTTATGTCGCGGTTTGGCGCATTGTATTACAAAAAGAAATTCACGAACTATAGAGTGAAAGTTGAATACCGTTTTACAGGTGAACTTACACCCGGCGCACCATCATGGGGTTTTCGTGATGGCGGAATACAGTATCATTGTCAATCGCCAGAGTCAATGAAAATCGATCAGTCTTTTCCAGTTTGCCTTGAGTATAATTTGCTTGGGGGAAATGGAAAAGATGAAAGACCCACCGGAGAGATTTGCTGTTCCGGAACTTATGTATTGATCAATGGCAAAAAGAACTCATCTTATTGCACGCCACCAACTATAAAAAAAACTTTTCATGGCGATCAGTGGGTGACATTGGAAATTGAAGTGAGAGGAGATTCCATTAAGCATTTTGTAAATGGTGAAGAGATATTGCATTTTGAAAATCCCCGGTACAATACTGATCATCCTCTTGGCAAAACACTTATTATAAATGGTGATGATAAAGTAAAAGAAGGTTATATCTCGCTGCAGTCAAACAGTCATCCAATGGATTTTAGGAAAATTGAAATAATAGAGTATTGAGATCCCTGTTCATGTTGTTATCTATCTTTAATAAATGATGTCTGCTTTTCAGGGTATAAAAAAATTATTTTCTGCTATATTATTATTGATAGCTTTTACTACTGTTGGACAAAACAATAATGATGGCAAAAAGAAAAACGCTGAACGATTACAACTGGCAGATGTGATCGAACGATCAATGCGTGAAGAACTGCTGAATAAATGGTATCCGCAAAGTGTGGACAGTGTGTATGGTGGTTTTATTACGACGTTTACATATAAGTTTGAGCCAACAGGATCACAGGATAAAATGATCGTAACACAGGCAAGGCATGTATGGTCAAATGCTTTGGCTTCACGTTTATATCCCGATGTTGCTTATTATAAAAATTGTGCAGCACAGGGATTTGGTTTTCTAAAAGATAAAATGTGGGATAAAGTAAATGGAGGTTTTTATACATTAGTTGATCGCAAAGGGAACGTAAAAGAAGGTGAAGGAAAAACGGCATATGGAAATGCATTTGGTATTTATGCTTCAGCAGCATGGTATCATGCTTCGGGTGATAAGAATGCATTGCAATTAGCAAAAGATTGTTTCGCCTGGCTGGAGAAACATGCGCATGATCCGATACTAAAAGGTTATTATCAAAACTTGTTGCCAGATGGAACACCTGTAAAACGCAGCGTTGCAGAACCTTCCACATCAACTGTTGGTTATAAAGATCAGAATAGCTCCATTCATTTACTCGAAGCATTTACCGAGCTATATTCTGTATGGCCAGATGCCCTGGTCCATCAACGATTACAGGAAATGCTGATGCTTGTCAGGGATGTTATCACTACTGAAAAAGGATGTCTCACACTTTTTTTACAACCTGATTGGACGCCGGTATCATTCAGGGATTCATCGGAGGCAGTGATCTTACAACACCGGTATATTGATCATGTATCCTTTGGTCATGATGTAGAAACAGCGTACTTAATCCTGGAAGCATCTCATGTTCTAGGATTAAAGAACGATACTATTACTATGAAAGTTGCCAAACACATGGTGGATCATGCGTTGAAAAATGGTTGGGATGAAATGAAAGGTGGTTTTTATGATGAAGGATATTATTTTAAGAATAAAAATGAGATCAGTATTATAAAAAATACCAAGAACTGGTGGGCACAGGCAGAAGGATTAAATACATTATTGCTTATGGCAGATCATTTCCCAAATGATCATATGCAATATTTTGAGAAGTTTAAACTAATGTGGAAGTATATACAAAGCTATTTAATCGATCATGAATATGGAGACTGGTATGAAGAAGGTCTTGACAATAGCCCTGAAAAAAGAACTGCATTAAAAGGTCATATTTGGAAAGCAACTTATCATCAATTGCGGGCATTGTCGAATAGTGTGGAGAGATTGCGAAGACATGGATAAGCTGAGAGAATTACAATAATTTCTGTAACTCCTTCCAGACATTTTCTGCAACAATCTTACTTCCTTTTTCATTTGGATGAATGCCATCTGCCTGGTTTAATTCCGGTTCGCCACCAACGCCTTCTAATAAAAATGGGATCAATGCCATTGAATTTTTTGTAGCGAGTTCTCTAAACATATCACGGAATTCAGTTGCATATGTTTGTCCCATATTAGGTGGTATCTGCATTCCTGCAAATAATAATTTAGCTTGAGGGTGTTTTGCTTTTACACTATCAATGATATCCTGCAGATTTTTTCTTGTTTCAGAAAGTGGAATTCCCCGCAACCCATCATTAGCACCAAGTTCCAAAACAAATATGTCAACTTGTTGTTGCAGTATCCAATCAATGCGGGTTTTACCACCAGAAGAAGTTTCACCACTTACTCCAGCATTAACTACGTTATAAGGAAGGTTAAGGGAATCGATTCTTTTTTGAATGAGTGAAGTAAAAGCTTGTTCAGGGCTTAAACCATAACCGGCCGTAAGACTATTACCAAAGAATACAATTGTTTTCTTATTTACAGTTGTTGTATTTTCTTTTGGAATATTGTTTTGTTCACCGGCAGTAGGTTTTTTATCATTAGTACATCTTAGGAAAAGAGTGATTAAGGTAACAATGATAATTAATCCTGGTTTATACTTCATTGGGTTATAAATTCATTTTGAACTGTTAGTTTTATCGTATTCCGCCAATGCCAAACTGATCAGCAGCTTTTACAGGTTTATTACCTGAAAAATCTATTTCCAGCATTTTCTCACTTGCTACATTATTATAAAATTCATCCTGCAGTACAGTAATTATTTTTCTTGTTTTCGTTTCAATTACTTCACCACTGGATGGATAAGCATATTGACCGTCAATACTAAAATTTATCCAACCCGGCATGTCTTGCAATGGTATTGTCGTTAATTGTTGATAAGGTTCAGTAGCGCTAAAAACATGTAATCGCATGTTATGCCCGTCTGAGAGCCAAATTTCTTTTTCGCCAGGAGTAAGAGCAATCCCATGACTCGGATTGCCATGTCTTCTTACTGGTCCCATGTTCCATCCTTCAACTTCGATGTGTGCCATTTTTTTTCCTGTCTTTAGGTCACCAACTTCAAAGCCCAACAAGCTATCTACTGTAACAAAGACTAAAGTTTCCTTTCCATTAATTGTAAATGGACGAACAAAATTTGAAAAAGGCCCGATCTTGCTTACAAGCTCATTTTTTTTTGCATCAGCTACATAAAGCCAGGGAGAGGCAATATCATCTAAATAAACATTGGTTCCGGTTGGTCCATATATGGTATTATGGGCTCTTTTGTTTACTTCAATTTTTTTAATGATATCACCGGTGGCACAATCAACAACGTTCCAAAAACTTTTTTCAAAGGAAGGCAGGTACATGGTTTTGCCATCAGGCGAAATAGCCATGCGATCGCATCCACCCTCAAACTGTTTTTCCCAAACTAGTTTGTCTGTGGCCAGGTCTATTCGTTGCAATGATTCAATAGTGCTTATATAAATACTATTCAGTGGTATGCTGACGGCAATTCCTTTTACATTAGATGGTGTATTATCAGGATGAAAACCCTTTGTAGTGATCCTTTTTACAAAACGATGATCGTTATTTATATCAAATACCAGGATACCGTGTCCGCCGTAACCTAAATAATCACGAATGCCGGGTACGGCTACATACAAATATTTTTTTGTTATAGCCTCTTTAGTTGTATTGACTGGTTTTTTAGAGGGAATATAAGCGGTGATGAAAATAAAAATTCCTACAATAATTAAGGCCGTAAGTTTTGACTTCATGTTTTGTGGTTGTGAAAATAGAAGTTGATTTCAAGACAGGAGATCACCATATATGATATATTTTCCCCGAGCCTTGCAAGCTTTGATGCATTGCCAGGTTTGCAAACAAATATATCATGCACTTGTATCATACAATGATTATTTAGGATATCTAAGTTAGGTAAACTTCTGAAGTTGGTTGGATGTTGGTTGGATTTGAAGTAACGAAAAGTCAATTGATTGATATCACCATCAATATAAAATAACTTAAATAGTCTGCATCGGATTTTTGATTTTGCTATCCGGGGATCATATTAATCGAGGATTAATACATGGCGAAGGACAGAATGAATTTAATTGCTGTTCAATTATATTATCATACCCGGAAAATCAAGACTGTATTGTTGATTTTCATATTAATACGGATGAGTGGTCAAAATAATTCAAGCAGGCCCTCCGGTTCTTAGTGCTTTTCCTTCTTTTGAGTACCTTGCACGCCTTATGATTTTCAGGATCCGGCCGTTTAAAACTTTATTCGGACTGTATATATTTTTTATATGCTGTTCGCAATTGGCTGCACAGAATCCGGCTTCCCTATTTAAGGCAAATGCTACGCCACCGGTTATTAATTTTCCTGCTGATCAAAAGATAAACAGAATACCAGTCTTAACGAAAACAACTGCAAAGTCTTTGGCAAAAGCTAAAAGCTTTCAATCATTTCAATACCCATCACCTGCAAGAGCTCAAATAAATATTGCATGTCCCGATTCTTCTTTTCTAAAAATATTCGAAGCACAAAACAGGGCATATAATTTTTATACTTCTACTAAAACAAACGATGGCGGCATTGTGATCGGAGGGTATGGAAGAGATAAATTGGTGGGACCACCTTATACATGGTACAGTACGATCACAAAGTTTGATAGTATCGGACAACATGTTTGGTCTAAGGAACTAAGGAGTGATGTGATCCCAGGCCTTGGATTGTATATCGAAGCCATATATGTACAATCAGACGGGAGTATTATTGTTTCAGGTACGCATGAAAATCCTTTGTCAACTTCACCACCAACAATGGGCCAGGATTTTTTTATGGCAAAGCTTACACCAGCAGGGAATCTTGTATGGTTAAAAACTTTTCATTCATTGATGGGTAACGGATGCAGCAACAGCAATATTCGCTATGCATGGGTATCTGAAGGTGCTAATGGTGATCTATATGTTGGAGCCACCATTCCTAATTGTCCATTGCCAAGGTATCTTTTAGTATTTAAATTAAACAATGCAGGTAATTTGTTATGGCAATATAATTTCACAGGGCATTTTACGGAATCCTATTGCATGAATATTTTTTATGAGGGGTCTACCATTACAGTTATTAATCGCGGTGTAGGTACTGATCAGCTTTCATCAAGTGTTGACTTTATAAAATTAGATGCTACAACAGGTAATTATATATCTCATAAAAGCTGGCAACCTGATCTTCCTTTCCCTGATAATTTTTATGCAAGCTTTTTGAACTGGACACCAACAGTAATAAAATTGATCAATGGCGACTATTGTGTGTATGGCAATACGTTTGGTGATTTTAGTAATCCTTTTGGTCTTAACCTTCCGCATTTTTCTGTAGCCGAATTCAATTCTAATTATGATTTTATAAAAGGATACACGATCAATTCTGCATTGCAGGATAATGCCTATGAAAGTAAGATCAAAGTGGATCGGTTTGGAAAAGTGATATATGGAATGTCTGTGCAATTAGCTTACCCCGATGAGATCAAATATTATGGCATGGCAGATAACGGAGCAATATTGCATCAAAGAAAAAAATCAATAACCGGCTTAGAAGTATTTTATGATAATGCTGAACTTTTTGATGATGGTTCAGTTGTTTATATAAATAACCTGGCAACTGTAGGGCAGAGTAACTTTTATCTCTACTATGCAAAAATGCATACTACAGATACAAGCAGTATATGTTTGGGAACGATAGATAATTATTCAAACACTGCACCTGTTTCCTATAAGCAGAACAGTTTTGCGTGGACAGCCCCGAACCCAAATCCAATGATCGCAACCAATAATCAGAATAATAGCATAGTACCTCTTGTTTATACAGCACCTCCTCCATGTTATCAAAAGACTGTTTGTGATACATTAAAGATCCATGGCAATGCAAACTCATGTGATATTAACCAGGATTTTCTTTTTACAGCGTATAAAAATATTCAATGTGGTGCAAGAGTAAATTGGACAATTGATACATCGGTACTTCAATCATTCCAAATAATAAATGATACATCGGTGACGATAAGGTTCGACAGGATATGGCAAGGATGGCTATATGCAAAGATCATGACCTCATGCGGAGAGATCACAGATTCTGTTTTTATCGCTCTAAAAAATTCAATGGGGCAGGTGAACATTGGGCCTGATACGGCAATTTGTTCATCGAATACAATTATTTTAAATGCTCATAAAGGTTATGCAAGTTATTTATGGAATACTGGTGCAACTGATTCGCTGATCTCGATATCAACACCCGGGATATATTACGTAGATGTTGCTGATTCATGTGGGAATTTTTTCACTGATACTGTAACAGTATCAGCAGCACTGCCAATTCCTATTTCTATCGGACCCGACAGATCAAAGTGCAACGCAGATACACTTCATCTGCAAGCACCACCAGGTTTTATGAATTATGCCTGGTCTCCAAACTATAATATCAGCTCAACAACTGCTCAACAGGTCATCATTAATCCCTCTGTTGACACTTCGTATACAATAATGGCAGAAAGAACTCCGGGATGCTTTGCTTATGATACGGTAAGGATCACTGTAAACACTTCGCCAGTCATAAATCTTGGAATCGATAAGAGTTTTTGCAGCGGTGATAGTTTGGTATTGA
>Ga0207675_100007284_pt1 | contig 10457 bp, 10 predicted proteins | sample KBSSwiS42_FD_184305 | JGI IMG/M metagenome (GOLD analysis project Ga0207675, IMG submission 184305) | Switchgrass rhizosphere microbial communities from Kellogg Biological Station, Michigan, USA - KBS Switchgrass S4-2 (SPAdes) (version 2) | ecosystem: Host-associated > Plants > Roots >...
GGGTACCTGCGAGGGCTTTGCCCGGACGATCGTTGCTGGGCACTTGGGCCGATGTTAGAGTCCGCGAACGCTCGCGGGCTTGCGGCGAAGGAGGTCGGAATGGCCAGCTACGCGGAGCAGGTCGGCGAACGGCTCCGCAACATCCGCCTGCAGAAGGGCCTTTCCCTCCACGACGTCGAGGAGCGCTCCGACAAGGAGTTCAAGGCCAGCGTCCTCGGCGCCTACGAGCGGGGCGAGCGCAGCATCTCGGTGCCACGGCTGCAGCGGCTGGCCATCTTCTACGGCGTCCCGGTCGACCATCTGCTGCCCCGGCTCGGCCCGGAGGTCAGCGAGGCCACCGCCGCCAGCGGCGGCGGGAACGACGAGGCGGTCTGCATCGACCTGGAGGCGCTGGAGTCCAGGAGCGAGCCCGAGGCCCAGACCCTCAACCGCTACCTGGCCCTGATCCAGACCCAGCGGGGCGACTTCAACGGCAAGGTCCTCACCATCCGGCGTGACGACGTACGGGTCCTAGCCGCTATCCTCGATCAGTCCCCAGGAGGCCTGATCGAGCGGCTGGACGACCTCGGCCTCCGCCGCCCGTCGTTCGGATAGCCCACCCGGCCGTCCGGCGCAGCAGGAGGTGCCAGTGGCCCGACCGATCACCGTGGCCGGGATCTTCGCCCACCCCGACGACGAGACCTGGTCTCTGGGCGGGTCGTTCGCCCTGCTCGTGCCCAAGGGGGTCAGGGGCGCGGTCTGGACGGCCACCCGCGGCCAGGCGGGCGAGATCGCCGAGGGGTCGGGAGCGACCCGCGAGACCCTGCCCGAGATCCGCGAGGCCGAGGAGCGGGCCGCCATGGCAGAGGTCGGGGTCGAGCGGGTCGAGTTCGGCGACTTCGTCGACGGCGAGGTCGAAGGGGCCGACCGGGACGCCCTGACCACCGGCGTCCACCAGTTCCTGGAGCGCGAGCAGCCCGACGTGGTCGTGACCATGGAGCCGGGCGGGGTCACCGCCCATCCCGACCACATGGCCGTCTCGGCCGCCACCCAGGCCGCCTTTGGCGCCTATGCGGCCACCGCCCGCGAGCGCGAGCCGCGCTTCTACTACTGGGGCGTGCCCGTCTCGGACATGGCCAGCTGGCGGCAGCTGGGCCGGGCCAGCGGCTACGAGCTGCCCGGGGAGGACGACCCCTACGGGGGCAGGGGCACCCCCGACGACCAGTTCACCTGCACGGTCGACACCTCAACCGTGGCCGAGCAGGCCTATCGAGCCCTGTGCCGGCACCGGACCCAGGCCGGCGACCCCGCCTACCTGCTGCTCGGCCACCAGGACAACTGGCGGACGGTGTTCGCCCGCTCCCAGTTCATCCGGGTCCACCCAGCCCCCCGCCCCGGCGACCCGTCCGAGGCCTCGCTGGTGGAGGCGTTCGGCAATGGCTGAGGCGGGTCAGGCGCCCAAGGTCGCGTTCAAGACCCTCGGCTGCCGGCTCAACCAGGCCGAGAGCGAGCAGGCCCTTGAGGCCCTGGGAGCGCGCGGGTTCGACCTGGCCCACGCCGGCGAGACCCCCGACGTGGTGGTGATCAACACCTGCACCGTGACCCGGGAGTCGACCGCCTCCTCGCGCCGCCTGATCCGCAAGACGGCCGAGGCCAACCCCCAGGCCACCGTGGTCGTCACCGGCTGCTACGCGGTCGCCGACCCAGAGTCCGTCCGGGCCATCCCCGGGGTCGACCTGGTGGTCGACAACGACGGCAAGGACCAGCTGGCCGAGCTGGTCACGGCCGTTCCCCAGGTGCGCCGGCTGCCGCTGGTGACGCGGCCGGCCCCGGTCGAGCGGCTGCGCACCCGGGTGGCCATCAAGGCCCAGACCGGCTGCGACGAGTGGTGCACCTTCTGCATCATCCCCCGGACCCGCGGCCCGCTGCGCTCCTACCCCGAACAGCAGATCGTCGACGACGTCCGCCGCCAGGTCGGCCGGGGCGTCCGCGAGGTCGTGCTCACCGGCGTCCACCTGGGCAAGTACGGCGACGACCGGGGCGAGCGGGACGCCCTGGCCCGGCTCGTCGACCGCCTCACGGCCATCGACGGGCTGCTGCGCCTACGCCTGTCCAGCATCCTGCCCGTGCAGGTGACCCCGGAGCTGGTGGCCAGGGTCCGCGACGACCCCAAGGTCTGCCGCCACCTCCACATCCCCCTCCAGGCGGGCCACGACGAGGTACTGGCGGCCATGCACCGCCCCTACCGGATCGCCGAGTTCCTGGACCGGGTCGAGCACGTCAAGGCCGAGATCCCCGGCCTGGGCCTGTCCACCGACGTGATCGTCGGGTTCCCGGGCGAGACCAGGGAGCAGTTCGCCGCCACCCTGGCCGTGGTCGAGCGGTCCGGCTTCTCCAAGCTCCACGTGTTCCGCTACTCCCAGCGGCCCGACACCCCGGCCGCGACCATGGACAGCCAGGTCGACGACGCCGAGAAGAAGGCCAGGGCCCGCGAGCTGATCGCCCTCGGCAACGAGCTGCGCCGCCGCTTCCACGAGGACCACGTCGGCCGGCCGATCTCGGTGCTGGTCGAGGCGGCCGGCGACGGCCTGGCCGAGGGGACCAGCGACAACTACATCAAGGTCCGCTTCCCGGGCGGCCCCGAGCTGGTCGACCAGGTGGTGACCGTGCGAGGCTTGCGCGCTGACACCGAGGGCATGGAGGGAGAGGTCGCGTGACCGACGGGGACTGCCTGTTCTGCAAGATCGCGTCCAAGGACGTGCCTTCCCAGGTGGTGCTGGACCGCGACGACGTGCTCGCCTTCCGCGACGTCAACCCCCAGGCGCCGACCCACATCCTGGTCATCCCCAAGCAGCACGTGGCCAGCCTGGAGGCGGTGCCCGACGACGGCGGGCAGCTGCTGGCCAGCCTGGTCGCGGCGGCCAACGAGGTCGCCCGCGAGGACGGCGTGGCCGGCGCCTACCGGCTGGTCACCAACATCGGGCGGGGAGCCGGCCAGTCGGTCGACCACCTCCACCTGCACGTGCTCGGCGGCCGGGTCATGACCTGGCCCCCCGGGTAGCCCAGGCGTGGCCACCACCGCCCCCTACGGCTCCTGGAGCTCGCCGGTCAGCGCCGAGCTGGTCGCCGCCGGTGGGGTGTCGCTGGACGAGGTCCGGGTCGAGGGAGGAACCGTCTACTGGGTCGAGGGCCGCCCGCTGGAAGGCGGCCGCCAGGTCATCTGCCGCGCCGACCCCGAAGCGGACCGGGAGGCCGTCGACCTGACCCCCGAGGGGTTCAACGCCCGCACCCGGGTGCACGAGTACGGCGGCGGCGCCTACACCGTCCACGGCGACACCGTGTTCTTCAGCAACTACGCCGACCAGCGCCTGTACCGCCAGGACCCGGGAGCGGCCCGGCCGGTCCCGATCACCCCCGAGCCGCCGTCGGCGGCCGCCGACCGCTACGCCGACCTCTGCCCGTCCCCCGAGGGGCGGCGGCTGGTCGGCGTGCGCGAACGCCACCAGGACGGGAAGGTCGACAACGAGCTGGTCGCGCTGCCGGCCGGCGGCGGCGGCGGGGTGGGTGGCCAGCCGGTCGTGCTGGCCGCCGGGCGCGACTTCTACGCCAGCCCCCGGATCAGCCCCGACGGCCGCCGCCTGGCCTGGCTGGAATGGGACCACCCGAACATGCCCTGGGACGGGACCGAGCTGCGGCTGGCCGCCCTGGACGGCGACGGCCTGGCCGGCGACCCGGTGACCGTGGCCGGCGGGTTCGAGGAATCGGTGTTCCAGCCCGCATGGAGCCCCGACGGGGTGCTGCACCTGATCAGCGACCGGACAGGCTGGTGGAACCTGTACCGGGTGGGCGCCGGCGGGGCTCTCGAGGCGCTGGCCCCGGCCGAGGAGGAGTTCGGCCATCCCCAGTGGGTCTTCGGCCTGGCCACCTACGCGTTCCTGCCCGGCGGGCGGATCGCCTGCATCCACGGCCGCGGCCCGCTGCAGCGCCTGGGGGTGCTGGAGGCCGACGGCACCCTGACGGATCTGGAGCTGCCGTTCACCTCCTTCTACCCGCCGCAGCTGCGGGCGGCCGGGGAGCGGCTGGCCTGCATCGCCGGCAGCCCGACCCAGGCCCGGGCGGTGGTCCTGATCGACCCGGCCGGTGGCGGGGTGCGGGTGCTGCGGTCCAGCGAGGAGGCGGAGCTGGACCCCGGTTACCTCACCGTCCCCGAGCCGATCGAGTTCCCCACCGAGGGCGGCCGCACCGCCCACGCCCTCTACTACCCGCCGGCCAACGCCGCCTTCCAGGGCCCGGCGGGGGAGCGGCCGCCGCTGGTCGTGGCGACTCACGGCGGCCCCACCGCCGGGCTGGTCAGCGATCTGCACCTCAGCTACCAGTACTTCACCAGCCGCGGGGTCGCCGTGGTCGACGTCGACTACGGCGGGTCGACCGGCTACGGCCGCGCCTACCGCAAGCGGCTCGAGGGCCAGTGGGGGATCGTCGACGTCGACGACTGTGTGGCCGCCGCCCAGTTCCTGGCCGGCCGGGGCGACGTCGACCCGGCCCGCCTAGCCATCCGCGGCGGCAGCGCCGGCGGCTACACCACCCTGTGCGCCCTCACCTTCCGCGACGTCTTCGCCGCCGGGGCCAGCTACTACGGCGTGGCCGACGTGGTCGCCCTGGCCGTCGACACCCACAAGTTCGAGTCCCGCTACCTCGACCGCCTGATCGGCCCCTGGCCTCAGGCCGAGGCGCTGTACCGGGAGCGGTCACCGATCCACTTCACCGACCGCCTGTCCTGCCCGGTCATCCTCCTCCAGGGCCTCGAGGACGAGGTCGTGCCCCCGGCCCAGGCCGAGATGATGGCCGCCGCCCTCGACGCCAAGGCCATTCCCCACGCCTATCTGCCGTTCCCCGGCGAACAGCACGGTTTCCGCCAGGCCGCCCACATCCGCCGCGCCCTCGAAGCCGAGCTCTACTTCTACAGCCGCGTGTTCGGCTTCAACCTGGCCGACCCTGTGGAGCCGGTCCCCATCACCCACCTGTAGGGTCGCTATACTCGGGAACCTGCCGGCCAGCGACGGTCGGTCCGCCATGGCGTCCCCGGACGGAGGGGCAAACGGCAAGCGTGCGGCAACCAACACAGGTCCAGGTCAAGGTGCTGGTCCCCGGGGACCACTCGATGGTCAGCCTCCTCGGCACCCGGGACGAGCTGCTCAAGCTGATCGAGGCCGCCTTCGTGAGCACCGTCTTCGTCCGCGGCAACGAGATCACCATCACCGGCGAGCAGGCCGACGCGGAACGGGTCGCCCGCCTCTTCGAGGAGCTCATCACCCTGCTCGAGCGGGGCGACGCCCTGACCGCCGACACCGTCGGCCGTTCCATCGACATCATCCAGGGCGACGGCACGGCCCGCCCCTCGGTCGTCTTCGGCGACTCGGTCCTGACCAGCCGCGGCCGCTCCATCAAGCCCAAGACCGTCGGCCAGAAGAAGTACGTCGACGCCATCCGCAAGAACACCGTCGTGTTCGGCATCGGCCCCGCCGGCACCGGCAAGACCTACCTGGCCATGGCCGTCGCCGTCCAGGCCCTCATCGCCAAGCAGGTCAACCGCCTGATCCTCACCCGCCCAGCCGTCGAGGCCGGCGAGAAGCTCGGTTTCCTCCCTGGCACCCTCTCGGAGAAGATCGACCCCTACCTGCGCCCCCTCTACGACGCCCTCTACGAGATGATCGACGCCGAGCAGATCGGCCGCATGATGGAACGAGGCACCATCGAGGTCGCCCCCCTGGCCTACATGCGTGGTCGGGCGCAACCGTTCGACAGCCAGGTCCTGACCCCCGACGGGTTCCGCCCAATCGGGAGCCTGCGGGTCGGCGACCTGGTGGTCGGGGCGAACGGCCTCCCGACGCCGGTCCTTGGCGTGTACCCACAGGGCCGCAAGGAGGTCTTCCGGGTCCAGACCCAGGATGGCGCCTCCACCCTGTGCTGCGCCGAGCACCTGTGGGCGGTCACCACCGCCGCCGACCGCCGCCGCGGTCGGCCCGCCCGTGTTCTCGAGACCCGTCAGATGCGGGGCCGCCTCCGAGCCGCCCATGCCCACCGGTTCGAGCTTCCGCTGGTCTCCCAGCCGGTCGAGCTCCAGCCCCAGACGATCCCCATGGACTCCTACGCCCTCGGCCTGCTGCTGGGCGACGGCTGCCTGACGACCTCGACAACCCCGTCGTTCACCACCGCCGACCCGGAGCTGGCCGTCGCCCTTGAGGCGGCCCTCGACGGCATCGAGCTGCGCCGCAAGACCTCGGTCGACTACGTGCTCCGCCATGCGGCCGGGCATCGCGGCGGTGTGATCGTCTCGAACCCGGTGACGGTCGTCCTCCGGGAACTCGGGCTTGCCGGGACCCGCTCGAACACGAAGTTCGTTCCTGACCGCTACCTGCGCAACTCCTCCCATGTCCGCCTGGCTGTGCTCCAGGGCCTGCTGGACAGCGACGGGGGACCGGTCATCCAGGAGGGACGGACCTGCCGCATCCAGTACGGGACATCCTCGGAGCGCCTCCGGGACGACGTGGTGTTCCTGGTGCGGTCACTCGGCGGCGTCGCCTACTGGCGGACCCGCCCCGCCGCCGGGCGGGCTCCTGGACGCGCCCGGGGCCGCGACGTCCACCACCGGTCGGACGCCTATGTCCTGGACATCCGGCTGCCCGAGGGCGTCGAGCCGTTCCGGCTGACGCGGAAGCGGGAGGCGTACCGGAGGGGCGGGGGCGGGCGGCCGATGCGGTTCATCGACAGCATCGAGCCCGCCGGCGAAGCCGAGACCCTCTGCATCCAGGTCGCGGCGGCCGACTCGCTGTACGTGACCGACGACTTCCTCGTAACCCACAACACGCTCAATGACTCGTTCATCGTGCTGGACGAGGCGCAGAACACCACGCCGGAGCAGATGAAGATGTTCCTGACGCGGCTGGGGTTCAACTCCAAGGCGGTGGTGACGGGGGACATCACCCAGGTCGACCTGCCGGCGGGGCAGCATTCGGGGCTGAACGTGGTGCGGGAGATCCTCAGTGGGATCGACGACCTGTCGTTCGTGTACCTGTCCAGCCGGGACGTGGTCCGGCACAAGATCGTGCAGGACATCGTCGAGGCGTACCGGCGCTATGACGAGGCCAGGGCGTAGATGGGGCCCGAACCCCCGCATCCGCGGGCTGGCCACGACATCTCGGGCGGCCGGGAATGAGTGTGTTCCTGGCCAACGAACAGGCCGATTACAGGGTGGACGAGCCGTCCCTGGCCCGGCTGGCCCGTCTGGTGATGGACGCCGAAGGGGTCGAGGAGTCGGAGATCTCAGTGCTCCTGGTGGACCGGTCGGTGATGACCGACCTGAACGAGCGCTACATGGGCGAGGACCGGCCCACCGACGTGCTCGCCTTCCCGATCGACGGGCCGTCGCCGGCCTCGGGGCCGCCCGACGGGCCGTCCGGGCCGCGCGGGTTTGCCGCCGACCGTCTGAGTGAAGCCGACGACGAGGACGACCTGGACGACGAGGAGGACGACGACGCGCCCTGGCTGCTCGGCGACATCGTGCTCTGCCCCGGGTACGCGGCCGAGCAGGCGACCCGCAACGGCCAGAGCCTGGCCGCCGAGCTGGAGCTGCTGACCGTGCACGGCATCCTCCACCTGTGCGGGTTCGACCACGCCGAACCCGGGGAGGAGCGGGCCATGCAGACCCGCACCAACGAGCTGCTGGCCCGCTGGCGCGCCGGTGAGCGGCCGTGAACGGGCTGACCCCGGCCGACGGCTGGACGCTGCTGGTGGTGGCCGCGCTGACCGGGATCGCGGCCATGCTGGCCGCGGCCGAGACCAGCCTGACCCGGATGAGCCGGGCCAGGGCCATGCACCTCAGGGAGGAGCAGCGCCGCGGTGCCGCCCAGCTGCTCAGCCTCGTCGAGCAGCCAGCCCGCTTCCTCAACCTGATCCTGCTGATGCTCCTGGTGGTCCAGTTCACCGCCACCGCCCTGTTCACCTCGGTGATGGACCGGATCGTCGGCGGCGGCCTCGGGGTCGCCATCGCCGCCCTGGTCATGACCCTGATCACCTTCATCTTCGCCGAGGTGGCGCCCAAGACCTACGCCGTCCAGCACACCGACCGGGCCGCCCTGGCGATCGCGCCGGTCGTGTACGTGCTCACCCGCCTGCCCGTCCTCGGTCCGCTGACCCGGCTGCTGATCGGCATCGGCAACGTCGTCACCCCGGGCAAGGGCCTGAAGAGCGGCCCGTTCGTCTCCGAGGACGAGATCAAGGCCATGGTCGACGAGGCCGAGCGCGACGAGGTCATCGAGGAAGAAGAGCGGGAGATGATCCACTCGATCTTCGAGTTCGGCGACACCATCCTGCGAGAGGTCATGGTGCCCCGCCCCGACATGGTCGCGGTCCCCCATGAGACCCCGCTGCAGCAGGTGCTGGAGCTGATCCTGCGCTCGGGCTTCTCGCGCATCCCCGTCTACGACGGCACCATCGACGAGGTCGTCGGCCTCGCCTACGCCAAGGACGTGCTCCGGCGCCTCCACGACGGCCAGGCCGACAAGCCCCTGACCGACATCCTGCGCCCGGCCCAGTTCATGCCCGAGTCGATGCGGGCCGCCGAGTGCCTCCGCGAGATGCGCAAGCGCAAGAGCCACATGGTGATCGTGATCGACGAGTACGGCGGCACCTCCGGGCTGGTCACCCTGGAGGACCTGCTGGAGGAGATCGTCGGGGAGATCGCCGACGAGTACGACCGGGAGGAGCCCAACATCGAGCCGCTGCCCGACGGCGACTACCGGGTCAACGCCCGCCTCGGCATCGACGAGGTCAACGAGCTGCTGGACGTCGAGCTGCCCTCGACCGAGTGGGACTCGATCGGCGGCCTGCTGTTCAACCTGGTCGGCGAGGTGCCCCGGGAGGGCCAGGAGGTCGAGCTCCAGGGCCTGCGGCTGCGGGCCGAGCGGGTCCAGGGCCGTCGGATCGGCCGGGTCCGGATCCACCGGCTGACCCCGCCGGAGGAGCCCGAGGACATCACCGCCCAGGCCCGCCGGCTGTGATCCGGCCCGCCGCCGCCGAGCTGGTCGCCGCCGCCCGGGCCGCCCGCGAACGCGCCTACGCCCCCTACTCCGGGTTCCGGGTCGGGGCGGCCCTGCTCACCGCCCAGGGCGACGTGATCACCGCCGCCAACGTCGAGAACGCCAGCTACGGCCTGGCCATCTGCGCCGAGCGGGCGGCCGTGGTCGCGGCCGTGGCCGCCGGGTCGCGCAGCTTCCAGTCGATCGCGGTCGCCGGCAACGGCCCCGACCCGGTCACCCCCTGCGGGGCCTGCCGGCAGGTCCTGCGCGAGTTCCCCAAGGGCGCCGACCTTGAGGTGCTGTGCGCCGGCGAGACCGGGGACGCCCTGCTCACCACCACCCTGGGGGCGCTGCTGCCCGACAGCTTCGGGCCCGAGAACCTGGAGAGCGCGCCGTGAAGTCGGGGCTGGTGGCCCTGGTCGGGCGGCCCAACGTCGGCAAGTCGACCCTGCTCAACGCCCTGCTCGGCCAGAAGCTGGCGATCGTCTCGGACAAGCCCCAGACCACCCGCTCGGCCGTCCGGGGGGTGCTGCACCGGCCCGAGGGCCAGATCGTGCTGGTCGACACCCCCGGCCTCCACAAGCCCCGCACCCTCCTCGGCCAGCGGCTCAACGACCTCGTCAGAGGAACCCTCTCCGAGGTCGACCTGGTTTTGCAGCTGGTCGACGCCGCCGCCGGGGTCGGCGCCGGCGACCGCTTCCTGGCCGCCGAGCTGGCCAAGGTGCCAACGCCCAAGCTGGGCGTGGTCAACAAGATGGACGCCGCCTCCCGGGCCAAGATGGCCGCCGCCCTCCAGGCGACCGCCGACCTGGCCGACTTCGCCGAGGTCGTGCCGGTGTCGGCCCGCGACGGCACCCAGCTCGACCTGCTGGTCGAGCTGATCCTGGGCCACCTCCCCGAGGGCCGGCCGCTGTACCCCGAGGGCCACACCAGCGACGAGCCCGAGCAGCACCTGGTGGCCGAGCTGATCCGCGAGAAGGCCCTGGCCGTGGTCCGCGACGAGCTGCCCCACTCGGTGGCCGTGCTGGTCGAGGAGATGGGCCCCGACCCCGAGCGTGAGGACCTGCTGGTCATCCGGGCGTTCCTGTTCGTGGAGCGGGCCAGCCAGAAGCCGATCGTGGTCGGCAAGGGCGGGTCGGTGCTGCGCGACATCGGCACCAGGGCCAGGGCCGAGCTCGAGGCCCTGTTCGGCACCCAGGTCTACCTCGACCTGAGGGTGAAGGTTGCCAAGGAGTGGCAGCGCGACCCGCGCCAGCTGTCCCGCCTCGGCTTCTGACCGGAGAGAGGAGCGCGCCGATGCGGGTGATGGTGCTGGGCGGGACCCGGTTCATCGGGGCCGCCGTGGTCGAGGAGCTGTACGCCAACGGGCACGAGCTGCTGGTCGTCCACCGGGGCGAGCAC
>Ga0207675_100007285_pt1 | contig 10457 bp, 3 predicted proteins | sample KBSSwiS42_FD_184305 | JGI IMG/M metagenome (GOLD analysis project Ga0207675, IMG submission 184305) | Switchgrass rhizosphere microbial communities from Kellogg Biological Station, Michigan, USA - KBS Switchgrass S4-2 (SPAdes) (version 2) | ecosystem: Host-associated > Plants > Roots >...
GCGTCCAGCGCGAAGAAGCCGTTGGCCCATTGATCGCCGTCGCTGTCCATCACCCCGAGGCCGAACGCACTCCCGGCCGACGTCGACGGCGGAGCAGCGGTCTGCCCGAAACCTCCGTGCGCATGAAACACCAGGTTCGGCTTGAATCCGAGGCCGGTGACCACGCGGTTGCCGGTCGTCGTCCCGGTTGTCCAGTTGATGACTTGCGCCGAGAGATCGGTGCCGCCGAGCGCGATGTAGTGAACGACGTAGGGGTACACGTCATTGGTCGTCCAGTTGAGCGTGAGGTTGGTGCTGTCCCACGTGACGTCCGCTTCGGCCAGTACGATCCCGGCCGTTGCCGTGTCCCACTTGACGATGGTCAGCGCTTTGTTCGAAACCTGGCTGGCGGTATTCGTCGTGTCCGCGTAGTTCTGGCTCGACGCAGACAGCGCCTTGCTCGTCGTGCCGTCGGTCATCCCGAAACCGAAGTAGGCCGGAGTGGCCGGCCTGAGCGCGAGCGTATGGCCGTTCCCAGCGTCGTCGTTCCCGGGGACGGTCGCCGTCCTGACGCCGGACGCTCCGATGACCGGCTGGAGCACGTAGTTCATCTCCAGCGCCTGGCCGACGGCATTCGATGGCGCGGTGCTGCTGACATCGACTGCTTCGGTCATCCCGGCCGGCGGCGTCCACAGCTCGGCGCTGGCGAACACGTGCGACGTGACGATCATGTCGTTGGCAGTCGTCGTCGTGACGCTTGGCGCGGCGTGCGACACACCGACCGGCGTATTCTGTCCGAGGTCGATGTCGACCGGGTTGGTCGTATCGACACCGGCGAACGAGATGATGCCGCCCGCCTGGCCGTTGCCTGTGTTGAAGGTCCACGAATAGTTCGCCGGCTCGGCAGCGCCGGCGACCTTGGAGTAGACGGCCAGGGAGTTCGGAAACGGAACCGGCGTGTTGTCCACGCGCCGGATAAGCGTCCACCCCGCAGGCGGATTGATGACGATGGTGGTGTTCGGCCGCACGGTGATCGACGCGATCATCACGTCGTTCTGCGCTGTGCCCGTGGGTTTGGCAATCGTGAGCGTCGGCGGCGTGGCAAGAATCTCGGCGATGCTCAGGTTGTAGGCGTTGCCGGCCGGCAAGGTGTCATCGAGAGTCACCGTTGTCCCGGAGCTCGCAACCAGGGACGATCGCACCTGCGCCCAGTAGTCATCATTGTCCGTGTTGTTCCGGTACTCGTGGATCAGCGATTGACCAGCCCCGACCGTCCGGGCGTCTCTTTGTGTCGGATCGTTTCCGGCGCCGACGAGCGCAGAGCCGTCACGCGTCGTGGTCAGCGAGGCGGTCGGCGCGCCGCTGGCGGAGGTCCCCGTTCCGGTCGCGCCGATTGCGCCAGAGCCAAAAGTACCTGACGTATCCACACCGGTGAAGCTCATCACCGTGATCGAGGATCGCACGGACTGGGCGAACGTCGCGGTCACCGTGGCGTTCGTCAACACGGCTGGCGCGAATGTCCGCCAGATCTCGGCGGTGCCCGCCTGGGTGTTTGTTCGCTGGACCAGCTGCCACGTGAGGCCTCCGCAGGCCGTGCAGGCCACTCCCGTGACGGTTTGGTTGGCCGCCGTGTTGCCGCCCGACACCATCGCCAACAGCAATTGGTTGGCGGACGCCGTGGTGAACGTCCCTGTCGTGACGGTAGTGTTCAGCGTCGTCCTGTCAGCTGAGATGATGACGTCCTGCGCCACGACCCCTGGCGCAGCGACTGACCCCGCCTGCGCCGCGGCGCGAAAGGTGATGCCGCTCGGGCTGCTGAACGTTTCGTTGGTCCGGCCCTCGGTCCACAGGATGAGCGCCTTCGGCACCTGGCCGAGGCCGTGCGCGATGGTCTGGGTCCCCGTGGTCAGCGATTTCGTGAAGCTGCCGACTTTGAACGGAGAGCCGCCGTCGAACTGCACCACGAACCAGGCAACGTCGGCTGCGGCCACGGTGCTGGAGCGATCGAGCGTCAGTTGGTTGAAAGCCAGCGAGGTCGTCGCCGAGGCCACGCCGGGAACGTCGTCGGCGACGTACGCGGAGCTGCCCATGCTCTGCCCGTTGCCACCCTGTCCCGAGATGAACCCGACGGCGCGGCTCACGTTGACGTCGGGGCCCCCGAGCACGGCCGTGGTTTGCGCCGACCCATTGGCAAACGTCGCGTTTCCGGTCCAGACCGTCGACGCATCCTTGAATTCGATCGCCTGCCAGGAGATCTCGGCGATCGCGGGCGCCGAACTGCTTCGATCGATGGTGATCGTCGTGGCGTTGGTGAGCTGCGCCCGCAACATCCTCGCGCCGATGTCGACGCCAGTATCGGTGGTCCGCCAGCTCGCCAGGACCAGCGTCTTCCTCACGTTGACCGCGGTAATTGGCACTGTGACCGAGGCCGTCCCAGCCGCCATGGGTATGCCCAAACCGCCAACCCCGCGCTGGACGCTGATGTCGGCCGGATTCGTGAACTGGACGACCTGCCAAGAGATGAGGTGCGCGGCATTGGCGGTGCTGGTTCGGAACTGGAGGTTCGTGACGGTGGTGAGGTCACCGGTGACGGCCTCGTCGGTCGACCATTCCGTATCAGCTGCCGTCGAGGTCTTCGAGAACAGCACGAACGCCTGGGCCATGGTGCCCACCGACACGGGAAGGGTCACATTGACCGCGGTAGCCGACTGAGAGACGTCGGTCACTCCCCGCTGGACGAAGACACCGGATCCGAACGTCGCCACATACCACCGGATGGTGATCGTCGAGGCTTCAGAGGTGACTCGCTCAAATTGCAGAGTCGTCGGGGTTTGGAGCCGCCCTCTAACCGTGGCGCCGCCCGGCACATTGGCGCTGGTGCTGGTCTGAAAGACCAGGAAAGATTTGGTCATGTCGACCGACGAGATGGGAACGGTCACAATGCCGGTGGCATTGCTTGTCGCAATGCCCGACTGGACCTGCTGGAGAACAGCCGCGTGAACCGTCGCCGCCGGGATGCCTGCGAACATGACCGCACAGACCGTGAGGAACCGAGCGACCCCCGGAATGCGGGGCCAGCTCAGGTCACGGCGAAGATCGGTCGAATGTTTCTGCAGACGGACGGAATCCATGGAGGCTGCTTGTGCAATGGAACCGCCGGGACTTTTGCCAGGGGCAGTGAGACTTTAAATATCTGATGTATAAGTGTTTATTACCTTCGACGCACATTCGAAGATATCCCCACCTTAACCCAGCCATGCCCTGTAATGGCCCATCACTTACAAATTGGGCTTGCACCATATAATACTAAACTGTCTTATAAAGTCATAATTGGCTGGTTTTGGGTGTGCCGCTTGCTAGTAGATGGCTACACTCCGTTCGTTCAAACTTATCGCAAGTCTTGCACTGGCGGTGTGTTCCGTGGGCTGCGGCGCAGCCGCCCGGCTTGCGGTCACCGACGGAACCGGGCCGAGCCCGGCCCTTCCACCGCCTAAATCCTCGGCGATCCCGACCATTCACGTGGTTACCGCCAAGGGCTGGCCCGCTGCCGCGACGCCGGTCACGGCCGAAGGGACGAAAGTCGCCGCGTTTGCGCAGGGACTCGATCACCCGCGCTGGCTCCATGTGCTTCCCAACGGCGACGTGCTCGTGGCCGAGACGAATGCGCCGCCCCGGCCGGAGGACGGGAAGGGGATCAAGGGCTGGTTCTTCAAGCGATTCCAGAAGAAGGCCGGCGGCGCCGTACCCAGCGCCAACCGGGTGACGCTGTTGCGGGACGCCGACGGGGACGGCGTCGCTGAGACGCGATCGGTTTTTCTGTCAGGGCTGACGTCGCCGTTCGGCGTGACGCTCGTGGACGACACGCTCTACGTCGCCAACAGCGACGCGGTGGTGCGCTTCCCGTACTCGCCCGGCGCGACCGAGATCAAGGCGCCCCCCACCAAGGTCGTCGATCTTCCAGGGGGGCCGCTCAACCATCACTGGACGAAGAACATCGTGGCGGCGAAGGATGGGTCCAAGCTGTACGCGAGCATCGGCTCTAACAGCAACGTCGCGGAGAACGGCATCGAGAAGGAAGAAGGGCGCGCCGCGATCTGGGAGGTCGATCCTCGAACCGGCAGCCACCGCGTCTTCGCGTCAGGGCTGCGGAACCCTGTCGGGATGGCCTGGGAGCCAGAGACCGGCGCCTTGTGGGCCGCGGTGAACGAACGGGATGAGCTCGGCAGCGACCTCGTTCCCGACTACATCACGTCGGTGCGCGACGGCGGCTTCTACGGCTGGCCTTACAGCTACTACGGATCCCACGTCGACACCCGGGTCAAGCCACAACGGCCCGATCTCGTCGCGACGGCGATTGCGCCCGACTACGCGCTGGGTCCGCACACCGCATCGCTCGGCCTCGCCTCGTCGCGCGGGACGACCTTGCCCGAGCGGTTCGCGCGCGGGATGTTCATCGGACAGCACGGCTCGTGGAACCGCAAGCCGCGCAGCGGCTACAAGGTGATCTTCGTGCCGTTCGACGATGGCCGTCCGTCCGGCGCGCCGATCGACGTGCTGACCGGCTTCGTCAAGGAGAACGGCGATGCGATGGGACGGCCTGTTGGGGTGGCGATTGACACTCGCGGCGCGCTGCTCGTCGCCGATGATGTCGGGAACACGATCTGGCGAGTGACCGCGCTGCCGAAATGACGGCTCGACGGACGGCGCGGCGCCGCCCGTCGTAAAACATTTCGTGTCGGGAAAACGATCAGCGCCGCTGCGTCGCTATCCCGGAGCTTCGGCCGGCGCCGGCGCCGGACGTCAGGCCGCACACTTCGTCCTGCACCAGCGCCGTCGCCCGTACGACCTCGACCGCATCGTCGAGGAGCTGGCGGCAGAACCTTCGCACGGTTGTTGGAGAATTCGGGCCGGCTGAATCAAGCTGAGCGAGTTCGTCGCGCAGCGCGTTCGCCGTTCGGAGCTCGCGCTCGAGGGTGGAGATGAGGTCGAAGCATGCGGTCAAGCCGCTGATATCCTGGGTTGCCACGCGTCGCGCCGTTGCAAAAAGTCGGCCTTCTTGGTGCAACGACGAACACGAGACGACGTCGCGCTCAGGGCGCGATGCTTTTGCGGTGCAGCCAGATTGAATCGTACAGCGGGTGCGCCGGCGGCCCGCCGAGGATGGCGGTTCGCATCTGCCGCACCGGAAGGCCGACCGCGCCGGCGATCTCGACGAGACCTTCGCGCGACTCGTTGTGGAGCAGGTACCCACCCGGCCGCAGCGACGCGGCGATGTTGGCGAGCGCGAGCGCCAGCTGCCGATCGTTGAAATAGCTGAGCACGTTGGTGGCGATCACCAGATCGGCGGCGTCGCCCGCGGCCGGCCGCTCGGTGATGATGTTGCGCTGCTCGGCGGTCATCGCCTGCCGGACGCCGGGCCTGACGAGGATCGAACGCCTGTAGCGATCATCGGACGCGATGCGCCGCGGCGGCGCCACGTCCTGGCCGATCGCGCGCCCGAGCTCGCTCAGGTACGCTCGATACTCGGCGCTGAAGGGGCTGCCGGCCGTCTCCACGACGCCGGTGAACAGATGCAGCGTGATCGGGCCGGCTGTGCCCGCCCGCAGGAATTGGACGACCCGCGGGTTCACGTCAACGGAGCGAATGCTGAGGTGGCTCTCGGTGGACAGCGACAGTCGCAGCAGCGCGTCAGCCACCGCGAACGGCTGGTAGCTCTGTGGCGGGACCGCGTCCACGAGATCCGTGCGCGGCGCGAGGTCGAGCCCGGGACCGACGATGACGACGTTGCCGATGTGTGGCGAGGATTCCAGCGCGCGCAGCGTGCCGAGGCCGAGGTAGACACCGAGGCCCGCTTCAATCTGCGTGTCCGAGCTGTGCGCGCGGCTCTGGTACGACCGTGAAATCGCCGCCGCGTTGCCACCAGTCAGAAATTCCTTTCTATAGAGGAACCGTGCGACGCGCACGTAGTCGGGGTAGAGGGACTCGACCGAGGGAGTGCCGGCATCGAATCGCAGCAGCGTCCTGAAGTAGGCGAGCCGCGCGTCGGTCGGCCCTTTGCGGAGAGCAGTCAACAGGTCGGCCACGCGCACGCGCTCGTCCGGCGGCCATCGGGCGTTCGGGATGTAGGCCGGATCTTCGACCAGCCGGTCGCGGTCGGGTTGGGACAGCGAGTTGACGAACGCCAGGCTGCTGAGGGCCGGCTCGATCCGTGGACGTCTGGTGAAGGCCGTCGACTGCAGGGCGTAGTGGATCAGATGCTCCCGTTCACCATCGGCCACGCGCCGCTCGGTGTCGGTCTCGACGGCCCGGACGTATGCGGTGAACTCGGCCTCGCTCGTCCAGCGGCGCTGCAGCGCCGCCGGCAGGTCGGTGTACTCGATCCGCCGGGTGCGATCTGCCTCGGCGGCGGCGATCAACACCAAGGACGCCAAGGACACACAGGCAAATCTTCCCACGCTCTTCCTTTGTGTCCTTGGTGTCCTCTGTGTTGTCGGGACGTTGTCAGAACAGCAGCTTGAGCCCGATCTGCCCGTAGCGCGGGAAGTTCGACTGCCGGATGACCGTGCGGTCGATGCTCCCGAACAGCGGGTTCGTCGGGTTGTTCTCGTACTGCCGCTCGTCGTAGATCACCTGGTTCAGCAGGTTGTACACCTCGAACCGGATCTGCAGCCGGACGTTGCTGGTCAGGTGCGTCGTCTTCGCGAAGTTGATGTCGAACTGGTAGAACGGCGGCCGGCGGATGTTGTCGTCGCGGAACTGCGTGCCGGCTTTCGTGTAGTTCGGCCGGATGATGAAATTGGGCGACGTGCACCCGGCGGCGACCGAGAAGTTGAGCATCGTCACCACGCCGGCGTCGTTCATCTGCGCGACGCAGTTCTGGACGCCGCGAATGATCGGCGCGTTGAAGTCGATGTTGTCGATGGTGGCGTCCTTGACGTAGAAGACGTTCTGCGGGAGCCCCCACGGCCGGCCGCTGTTGTACAACCACATCCCGGCCATTTCCCAGCCGCCGACAAGCCCGTTGACGACTGGATTGGCATTGGCCAGCAGCCGCTGCTCCCTGCCGAACGGCAGGCGGTAGACGCCGGAGATCGTGACGCGGTGACGCCGATCGCTCTCGTACGCCGAGCGCTGGACAATCCGATCGATTTCGACGATGAGCGGGTTGGTGGTGTTGTTGCCGCCGATCTGATTGCCGCCCCCGTTCTCCTCGATCATCTTCGACCAGGTGTAGGTGCCGTGAAGGCTCACGCCGCGCGACATCCGCTTGTTGACGAGGAGCTGCGCGGAGTTGTACCAGATCCGGCCGTCGTTCCGGTCGAACGTAGTGATGCTCGTGAACTGCGGGAACGGGCGGCTCAGCTCGTAGCGCGAAAGCGTCGGGCTGGTGAACCGCGTCGTGCCTTCAAAACCCGGCACCTGGAAGAACGGATTGGCGAGCAGCTCGTTGCAGAAGGCGGGGCTGCCGCCGAGCGTCGGATCGCAGCGGTTGCGGAGCTCGAGCGGCGGTTCGTTGAAGCCGCCCCACCGGTTCTGCTCGGCCATGGTGCGGCTGCCGACGTAGGCCAGCTCGATCGTCGTCCGCCAGGGCAGCTCGTGCTGCGCCCCGAGCGAGAACTGGTGCACGTACGGGTTGACGTAGGCGAGGTCCGAGAAGCCCACACTGCGTCCGAGCAACGTCTCGAGACCCAGGGACGATCCAGGTGCGGGCGTGATTCCCTGCGAGAACGGATTCGAGAGCGGCAAGGTCGACGTACGATCGCCGTCGACCGATGTGACGAGCGGCGACTGAATGCCGAAGCCGTTCGACGCGGACACGCCGACGACATTCAGGTAGTAGAGTCCGTAGCCGCCGCGGACGACCGTCTTGTCGCCGAGCAGGTAGGCGAAGCCGGCGCGCGGCTGGAGGTTGTTCCGGTCGAACGGATACGGATACTGGGGATTGCCGTTGACGTCGACGAAGCCGAGCCCGCCGCGCACCTGGTAGCCCGGGAACTGCTGTTGATTGATCCGCGCCGACACGGGATTGATCGTCGAGGTATCGAAGCCGTAGTTGAGGCGGTTATCGTTCTCGAAGACCGGGGTGTTCAAGTCCCACCGCAGCCCGAGATTCAGCGTCAGGCGGCTGGTCAGCTTCCAATCGTCCTGCACCCACGGGGCGTAGTAGTTCCAGCGGAACGTCGGATAGAAGTTGTTGTCGATCGCACCGCCGGCCGGCGCGCCGAGCAGGAACGAGGCGATCGAGTTGCCGCTCAGGGCTTCAGGCAGGTTGAACGCGCGCTGCGTAAACCGCCGGTCGAAGGTCAACACGAACAGATTGTTGTTGATTTGCTGTGTGTACCACGTCAGGCGCATGTCGAGACCACCACGCACGTTGTGCGTGCTCTTCACCCACGAGAAGTTCGGCTGCAGGCTGAACCCGGTCGTGGTCTCGCTCGCTCGACTGTTGCGTCCCAGCTGCTGGTACTCGACCGTGCCGGTCGGGTTCTGCCCGAAGCCGGGTGTCGTCGAGGTGGTGATGAAGTTGAGCCGCGGAAACACCTGGTTCGGCAACTGGCTGACCAGCGACGGCGAGAAGCCGAGGTCGGCCGGGTTGAAGCTCAATCCCGGATCTGAACGTGCGAGCTCGTCGTACTGATTGAGGCCGGCGCGGACGTTCAACACGAACGACGAGCTCAGCGTCCGCACCCAGTCGGCCACGCCGCTGTGGTTGATGCGCCAGAGCGGCAGTTGCCCGTCCTGCGCCGGGCCGCTGGTGATGCCGTTGGTGCTGCGCTGCTCGGTCCGCTTGTTGTACGCGTAGCGGACGTACATCTTCGTCTTTTCGCTGATGTTCTGGTCGACCTTGGTGGCGACGTTGCGGAAGGTGTCGAAGGCGAGGTTGGGCGCGAAGACGAAGTTGTTCCGCCACGGGTCGCTGCCGGCGGGCGCCGTCGAATTCGGCTTCAGGAAATACTGCGCGAAGCGCTGCGCCATCGGATCGATGCGCTCGGGCGGAATCACATTTCCCGGGAACGGATCGCGCACCCACTGGCCGTTCTCGAGCCGGCCGGTGTTGGGATCGTAGATGGTGATCAGGCGGCCCTGCGCGTCGCGGAGGTTGCTGAAGTCGCCGCGGAGCTGGGCGGCGTCCGGGACGGTGTAGGTCGCCGGATTCGGCGTCGCCTCCTTGTAGCCTTCGTAGTTGAACATGAAGAAGGTCTTGTTCCGGCCGTCGTACAGGCCCGGGATGGCCACCGGCCCATCGATCTGGAAGCCGTACTGGTCCAGGCTGTGGTTGGGCTTCTCGCGGTTGTTCACCTTGAAGAAGTACTCGTTCGAATCGAGCTCCTTGCGGCGCGCGAACTCATAGAGGCTGCCGTGGAAGGCGTTGGTCCCCGACTTGAGCGAGACGTTGACGACGCCGCCCGCGGTCCGGCCGTACTGCGCGTCGTAGCTGTTGGTGACGATCTTGAACTCCTGCACCGAATCGACGGGCGGCACGTAGGCGATGTTGTTGCCGCCCTGGATCGAATTGTTCGGGGCCCCGTCGAGGAGGAATTCGTTGTTGCGGTTCTGGCCGCCGTTGATCGACCAGTCGGCAATCGCGCCGTTGTCGAACGGCCGCTGGTAGATGGCCGGACCGTTGTAGGTGATGCCCGGCGAGAGATACGACAGCATGAACGGATTGCGCGCATTGAGCGGCAGCTCGGTCACGCGCTCGTTGTCGATGACCAGGCCGCGATCGGCCTTCGACATTTCGAGGATCGGCGACTCCGCCGTCACCGTCAGCTGCTCGCTGACCGCGCCGACCTGCAGCTGGAAGTTCACCGCGGCGGTCTGGCTGACTTCGAGCACGACGTTTCCCTGCGTCACTTTGCTGAAGCCGGTCAGCTCGGCGGTGACCGAGTAGACGCCCGGCCGGAGGAACGGGATGGTGTAGACGCCCTCGCTCGTCGTCGCGCCGACGGCGATTTCTCCGGTCTGCGAGTTGGCGGCGGTGATCGTGGCGCCCGGCACGGTCAGCCCGTTCGGGTCGGTCACGCGTCCGGTGATCGTGGCGCGGAATTCCTGCGCCGAGGCCATGCCCGCGCCGGCCATCGAGATGGTCAGCGCGACGCACGAGAGGGTGACGGCGGAGACTCGCATGCTCATCCCACCTCCATTCGCTCACGTTTGCGTGGCCGCTTGTAGCACACGCGCCGCACGCCTTCAATCGAAAAGCTCGCCGCGGCGTGCCGGCTGAGACGCGGATTTCACTGTATGAATGCGGCGTCGCGCGCGCGAGGACTTGAACGGACGCTTGCGTCAGCGGACGCGGCTGCCTGCGTTGCCGCGGCTGGTATCCTTAGCGCGCGATGCCGGGGATCTTCATCAGCTATCGCCGCGACGACAGCGCAGGCTTTGCCGGCCGCCTGGCCGATGCCCTTGGCGAATCGTTCCGGCCGGACCTGATCTTCATCGACGTGACGGCGATCGCGCCCGGCAGCGATTTTCGA
>Ga0207675_100007287_pt1 | contig 10455 bp, 9 predicted proteins | sample KBSSwiS42_FD_184305 | JGI IMG/M metagenome (GOLD analysis project Ga0207675, IMG submission 184305) | Switchgrass rhizosphere microbial communities from Kellogg Biological Station, Michigan, USA - KBS Switchgrass S4-2 (SPAdes) (version 2) | ecosystem: Host-associated > Plants > Roots >...
ACCCGCTAGCCTGCCCGCCCGTGGCGCACGGGCGCGTCGCCCTGGTAACCGGCAGCTCGCGCGGCCTGGGCGCCGAGATCGCGCGGCGCCTGGGCCGGGACGGATTCGCCGTCGCGGTCAACGGCCGGACCGGCGACAACGGGATGGCGGCCGTCGCCCGGGCCATCCAGGGTGACGGCGGCATCGCCGAGGGCTTCGGCGCCGACGTCACCGCCGAGGACCAGGTGAATGGCCTGGTCACGGCGATCACCAGCACGTTCGGCCCCATTGATGTGCTGGTCCTGAACGCCACCGGCCCGCAGCCCGAAGCGCCGGTGACCGAGGTGGGCTGGGCCGATCACGTCGCCCAGCTGGACTTCTTCGTCAAGAGCCCGGTGCTGCTCGGCCGTGCGGTGCTGCCCGGGATGCAGGCCCGGCGGCACGGCCGCATCGTCAACATCGACTCCGAGGTCGCGCACCGGCCGCCGCCGGGGCGGTCCGCCTACGCGGCGGCCAAGAACGCGCAGATCGGCCTGACCCTGAGCTGGGCTCGTGAGCTCGGCCCGTTCGGCATCACGGTGAACACGGTCGCCCCGGGTTTCGTCCCGGTGGAACGCCACGCGGACGTCCCCCAGGAGGTTCGGCAGGCCTATCTCGCCTCGGTGCCCGCCGGGCGGATGGGAACCCCCGGCGACATCGCCCACGCGGTGAGCTTTCTCGCCTCCGATGGCGCCGGCTTCGTCACCGGCCAGCGCATCGTGGTCGACGGCGGCCGCAGCCTCGGCCCCTGACCGCCGCGATTCCTTTCCCGGCCCGCGCCGGTCTGTAGGGCTGAGGAAAGGAGAAATGCGATGCCAAGCAAGCAGTCCGAGGCGGTCCGGCGGCGCTGGGAGGCGGCCCGGCTGGCCATGACGCAGCCGGACGTGGAGGGACCCGACGACGAGTCGTGGGGGGACCTCACCGCCGAACCGCGCGAGGTCGACTACACCGAGGTCGAGGCGGGCGGCCGGCCCGCGATGTGGCTGGTGCCGAAGAGGGCCCGAACGGACCGGGTGCTTCTCTGCCTGCACGGCGGGGGCTTCGTCGGCGGCTCGATCTACACGCACCGCAAGATGTTCGGCCATCTGGCCAAGGCCGCCGACGCGCGGGCGCTGCTCGTGGGCTACCGCCTGCTTCCCGAAGGCGGCGGCTACCCGGTCCCGGTGGACGAGGGCGAGGCCGCCTACCGCTGGCTGCTCGACCAGGGCACCGAACCGGGCCACATCGCCTTCGCCGGCGATTCCGTCGGCGGCTGGCTGGCGATCACCGTGCAGCTCCGCGCCCGGGCCCGTGGCCTCCCGCTGCCCGCCGCGGCCCTGCTCATGTCGCCGGTCAGCGACCTGGAGGCCGTCGGCGAGTCGTATGACACGAACTCCGGCACCGATCCGCTGTTCCACCGCGACTTCGTGCGCGAGCTCATGCGGGGCTTCCTCGGCCCGGCGGGCGACCCCCGCGATCCGCTGGCCAGCCCGCTGCACGCTGACCTGACAGGCCTCGCCCCGGTCTACATCCAGGTGGGCGGCGACGAGACGCTGCTCGACGACGCCCGCAGCCTCGACGAGCACGCCAGGAAGGCCGGGCTCGACACCACGCTCGACGTCTACCCCGGCATGCTGCACACCTTCCAGATGGCGGCCGGCCGCGCCCCCGAAGCCGACGACGCCATCCGCACGATGGCCGCCTGGGTCCGCCCCCGCCTCGGCCTCTGAGCCCGGGGCAGGCCAGGGTGTCGGCCAGGGGAACTGACGGGCGCGAAGCGGACGCCCGGCGGGTGATCGTAAGGTAACGCCACCTGTGAGAGGGGATCTCATGAACGCATCGCCCACCCCGCAAGGTCCCGGCTCGGTCTCCGGCGCGCCGAACCTCCCGGCCGGGTTCACCGGCACGTTCACCAGCCGCTTCGTTGACACTGGCGACCTGCGCCTGCACGCGGTCACCGGCGGCGACGGACCGCCGCTGCTGCTGGTGCACGGCTGGCCCCAGCTCTGGTACGCCTGGCGCATGCTGATGCCGGCGCTGGCCCGGGACTTCTCCGTTGTCGCGGTCGACCAGCGCGGCATCGGGCTGTCGGACAAACCCCAGGACGGGTACGACACCGGCACCCTGGCCAGCGACCTGGTCAAGCTGATGGACGCGCTGGGCCACCAGCGGTTCGCCCTGTACGGAACCGACGTCGGCATGCCGATCGCCTACGCCCTGGCCGCCGATCACCCGGACCGGGTCGAACGCCTGGTCGTCTCCGAGGCTCCCCTGCCGGGTATTTCTCCGTCACCGCCGCTGTTCCTGCCCCCGGTGCTCAACGCCCGGCTCTGGCACCTGGCCTTCAACCAGCTCCCCGTGATCAACGAACAGCTCGTCACCGGGCGCGAAGACATCTTCTTCGGCGCGGAGTTCGACGCCTCGGCCGGGACGCACAAGCTGCCCGGCGACGTGGTCACGTACTACGTCGACACATTGGCCGCCAGCCCCGACGCCCTGCGCGGCAGCTTCGGGTTCTACCGCGCCATACCCGCCACCAGCGCGCAGAACCAGCAGCGCATGACCCGTCGGCTGACCCTGCCCGTGCTGGCCATCGGCGGCGAGGAGAGCGTCGCTGACGGGGCCGGGAAGACGATGATGCTCGTCGCGGACGACGTGCAGACCATGGTCCTGGCCGGCAGTGGCCACTGGGTCGCCGAGCAGGCGCCCGAGGAGCTGCTGGCGGCGCTGACCGAATTCCTGGCCCCCTACCGGGCGAGCGCCCGGACGGCCGGGGTGTAGCCCAGCGCGTATCGCATACTGCTGGGGTGGAGCCCGTCATAACGGTCATGCCGCCGGCGTCTGCCGCCGCGCGCCAGGTCCTGCGGGCCTACTTCGCCGAGGTCGCCAGCAGGTACTACGGCCGCCCGGCCACCGACGAGGAGGTCGCGGCGGCCATGCGGGAGGAGCCGAGCGACGACCTGACCCCGCCCGGCGGCCTGCTGCTGGTGGCGGTCCAGGACGGCGCCGTGCTCGGCTGCGCCGGCCTGCGCCTGCTGCCCGGCGGGATCGGCGAGGTCACCCGCGTGTTCGTCATGCCCGCTGTCCGCCGGCGCGGGCTCGGCTCGCGGCTGCTCGACGAGCTGGAAACGCACGCCCGTGACCACCAGGTAACCACGCTGCGCCTGGACACGCGCCGCGACCTGGTCGAGGCGCGCCAGCTGTACGCGCGCCACGGCTACACCGAAGTGCAGCCGTTCGGCCACGGCCCCTACTCCGATCACTGGTTCGTGAAGCACGGCCCGTTCGGTACCTAGAAAAGAGGCCGGCCGCCGGTCATCTGACCAGCGGCCGGCCTGCCCCCGAGGGGTCTCAGGACTCGGTTAGCGCCTCTTCCGACACCGCGGTGCGCGGCAGCAGCAGCGCCAGGACGCCGCAGAGGGCGAACGCGCCCATCGCGTACGGCGCGGTGTGCACCAGCGCCGCCTCGAACGAGTGCCGGCCCAGGTATCCGAAGAAAACGCTGCCGAGCAGGGCCACGCCGAGCGCGCCGCCGAGCTGCTGCGCCGTGCTGAACAGCCCGGACGCGCCGCCCGCCACCTCGGCCGGGACCGCGGCCAGCACCACGTTGACCAGCGGGATGACCAGCAGGGCCAGGCCCGCGCCGGCCACCACCAGGCCGGGGACGATCGGCCACGGGCTGCCGTTGACGCCGACGTGCGGGGCGGCCAGCGCCACGCCGCCGATGCCGGCCACCATCAGCACCGCGCCGCCGGCCAGGATGCGCCGGCCGGCCTTCTGGGCCAGCGGCACCGCCACCGGGGCGGCGATGAAGCTGCCCACGCTGAACGCGACCGCGGTCAGCCCGGCCTTCAGCGGCGAGAAGTGCTCACCGGCCTGCAGCCACAGCGCGAAGGCGATGAAGAAGCCCTGCATCCCGGCGAAGAAGGCGAGCTGTATACCCATCCCGGCGGCGAACGCCGGCACCCGGAACAGCCCGGCCCGCAGCAGGGGAGCGACGGTGGTGGAGGTCCGCCGGGCCTCGATCAGCCCTAGCACCACCAGGCCGGCCACGCCGGCCGCCATCAGCGGCCACACCCAGGCGGGCCAGCCGAGCTGACGGCCCTCGAGCAGCGGGTAGACGATCGCGACCAGCGAGCCGGCCAGCAGGACCGCGCCGGCGACGAACGGCCGCCGCGCGCCCGGGTCCTTGGTCTCGGGGACGAAGCGGGCGCCGGCGATCAGCGCGGCCACGGCCACCGGCACGTTCACGTAGAACACCGAACGCCATTCCCAGCCGAACAGGTTCGCGCCGGTCAGCAGGCCCCCGAGGACCAGCCCGATCGCGGACGCGAAGCCGAGCATCGCCCCGTAGATGCCGAACGCCTTGCCCCGCTCCGCCCGGCCGAAGATCACGCGGAACGTGGCCAGCACCTGCGGCGCCATGGCGGCGGCCGCGGCGCCCTGGACGACCCGGGCGGCGATCAGTTCGGCGCCGGACCCGGACAGGCCGGCGGCCAGGCTGGCCAGCCCGAACAGCGCGGCACCGGACAGGAACAGCCGCTTGCGGCCGAACTTGTCGCCGAGGTTCCCGGCGATGATCAGCGTCGCCGCGAACGCCAGCATGTACCCGGACACCACCCATTCCAGCTGGGTGGCGCTGGCGTGTAGGTCCCGGCGGATGGAGGGGAGCGCCACGTTGACGATCGTCACGTCGATCATGTCCATGAGCGCCCCGACGATCAGAACGATCGCGGCGAGCCAGCGGCGGGGGTAGCCGGCCTGGCCCGTGTCGGCCGGTATGGCGTGGTCGCCGTTGGCGACGGCTGCCTGGCTGGTAGCCATATCGAACTCCCTAGAACTCGAACGAGGTTTAACTCTCGAACGATGTTCTATCATTCGATCGGCGGTCCAGTCAAACGCTGTTCGAGAACTGGTACAGTGTTAGATAACGCGAGAGGAGCCGCGATGACGACGAAGCCGGATATCCCGCCGCCGCCCTGGCAGCGGCTGCCCGACCGGTCGTCCCGGCGGCGGCGCGAGCCGATCAGCCGGGAGGCGATCGTGAAGGCCGCGGTCGATCTGCTCGACCGCGAGGGCCTGGCCGCGCTGAGCATGCGGCGGCTCGGCGACGAGCTCGGGGCCGGCGCCGCGTCGCTGTACTGGCACGTCGGCAGCAAGGACGGCCTGCTGGACCTGGTGCTCGACGAGATCATCGGCGAGCAGCAGGTGCCCGACCCCGACCCCGCACGCTGGCAGGAGCAGCTCAAGGAGGTGGCCCGCCATCAGCGCCGGGTCAGCCTGCGCCACCCGTACGTGGTCCGCATCTCGATCGGCCGGATCCCGATGGGGCCGAACGCGCTGCAGTACTCCGAGCGCGTGCTCGGCATCCTGCGGGCGGGCGGGCTGCCGCCGCGCCTGGCCGTGCAGGGCTACCTGGTGCTGATCGCCACGGTGAACGGCTTCACCGTGGACGAGACCGGGGTGGAGGACAGCGGTGCCCCGGACCGCGACCCGGCCCACCTGGCCGAAGCCGCGGAGATGGCCCGCGACTACATCGCGTCGCTGCCGACGAACCTCTTCCCGAACATGACCAGCCTGGCCAGCGAGTTCGCGCTGGCCGACCCGGACGAACGGTTCGAGCTGCTGCTCGACATCTTCGTCGACGGCCTGGCCCGCCGGGCCGCGGCGGCCTGATGGTGCCGCCTGGCCTCGGCGAGCAGGCTGGCCTGGCGGTCGGTGACGAGCTGGCCGGTCAGGCTGGGGTTCATCGGTGTCTCCCGTTCGGCTCGGGCCGGGAGGTCCCGGCCTGGTGACGTCAGCTTGCGTCGCCAGGGGGCCGGCCGGGCAGAGGCCGATTTACCCAATTACCTCCGGCCGCGGCGTGTGGGGAGAATTACCTACGTGAGTACCAGTCCGGCGCGTGAACCCCGCGGCCTGTCGCACGCGCGCACGAGCTTCGTCGGCCGTTCGGAGGCCGTGGACAAGGTGGCGGGGCTGCTGACCCAGTACCGGCTGGTGACCGTGACCGGCCCGGGCGGGGTGGGTAAGACGCGGCTGGCCGGCGAGGTGATCAGGCAGGTCGCCGGCCGGTTCGCGGACGGCGTCTGGGTGGCGGAGCTGGCCGCGGTGGCCGAGCCGTCGCAGGTGCCGGCCACGATAGCGACCGTGCTGGGGCTGCACCAGGCCGCGGGCGTGCCGATCGCGGACGCCCTGGCCGCCCGCCTGGCCCGGCAGCAGCTGCTCCTGGTCCTGGACAACTGCGAGCACGTGCTCGATGCGGTCGCGGAGGTCTGCGCGACCGTCCTGCAGTCCGCCGACGATATCCGGATCCTGGCCACCAGCCGGGAGCAGCTGGGCCTGCCCGAGGAGGCACGGTACCGGCTGCCTCCCCTGACGCTGCCCGGGCCCGAAGAGCCGGATGGTCCGGGCTCTCGGGCCCAGGCGGAGGCGGTGACGCTGTTCGTCGAGCGGGCCCGTCAGACTGACCCCGACCTCGCACTGGACGGCGAGGCAGGCGCGGCCGTGGCCCGGCTGGTGCAGCGGCTGGACGGGATGCCGCTCGCGATCGAGCTGGCCGCCGCCCGAGTCGAGGCATTGGGCCTCGGCCAGATGCTGGACAGGCTGGATGACCGGCTGCTGACCAGCGCCAACCGGGCCGCGCCGGCCCGGCAGCGGTCGCTCGAGGCCGCCGTCGACTGGAGCTACCAGCTGCTGACAAAACCCGAGCAGCGCGTCTTCCGGTGCCTGTCGGTGTTCCCCGGGCCGTTCGGCCTGGACGCTGCCGAAGCCGTGGCCGGGACGGACGCCGGGCCCGCGGTCCTGCACCTGGTCGACTGCTCGCTGCTGACGCCGCCCACGGCCGGCCCGGACGGGCGGTCCCGCTACTCGATGCTGCAGACCTTGCGCGGGTACGGCCTGCGGCAGCTCGAGCAGGCGGGCGAGGAACCCGCGGCCGCCGCCGCGCTGGCGGCGCACGCCCTGTCCACGGCCGAACGCGCCGTCGTCCAGCTGGCCCGCAGCGACCAGGAGCTGTCCGCGGCGCGCTGGCTGGACGCCGAGGACGCGACCGTGCATCAGGGGCTGGCCTGGGCGCTGGACCACGACCCGCCGAACGCCCTCAAGCTCGCCCTGGCGCTGGCGCCGTGGTGGCTGGTACGCGGCCGCTGGGTGCAGGGGTATGCCCTGCTGCAGCGCGCCGCCGGGCAGGCGGACCAGGCCGACAGTGCCTGGTGCGCCGCTCAGGTCTGGCTGGGTCGGCTCGCCCGCGGAGTGTCCGATTTCATCAGCGTCGTCCTGGGTCACAACAGCGCGGTGGTAACGGCGCTGAAGGACGGTCCGCCGTCGTCCGTCCTCGCCGACGGCCTGGTCGGCCGGGCCGGGGCGCTGCGCAACCTGGGCCAGCTGGACGAGGCGGCGGCCGAAGCCCGTACCGCGCTCGACCTGGCGCGCCGGATCGGCTACGCCGAGGGGGAGGCGCGCGCCCTGATGGAACTCAGCGATATCTCGACGTACGCCGGCCAGGGCGAGGAGGCCGTGGCGTGGGCCGTGCAGGCGCGGCAGGTACCGCGTGACCGGCTTCCCGCCTGGTTCGCCCGCCGGGTCGATTCCACCCTGGCCTGGGCCCTGGTGTACAACCGAGAACTGGACGGCGTGCCGGAGCTGTGCAAGCAGTGCCTGGCCGCGGCCAGGACCGCGGGCGACCTGAGCGAGCAGGCGGACGTGCTGTGCCTGATGGCGGTGGCCGCCCGCAAGGGCGGCCAGCTCACCGCCGCCCGGGCCTGGCTGCGCGAGTCGGCCGAGCTCGCGGTGTACGGTGGCTATCCGCTGCGCATGATCGACGTCGTCGAGCAAGGCGGTCACCTGTGCGCGGCGACCGGGCGGCCCGCCGAGGCGGTCACCTTGTGGTCGGCGGCAACGGCCCAGTGCCAGGCGGTCGGGCTGGTCGAACCGCTGCAGGAGGCGCGGGACCGCGAGCGGCCGCTGGCCGAGGCCAGGCGGGCGCTGGACGACCGGCAGTTCGCCGCGGCCGGGAACCGCGGCGTCGCCATGACGCTGGCGGCGGCGGTGGAGTTCGCGGTCATCACGGCGGGCGAGGACGTCCCGGACGTGGCGACCGGGCGGCCCGGACTCGCCAGGCTCAGCGCCCGGGAACGCGAGCTGGTCACCCTCGTCGCCCAGGGCCGGACCGACGCCCAGATCGCCGAGCAGCTCTTCATCAGCGTCCGTACCGTGCGCACTCACCTGGACCGGATCCGCGACAAGAGCGGCTGCCGCCGCCGCGCCGACCTGACCCGGCTGGCCCTGCAGGAAGGCATCATCTAACGGAGGATCTCATGGCCCAGGACGTGCCGAGCCGGCGGCTCATCGCGGCTGGCACCCGGCTCATGCCGGTGCCGTTGGTGCCCGAGATCCGGCTGCACCAGGCCGGCGACCCGATCAGCCTGTGGCAGCGCACCGAAGAGGACTCCGGGCGGACCGGCCTGGACCCGCCGTTCTGGGCGTTCGCCTGGGCCGCCGGGCAGGCCCTAGCCCGCTACCTGCTCGACCACTCGGAGATCGTCCGGGGCCGGGATGTGATCGACATCGCCTCCGGCTCCGGGCTCGTCGCCATCGCCGCGGCCCTGGCCGGGGCGGCCGCCGTGACCGCCTACGACATCGACCCGCTCGCCTCCGCGGCCATCGAGGCGAACGCGGCCGCCAACGCCGTGACGGTGCGGGCCGTCTGCGCGGACGTCCTGGACCGCGACGACCTCCCGCCGCCCGGCACCGGCCTGGTGCTGGTCGCCGATGCCTTCTACCAGCGCGACCTGGCCACCCGGGTCATGCGCTTCGCCAGCCGGGCCCGGGCCCGCGGCGCTACCGTGCTGGCCGCCGACTTCGGCCGCGCCTACCTGCCCCGCGACCGGCTGACGCCGCTGGCCGCCTACAACGTCCCCGGCCAGCTCGTGACCGAGGACGCCGACACCAAACACACCACCATCTGGACGGTGCAGAAGTGACTGAAGTTGTCCCGGCTACGCGGCCCCGGCGACGCCGATCAGGTTGCCCTCCGGGTCGGTGAAGTGCCCGACCACTAGGCCCGTGGGTGCCCGCTCGGGGCCCATGACGCGCGTGCCGCCCAGGCGCTCGGCCCGTTGCAGAGCGGCCTCGACGTCGGCCACGCCGACGTAGAACATCGCGTGGGCCTGGTACGCCGCGCCGCCGCCGACGCCGCCGGGAATCCCGGTTCCGTCGCTGGTATTGCGGTCCACGAAGCCGTAGTCGTCCGGCTCGGATACCGCCGTCGCGACCGGGGAGCTCGTGTCGAACTCCCAGCCGAACAGCTCACCGAAGTAGCTCCGGAGCTTCGCCGGCTCCTTCCCGATGATCTCGAAGTGCACAACCGGCTGCGCCATGGTTACTCCTTTCGTGCTGGCCGTGCCGTGCCTGCGGGTGCAGGCCTCCCAGTGACGACGGCCATGGTCCGGAAAACTCATCGGGGCGCGATCAGGTATCCGCTATCAGGCCTTGCAAGATCCGGTCGAGGACCGCGACGCACTCCTCCCGCGCCGCGGCCGGGTCCTCGGCCCGCGCCACGTAGAGCGCGCTCTCGTTGAGCGCACCGATGAAGACATGGGCGAGGGGGGCGACGGGCTGCGGGACGATAGCCCCGGACTCGATCGCCGCCTGCAGGCCGAACTGCACCAGCCCGAGACCGTACCGGCCGGCCAGGTCCCGCCATGCCTCCCAGCCGAGCACGGCGGGCGCGTCGAGCAGGATGATCCGCTCGACCTCGGGCTCCGCGCAGGCGTCGAGGAACAGCCGGGCACCAGAGCGCAGAGCATCCACCGGGTCGGCCTCCACCCCGGCCGCGCTCGCTATCCGCTCCGCGATCTCGGCCTCGACCTCTTCGGCCACGGCGGCGAATAGGTCGGCCTTGTCGCGGAACTGGTGGTACAGGGCACCGCGGGTCACCCCGGCGGCCCGGACGATCTCCTCCGTGCCGACGTCCGCGTAGCCGCGCGCGCCGAACAGCGTGCGCGCGGCGGTCACCAGCCTCCGCCGGGTCGCCTCCGAGCGGACGTCGTGCTTGGTCCTGGCCATGCGTTGTCGCGCCACCCTTGCCATACGTACTGTCTGTATGTAAATCTGGGTACGTCGTATACATACAGACAGTCCGTATGTTATTCCAGCGAAACACCGGGAGAACCCCCTGCCCCGCACCGAACTATCCCACGGCCCCGCGCGTACCGCCGACCTCATCGCGGGCCTGGCCCGGCACGCCACCGCCCGGCCGGCGGCCTGAGGGGCCAGCGTGCGCAGGCCCACAGCCGCGGCGGGCAGCGCGCTGTTCTTCGTGGCCGCGCCCGGCTTCGTGGCCGGCCTGGTGCCCTGGTGGCTGACCCGGTGGCAGGTACGCTGGCCGCTGGCTCACTGGGCACCGGTGCGCGTGGCCGGGCTGATCATGCTCATCCTCGGGGTGATGGTCCTCGTCCA
>Ga0207675_100007288_pt1 | contig 10454 bp, 11 predicted proteins | sample KBSSwiS42_FD_184305 | JGI IMG/M metagenome (GOLD analysis project Ga0207675, IMG submission 184305) | Switchgrass rhizosphere microbial communities from Kellogg Biological Station, Michigan, USA - KBS Switchgrass S4-2 (SPAdes) (version 2) | ecosystem: Host-associated > Plants > Roots >...
CGGGGCAGGGGGAGGGCCACGTTCGCCTGGCGCTCGACCGCCTCAAGCGGCGCTTCGGCGTCGAGGTCGACACCGCGCGGCCCCGCACGCCGTACCGGGAGACCATCGTCAAGGGCGTCACCCAGCGCGGTCGCCACAAGAAGCAGACCGGCGGCCACGGCCAGTTCGGCGACGTCACCGTGGAGATCAAGCCATTGTCCCGCGGCTCGGGCTTCGCCTTTACGCCCCGGATCACCGGCGGCGTGGTGCCCAAGCAATGGATCCCGGCGGTGGAGCAGGGGGCCCGGGACGGCCTCAGCCGCGGACCGCTGGGCTTCCCGGTCGTCGACCTGGAGGTGACCCTGGTCGACGGCAGCCACCACAGCGTCGACTCATCCGAGATGGCCTTCCGGCAGGCGGGACGGCTGGCCATCGAGGAAGGCCTGCGCGGCTGCGGTTCGGTGCTGCTCGAACCTATCGAGAAGATCGTGGTCTTCGCGCCGTCCTCCAGCCTGTCGAACATCACCTCGGCGCTGTCGGCCCGCCGGGGCCAGATCCTAGGGTTCGCCCCCAGGGAAGGCTGGCCCGGATGGGAGCGCATCGAGGCCTATCTGCCGCAGAGCGAGCGCCATGATCTCATCGCCGAGATCCGCTCGATCACTCAAGGACTTGGCACCTTCGAATCCGACTTCGACCACATGGCGGAACTGACCGGGCGGTTGGCCGAGGAAGTCAGCCAGCAGGCGCGCGCCTGAGCCTTGCAGGCGCCGGGCCGGCGGCCCGGCGCCTGCCTCATTCCTGACAGATTCGTGATACCAACGCGCAACGAACTCCCGCGTGGGGCGTTCTTTCGGTCGCTGGCGGTCGCCGATCAGCAGCCAAGAGTCCCGTAAGGCTCTGTAAAATCAAATCTATCGGAGTCTTTTCTGTCCCTGATTGTGATGTTCGGCATTGCTCCCGGGGCGTCGGTTAGGGTTAACCCTCACCTAAAAAATGTCTAAGTTCGACCGAACCCGGCGGACTACAAGATGGTTATTACCGTAACGGAGGGGGGGTCGGCCCGTCGCGCGACCCCGGTGTAGTATGGCGGAACTCAGTTATGTCGGCGACGTGTCGGAGCGCATCGCGCACTCGCCGGCTAAAGCGCTTTCGCCTGACGCCCTGATCGGCGACCTGCTGCATTGGGCGGTGGTGTTGACGATCACGCTCTTCGCGTTGCCGCTGATGGTGGTGATCGCCGCCGCCATCCACGCCCAGGACGGCGGGCCGGTTCTGTTCCGTCATCGCCGCGTCGGCCAGGGCGGCAAGACCTTCTACTGCCTGAAGTTCCGCACCATGGCGGTCGACGCCGAGTTCCGTTTGGCCGAGGTGCTGGCCTCCGACCCCGTCGCGCGGGCGGAATGGGCCAAGGACTTCAAGCTGCGTCACGATCCGCGCGTCACCATGATCGGCAAGTTCCTGCGCCGTTCCAGTCTGGACGAGCTGCCGCAGCTCTTCAACCTGATGCGCGGCGAGATGAACCTGGTCGGGCCGCGGCCGATCGTCGAGGGCGAGATCGCCCGCTATGGTTGGCGCTTCAAGCACTACTGCGCGGTCAAGCCGGGCATCACCGGCCTGTGGCAAGTCAGCGGCCGCAACGACGTCAGCTACCGCACCCGTATCGCACTCGATTGCATCTATTCGCGCCGCCGCAGCTCGAAGCTGGACTTCTGGGTGCTGGCCGCGACCCTGCCGGCGGTGCTCGCCCGGCGCGGGTCCTATTAGGGCCGGCGAATTCCGCGGGCCGTTTCCGAGTAACGCCGTTCGCGTCGGGGTTGAAGCTCTCCCCGCAAGGTCGCTCGCTGCCCTGCTTTTTGCGTCGCAGCACGTCTGTCAACTGACGTTTTTTCGCACCACCCCTGTGATTTATCCCTTGCCGAGCAACGATTCGCGAACCATTTGCGACCTTCTCGGTTATAGATCCTACGCTGCCTGAGCACCGTGGCTTGGTGCAGTGCAATAGAGTGGGAGTGGCGATGATGCAGGACGCGCAGCAGCTGGCCTATTCACTGAGCCAAGCCGAGGCCGGTTGGACCTGGCGGATCTATGACGAAGACGGCGAGACGGTCGCCAGCGGCGCAGTCGCCGACCGCCAGGCCGCACAAGCCGCCATCAACGCCAAGCTGAGCGACAACCGCTAGGGAGCCGACCCACCGCGTCCGTTTGCCACTCCGCGTGTTCCGGCTATAGCAGCCCGGTCAGATCCACCGTCACGGAACACGCGCACATGGCTCTTCTCGAGTACGAGCTGCGGGGCAAGGTCGCCCTGCTGACCCTCAATCGTCCGGAGGCGATGAACGCCCTGGGCGAACTGGGGGACGGCGACGCGGTCGCCTCGGTCTGCGCGAAGGTCAACGAGGACGACCGGGTCCGCTGCGTGGTGCTCACCGGGGCGGGGCGGGCGTTCTCGGCCGGCGGCAACGTCAAGGCCATGCAGGCCCGCAGCGGCGCCTTCGGCGGCACCGGCGTTCAGTTGCGCGAACACTATCGGCGCGGCATCCACCGCATTGTGCGCGCGGTCTACAATCTCGAGGTCCCGTCCATCGCCGCGGTCAACGGTCCGGCGATCGGCCTGGGCTGCGACGTGGCCTGCATGACCGACATCCGCATCGCCGCCGACGACGCCAAGTTCGGCGTGACCTTCCTGAAGCTGGGTCTGATCCCCGGCGACGGGGGGGCGTGGCTGCTGCCGAAGACCATCGGCATGAGCCGGGCGGCGGAGCTGCTGTTCACCGGCGACGTCATCGACGCCCAGACCGCCGCAGCCTGGGGCCTAGTGTCCAAGGTGGTGCCGAAAGCCGACCTCTTGACCGAGGCGCTCGCCTTGGCCGACCGCATCGCCGAACAGCCGTCGCACGCCCTGCGCATCGCCAAGGCGCTGCTCAAAAACGGCCAGAGCGCCAGCTACGAGACCCTGATGGAGATGAGCGCCGCGTCCCAGGCCATCGCCCACCTGACCGAGGACCACGAGGAAGGCGTCGCCGCCCTGATCGAAAAGCGCCGTCCCAGGTTCGCCGACTAGCGGGGCTGCAGAAGCTGTGCGGGGGCGTGCGTGCGCGCTCCTGTCACGTTGCGGCCGGCGCGCATGCGGCCATACTCCTGCCTCAACGCGTCGGTAGGAGCGTGAGGATGGTTAAGGCGAGCGAGAAAACCGAGCGGTTGGAACGTGTCGACGCCATGGTGCGCGATATGTTCCGCTCGATCACCGCACAGCCGCTTCCGAGCCGTCTGCTGTCTGTGCTCGATCAGCTGGAAGACGAGCCCGTTCTCCAGCGGCCGTTGCGGCAAAGCCGCCGCTAACGCGGCGGCTCGCCGGCGTTCGGCCCGGACCCGGACGGGTCCTAGCTTTCCAAAGCTTTGCGTCCGCCGCCGCGGGAGGCTTCGCCACCCTTGCGGCCCGCGCTCGCGGCCAGATCGCGATCCTTGGCGAAACTGCGCTTTTCACCGGGCACGCTGGCGCCGCCCTTGCGCGCGATCTCGCGCCGACGATCGGGGCTCATGGCTGCAAACCCGCGCCGGGCTCGTGGCTTGCCGACGGTTTCTAGGGACATGGGCAGCTCCTGTTCTGGCGTCGTGAATCCGTTACGGCGGCTGCGGCTGTGCCATTCGCCGTCCGTGGGTTTCAAACACTCAAGCCGCCAGGAAGTTGCGCGCAAAATTAACCACTGAGGGAATTCTTTACTCCCGCCGCAGGGCCTCGATGGGATCGAGACGAGCCGCGCGCCAGGATGGATAGGCGCCGAACACCAGGCCCACCAGGGTGGAGAATCCGAGAGCCAGAGGGCCCGACCACGCAGGGATCGCCGCGGGCCATGCGCCCACCTTGGCGATCACGAACGCCCCCAGCACGCCGATGATCAAACCGATCAACCCGCCCACCAGGGACAGGGCGACCGACTCCAGGGCGAACTGGATCAAGATATCGTGACGCTTGGCGCCCACCGCCATGCGCAGGCCGATCTCCCGCGTCCGCTCGGTGACCGCCACCAGCATGATGTTCATGATCCCCACCCCGCCCACCACCAGCGACACGCCGGCCACCGCCGCCAGCAGGATCGTGAAGGTGGCGAGCGCCGCCTGCGAGGCCTGCAGCACCGAGGCCATGTTCTGGATCGAGAAGTCGTCGTCGTCGCCGGGCTGGATCTTGTGCTGCTCGCGCATGACGTTGGTGACGTCTTCCTGAACCTGGTCGACGAGGTCGTCGCTGGCGGCCTTCACGTAGATGCTCATCACCGTGTCGCCGCGCAGCCGCCGGCCCACCAGGCGCGAGCGCACCGCCTGCAGGGGCGCCATGACCACGTCGTCCTGGTCCTGGCCGAAGCTCGACTGCCCCTTGGCCTCCAGCACGCCGATCACCTCGAAGGGCACGGTGCGCACCCGGATCCGCTGGCCCACCGGATCGCTGGAGCCGAACAGGTTGGCGGCCACCGTCTGGCCGATGATCGCCACCTTGCGGCCCTGGCGCGCCTCGCGGTCGTCGAACATGCGCCCGGAGGCCAGGCCGAGGTCGCGGGCGACCATGTAGTCGGGCGTCACGCCTTCGACGCGGGTGTTCCAGTTCGCGCCTTCGGCCACCACCTGGGCCTGGCTGCGGACCAGGGGGGCCACGGCAACGGCGTCCTCCACCCTATTGCGGATCGCCTCGACATCGCCGTCGCGCAGCGAGATGCCGCTGCCGGCCCCCTGGCTAAGGAATCCGCCGCCGCCGCCCAGGCGCGCCGCGCTCGGCTGCACGATGACGAGGTTCGAGCCCAGGCTGGCGATCCGCGAGGTGATCTGTTTCTGCGCGCCGACGCCGATCGAGGTCATCATCACCACCGCGGCGACCCCGATCACCACGCCCAGCGAGGTCAGCACGCTACGCATCGGGTGGGCGACGATGGCGCCGGCCGCGAAGCGCACCAGCTCGATCCAGGGCATGGCGGCGCGATCACGCCGCGGCCGCCTGCGGGCGGCCGGCGAGGCCTCGGCGCGCTGGAGCTGGATCAGGTTCATGCCGCCACGCCCGCGTCGTCCTGGACGATCTTGCCGTCCCGGAACGTCACGCGCCGCCGCGCCTGCGCAGCCACGTCCGGATCGTGGGTCACGACCACCAGGGTCAGGCCCTCGGCGTTGAGTTCGCCGAACAAGGCCAGCACTTCTTCGCCGGTGTGGGTGTCAAGGGCCCCGGTAGGCTCGTCGGCCAGCAGCAGGTCGGGCCCGTTCGCCAGGGCGCGGGCGATGGCCACGCGCTGCTGCTGCCCGCCGGAGAGCTGGGTGGGCTTGTGGCCCTTGCGCGTCCCCAATCCCACCCGGTCGAGCATGGCGGCGGCCCGCTCGCGCCGTTCGCCGCGGGAGACGCCGGCGTAGACCATCGGCAGCTCCACGTTCTGCAGGGCGCTCAGCCGGGGCAGGAGCTGGAAGGACTGGAACACGAAGCCGATCCGGCGGCGGCGGAATTCCGCGAGCTCGTCGTCGTCGAACCCGCCGACGTCCTCGCCATCGAACCGGTAGGTCCCCGTTGTCGGCCGGTCGAGGCCGCCCAGGATGTTCATCAGCGAGGATTTCCCCGATCCCGAGGGCCCCACCACGGCCACGTGCTCGCCGGCCGCGATCTCCAGGCTGACCCCGTCGAGCGCCGCCACGCGCTCCTCGCCCATGATGTAGATCTTGTGCAGGTCCTTGAAGGCGATCATCGCGCGCCGCCTAGGTGCGCGGGCGGGCTTGGCCGCCTGCGCCTTGCTGGCCGCCCATCCCCGACTGCAGCCGGGCCTTGGGCTTCGGACCGCCGCCGGTGATCACCTGGTCGCCCGGCTTGAGCGCGCTGGTGGAGATCTCCGTGAAGCTGCCGTCGGTGGCCCCGGTGCGCACCGGCACGGGCTCGGGCTTGTTGTCGCGCAGCACCCAGACGACGCCGCCACGTCCGCCCGCGCGACCGCCGCCCTGGCGGAAGCTGGCCCGCAGCGCCGCGAGCTTGGTCTTCTGCGCGGGCTTCAGCACCGCATCGAGCTTCTTGAGGGCCTCGTCGTTGATCTTGCGCATCGCCTCGCGCTGGACCTTGCGGTCGCCGGCGGCCGAGGCGATGGCGGCCATCATCTGCGGGCGCGTCTCGGCCTGGATGGCCTCCCAGGTCTTCTGCTGGTTGGCGTCGAGGTCGAGCTGCTTGACCGCCTGGGCCAGCATTCCGCGCCCGCCGCCCGCGCGACGCTGCCCGCCGCCCTGGCCGCCGAACCCGCCGCCGAAGCCGCTAGGGCCCGCGCCGGGCGGGCCGCCGCCCATGCCGGGCCCGCCGGTCCGCACCGTCTGGGTGGCGCCCGCCGGCGTCCAGCGCAGCGCCGCCACCGGGACCTTCAGCACGTTGGGACGCGTGTCGAGGACGATATCGGCGTTGGCGGTCATCCCCGGCAGCAGCTTGCCGTTCGGGTTGTCGGCCTCAGCCATGACCACATAGGCCACCACGTTCTGCTCGGTCACCGGCTGCTTGCGCACCTGGGTGACGATCCCCTCGTAGTCCTCGTCCGGGAAGGCGTCGACGGTGAAGCGCACGCGCTGACCCTCCTGCACCTGGCCGATGTCGGCCTCGTCGATGGAGATCTTCACCTCCACCTTCGACAGGTCCTGGGCGATGCGGAACAGCACCGGCGCCTGCAGGCTGGCGGCCACGGTCTGGCCGGGCTCGATCTGGCGGTCCACCACCACCCCGTCGATCGGCGAGACGATCACCGTGCGCGACAGGTCCACGCGGGTGGAGCGCAGCGAAGCCTGGCTCTGGCCGATCCGCGCGCGCTGGGCCTCGACGCCGGCGGCGCTGTTCAGGTAGGCGGCCTGCGCCTGGTCCAGCACCGTGGGGGCGTAGATGCCCTTGTCGACCAGCGTCTTCTTGCGCTCGTAGTCGGCCTTGGCGGCCGCGGCCTGGGCCTGCGCCTGCTTCAAGGCCGCGGAGCCGGCGGCGATGTCCGCCTGGCCCTGGGCGACGCGGCTCTCGTAGGTCTGCGGATCCAGGATCGCCAGCACCTGGCCCTTCTTCACCTGGTCGTTGAAATCGACGTTCACCTGGCGGATCTGACCGGAGATCTGGGACCCCACCTCCACCGTCACCAGCGCCTGCAAGGTCCCCGACGCCGAGACCGAACGGGTGATCGCCCCGCGCTCGACGCTGGCCGTCCGGTAGGGGTCCTTCGGCGCCTTGGGGCGCAATTGCCAGGCCGCCGCGCCTGCCAAGGCCACGCCCGCCACGGCGATCAGGGCGATCAGCGGCCGCGAGAGGCGGCGCTTTCGCCGAAGAGTCTCGGGAGGCGGGACGCTCATGGACGGAAGGGTCTCCGGTTGGGGCCGCACAGCGACCCGGCCAAGTCATGTTCAGGATGAACGAAGGTTTCTGAACGGGCGCTGACGCCTTCGATCAAGTCGATGCAGGGTCAGGAAAGACAAATGTCGCCACGGGATTTCAACGCAGGCGAGGCGCCGATCCGTCGCGCGTCACCCGATCGGCAGCAGCACCCGCGCGGTCAGGCCCCCGCCCTTGCGGTTCAGCAGGGCCACGTCGCCGCCGTGTCCCCGGGCGATCGAGCGGACCACCGCCAGGCCCAGCCCGATGCCGCCGGTCTGGCGGCTGCGCGAGGGTTCGCGACGGTAGAACGGCTCGAACACCCGCTCGACGTCCTCGGGCGGAATGCCCGGACCGTCGTCCTCGATCTCCACCACCGCGCTGGAGTCCTGGCGGAAGATGCGCGCCCGCGCCCCGCCGCCGAACTTCACGGCGTTGTCCAAGAGGTTGGTGAACAGCCGGCGCAGGGCCACCGGATCGCCGTCCAGCACCACCTTCTCGCCCGTCGCCACCTCGGTCTTCGAGCCGGTCTCCGCCATCTCGTCGCAGAGGCTCTCGATCAGCGAGGAGAGCTCCAGCGGCGTGCGCGTCGCATCGCGGTTGGCGTCGCGCACGAAGGTCAGGGTGGCCGCCACCATCGCTTCCATCTGGTCGATGTCGGCGGCCATCTTCACCCGCACATCCTCGGGCGCGTTCTCGATACGGAAGCGCAGGCGGGTGAGGGGGGTGCGCAGGTCGTGGGCGATTGCGCCCACCATCGCCGTGCGGTCCTCGACATAGCGGTGCAGCCGTTCCTGCATCTCGTTGAAGGCGCGCACCGCCACGTCGATCTCCCTGGAGCCGCGGATGCTCAGGGGGGGCGCGCGCGGGTCGCGGCCCAGGCGCTCGGCGGCGGCGGCGAACAGGCGCACGGGCGCGGCCACCCGGCGCGCGAGCATGTAGGCGGTCGGCGCCATCAACAGCGTCGCCAGGACGAACCACAGGGCAAGGCGAAGCTGCCAGTCGGAAAGGCCCACGCCGGGCTCGGGCCGTACGACGCGCCAGCGGCCGTCGGGCTGGCGCACCCCCACCTCGAACGGCGCGACCAGGAAATGCTCGGCGCTCTCGCCGCCCTGCTGGGCGATGCGGTCGCGGATGATGCGGAACACCCGCCGGTCGGCGAACAGGCCGCGGTGGGCGCCGATCACGACATCGTCCACCGAGACGCCGAATTCGCGCGCCAGCGCCTGGCGGATCACCGGCGTCGGCGGCGTGTCCATCAGCTCGCGCGGGGGCTTCGTGGCGTACTTGATCTCCAGCGGGTGGCGCTCGCCGACCGGCGGGGCGGCGCCGCGGAAGGTCTGGACCACCTCCCGCATCCGGTAGATATCCGGCACCGGCGGCGGCAGGCTGCAGATGACGGCGTAGGTCACGAACTGCGCGGCCAGCAGGCTGAGGCCGATCAGCGCGATGAGTTGCGCGAACAGCGACGCCGTCGAGGCGCTGCGCCAGAGCGTCATCATCCCCGTTTGACCCGGGCGGTGAACATGTAGCCCTCATTGCGGACCGTGCGGATCAGGTCCTGGCCGCCGCCGCCGTCGTCCAGCTTGCGCCGAAGCCGGCTGATCTGCACGTCGATCGCCCGGTCGAAGGCGTCGGAGTCCGGGCCGCGGGCGTAGTCCAGGAGCTGGTCGCGGGTCAGCACCCGTTGCGGCCGCTCGATGAAGGCGCGCAGCAGCGAGAACTCTCCGCTCGACAGGTTGACGACCACGCCGGCGGGGGAACGCAGCTCGCGGCGCACCAGATCGAAGCGCCAGCCGGCGAACTCGCAGCCTGCGCCCGCACCCGGGCCGGCGTTGCGCTGTTCCGACCGCCGCAGCACCGCGCGCACCCGCGCCAGGAGTTCGCGCGGATTGCAGGGCTTGGCGAGATAGTCGTCGGCGCCCAGCTCCAGGCCGACGATGCGGTCGGTGTCCTCGCCCATGGCCGAGAGCATGATGATCGGCGGGCCGTCGCCGTTGGCCAGCCGCCGGCACACCGCCAGCCCGTCCTCGCCGGGCATCATCACGTCCAGGACGATCAGGTCGACGGCGCCCCGCTCGATCACTTGGTCCATCTCGCGGGCGTCCGCGGCGGTCTCGACCTGGTAGCCGTGCTTGCCCAGGAAATCCGAGACGACGTCGCGGATTCCGGGGTCGTCGTCGACCATCAGGATGCGGGCCGGGGCGGCGGATTGTTCGGCGGCTGGTTCCATGCGGGGCATGTTCACGCCTTCCCGTATCACCCGGATTTCACATCTGAAAGGAGCCGAAACGCGTTCATCCCGCCAGCACCTCGTCGGCCACGAAGGGGTTCGTCTGGCGCTCGCGGCCGAAGGTCGACATCGGCCCGTGGCCGGGCACGAACGCCACGTCGTCGCCCAGCGGCCAGAGCTTGCCGGTGATCGAGGCGATCAGGTCCGGATAGCTGCCGCGCGGGAAGTCCGTGCGCCCGATCGAGCCCTGGAACAGCACGTCGCCCACCTGGGCGAACCGGGCCTCGCGATGGAAGAACACGATATGGCCCGGCGTGTGCCCCGGACAGTGCAGCACCTCGAACTCGGTCTCGCCCAGGGTCACCGTGTCGCCGTCGCCCAGCCAGCGGTCCGGGGTGAACGGCCGCGCTTCCGGCATGCCGAACCGCGCGCCGGACTCGGCCATGCGGTCGATCCAGAAGGCGTCGTCGGGGTGCGGTCCCTCAATCGGCGCGCCGGTCACGTCCTTCAACTCGGCCGTGGCGCCGGCGTGATCCAGGTGTCCGTGGGTGACCCAGATCTTCTCCAGCACCAGTTCGTGCTGCATCAGCGCCTGCAACAGGCGCGGCAGCTCGCCGCCGGGATCGATGATCGCCGCCTTCTTGGTCCTGGCGCACCACACGATCGTGCAGTTCTGCTGCAGCGGGGTCACCGGCGCGATCAAGGCGCGGATCGTCGGGGTCTTGTCGTTCAAGGGCGGATCCTTTCGTATCGCCCTGAAGATCGGGCATTCCGGGCCTTTGTTAAAGGGTCGCAAGCGGTGACGTTGCCGCATCCCCGCACGCATGCCTATCCTCCCCCCGCGTCGCATGAGTCAGGCCGAGTCCCCGGGGGATCATCGTTCATGAAGCTGTTCAC
>Ga0207675_100007290_pt1 | contig 10454 bp, 9 predicted proteins | sample KBSSwiS42_FD_184305 | JGI IMG/M metagenome (GOLD analysis project Ga0207675, IMG submission 184305) | Switchgrass rhizosphere microbial communities from Kellogg Biological Station, Michigan, USA - KBS Switchgrass S4-2 (SPAdes) (version 2) | ecosystem: Host-associated > Plants > Roots >...
CACCCTGGACGCGGGGGTCGTGCGGCTCCGCTGCCATCAGTCGATCCTACGTGGGCGCCGGCGGAGCGGTCCTCGCCGCACGCCCGGCGCTGCGCGGCCGGGCAGCGTACCCACCGAGGCCGTCGCCGAGCAGCGAGAAGACGCGTCGCGCCTGCGCACGGGCGGCTGCGGCGAGCTTCGGGCCGCTCTCCCCCGCCGCCACGCGCTCGTGGACGAACGCGACGAGCGCCCGCTGCGCGCCCATGAGCGCCGCCGCCGCGGCGAGCGGCTCGGGATCGTGCGGTCGCGCGCCCGTGTCCGCCGCGATCACGTCCGCGAGCTCGGCGGTGTACCGCGCGACGATCTCGCGCTCGCGTGCACGCAGCCCCTCGCTCGCCTGGATCGTCGAGCGCGCCGCGGCGATCACGCCGGCGCGGGACGGGTCGGCGAGGCGAGGGATCCCGTCGAACACGACCTTCCGGAAGGCGGCGAGCACGGTCTCGCCGTCAGGTCGCGCGGCGACCTCCTCGACGAGACGCGCCTCGAAGACCTCCATCCCGCTCCAGAAGAGATCCTCCTTCGCCGGGAAGTAGTTGAAGACCGTTCCCTCGGAGACGTCGGCCGCTGCCGCGACCTCGGCCACCGTGACGCGGTCGAAGCCGCGCTCGCGGAAGAGGGCCTGCGCCGTGTCGGCGATCAGCCGGCGCGTGCGCTCCTTCTTGCGCGCGCGAAGCCCGGGGGTCGCCGTCTCGCTCACGGCAGAACACTAGGGTCGCGATCGTGGTGCTGGTATATTTGTACAGTCACTATATATTTAGGGTAGACGAATGGAGCGGGATATGACGACCATTTCCACCCCGATCGGCAGGCGCCGTTCGCGTTCGCGCCGCGCGCACCTACGCAAGAGCCTGCTCACGCTGCACGTCGTCACGGCGGTCGGGCTCCTCGGCAGCGTGGCCGGCCTGCTGGTCGCAGCGACGAGGGCGGCCACACGCGACGACCCCGTCGACGCACACGCGATCTACGAGCTCATGGCGATCCTCCCGTTCGCCCTCGGTATCCCACTCTCGTTCCTCGCACTGGGCAGTGGCGTCGTCCTCGGCCTGACGTCGCGCTGGCGGGTGCTTCGGCACTGGTGGGTCACGGCGAAGCTCGCCCTCCTCGGCGCCACCATCCTGCTCGGCGCGCTCGTCGTCGGCACGACGGTAGACACGCTCGTGGACGGAACGGCGTCGGCCGATGCAGTCGACCGGGCCGGCGCCTGGCGGCTCGTCGTCGTCCTCGCGACCCAGCTGGTGATGGTGCTCACGGCGGTGATCCTCGCGATGTTCCGCCCCGGCGGGCGGACACCGTGGGCCGGGCGTTCCACGCGATGACGTCGCAGGCGAGTGCCGTTACCGCTCGGTCGCCGGGAGCCAGATGTTGATGTCGCTCTCGGTGGCGTGGCGGTCGATCTCGGCGAGCTCGTCGTCCGAGAACGGAGGCCCGTCGAGCGCGGCGACGTTGGCCTCGAGCTGCTCGACGCTCGACGCCCCGATCAGCGCGGACGTGACGCGGGCGTCGCGGAGCACCCACGCGATCGCGAGCTGGGCGAGCGACTGGCCGCGGCCGGCGGCGACCGCGTTCAGCGCCCGCACCTTCGCGAGCGTCGGCTCGTCGAGCTGGTCCGGCGAGAGGCTCGAGTCGCGGCTCGCGCGCGAGCCGCTCGGGATGCCTTCGAGGTACTTGTCGGTCAAGAGGCCCTGGCCGAGCGGCGAGAACGCGATGCACCCGATTCCCTCCTCCCGGAGCACGTCGAGCAGCCCGCCCTCGATCCAGCGGTTGACCAGCGAGTACGACGGCTGGTGGATGAGGATCGGCGTCCCGAGCGACCGCATGATCCGCACGGCCTCGCGCGTCTGCTCGGCCGTGTACGAGGAGATGCCCGCGTAGAGCGCCTTCCCCTGCCGCACCGCGGTGTCGAGCGCGCCCATCGTCTCCTCGAGCGGCGTCGACGGGTCGAACCGGTGCGAGTAGAAGATGTCGACGGACTCGAGCCCCATGCGCCGGAGGCTCTGGTCGAGGCTCGCAAGCAGGTACTTGCGCGACCCCCATTCCCCGTACGGCCCCGGCCACATGTCGTAGCCCGCCTTCGTCGAGATGACGAGCTCGTCGCGGTACGGACGGAGATCGTCACGCAGGAGCTTCCCGAACGTCTCCTCGGCCGACCCGTACGGCGGGCCGTAGTTGTTCGCCAGGTCGAAGTGCGTGATCCCGAGGTCGAACGCGCGGCGGACGATGGCACGGCTCCGCTCGAGCGGGTCGACGCCACCGAAGTTCTGCCAGAGCCCGAGCGAGACGAGCGGCAGATCGAGCCCGCTCCGGCCGCTGCGCCGGTAGCGCATCGCCTCGTAGCGGTCGGGGGCGGGCACGTAGGTCACGGCGTTCCTCCTGGTCTCGGCCGGCGGCGCTCGAGCGCCGCCGGGACGACGAGGGCCGCTGCGCGGAGCCAGCGGCGGAAGCGAGACGGCAGCGCGACCGAGGCGTCCCCACTCATGGGCGGAGCATACGAGGGCGTCAGCCCCAGGTCTCGAGAACCGGGTAGCGGGCGCGCGCGTCGATGCAGTCCGAGGCGAACAGCGCGACTCCGAGGTCTCCCGTCCAGAGCGAGAAGCGGCCCTCGCGGCGCTCGACCTGCTCGAGCGCATGCGTCGCAAACCGCCGTGCTCGGTCGAGCCAGCGCTCGTCTCCCGTGCGCTCGAACGTGCGCAGCAGCGCATAGCCGTTGCCGGCGGTCCCGTGACAGATCCCGGCGCCCTTCTCCGCGCCGTGCGCGCCCGCCCGCCAGACGAGCTCCGCCCCCGCGAGCAGGAGGTCCTCGTCGAGATACGTCCCGGCCGCGATGACGATGCCCGGTGCCCCGGCGCACCACTGCAGCCGGATCTCGCCGTCCTCGCCGACGAGACCGTCGGCCGCGCCGGCCGGCCAGGTGGCGAGGCCGTCCTCGACGACCGCGGTGCGACGCAGCACCTCGCTCGCCTCGCGCTGCAGCATCCGGCGCATCTCCGCGTCGAGCAGGTCGCCGCCGTCGAGGAGCGCGTGGACGTTCCCCGCGATCCCGTGCGGGGGCGTGAGGCTGCGGCGAACCTCTCCGTAGAGCCGGCTCTCCCAGAGTCCGTCGGCGGTGCGAGCAGCGAGCACCTTGCCGGCACTCTCCCGCCACGCGTCGGCCCATCGGGCCTCGCCCGTGCGCCGGTGGAGCTCGGCCGCGGCGAGCATCGTGCCGGGTGCGCCCCACATGATCTCGATCGCCTCGTTGTCGGCGTTCTCCCGAATGCGCTCGTGCAGGCGCTCGGCGAGCTCGGCGGTCGGCTCGACGAGCCACGCGGTCATGAGAATCCCGCTCTCCCCGGTGAGGAGGCCTGCCTCGGCGGCCGACGGCAGCTGGATGCCCCGCATCAGGTCGGGCTCCCGCCTCCAGCGCTCGTGTGTGCGCGACACGGCGCGCACGAGGTCGAGGACGCCGTCCGCGCGGCCACGGCTGCGCAGCGCGTGCAGCGCCCAGAGCACGCCGGCGGCGCCGACGTAGAGGTTCTTGAGCGGCAGGGGCGTCTGCCAGCTCTCCCACTCCCCGGCCGGCCAGAGCGCTGCGTCGTCGAACGCCTCCTCGGCCGCTTCGACGATCGCCTGGATCGCGTCGCGCACGCGCGGCTCGCTCCACGGCGTCTCCGTGAGCGGCTCGAACGCGGCGGGGTCGAAGAGCATGGTCACGTCGCGGCGTGAGTCGCGCCCGTCTCGACGAGGGACGCCATCAGCGCCACGGCCTCGTCGGCAGCGAGGCCCTGGTCGAGCACGAGCGACCGCCACGTCGCGAAGCCGACCGCGTGGCCGACGGCCGCGCGCGTCCGGCGAGCCGCGCGGCCGCGAAGCCCGCGGCCCACCATCAGGACGTCCTGGATCGCCTCGAGGTACCCGTGGAAGTCGCGGAGCAGCCGCTGGACGACCGGGACGAGGGGCTCGTCGCGCAGCAGGCTCTCGTACATCGCGTGGGTCCGGCCGTAGAAGGCGTAGAGCTCGCCTAGCGCTTTCTCCGTGCGCTCGGCGGGGTCGTCGACCGCGGCCCAGCCCCCGAGCTCCGGCGGCGGATTCTCTGCGCGCCAGTGGGAGGAGCAGGCAGCGAAGAGCGCCTCCTCGGTCGGGAAATGACGGTAGACGGTCGAACGGCGCACGCCGGCCCGCTCCGCCACGGCGCTGATCGTCGTTCGGGCCGGGCCGAGCTCCTCGTGGAGCGCGACGGTGCTCTCGGTGATGCGCCGGTGCGTCTCGTCCTCGAGCTCGGCGCGGCGGGTCATGCGGTATGGACGTCTTTCGTCGGACATGATCGTCTGCTGAATATTGACAGATATCGACCCGTGTCGTATATTCGCGCGACAGTGATGTTCGATGAAAGGAGATTCGAGATGAGCACTGCAGTCGCAGGTCCCAAGATCCTCACCCCCGCCCAGGGGCAGGAAGGCTTCCTCGGCAGCATCGGCGTCCGCTTCCTGGTCGACGGCGTCGACGCGAGCGAGCGGTTCTCGCTCGTCGAGCACCCGATGTCGCCGCGCGCGCTCGCCGCCCCGCTGCACCGGCACACGCGCGAGGACGAGTACAGCTACGTCCTCGAGGGCCGGATGGGAGCCCTCCTCGGCGACGACGTCGTCGAGGCCGGCCCCGGCGACCTCGTCTTCAAGCCGCGTGACCAGTGGCACACCTTCTGGAACGCGGGCGACGAGCCGTGCCGGATCCTCGAGATCATCGCGCCGGCAGGCTTCGAGGACTTCTTCCGCGAGCTCGACGGGCTCGGCGGCGCGATCGTGGCCGACCCGGAGGAGCTCGCGCAGCTCAATGCGCGCTACGGGCTCGAGATGCGCCCCGAGACGGTGCCCGAGCTGCTCGACCGCTTCGGGCTACAGCTCGGCGAGCGCCTTGCGGGCGGCTGGAGGCCGTAGCGACCGAAGGACGCCGGGCCGGCATGGTCTCCCCCACGCCGGTCCGGCGTTCCGCCCATCAGAGCCGGCGCTCGTGCGCGTTCCAGTGCTCTTCGAGATTGCGGACGAGCGCCGGGCTGAAATGGCAGTACGCCTGCTCGCGGCAGAAGGTCGCCATGTACTGCCGGAAGAGGTCGAGCGGCTCCGACCCGATCCGCAGGGCGCGCCGATTTCCCGCAGCGTTCACGAGACCCGAGCTCGTCAGGGCGTCGACGCGCCGGGCGACGGCGTCGTCCATCTCCTGCGACGACTCGACGACCTCGTCGCAGAGGAGATCGCCGTGAGGCGTCCCCGCCTCGAACTCCAGGCCCGAAAGGATCGCCTGGCGCGCGAGCCGGTCGCCGACCGACCGCTGCAGCCGGAGGTTGGAGGCCCCCGGCAGGATTCCCTCCTTGCGCGCGGGGAGATAGAGACGTGTGCCGCGGGTTGCGATCACGTGGTCGACGGTGTGCAGGATCTGGCACGCGCCGCCGATCGCGAAGGTCTCGACGCCCGCCACCCAGAGCTTCTCGGTCGTCTCCTCGGGCTCGCCCGGCCGGTGCTCCTCGGAGCTCAGTCCGCGGAACAGCTTGTTCACGTAGCCGAGGTCGCGCGTGACGAAGAACATGAAGTCGAGGCGGCCGTGGTACAGGTGCGTGAGGTTGAGGCCGGCGCCGAAGACGCGCCGGCCGTCGTAGCGCGGATGGCTGACGACCGCCCCGCGGATGACCCCCACCTCGACCTCGGGATCGAGCAACGCCAGGTCGACGGCGACCTCCGTGGTGGGGAGCGTCTCGCAGTCCTCGGCGTTCAGGTGGCGGTCGTTGCGGATCTCGAGGTAGGCGGCGCGACCCCGCCGCTCGAGGTACGTGCCGCCGAGGTCGGCGACGCCGGTCGCCCGGAACTCGTCGAGCCGCGCGAGGGCGGTCTCGGTCGGACGCAGCATCGACCAGACGAGGTGCGAGCCGCAGCGCGGTGAGGCCAGCACGAAGGAGAGAAGGATGCCCTGCGCGATCTCGACCCCTTCCTTCTCGGGCAGCGGCCGGGATCGTTCGGCCGCGACGGCGGCGCGGGTGGGCGCCAGGCCCGGGAACCGCTCCGCGGCCGCGTAGACGAGCTCGTCGTCGCGGACCGACCGGCGGAGGTCGTCGGTCAGCGCGTCGTAGACGGCGTCGACGTGGGCGCGGAGGAACTGCGCGCGCGCGGCGTCGAGAGCCGCCCGCAGCGCGGAGGCCGCCGCCGCCTCGGCCTCGTTCCGGTCGGGGCGCGCGGGAAGACGGCCGAGAAGCTCCTCCCCGCGCGCGACATGCGCCGAGGTCGCGGCGGCAGCCTCGTCGAAGGAGGTGGCAGGGCCGGGGGCGCTCGCGCGCCAGGCGTCGACCTCCGTCGAGGGGAGGCCCGCTGCCTCGAGGAGCGCGTCGGCCTCAGGCATCCGCAAGCATGAACTCGGCCGCGCGCTCGCCGATCATGATCGACGGCGCGTTCGTGTTCCCGGTCGTGACTGTGGGCATGACCGACGCGTCGGCGACCCGGAGGCCCTCGATGCCGTGCACCCCGAGCCGGGGGCCGACGACCGCGGCGGCATCGCCGCCCATCCTGCACGTGCCGACCTGGTGGTGGTACGTGATCGCCGTCTCTCGCACGTACCGGCGCACGTCGTCGGCGGTGCTCACCGACGGTCCCGGGTATCGCTCGACCGCGCCCCACTCCGCGAGCGCGGGGGCGGCACCGACCTGCCGGCAGAGCTCGACGGCCGCGACCAGGCTCTCGAGATCGGCCTCGCAGGCGAGGATGTTCGGGTCGAGCGCGACGGGATCCTCGGGCGCCGGGCCGGTGAGTCGCAGGGTGCCACGGCTGAGCGGGCGCACCATCCCACCGAGCAGCGTGAAGCCGTTGTCCGGCCCGTCCATCCACGGCTCGTACATCGGCACCATGAAGTGGATCGGCTGGATGTCGGGCACCGGCAGGTCGGGCCGCGAGCGCCAGAAGAGGTGCGTCTGGCACGCCGGAAGGCCCGGCGACGGCGGGCCGATCTCGCGCTCCGCCGTGAAGATCACCGGCGACAGTAGGTGGTCGTGCAGGTTCTCGCCGACGCCGGGCAGGTCGGCGACGACCGCGATCCCGAGCGCGCGCAGGTGCTCCGCAGGCCCGATGCCGGAGAGCAGGAGGAGCTGCGCCGATCCGATGGTTCCCCCGCACAGGACGACCTCCGCGGCGCGGGCCCGCTCGATGCGGCCGTCCTTCGACCACTCGACGCCGACGCAGCGGGTGCCGTCGAACACGAGGCGCCGGGCGCATGCGCCCAGGACGAGCTCGAGGGTGTCCGCCGCCTCGACGGACCGGATGTACGCCGCCGCCGTGCTGTGGCGGACGCCGTCCTCGATGCAGTACTGCATGAACGACACGCCGTCCTGCGACGCGCCGTTGTAGTCGGCGTTCGTGGAGATGCCACACTCGTTCGCCGCCTGCGCGATCGACACGTGGATGGGATCGGGCTCGAACGACGTGACGAGGCTCACCGTTCCGGGCCCGCCGGGCTCGCGCCGCTCGATCCGCTCGTAGACGGGCCGCACGTCGTCCCATGACCATCCCTCCGCGCCGAGGGACACCCACCCATCGAAGTCGGCGGGTGCGCCGCGCACCCAGATCATCGCGTTCAGGCAACTCGATCCCCCGAGCACCTTGCCGCGGGGCCACGCAAGACGCCGCCCGGCGGCGTGGTGTTGCGGCACCGTCTCGTATGCCCAGTCGACCTCGGACGACCAGAGCTCGTGGAGCCTGCCGGGGTCGTGGATCGCGGGGTTGTCGTCCCGCCCTCCGGCCTCGAGCAGGAGCACGCGCGCGCCGCCGTCCACGAGGCGCCGCGCGACGACCGCGCCGGCCGATCCGGCACCGATGACGACGACGTCGGTCGTGCGATGGGCCACGGGTGGACACTAGAGCGGGCGCGCGGCGTGTGCCAGGCGAGCCGGCGTCGACCGGGCGTCGTGCGCCTTCGAGCCGGTTTGTGCGTGTTCTTGCACGTTTGTGCTTGAGTACGCGGATGCTCACGGAAGAACGCCGGCAGCTGATCCTCGAGCGGCTGCACCGCGACGGAAAGGTCGTCGCCACGGAGCTGAGCAGCGTGCTCGACGTGTCGCCCGACACCGTCCGCCGCGACCTGCGGGAGCTCGCGGACGGAAATCTCCTGCGGCGGGTGCACGGGGGAGCGCTGCCGCCTGCGGTCGGCGCCCGGTCCTACGTCGAGCGCCTGGAGCAGGCACCCGCCGCGAAGGCGGCCATCGGACGCGCCACGAGCCGCCTGCTCCGTTCCGGGCAGGTGATCCTGCTCGACGCCGGCACGACGACGCTCGAGGTCGCCCGCCACCTTCCGGACGATCTCGAGGCCACGGTCGTGACGAACAGCCCGCCGATCGCGGCCCTGCTCGCGGATCACCCGACCGTCGAGGTGACGGTCGTCGGCGGAACGCTCGCCAAGCACGCACAGGCACTCGTCGGCGCCGCGACCGTCGAGGCGCTCCGCTCGGTGCGGGCGGACGTCCTCGTCCTCGGCGTCTGCAGCCTCCATCCCGAGATCGGGATCACCGTGCTCGACATCGAGGAGTCGCACGTGAAGCGGGCGATGATCGCGAACGCGGCGGAGGTGGTCGCCGTGTCCGCTGCGGACAAGCTCGGCTCGGCCGGCCCGTACGTGATCGCGCCGCTCGAGGAGCTGACGTACGTCGTCACGGAGCGGGATGCCCCGGCCGAGCAGCTCGACGGCTTCCGTGCTGCCGGCGTCGAGGTGGTGCTCGTCTGATGCGCGAAGCCCGCGTCGCGCTGACCTTCGTGTTCCTCGCCGACGGCGTGATGGTCGGGTCGTGGGCGTCGCGCATCCCGGCCGTGAAGGACGGGCTCGGTCTCACGACCTCGCAGCTCGGTGTCGCGCTGTTCGCCATGTCGCTCGGTGCGCTCGTCTCGATGCCGCTCGCCGGGTGGCTGGACGAGCGGGTCGGGAGCGCTCGCATCGCCCTGGTCGCGCTGCTCGGGGGTGGGTCGTCGCTCTGGCTCGCAGGGGTTGCCGGAAGCCTCGGCGCCCTGGTCGGCGCCCTGGCGCTCTTCGGGGCCGGGTTCGGCGCCGTCAATGTCGCCGGCAACGCGCAAGGCATCGCCCTCGAGCGCGCGTACGGCCGATCGATCCTGTCCTCGTTCCATGCGGCATTCAGCGCCGGCGGGCTGATCGGCGCCGCCGCGGGTGGTCTCGCCGCCGCACGCGGGGTCGAGCCCCCGGCGCACTTCGCGGCGGTCGCGGTCACGCTCGCGCTCGTTGCGTTCGGCGCGGGCCGTCTCCTCCCGCGCGCCGATGTGGGCTGCGAGACGTTCGCGCTCGTGCGGCCCCCGCGCGCCCTGCTGCTGCTGGGTTGCGCCGCATTCTTCACGCTGCTGGCCGAGGGCGCAGCGGCCGACTGGAGCGCCGTCTACCTCCGCGGATCGCTCGGCTCCACCGCAGCGTTTGCGGCGCTCGGCTACACCGCGTTCTCGCTGGCCATGGTCGCGAGCCGCCTTGCCGGCGACCGTCTCGACGAGACGATCGGGCCGGCGGCCCTCGCCGGTGGCGGCGGCGTGGTCTCCGCCGTCGGGCTCGCGGCAGCGCTCGCGATCGGGACGACGCCCGCTGCGCTCGTGGGCTTCGCCGCCATGGGTGCGGGCCTCGGGGTGATGGTTCCCGTCATCTTCCGCACGGCCGGGACGACGCCCGGCGTGACGCCGGGAATCGGGATAGCGGCCGTCTCGACGATCGGGTTCCTCGGGTTCCTCGCGGGCCCGCCTGCGATCGGCATCGCCGCCGACGTGATCGGGCTCCGCGCCGCGCTCGCCGTCGTGGTCGTGGCGAGCGTGCTCGCTGCGGGTCTCTCGTGGCGTGTGATCGCCGCGCGGCACCGGCCGTTTCGAGGGCTCCTCTTCGAGCCCCGGGCAGTGCTCTCCGACCTGGACGGCGTGCTCGTCGACTCGGCCGCCGTCATCGAGCAAACGTGGCGTGGGTTCGCCGACCGCCACGGCCTCGACCCGGACGAGGTCGTCGCAGCCGGCCACGGCCGCCGGAGCATCGACCTGATCCGACTCGTGGCTCCGCACCTCGACGCAGAGATCGAGGCGGCGAACGTCGAGCGCGAGGAGATCGCACAGACGACCGGCCTGCGGCCCCTCCCGGGAGCGAGGGAGCTCGTGGACGCCGTGCCCGCCGAGAGGTTCGCGATCGTCACATCGGGGTCGCGCGCCCTTGCCCTCGCGCGTCTGCGTGCGGCCGGGCTGCCCGTCCCCGCTGTCCTCGTCACCGCCGAGGAGGTGGACGACGGCAAGCCGCACCCGGCCGGGTACCTGCGGGCCGCGGAGCTGCTCGGCGTCGACCCCGCGCACAGCGTCGTGCTCGAGGACGCACCGGCGGGTGTCGAGGCTGGACGGGCGGCGGGAATGACCGTGATCGCCGTGTTGACCACGAACGACGCG
>Ga0207675_100007294_pt1 | contig 10451 bp, 8 predicted proteins | sample KBSSwiS42_FD_184305 | JGI IMG/M metagenome (GOLD analysis project Ga0207675, IMG submission 184305) | Switchgrass rhizosphere microbial communities from Kellogg Biological Station, Michigan, USA - KBS Switchgrass S4-2 (SPAdes) (version 2) | ecosystem: Host-associated > Plants > Roots >...
TGACTCCTCCGACTGCCGACTGCCGACTGGTTCCTCTGACTGGCTACTGGCGACTGGTTCCTCCGACTGGCCACTGGCGACTGGTTCCTCCGACTGGCCACTGGCGACTGGTTCCTCCGACTGGCCACTGGCGACTGGTTCATCTGACTGGCTACTGCCGACTGGCTCCTCTGTTCTTGTGGGTGTATGCTCCGCCCCGAAAGGCGGTGCCTATGCGGACCTTCTCGTTGACCGCGCTCGTGCTGACTGCGCTCTTGTTTTCGACCGCGGCGGCGCAGGACGCCGGCTCGGTGATCGCCAGCGCCTCGAAGGCAATCGGCGTCGACAGCCTCAAGACGGTCGAGTATTCGGCGACCGGTTCCGACTTCGCGCTCGGCCAGGCGGCCAACGCGAGCCTGCCGTGGCCGAAGTTCATCAACAAGAAATACACGCGGGTCGTCGACTTCGAGAAACAGGCGTCGAAGGTCGATCGCGTGCGGACGCAGGGCGAGAATCCGCCGCGCGGCGGCGGCCAGCAGCCGGTCGTCGGCGATCAACCGGTGTCGCAGACGATCATCGTGTCGAACGACACGCCGTGGCCGCAGCAGCTCGAGATCGTGATGCTGCCGCACGGCTTCCTGCGCGCCGCCAAGGCGCGCGGCGCGACCGCGGAGCCACGGACCGTCGCCGGCAAGAAGTACACGGTGGTCAGCTTCGTCGGCGACAACAAGGCCAAGGTCAGCGGCTTCATCAACGCGCAGAACCTGGTCGAACGCGTCGAGACGGCCATCGACAACCCGTTCCTCGGCGACATGCCGTTCGAGGCGATCTACTCCGACTACAAGGATGTCGGCGGGGCGCAGTTCCCGATGCACATCGTGCAGAAGCAGGGCGGCTATCCGATCTTCGACCTGACGCTGCAGGACGTGAAGCCGAACGCGGCGGTCAACATCCAGCCGCAGGGGCCGGGCCGCGGCGGCGCGCCGGCGAACGCGGCGGCCGCGAACGCGGTGCCGTCGGAGAAACTCGGCGACGGCGTGTATCTACTCACCGGCGGCTACGCCGCAGTCGCCATCGACTTCAAGGATCACATCACCATCATCGAGACCGGCCAGAGCGAGCCGCGCGGCCTCGCGGTGATTGCCGAAGCCAAGAAGTTGATCCCCGGAAAGCCGGTGAAGTACGTCGTCAACACCCACAGTCACATCGACCATTCGAGCGGCCTGCGCGCGGCGGTCGCCGAGGGCGCGACGATTCTCACGCATCAGTCGAACAAGGCCTATCTCGAGAAAACGCTGTCGCTGCCGCACACGCTCAACCCCGACAAGGCGCAGCAGGCCGGCAAGAAGCCGATCGTCGAGGGCGTTGGCGACAAACGCGTGCTGACCGACGGCACCCACATCGTCGAGCTGCACCGGTTGCAGAACTTCGGCCACCACGACGGGATGCTGATCGCCTATCTGCCGAAGGAGAAAGTGGTGATCGAAGCCGACGGCTACAACCCGCAGCCGACGACCGCGACGCCGCCGAATCCGCCGAGCCCGTACACGGTCAGCCTGGTCGACAACATCCGCCGGCTGAAGCTGGACGCGCCGCGCGTGATCCCGATTCACTACCCGGCGGACAACCGGGTCGTGACGATGGATGAGTTGAACAAGTGGATTTCGAGGCCCGCCACTCACTAGGGGCCGGGGCTGGGGACTGGGACTGGGGGCTGGCTGACACGCCAGCCGGGAGCCCCCAGTCCCGTCAGCGTCCGGAGGGCACGATCTTCGTTCCCGTCAACCCGGCGCGATCGAGGCGGCGCTGCGCATCCTCTGCGTCGAGCCGCGTCGCGAACGGGCCCGAGACGACCTGATGCCACCCTTCTGATTGCCGCCGCCTGATCGGCAGCCCCAGCGTCGCGACTTCGTTGGCAACAGACGACGCGCGCAGCTCGGTGCGGAACGACGCGACGACGATGTCGAACCGGCCGGTCGCAGGCGGCGCCTGATCGGCCGGGGCCGGTGCCGCAGGCTGGGGCGGCGCTGGCGCGGTCGCCTGGGGCTGCGGCGTGCCGGTCGTGGCAGCCGTGCCGGGCACCGAAACGCTCGTGACCGGCGGTGGCGGCTCGGGCCGCGGGCTGAGGACGATTGGCGCGCTCGCCTTCGGCGACGGCGCGGGCGGCGGCGCGGCTTCCGGCGGGCGTGAGGGCCGGACGGCGAGCCAGATCCCGACGGCGCCAAACGCCACCGCGGCGGCGAGCACCAGCGTCATCGCGAAGCGCGACGACGCGGCCGGCGCCGCTGCGGCGACCGGTTCCACCGGAATCGGCGATTCCTCATGTGCCGCGGCTTTCGCCGACTCGGCGTCGGGTCGGGTTGCGCCCCAGAACGATCGGTCGAGATCAATCGACGGCGTCGGTGCGGCAGCCACTGGCACGAGCGGGATGTCCTGTTTGTCGCTGGACGGTGTCTCGATCGACGCAGCCGGCTGCGCCGGCGGCGCGATTGTTTCCGCGGTCGGTGCTGCTACGGCCTCCGGTATTGGCCACGGCGCGAACGGCGTCTCAGGCGCAAACAACGCCGGCTCGAGCCCGGACGAAGCCTCCGGCTTGAAGTCCGCGGCAAGCTCCGGGCTCAACTCCGCGGCAAGGTCCGGGCTGAACTCCGCTGCAGGCTTCGGCTTGAACTCGGCGGTGAGCTCCATGGCCTCGAGCGGCGCCTCGATCACCGGCAGCGACGAGGCCACCGCGATCGGCGGCGCCGCGAAATCGAGTGCGGGCGCCGCAACCCGTTCGGCGATCCCGAGCGTCCCGGCGGCGGCGCGAATGAGCTCACCGTCGATCGTTCGCACGCGCACCGCGAAGGCTTCCTCGAGCGCGCGATCGCACAAGAGATTGACCACCCGCGGCAGGCCCGCTGAAAGCTTCGACACCGTCTCGATCGCGTCGGGTGTGAACTCGACGCTGGCGCCATTCGACGCGAACGCTTCCAGGCTCTCGTGGTCGGCGTCGGCGGCCTTGCCGCCTCGCGCCAGCGCGAGGCGATGGGTGATGTAGCGCTCGACCTCGTCGCGGTTCAGCGGCTCGAGGTGCAGGCGTCGTGTCACCCGCTGCTGCAGCTGGCGCAGGTCCGGACGCGCCAGCAGCGCCTCGAGGTCGGTCTGGCCGACCAGGATGATCTGCAGCAGCGTGCCGCGCGCGTCGTCGACGTTCGACAGCAGGCGGATTTCCTCGAGCACGTCGGGCTGCAGGTGCTGCGCTTCGTCGATGATCACGACCGCGTGCGCCTGGATCGGCGCCAGCGAGGCGAGGAACGACTGCAGCGCGTGGAACAGATCGTGGCGGCTGGCGGCGGCGACCCGGCTGCGATCCTTGGAGATGACGCCGAAGTCCTCGAGCAGCACCTTGAGCAGATCGTCGCGCTCGAGCAGCGGATCGCCGACGACCGACAGGAAGGTCTTCCGCCGCAGCTGCTGCAGCACGGTCCGGCAGAGCAGCGTCTTGCCGGTGCCGATCTCGCCGGTGATGACGACGAGCGGCTCCCGCCGCTCCAGCGCGTAGGCCACCTGAGCCAGCGCCGCCGAATGCGACTCGCTGGCGAACAGGAAGCGGGGATCGGGGGCGAGGCTGAAAGGCGGCTCGCTCAGGCCGAAGAACGCCTCGTAGGCTTCGACGCGCACGGAAGGACCACGTCCAGTCACCTGTTCATTCTACGCAGCGAGGCAAGCGAGGCACGAATCGTTGCATGGAAAAGATGAGTTTCGCCGCGGTTATACTCACCGGCGTGGCGCTCGCGCGCACAGTGCGCAGAGTGAGAATGAAGGAACCATGAAACCTGTCGGCATGCTGCTGATTGTCTTCGGCCTGGTGGCGCTCGCGTATCAGGGTTTCACCTACACGCGACGCGAGAAAGTGATCGACCTCGGGCCGATTCAGGCCACGGCCGAGCGCCAGCGCACCGTGCCGCTGCCGCCGGTGGTCGGCATCGTCGCCGTCGCGGCGGGTGTCGCGCTGATCGTGGCCGGCACGCGCAAAGGCGGGTAACGGTCGCCGCGGCATGCCGCGTGCACCCGTTCGCGCGTGACCCGCCGGGCGACGCGACGCGGCCGCAGCATCACCGCCCTCAAGCGCACGCTTCGCGAGGTGTTCGGCGCCGACGAGTTCAGGCCGGGACAGGAAGACGTCATCCGCGCGCTGATGGCCGGCCGCGACACCATCGCCATCATGCCGACCGGCGCCGGCAAGTCGCTCTGCTACCAGCTGCCCGCGCTCCACCTGTCCGGCATGACGCTGGTCGCCTCGCCGCTGATCTCGCTGATGAAGGATCAGACCGAGAAGCTGGGCGAGCGCGGCATCGACGCGGCGCAGGTCAACAGCAGCCTCACCGCGGACGAGGCGCGCGACGCCGCAGCCTCGATCCTGAGCGAAGGATCGGAGTTCATCCTCACGACGCCCGAGCGCCTGTCCGATCCTGCGTTCCTCGAATCGCTCGCCGACAAGACGATCGATCTCTTCGTCGTCGACGAGGCGCACTGCGTCTCGCAGTGGGGCCACGATTTTCGCCCCGCCTACCTGAAGCTGCGCGAGGCGATCGCCGCCGTCGGCCGGCCGCCGGTGCTGGCGCTCACGGCGACGGCGCCGCCGGAGGTCATCGCCGATCTCGAGCGTCAGCTCGACATTGCCGGCGCCGTCGTGGTCAACACCGGCGTCTATCGCGAGAACCTGCGCTACGAAGTGCGGCAGACGCCCAGCGAGGCCGAGAAACAGCGTCAGCTGGCGGAGCTCGTTGGCGCGACCGAGGGCACCGGCATCGTCTACGTGTCGACGGTCGCGCAGGTCGAGACGGTGGCGACGGTCCTGCGCGCCGCCGGCGTCGACGCCGCGACGTATCACGGCCGCCTCGGCCGGAACCAGCGCCGCGAAAATCACGAGCGTTTCATGAGCGGCGGGATGAAGGCGATGGTGGCGACCAATGCCTTCGGCATGGGCGTCGACAAGCAGGACATCCGCTTCGTCGTCCACTACAACATGCCCGGGTCGCTCGACGCCTACTATCAGGAGTCGGGGCGCGCCGGGCGTGACGGCGAGCCGGCGCGGACCGTGCTCCTCTATCGGCCGGAGGATCGCCGCACGCAGCTGTCGTTCATCAAGCGCCGGCGGATCCGCACGGCCGCCGACCGCGCCCGTCAGGCGCGGGATCTCGAGAAGCTCGAGGCGATGGAGCGCTACGCGCAGTCGGTGGCGTGCCGGTGGAAGACGCTCACCGGGTACTTCGGCGAGGAACCCGACTGGGAAGAGTGCGGCGTCTGCGATGTTTGCGCGCCGGAGCCGGGAAGCGCGATCGCCGCGGCTGCCGCCGCCTCTGGTTGAGTGCCCGCTGCGGCCGAGGTTGCTGTCGGAAGCTGAAACGGTCGACGCACGTGACGACGACTCAACAGCAACGCACGCCGCGGCGGTCGGAAGCCGCTGCGGCATTTTGCCCGCCGAATTCCGCCTCGGATCTCGCGCGCATCGCCAATCTCTTGGAACGGATATTGGAGCCTCGGCGCCCACGCGTAGGGGAAACAACAAGGAGGCTCGAATGAGAAATGTGTGGATCGGGAGCATGGCAGCGCTGGCGCTGGCCTGTAGCGCGGCCCTTGCCGCGCAGACCACGACGCCGTCGACGTCCAGCTCCACTCAGAGTGGGCAGAACACGGTGACGGTCACCGGGTGCTTGCAGTCGGCCGGTTCGACCGGCGGCAGCACGGCAACCGGCACTGCCGGCACGACAACAGCCGGCACGAGCTCGACCGCGGGCGGCAGCGACCGGTTCATGCTGGCCAACGCCAGGATGGGATCCGGCGCGTCATCGCGGACCGGCACGTCCGGCACCACGGCGACCGGCTCGACGGCCGGCACGTCGACGGCCAGCGCCGCGGGCACGACCGCGGGCGCAACCGCAGGCTCGGCGCGCGGCGCCGGCTCGTCGTACACGCTCGACGGCAACGCCAGCGAGCTGCGGCGCCACGTGAATCACCAGGTGGAGATTACCGGCCGTCTCGACTCGAGCTCCAGCATGGCGGGCGGATCACGTGCGACCGAGACCACCACGGCCGGCGGCACCACGGCTGGCGCGGGGGCGACCGGCGCCGCGAACGCCTCGCAGACGCTCCGCGTCGAATCGGTGAAGATGATTTCGGCGACCTGCTCGACCCCGTAACGCGCATCCGACGCGACGAGGTCCGAAGTTTGAAGCCGGCGCACCGGCTTCAGGCTTCGGGCTTCACGATCGGGACGCGCGCGCCGCTCACACACACTCTCCCTTCCTCGTTCATCCCGCCACGCAACACGACGACAGGCCGGCGATCGGCGCGCGCGGTCATCGCCGAGTTGTGACAACGATTCGAAAGAGATGTTGAGAAAGTACGACGACGCGCGCGGGGATGGTAGATTGAGGCGTGGCCGACGCTCGTCTCGTCGAACATCTGCGCCGCGCGCAGCGCATCCTCGTCTTCTGCGGCGCCGGCGTATCGACGGCCAGCGGCATCCCCGATTTCCGCGGTCCGAATGGCGTCTGGAGACGCCGCCGTCCGGTGGAATATTCGGAGTTTCTCGCCTCCGACGCGGCCCGCGTCGAATACTGGGACTACAAGCTGGAAAGCTGGGCGATCTATCAGCGGGCGCGCCCAAACGCCGTGCACGACGCCATCGTCGCGCTGGAACAGGCGGGGAAGATTGCAGCCGTCGTGACGCAGAACGTCGATGGCCTGCACCGGCGGGCAGGCACGTCGCCGGCAATCCTCGTCGAGATGCACGGCACCGACCTGCTGGTCGAGTGTCAGACCTGCCACGCGACGAGCGACCCGGCGCCGCATTTTGCCAGCTTCGAGGCGACGCGCCGGCCGCCGATGTGCGCCTGCGGCGGCATTCTGAAATCGGCGACGATCAGCTTCGGGCAGTCGCTGCGCCCAGCCGACCTCGAGCGCGCGGCCGCAGCGGCGATGCGCGCCGATCTGGTGCTCGCGCTCGGTTCCACCTTGTCGGTCTACCCGGCAGCGTCGATTCCGCTCCTCGCCGCCGAGCGGGGCACGCCGTATGTCGTCGTCAATCGCGGCATCACCGAGCACGACGAGCATCCGTCGGTCACGCTGAGGCTCGACGGCGACGTGACGTCGATCGTGCCGCCGGCGGTGGAGGAAGCGATGGGGCGCGCGCCGCTCGCGTAGCCCGGACCTACTGGCCTGCCGCCGCCGCGCGCGTGACGCGTTATTTCCGTTTGCGGCGAGCGGGCGTCTGCACGGGGCCGTTGAAGAAGGTGACGAAGCCGGCGTTGAGCGAGATGCGGGTGCTGTTGGCGTCCGCACGCGACAGCGTGCGCGCGACGCCGCCATAGATCGCAACCGACTTCGCGATCGCGCGCGACACGCTGCCGCTTGCATCGAGGCGGTGCCGGTTCAGGCCGAGCGCGTCACTCAGCGGATCGTCGGCCAGCGAGTAGCTGCGGGTCAGCGAGCCGGTCACCGTGTAGTTGCGCGCCGAGGTCCACTCGACCGCGCCGCTGCCGAAGATCGCGCCGCGCGAGAAATACCCGCCGGCGCCGTAGACGCGCGCCGATCCCACGAGAATCTCGGCGCTGACCGGCGCGCCCCAGTGCCAGCGATTGCTGCCATCGGGGAGGCCGCTCAGGATTTCGACCACCGGGATCACTGCCACACCGGCGTGTTGTGGGTTCTTGGTCGGGTCGACCAGGTTGATCTTCGCGTTCAGATAGACGTCGCCCAGGCCCGCGGCGGCGTCGGTGCCGAAGCGCGAGCGGTAGTACGGCATCGTGAAGCCGACCTGCACCGAGCGGCTCAGGCCATAGCCGATGTCGCTCGACGGCATGTCAATCTGGTGACCGAGCGGCGACTTCCAGTAGCCGAGCGAGAATCCCGCCCAACCTGTGTGTGGATCGACGATCGAGGTGTCGTCGAGCCAGGCGCCGAAGTTGCGAACGCCGGTCCCGGCCGGCTGCACCGGCACGGGCGCCGCCGGCGCTGTCGCCGGCGGACGGGCGGCGCGTCCATGATTCTGCGAGTTGCCCTGCGCTGCCGCGCGGTGCGGCAGCGACAGGGCAGCAATTGACAGACAAACAATCGAGAGCGATCGACGAGCGTTCACCAGCAGGCTCCTTGTCAGCGTTACTTCTTCTTCGTCTTGCCCGCCGTGGTCGCGGTCGTGGTCGTGGTCGGCGACGAGGTCGTCGATGACGTCGTGGTCGTGGTCGACGACGTGGTGCTCGACGACGTGGTGGTCGTGGTGCTCGTCGACACCATCGTCGAGCTCTGCGCCTGCGCCGTCTGCACGGCGGCGTCGGCGTCGACGCCAGGCTTCAGCGTCTGAATCGCGCGGCCCAGGCTCACCGGCGCGTCGCCCGTCGGCTTGGTGATGATCTCGTGCGTCGTCGGATCAACGGTCACCTTCTGGCCGGTCATCGCCGTCTGCAGCTTGACGAAATCGATGCCGAGGTTGCGCGACACGTTCACGGCGGCGAGGAACTGACCCTGGTTGCGGAATCCGGTCGACGCCTGCGCCAGCGTCATGTCCGACGGCAGCCGCGACGCGACTTTCTGCGCGAGCTTCGGATTGCGCGAGATCTTGTCGGCCAGCGGGTTGGACACGACCGGCGTCGTCCCCGTCCCGGTCGTCGACGTCGAGGTCGACGTCGAGTCGCTGGTCGTGCTGCCGGTGCCGCTGTTGGTGCTGGTCTCGGTCGAGCCCGCGGTCGTGCCGCTGCTCGTGGAGGTCGTTGAATACTTCGAAGCCTTCGCGTCGGCCTTGGCGCTCTTCGCGTCGGTCTTCGTGCTCTTGGCATCCACCTTGGTGGTCTTTGCGTCCGCCTTTGCGGTCTTGGCCGTGGTCTTCGTCGCTTTGACGTCGACCTTGGTCGCCGGTTTCGTCGACGTCGTCGTCGGCGCGCCCGACTTGCCAGACTTGATCGAGCTGCCGCTGTGCGAGCTGCCGTGCCCGGACGTCGACGTCATCACCGGCGCGCTGGCCGGCTTCGTGGTGGCTGGCTTCGTCGGCTTGACCCCCTTCGGGCCCGCGACGAGCCTGGCTTGAAAAAAGAGCGACACGAGCCCGATCGCCGCGATCGTGCGAATCGTGCGATTCATGAACATCCTCCCTTTGGTCGAACCCGGAGGACTGAGGCAAGCGGCAGACCGCCCCGAGTTCGATGACAACTCCTTGAGCGATTGATACTTACGCTTTTGGCTGGCGCCGGAACGGCGGGTCGCGATTACGAGAATCGGGGGTCGGGGGCGAATTCGCGCGTCCTTTGTCTGCCGCAGCGCGGAATGGCGGACTTTAGTCTGCCTAATAGCGGACTTTTCAGCCCGCCCGCACAGACATCGAGCAAATCAGGCCTGAACCCGCGTGCGGCCAAGGCCGGCCGTGGCATGCGGCTTGGAAGATCCTGCCCGGCCCCCTTTCTACTCCTATGTCTGAACTCTTTTTTCGAACCCTGTCGCAGGGACTCCAGGCCTTCATCCCCGTGGCCGCCGCGTTGTCGTGGGCGCGCTGCACGGGGCGCCCCAAGCCGATCGCGGCCATGCGCTGGGGCCTCGCCGCCGGTGTTCTCTCGACGCCCGCCGCGGGTTATTTGTTTGCGCAGTCCGCGCTTCAAGCGCGGTGGGAAGCGCTGCTCGCCGCCTTCACGGCAGGCCTGACCCTTTACTTCATCGCGCGCCCGTTGCGCCGCAGCCGCGCCGGCGAGATCACGCCGGTGCAGTTTGGCGCAGCCCTGCTCGTCGCGCTTGCCGCGGCCACCGTCGTGATCGTGAATCGGCAGACGATGGAGATCGCGGTCGTCTTCAAGGCGGTTCTCGACATGCGTTCGCGCGACGCGTTCATCGCCGTCGTCGGCGCGGTGGCGGCGTCGACGGCGCTGGCGATCGCGTATGTGCAGGCGAACCGCCGGGTATCCGCGCCGGTCGTCCTGCGTGCGACGGCCGCGTTCGCCGGCGTCTTCTTCCTTCAGGCTCTGGTCTACGCGTTTCACGAGTCGGCCGAGGCCGGCTTCCTGCCGTTCAGCGAGATGCTGCACGCGGCCTCCGAGCCGTACGGCCCGGACGGCGCGTACGGCCAGTGGGTGAGCTATCTGCTGCTGGCGGTGCCGCTCGTGGCGGCCGCCACCACGCGCACCCAGCCGCGCGTCGAGAGCGGGCGCGTTCGGTGGCGCGAGTGGGTGCTCGATTGGCAGGTCCAGGCGGCGGGAGTGATTGCGGTGCTGCTCGTGGCCGGGGTGATCGTCCTTCGGGCGCAGAATGCCGGCGGTCGCGGCTTCGGTCTCGGCGCGTCGACGCACGCGGCGGCCTCACCCGTGACGGCGGCGGCTGCGGGGATTCACCTGACGCCGGCGCTGGCCGCCTCGCGCCTCCTGTATCGGCACACGGCCGGCGATGCCACGTCGAGCTCGCTGGCCTTCGCCGCGCTCGAAACCCCGGCGGCCACGCTCTTGTCGGTG
>Ga0207675_100007297_pt1 | contig 10448 bp, 6 predicted proteins | sample KBSSwiS42_FD_184305 | JGI IMG/M metagenome (GOLD analysis project Ga0207675, IMG submission 184305) | Switchgrass rhizosphere microbial communities from Kellogg Biological Station, Michigan, USA - KBS Switchgrass S4-2 (SPAdes) (version 2) | ecosystem: Host-associated > Plants > Roots >...
ATGAGCGGGGTCGGCGTGCTGAAGTCGCTGATCACGTCGGCGGCGGCGATGTTGAGGTTGCCGCAGCGCAGGTCGCGAGCAGTGGGCAGCGGCCCCGTGACCACGGGCGGAGTCGTGCCCGGGTCGGTCGTGGGCGGCATGGTTCCCGGGGGCATCGTGTCGGTGGGCGAGCCGCCGGGCTCTGCGCCCCCGGTCGAGCCGGGCGTGCCGCCCGGCGGCGCGGACGTGCCCACGTTGCCGAGGTTGGGATTACCCTCGTTGGTTTGTGGCCCGCTGCCGGTCCCGGACGCATTCGAGCCGTTCGGGTTCGCGCCGTTGGCATTGCCGGCAGGGGAGGCGCCGCCGCCCGGACCCGTGGGGTTCGGCGCATTGGTCGAGCCCGGGAACGAGGGGACCGTGTTCTCGGTCTGGCTGCCGGGAGGCGCCGAGCAATTCGCAGCCGCCAGTGCGACGACGATTCCGATGGTAGCTGCCCGACTGCCGATGTGCCGCTCGCTCATTTTTTTCTTGCTCCCAGGCAGCGCCCGATCACACGGGCTTGCCCTGTATTCGGTGGAAACCGTAAGGGGTCGGCGCGCTCCGAGCAACGGGATTTCCCCGAGCCAGCGCCGAAGGTTCGCGGCGCATCGAGGGGATCTCGAGTGATCTGGCACATCGCGCTCGCGAAGTGTCGCGCGCCTCCTCTGCCGCCGGCTCGAGATCCCGCTGGAGAGCGATTCCTCCACCGCGGCAGGATTTTTACTCGTTCAATCGCCGACCGGGATGACGCGCAGGGCGGGTAGCACGACCTCGGCTCGCTGCTGAACGTCTTCGACAGAGCGGGCGAGCTCGATACCGTAGGTGCCGGGCTCCGCCTGCCAGCGCTGTCCCGCCAGGTCGTAGTGGGCGAAGGAGCGCGCGTCGAGCGGCAGGCTCACGTGGCGCGTCTCGCCCGGCGCGAGCTCGACGCGCTGGAAGGCCTTCAGCTCGCGCTTGGGTCGCTGCACCTTCGACGGAGCGGGGGTGACATAGAGCTGCGCCACCTCTGCGCCGGCGCGCGCCCCGGTGTTGGTCAGATCGAAGGACGCCAGGTAGAGCGGAGCGCGGGAGCCAGCCGCGGGCGGCGTCGCTGTGCCCGCTGCCGCCGGTGCCGGCGCGAGCTGTAGATTCGAGTAGCGAAAGCTGGTGTACGAAAGCCCGAAGCCGAACGGAAAGAGCGCTCGGGTGCCGCGCTGTTGATAGCCGCGATAGCCCACGAACAGGCCTTCGCGGTACACGATGCGATCGGGGTGTGCGGGGTCGTTGTAGTAGTAGTTGCCAGCGCTCGGGTTGTCTTCGAGCCGGCGCTCCCAGCTGAAGGGCAAGCGCCCGGACGGATTGGCGCGACCGAGCAGCAGCTCGCTGAGCGCCGCGCCGCCCTCTTGCCCCGGGTACCAGGCGGCGATCAAGGCGGGCACCTGCTCGAGCCACGCGCTCGCGTCCACCGCCCCGCCTGCGCTGAGCACGACGATGGTGCGCGGATTCACGGCCGCGATCTCGCGCACCAGCTGGTCCTGCCCGGGCGGCAGCGCAAACTCCCGATCCGCTCCCTCGGTCTCGATCTCCGAATCGAAGCCCACGGCCACCACCGCCACGTCGGCCTGCGCGGCGAGCTGCTTGGCGAGCGGATCGACGATGCTGTCGTCGCGCACGATGCCGGCGCGGAATGCCGGCAGCCGCCCCTCGCGTCCGGGCCACTGTAAGAGGACCAGCTGGTGCGGCGCCGCGCTCAAGGACAGGTGCAACTGCCGCAGCGCCGCCTTGGGGGGATGGGTGCTTTCGATCACCGGCTTGCCGTCGAGCAGCACGCGATAGTTGCCCGTATCGACCACGAACAGGGTGTGAGCGCCCGCGCGCTCGGGCGTGTACCAGCCCGTCCAGCGCTCGTAGTGTCGGTCGCGCTCGCTCTTGGCCCGGATTTCGCGCTGCAGCTGGAGCCGCTCGGGCGACAGGTAGTCGCGGGCGATCGTGAGGTCGGCATCGCCACTGAACGTCGAGCTGCGCGACAGTGTCCACTCGCTGCGCGTCGCCAGCGCAGGGCCCGAGAAGCTCGCGTCTGCGAACTCCTCCACGACCAGACCGGGCTCTCCCTGGCTGCGCGCCGTCGAGAAGGCAGTGCGCATGGCCAGCGCGCGCAGCGGCGGTACGCCGACGGCGTGCGTCACGCTGGCGGACACCCCCAGGGTCTCGCTCAGGCCGCGCAAGAAGCTCACGTTCTGGAACGTCGCCACCTTGCCGCTGCCGCCACCGGTGGGCTCTCCCGGGTGCGCGAGCGGGCCGATCACGGCGACGCTCCGGAGACGGGCCGGATCGAGCGGCAGCACGTTGCCCTTGTTCTTCAACAAGACCATGCCCTCGAGCGAGCCCTGGCGCGCGACCTCTCGCCCCGGCTGGTTGTAGCGGGGAATCGAGGTGTCGCACTTTGACCCATCGAGCCAACCGAAGCGCGCGGCCAGACCGAGCAGGCGCCGCAGCTTGTCGTCCACGACGGCCCGCGTGAGGCGGCCGTCGCGCAGCGCCGGCAGCAGCGTCTGCCGGTTCATGAATTTGCCGCTCGGCATTTCCAGATCGAGCCCGGCCTGGGCCGCGCCGACGCCGTCATCGGTGGCGTCCCAGTCCGACATGAACACGCCGTCGAAGCCCCACTCGCGCTTCAGAATCTCGCTCACCAGGTGCGGATTCGCGGTCATGTGCTGACCGTTGGTGAGATTGTATCCGGACATCACCGCGCCCACGTGGGCTTCCTTCACGGCTGCTTCGAACGCCGGCAGATACAGCTCGCGCAGGCTGCGCTCATCGATGTTCGAGTCCGAGGTCCGGCGCGCATACTCCGAGTCGTTGCCGACGAAGTGCTTGATGGTCGCGCTCACGCCCTGGGACTGAACGCCGCGCACGTAGCCGACGGCGATGCGCGCGGCGAGCCAAGGGTCCTCCCCGAAGTACTCGAAGTTGCGGCCGTTCATCGGCGCGCGGTACAGGTTTACGCCCGGGCCCAGCAAGACCTGCACGCAGCGCGAGCGGGCGTCACGTCCGAGCTGCACGCCGATGCGCTCGGCCAGCGCCGGGTCCCAGCTCGCGGCCAGGCCCACACCGGCGGCGTACGCGTTGGAGGGGCCGGGCATGCGCAGCCCGAGCGGGCCGTCGCTCATCTGGAACGACGGAATGCCCAGGCGGGCTACGGGGCGCGTCGAAAAAGAGAGCCCTCCGAGCAGGTCGATGGCCTCTTCGTCCGAGAGCGCCTTCACCAACCGCTCGACCCGCTCGCGCGCCGGCAGCGCTCGCGCAGCGGGCGGCGCAGGGGCTGCGTCGAGCAGACGCGCGCCCGCCGTGAGGAGGCCGAGCAGCGAGCCGAGGCGCAGCGCGCTGAAGAACAGGCCGCGCCAGCGCAAAGAGGTGGATCCTGACATGTGGGTCTGGATAACCGTTTCACGCCGGAAGTGGCAATGAATCGAGAGCCCTCCAGCCGGAGCTTCCCTCCTCGGCGGGCTTGGCGCACACTCCTCGGATGTTCAAAGCAACGGAGCGCATGACTGCGGAGGTCGCCGTCCTGGAGGCGAACCAGGAATTCTATAAAGCGTTCAGCCGCGGCGACCTGGCGGCCATGACGCTCTTGTGGGCGGAGCAGTCCCCGACGGCGTGCCTGCATCCGGGCATGAACGTGATCACGGGCCGCAGCGCGGTCCTGAATACGTGGCGCCAGATTCTCGATCAGGTCAGGGGCATCGAAATGTCGTGCCGAACGCCGCGCGTGCATTTGCTCGGCGACGTGGCCTTCGTGACCTGTCTCGAGGCCAACGACAAACACCCCGCCCACCTCGCCGCGACGAACGTGTTCGTGCTCGAGGAGGGGCGCTGGCGCATGGCCCATCACCACGCGGGTCCGCTCTCGGAGCCCGTGCCCGCGCACACCCCCCCCTCGAACTGAAGGGCGAACGCGCAGCGCGGCGGCCTGCGCGTCACAACCCCCAGGCGTAGCCGACGTACAGCTGCAAGAAGGCGAGCGAGACCGGTGGCGCAAAGAACGGGTCCGAGCTCGAATCGTTGTCGAGGCCGAGCACGTCGTTGATCACGAAGAGCGGCAGGTCGAGGCCGTAGACCAGGCCGGAGCTCGACTGATGGCGGGCGCCGAGCTCGAACAGCTGCCAGGAGTCGGTGCCGTTGCTCGCGCAGTCGACGCAGCGGCCCGCGCTGCCGTACAGGCCCGCCAGGTGCGCAGCGGCGCGCAGCTGCCACGCCGAGCTCAGGTCGAGCTGGTAGCCGAGGCGAACGCCGAAGGGGATGATGGTCCTGTCATTGCCAGGACCGAGCAAGGCGCCCACCCACGGTCCACCGAGTGCGAGGTAGGCGCCGCTCGCCGTGAGTAGCTCGAGCTCCGCGTTCCACCAGCCCATCTGCGCGGACAGCGTGTACGTGGCCGGCGACGCGCCCGTGTGCGCCGGCGCCTCGAGCGGCTCCCTCGGCTCCGACCCGGCTTCGGTCACGGCTGTGCCGCCGCGCTCTGAACCGCGCTCGTCGGGCAGAGCGAGCGAGAGCAGCAAGCCGAGCTCGTACCCCTTGGGGTCGCCGGCGTCCTTGCTCACCCGGTAGCGCGCGACGCCCTGGATTCCGAGCCGCCCGAGCCCTAACGCGTCGCTCTCGTAGCCCAGGCTCGCCGAGACGAACGGACCGATGCCGGCGCCGCTGAGATCGCGCGGGTCCTGCTCCAGTTCCGGATAGTAGGTGGCCTGCGCGCCAGTGGCCAAGCCGAGCGTAATGCCGGACCAGCTCGTGCTGGCGCCGATGCCGAGCCCGACGACGGCGGTCTCGTAACCGTCTCCGGAGCTCAGGGCGCGCTCGATCGCCATCCAGCTCGAGTAGTCGGCAAAAAAGCTGGCGTGGAGCGCCAGCGCAGGCAGCAGGCGAGCGCCGAGAGCCAGCTCTGTCCCGATGCCCCAGCCATGCGAGTCCGCCCCGCGAGGCAGGTCGTTGACCAGGTACATCGGGCCCAGCTGCCAGCGGCCGTAGAAATCGGAAGCCCGAGCGGGGCGGGGCGCCGTCGAGACGAGGAGCGACAGCAGGGCGACGGTGGCACACACAGAGGGGCGCGACATTCAGTGGCACCTGCAAGAGCACGTTTCGAGCCAGCGGCCTCGCGCAGCCGCGACGCCGACAAAGGGCGCACGGCGCGCAGCCGGGAGGTCGACGGGTGTGTTGTCAGGAAGGCACGCTGTCGCCGCTCGGCGCCAGTCAAGTGACCCCAGCTGGGTCGCCGAAGTCCAGGCACGCGACGACTTTCCCTCTTCCCCAGCGCAATACGTCCGATCTCATCAAAGTAATCCATGGGAGGCGCGTCGCTCCGCGACGCATTCGGAAAAAGAACGCAACATGCGGCGCAGTATTCGTCTGGTCTCGGGCGTCATCTTCTTTGCTTGGTTCTCGTCGCACTGTGGTTCGAACCCACACTCGGGCGATGGCGACATCGGGACCGGTGGTACGAGCTCGGATGACCTGCCGCCGCTGGTCGGAGATCCCGGCCTCATCTTCGACAACCTGGACCCGGACGAGCAGAGCGACGCAGGACCCTCGGTCGGGGACGCGGGCGCGGTCGAGATTCGAGGCTGCGGCGACTCGATCGTCCAGCTCGGTGAGGCCTGCGACGACGGCAACAGCAATGGCGGCGACGGTTGTTCGGCGACCTGCGCCGAGCTGGAGAACGGCTTCGCTTGCCCGGTGCCCGGTCAGCCCTGCATTTCCACCGTGGTCTGTGGCGACGGCCGCATCAGCGGCGCCGAGCAGTGCGACGACGGCAACCTGGCGAGCCTGGATGGCTGCAGCTCCGGCTGCCTGCTCGAGAGCGGCTGGTCTTGCCCGGTCGCGGGCTTGCGCTGCCAGGCCGCGGCCTGCGGTGACGGCATCATCGCCGGTTTCGAGCAATGCGACTTTGGCAGCGCGCCCACTGCGGGCTGCAGCAATTGCCAGATCGACGACGGCTTTGACTGCACGGCCAGCGCCTGCGCTGCGACGGTGTGCGGCAATCAGACCGTCGAGCGCGGCGAACAGTGCGACGACGGCAACAGCCGCCCGTTTGACAGCTGCTATCAGTGCCGGCGCGAGCCCTCGTGCAGCAACGGCGTGTGCCAGTCCGCGTGTGGCGACGGCCAGCGCTTCGGTAACGAAGCCTGCGACGACGGCAACAACCGGGACGGGGACGGCTGCTCTGCCAGCTGCGAGATCGAGACCGGCTACGCCTGCGCGGACGCGGCGGCCTCACCGCCGGCGACGCTGGCGTTGCCGATCGTGTATCGCGACTTCATCGGTGAGGGCAACAGCAACCGCAGCACGCTGAGCTGCTACAACCCCATCACCGGGTCACCGAGCGTGTCGAAGCCGCTCCCGTGCTTTCACATCGACTTCAACGGCCTGGTCGCGGACGGCATCCCGGGCGTCGTCGAGCTCAATCTCGGCATCGACGGGCGCCCCGTGTATCGTTGCCCGGGAGGAGACTGCACCCAGAACCCGGGGCACCTGTTCACGGGCAGCGGCAACACGCGCCCGAACTTCAACGGCCCTGGCCCGTTCTCGGAATGGTACAACTCGACCAGCATCAACGCCAAGGAAGTGGATCGGGAGCTCACGCTCACGCGCAACGTCGCCCAGGGCACGTACGTGTACGATGCCAATGGCGCCTTCTACCCGCTGAACGGGTTGGGCTGGGTGGCCCAAGGTGACGAGCACGTGGCCGATCCGGGCTGCGCCAACAACGTCTCGTTCACGAGCGAGACGCACTTCTGGTTCGAGTACCAGGGTGGCGAGCGCTTCGTATTCGACGGCGACGACGACCTCTGGGTGTTCGTCAACGGCAAGCTCGCCATCGACCTCGGTGGTCTGCACGGCAGCCAGAGCGGCAGTTTCGTGCTCGACTCCGATACCGACGGCTCCGGCCCGGACACTGCCAACGGCACCGCCGTGACCACCACACCGCATGGCGGCACGGTCTCGGGCGTGAACCTCGGGCTCAGCGTGGGCGGCGTGTACGACATCTCGCTGTTCCATGCCGAGCGCAACGAGTGCGGCTCGAATTTCAAGGTCACGCTCAAGGACTTCAACAAGCCCAAGAGCGTGTGTGCCTCGACCTGCGGAGACGGCGTCGTCGCCAGCGACGAGCTCTGCGACGACGGCCCCGGCGGCAATGACGGCGCCTACGGCCACTGCGGCGCCAACTGCCGCTCGCGCGGCCCGTACTGCGGTGACGGCGTCCAGCAGGCTGCGGAAGCCTGTGACGACGGCGAGAACATGAGCGGCTACGGGCAAGGCTGCGCGCCCGGCTGCGTGCTGCCGGCCCGCTGCGGCGACGCCAGGATCGACGGCCTGTTCGGCGAGACCTGCGACGACGGCGTGAACGACGGCAGCTACCAGAGCTGCACGAACACCTGCCGGCGTGCCGAGCGCTGTGGGGACGGCGTGCGCCAGGATCCCGAGCAGTGCGACGACGGTAACCTGCTCTCCGGCGACGGCTGCTCCCACCACTGCGCCTTCGAGCGCATCCGCTGAGTCGGACCGGGCGGAGCCTCCGGAGTAGCCCCGGCGCCCGCGCCGCCCGGGTTGCCCGGTGCCGGAGCGCCGCCCATCGCGCTCGCCGCGCTGCCTCCCGCCGCGAGCAGGTCCCGACCGCCGACGCTCTCGGGGAACGGCGCTGGCACAGCCCCCTCCGCGCCGCCACCGGAACAGCCCCAGAGCGCCCAGCCGGCGAACGACAGCGAGCAAAGCGACTTCACGGCCATGCCCAGCAGCTTCCCCCGGGCGCGCGCTCCGACACAAGGTGGCGCGTGCGATTCGAATGGGCCAGCATTCGGAAGTGAAACACGGTCGTCACGGCCCTGCTCGGGACCTTTCGGATCTGACGCCACGCCGGCCGACAGCGGGGCAGCGAGAGGGCGAGCGGGCTTTGCGCCGCCCTGTGCGGCCCAAAGCCCGCTGCTCCTTCAGGCGATCCGGAGCACGGAGTTGCGGCACCTCATGGCTGCGGATCCGCTGCAGTTCCAGGCTGCGAACGCGCCCACGATGCATGCTACCGTTCCAGCATGAGCCGGCCTCGCTCCAGCAACCGCAAGAGCCCTCTACGTGCACCTCGCCCGAGCGCCGCCGTTTCGGCGCAGCCCGACTCGCAGCAGAGGCAGATCTACGCCGTGGTGCGCGCGATCCCGCGCGGCAAGGTCGCGACGTACGGGCAGGTGGCGGAGCTCGCGGGCATCAGCTCCGGGCATCGCGTCGCTGCGCGCGCCCTGCGCAGCTGCCCGGAGCGGCTGCCCTGGCAGCGCGTGGTGGGGAAAAAAGACGCGCGTCGCGGCCAGATCAACATCGAGGATCCGGACCACGCGGCGTTGCAGCGGGGGTTGCTCGAGGCCGAGGGCATCGTGTTTGATGTCAACGGTTTCATCCCGCTGGCGCGCCACGGCTGGCAGCCGCGCATGACGGCAGATTGACGGGATTCCGCCCTCGCCGCCGTACCCGTCCCGTACCCGAAGTGGCCAGACGAATCGGTGCAGGTGCGGGCTCGGGTACGGTCGATCGGCTGCGGGAAATCAGAGTGTCGAGGTTGATTGGCCCGACGATATCGTCTGGCGAAAGGGGTGGGCCCTGGTGTTAAGTGGCGCCATGACGAGGAAGCAGGCGTGGGCTGCGGTCACGACGCTGTGCTGTGCCGCGGGCTTCTATCTGCGCTGGCTGAATGCGCATGCGGACCTCGCCTCACCGGGCATCGACGAGAACGATGTCGTCCAGCAGGGCGTGGCATTCATGGGCGGTGAATGGCAATACCGGCAGTTCGGCTATGGCGCGCTGCCGATGTACAGCCTGGCGGCTCTTTACCATGTCGTCGCGTGGCTGCGCGGGCTCAGCGCGTCCGAGTATGCCGCGCGAGTCTTCTTTGACGGTGCCGAGCACTACCTGCTCGGACGGATGTTTTGCGCCGCGTGCTATCTGCCCCTGGCGATCGCCAGCTATCGCGTTCTCGCGCCGCGCTTCGGGCGCGCGGCAGGGGCGGTCAGCGCGTGCCTGTTGGCGTCGCCGTGCGTCGATCTACTGACGCACAGCTTGGTGAGAGTCGATGTGGTGCAGGGCGCCTGCCAGGTCGGCGCCGTGCTATTTCTGGTCGCGGCGCTGGACGCGAAGAGCTGGCGTGCCTGGATCGGCGCGGGCGTGTGCGCCGGCTGGGCGATCGCCTGCAAGCCATTGCCGGGGCTGCTGGTGCTGCCGTGCTTTTTCGCCGCGAGCTGGTTTGCCTCCGCGAGCGAAGCACCCGCAGCGGACTCGGGGCTACAGCAGGGGGCAGCGAGGTGGAAGGCTCCGCTCGTTTCGCTGGGGGCGCGCAGCCTGCGAACGCTGGCTCGCCCGGGTCTATGGGTGGCGCTGAGCGCCGCTGTCGTCGCGCAGTTTCTGGTCAATCCGACCTCGCTCGAGCTGCGCGCCTTCGTCACGAACCAGTTCGAAACGGCTGCTTACTATTCTGGGCCCAACGCCCCCGGCGCGCATCTGACCGCCTTCTCGGCGCTCGAGGCGCTAGGCTGGCCGTTTTGCGCAGCCGCAGGGCTCGCTGTGTTGCTGCTGCCATTCGTGCGCGATGCACGCGCCCGGCTCATCGGGCTGTTCCCTCTGGTGTATGTGACCGCATTCTGGGGACGCCCGGTGCGCACCTACTACATGGCCGCGCCCGCGGCGGCCTTCTGCGTCCTGATCGGTATCTGGCTGGGCATCGTCCTGTGCGGGCTGGGCTGGGATGCTCCAACGGCGGACGTTTCGGGATCTCCCCGCGCGGCAGCACCCTCAGTCCGTGCGCAGGCGCTGAGCGTTGCGCTCGGCCTGGCCGCGCTGGTCGGTGTCGCCTGGCTGCCGTCATCCTCGCTCGATGAGTCCCGGAGGGTCATCAGCACCTACACTCTCGCTCGCGACTGGATCCATGAGCACATCCCGAGTGGCACCGCCTTGTTCCACTACGGTCGATTCAGCCACGGCCCGCGGCTCGTGACCTCCGACTGGAAGGCGGAGTCCGAGTGGGCAGACTTCTTCGACTACGGGCGCTCTGCGTATCGCTTCTACGACGCAGCGGCCCGCAAAGCCTATGCAGATTACCGCAGCCAGGGGCGGCCTTGGTACGCGATTGAGTCCTTTCGCTCGCCCCCGGAGCCCGCACCAAAGCTCCAGAGGCGTTGGCTCGGCAAGTCGCTCGCCGAGCGCGCGAGCGAGCGAGGGCAGCAGTACATCATTCTGGCGGGTATGCGCACGGACAATGGGGATTATCGGCAGCTCGGCTACAGCTGGTTTGATCAGGTCGAGCTCGCGCAGCAGTTCCGGGACATCGCGATCTTTCGTGTCTTACCGCCGGCCCCGCCCAGCGGCGGCGCGCCGGCGCCCGGCGCCGCGCTCGCTGGGAAAGACGCGGGCGGCTGACGTGT
>Ga0207675_100007300_pt1 | contig 10446 bp, 8 predicted proteins | sample KBSSwiS42_FD_184305 | JGI IMG/M metagenome (GOLD analysis project Ga0207675, IMG submission 184305) | Switchgrass rhizosphere microbial communities from Kellogg Biological Station, Michigan, USA - KBS Switchgrass S4-2 (SPAdes) (version 2) | ecosystem: Host-associated > Plants > Roots >...
CGCTACCTGCGCAGTGTCGTAGTAGGCATAGCCGGCGACGCCGATCGAACCGACCAGGGGCAACCAGCGCGCGGCGCTCTTGGCGATGGCGCGCTGGCTCACCTTCACCCCGAGCCGCTCGGCGATCGTCTGCAGCACGCGCAGTGTGGCACGCTGAAACACCAAGCGCTCCCCCACGCGGGCAGTCAGGTCGCGCACGATCTGCGCGGCAGCGTGCCGGAACAGGCAGTACACCAGGTGCTCCTGGCTGAGGGTGGCGCTCTGCCCGAACGCGCCGGCGATGTCGGCCACCATCTTGGCCTGAATGCGCCACACCGCGAGCAGATCCGGGATCACCACCGCGAGCCCCCACGGGCCGGGCGGCAGCGCGAGCGTGCCGGAGACAGCCGCCGCCTTCAGCGCAGCTGCCGTCTGGATGACGCGCGCGCGCTCGTGCGGCGCGGCGTGAGGCACTTCGGTCGTGAGAGGCACGCTCGTCACGGCATCGAGGATCACCTTGGCCAGCACTCGCTTGAGGCGACTGCCCTCGTCCGGAGGTCGATCTATGCTGTCTATGGACCAACTCTACAAGGAAACCAGAGCCGAAGCGAGGCGGGAGGGCCGAGCGCGCCTGGCCGTGGCGGGCGAGGTGTTGCGGATCGGCGCGTTCCGGACGCACAATTCAGCGGGTTTTCCAGCGGCCGCGGACCGGTGTGGGGTCAAAGCCGACCCGGCTCCGGGGCGGGGCCATCAGCCGTCTACGTCGTCCGGCCACGCGGTGCTAGAAAGTTCCGGGCGGCGCGGCTAATAAGGCAGCGTCATGTTTGACGCGCTGAAACGCGGCTTTCGAGAGGCCCAAAATCGCCTGGCAGGGCTGACCGAGCTCACGCCGGAGAACATCAAGCCAGCCTTGCTCGAGGTGCGAACCTCGCTGCTGGAAGCCGACGTCGAGCTGGGCGTGATCAAGCGCTTCCTCGCTCGCGTCGAGGAGCGCGCTCTCGGCCAGACGGTGCGCACCAGCGTCAAGCACGCTGGTCAGAAGTATCAGGTCTCGGCCAGCGACCAGTTCATCAAGGTCTGCCACGACGAGATGGTCGAGCTGATGTCGTTCGAGGGCGAGCCGCTGAAGCTCAGCGCGAACCCCACTCAGATCATGATGGTGGGCCTGCAGGGCTCGGGCAAGACCACGACCAGCGCCAAGCTGGCGCGCCGCTTCCGCGCCGCTGGTCGCAAACCGTTGCTGGTCGCCGCCGACATGCAGCGCCCCGCCGCCGTGGAGCAATTGCGGGTGCTCGGCGAACAGATCGAGGTACCGGTCTTCAACCTGCCGGATCAGACGCCGCTCGCGATCACGCGCGCGGCCGGCGCCGAGGCCAAGCGCCTGGGCTGCGACATCATCATCTACGACACCGCGGGTCGCCTGGCCATCGACGAAACGTTGATGCAGGAGCTCAGCGACATCAAGGCCGCGGTGGCGCCCGAGAACATCCTGTTGGTCGTGGACGCCATGATCGGCCAGGACGCGGTGCGCACGGCGAAGTCCTTCAACGAGCGGCTGGGCATCAACGGCGTGATCCTGACCAAGCTGGACGGCGACGCGCGTGGTGGCGCCGCGCTCAGCGTGAAAGAGGTCACGGGCGCACCGATCGTGTTCACCGGCACGGGCGAGACGACGGATCGGCTCGAGGAATTTCGTCCCGAGGGCATGGCCGGCAGGGTGCTCGGCTTCGGCGACGTCGTCGGCCTGATGAAAGACTTCGAGGAGGTCGTCGACCAGAAGAAGGCCGAGGCCGATGCCGCTCGCATGCTCAGCGGCGAGTTCACGCTGGAAGACTTTCTGCAGCAGGTGCGCATGATCCAGCAGATGGGCCCGCTCAAGGATCTGGTGGAAAAGATCCCAGGCATGGGCGGCATGCTGCCGGCGGGCGCGGAGCTCGACGGCAAAGAGTTCGCCAAGATCGAGGCGATGATTCAGTCCATGACGCGCGCGGAGAAGCGGGACGCGCAGCTGCTCGTGCGCGAGCCCTCGCGCGCCGCGCGCGTATCGCGCGGCTCGGGCACGCCGGTCGAAGCCGTCAACGAGCTGGTGAACAAGTTCGTGTTCATCAAACAGATGATGGGCAACATGGGCGGCGGCGCCGGAGGTCTGCTCGGCAAGCTGCCGGGGATGAAGGGGCTGGCCATGGCGCGCAACCTGCGCCGCGCCGCCAAGTCGGGCAAGCTGCCGCCCGGCATGGGTATGCCGGGTGGCTTTCCCGGGATGCCGGGCGGCTTTCCCGGGATGCCAGGTATGGGTATGCCGGGCATGGGTATGCCCGGGCTGGGCATGCCGGACGCGTTTGGGGGCGAATCGAACACACCAAAGATGCGGGTGCTGTCGCGCACCGAGAAGAACGCGCGCAAAGGGCAGCGCAAGCGAGAGCGCTCCGCGCGCAAGAAGAACCGGGGAAAGAACTAGTATGCGAAGACGAGCTGGGTTGGAGACGTTGCTATCATGGTGTGTCAGCCTGGGGCTGATGGTGCCGCTGTCGCTGGGTGCGCTCGGCTGTGTGAACGACGCGCCGTCGACGGATCCACCAGAAGAGGTTCAGAAGTTCATTCTCGACAAGCTCCCCGAGGGCGAGAAATTCACCGAGCTGAACGTCAACTTCGACGACAAGATCACCCTGCTCGGCGCTCAGATCGAGCCGGGACTCGTCGTGGAGCCGGGTGGTCGCGTCAAGATCACCATGTACTGGCGCGTCGACAAGCCTCTCGTCGACGTGGACTGGAAGCTCTTCACGCACGTGCTCGACACCTCCGGCGAGCGGCTGATGAACATCGACAACGTCGGCCCTCTGCGCCACATCCGCCGCAACCGCCAGAGCTGGCCGCCGGGCAGCTGGGTGGCAGGCAAGGTGTACGTGGACAGCCAGAGCTTCACCATGCCGCGCAAGCTCAAGACCTCCAAAGTGCAGGTGGTCACGGGCATCTGGAAGGGGCGTGAGCGGCTGCCGCTGAAGAGCGGTCCCTCGATCAGCGATAACCGCGCGCTGATCGCCACACTCGACACGGGCGTCACGCCCAAGGGGGACGATAGCGTGCCCCAGCTCCAGGTTGCGCAAATCAAGCAGGGCTTGCGCGTGCGCCTGGACGGCAAGCTGAGCGAGTACGCCTGGGAGACCGCTGCTGATACGACGCTGTTCGTCAACGTAGCCACGGGCAAGCCCGCGCCGGAATCCCCCGTGCAGGGCAGCGCCAAGCTGATCTGGGACGAAACGGCGCTCTACCTCGGCATCACGGTCAAGGATCAGAACCTGGTCGGTGGCTTCGACAAGAAGCAGAAGGATCCGCACCTGTGGACCAAGGACTGCGTCGAGATCATGATCGATCCCGACGGCGACGGGGACAACAAGGACTACTACGAGATCCAGGTCAATCCGCAGAACCTGGTCTTCGACTCCTTCTTCGACGACTACAACACGCCGCGCACGGAGCCCGACGGCCCCTTCGGGCATGAGGATTGGAGCAGCAAGCTGGAGAGCGCGGTGCAGCTCTCGGGCACGCTCGACAACCCCAAGGACAAGGACGAGGGCTATGTCGTCGAGATCAAGCTCCCCTGGTCCTCCTTCGACAAGGCCAAGAAGCTCCCGCCCGAGCTGGGCACGAGCTGGCGTCTGAATCTGTACGCCATGAAGGACAACAACGGCGTCGCCTGGTCGCCCATTCTCGGCCAGGGCAACTTCCACAAGGCGAGCCGTTTCGGCCGCGTCCAGTGGGTGGCGCAACCAGTCCCGTCCGAGGCCGTGGCCAAGTCGGACGAAAAGACGAAGCCCGCCGCGGCGCCGGCTGGCTCCACCAAGCCCGCTTCGGCAGAGGAGCCTGCGCCGGACAAAGAGGGCCTCAGCGTCGCCAAGAAGGCGCTGCAGCAGGCCCCCACGCCTACTCCCGCTGCACCAGCACCCCCCGATCCGGCAGCTGCGGGCCCGGTCCCTGTCCCTCCGGGCCCGGTCCCTGCCCCGTCGGAAGCCCCGAAGCAATAGGCGAGTCCCATCGATCGCGGCAGTCTCGGGGGGGCTCGTCGCTGGTAGCGAGCCCGCGCGACACCAGATGCCCCCCCACAGCGGGCCCCCAGCGAGGCCGCCAACCCCCGCCGCGGCCCCGGCGGGCTGTCCTCCGCGAACTGTTCGCGTAGTTCGTCTACGAACCACGTCTCTTCTGCCGCGCTGTAACAGCAGGCTCGGGCGCGCGCTTGCCCGGTCCGGAGTCCAGCGCTACGCTTTCGAGACGAGTTTTCCATTTACTCGCCCACCATGCATCGCCTGGATGACCGCACCAGCGCAGCTCTCGCTCGGTTCAAGCTGGAGCTTGAGCAGCGCTTTGCGAAGCGCCTGCTGAAAGTCGTACTCTTCGGCTCCTACGCAACCGGTCGCAGACATGACGACTCGGACGTAGATTTGCTCATCCTGGTTTCCCAACGTCTGCCGCGGGATGGTCACAGTGCCGTCGACGCCGCCGTGAGCGTCATGCTCGAATATCCGGACGTCGTATTGAGCCCGCTCGTGTCCACGCCGCAGGAGTTCGCTGATCTGAAGAGGCGCGAACGTCGGCTGGCGCTCGACATCGAGCGCGAAGGTATCGCGCTGTGACCGGGCAGAACGCAGCAGAAAACGCGCGGGCAGAAATGGCGCGTGCGCAGGAGGCGCTGCGCGCGTGCGAAGTCTTGCTGAGGGAGAGCCTGTTCAACGACGCCATCAGTGACGCTTACTACGCGTGTTTTCACGCAGTGCGGGCGCTGCTCTTCACTCTCGGCCAGGAGCCGCGCTCTCACCGCGGTGCGCTGCACCTGTTCAATCTGCATTTCGTGCGCACGGGGCGCCTGGACGCGCGCCACTTGGCGGCTCTGGCGCGGGCACAGTACGACCGGGTGAGCGCCGATTACGGAGCGAGCCGGCGTTTCTCGCGCGAGGAGGCCGAAGAGGAGCTCGCGGCTGCTCGCGAGCTGGTGACGGCGGCCCAGCTGCTCCTCGCCGGAACCTCGCCGCCCGACTGAACGCAAGCGCGGAGCGCGCCGTTTACCGGAGGGGCCTCCCGCCTTGCACTGGTGACGTCGCGCGCTCCGCCCAGCGCCAGCGCCGTCCTACAATGGGCAGTCCGGCAGCGAGGTCGCGGGGAATCCCGGCGCCGACACCATAGTTTGCCCCTGCAGCTTTCCCTGGTGGCTTCCCGGCGCCAGCGCGCTCCTGCGCGTCACGCTGCTCTCGCGTGAGCCGGGCCTGTCCGAGTCGAGCACCATTGCCAAATGTCGCCCGAGCCAGCGGGCGACGGCGTGGGATGGTCCGCCGCCACTGTGCGCGCGGCTCCGCCTGCGCGTGGAGGAGGTGCTGCACGGCGCCGTGGCGCTGGCGGTCGGCAGCGAGATCGATGCGGACTCGGACGGCTTTCTCCCCTGCTACTGGCATCTCGACGGCGTCGCGATCGGTCAGCAGGCGCTCGCAGCTGCGTCGTGGCCGCTCGGCGAGCTGCCCGAGTGCGCAGCGCGAGAGGAGTGCCGGGACGATTGCCTGCGAGGCGCCAGCCGCGAGTGCTTGCCCGATGCGGGTGCCGCGAGCAGCGCGGCAGCGCAATGTAGCGGGCCCAGCAGAGCGGACGACTGCGCACGCTCGTGCGAAGAAGCCTCGGCTGCCAGCTGTCCTTCCCGAGCACTGCCCTCGGGGCAAGTGCTCGAACAAGGCGGCAGCGTGCAGCTCACGCCCTGGGGCGACTCGATCGTCTTCGCCGAGACGGACCAGGCGCGGCTCGCCGTGCCTGCCCGCGAGCTTTCGCTGCTCTGGGGCGATGGCCAGCAATGTGTCGCGCGCTTTGGCGACTGGTCGGAGCTGCCGGGGGCCTTCCCCGGCGGCGTCGTCCCGTGAAGCTGGTGCGGAAGGTCGCGGCTGCCGCGTGCAGTTGTCGGAAGATCCTGGCGTCGGGAGAGCGCCGGCAGCGGGGAGAGGGCCAGCGGGCTTTGCGCCGCACTGCGTGGCACAGAGCCCGCTGCTCCACCTCTGCGGTTCGCGCTCAGCGGTCTGTTGCCGCGGCCGCGGTTTCGGCGCGTAGCCGGCGCGCTCGCTCGAGCAAGCTGTCGCGCGTGTTCAGCTGCGGCTGCTCGAGCACCTGATCGAGCAGCGCCGCCAGCAGCTTGCCGATCTCCGGACCCGGCGGCACGCCGAGCTCCGTCATCAGGCTCTTGCCGTCGATCGCCAGCTGGGACAGCGAGAGCGGGGGCTTGCGCTCGAGCTCCGCGGCCGCGCGTTGCTCGAGCCGATCGAGCTGCGACAGGCGAGCGCTCGAAGCGCTGACATCCGCGCCGGGTGCTTGCCCGCGCGCCAGCACGTCGGCGCGCTCCAGCCGGCACAGATCGGCGTAGCCGTCGACACCGACGTCCCGCAACCAGCGGCGCAGCACAGCGTCGCTCGGCTCAGGGTCGAGCGGCAGCTCGCGCCCGCGCACGGCGCGCCCGACGGCCTTGCGCTCGGCGTTCGAGTAGCGCAGCCGCACGAGCAGGGCGTCGGCGAGCTGCGCAGAGCTCGCGGCGTTCGGTCCCAGCTCGCGCAGCAGCGCAGCCAGCCGCAGCTCCAGCTGGGGCGCGCAGCGATCGGTACGGCGCAGCGCCAGGCTCAAGCGATCTTCGGCGCCGGCGCGCTGCGCCGCCAGGGCCCAGAGCTCGGGCGCGCTCACCTCCAGCAAACCGTGCTCGTGCATCACCACGAACGCGCGGCTCGGCTCGCGGGCGAGCAGCGCTTTGTTCCACTCGTCCCGGATGCGTTCCGCGCTCACCTGCCGGTACGTGTCGAGCGATGGCCGGATCGCGCTCGCCGTGGCTGGATCGAGCTCGAACTCGAGCGTGGCGACGAAGCGCGCGGCGCGCAGCACGCGCAGCCCGTCCTCGGCGAAACGGCGCGCCGCTTGCCCTACCGCGCGCAGGCGCCGGCTGCGCAGATCCTCGAGACCGCCGAAGGGATCGATGAGCGCTTCCGTCTGTGGCTCAAACGCGATCGCGTTGACGGTAAAGTCGCGGCGCGCCAGGTCCTCCTCGATCGAGCTGACGAAGTCGACCTGATCGGGCCTGCGCCCATCGGCGTAACCGACCTCCGTGCGCAGCGTCGTGACCTCCACCTGCATACCGGTCAGGAGCACCGTCACCGTGCCATGGTCGACACCGGTCGGGATCACACGCCGGAACAGGCGCATCACCTGCTGCGGCGTGGCGTCGGTCGCCAGATCCCAGTCCTTGGCTTGCCAGCTACCGGGCTGCGCGGGGCCGATCAGCTGTGCGCGCAGCGAGTCGCGCACGCAGCCGCCGACGAGCCAGGCGCGCTGACCCGCGCCGCTCAGGCGTTGGCAGAGCTCGAGCAGTGCGGGTGGTAGACCCGCCCGGCCCAGGCTCACGCCCGCTAAGGTTTCGGCGCCCACGGTTCGACGAACAGCTGCCCGCCGATCGACTCGTCGCGGCGACCTCTCGGCGCAGGCGCGCGCGACGCGGGCTTTGCGGGCACGCTGCCAGCCGCGGCGCGCTTTGACTTCGAGCGCAGCTTGCCGCGCTTCGACTTGCCGTCGAGCGCGACCAGGACCTTGTTCGACTTGCCGTCGAGCTCGAGGCTCTTGGTGGCGTAGTTGGGGTGGCGCAGCTCCACGGTTACGCTGGAGCCCGCCGCCACGTCGACGGAGACGGGGCTCGCACCCAGATCCTGCCCGTCGAGAAACACGTGCGCCGTCGGCGGTGTCACGCCGAGCAGCACGTGCGTTGCTGGCACGGGCTGGGGCGCCTCCGCGGCCGGAGGCTCTGCCGTCGACGGCGCCGCTGGCAACCCGGTCGCCGGCAATCCGCCGGGATTGGGCACGGAGGGCAGCGGTGCCGGAAACGCCGCGCCCGACGCGCTGCGCGCCGCTGCCGTGCTCGCTGGCTCGAGCACGGCACGCGTTCCATGTCCGCCGAGCTCGAACGCCAGCACAGCCGACACGATGGCCACGGGAGCCACGATCGCGGCGACCAGCGGCCAGCGCCGCGGCCGCAGGCCCGCCAGCGTGAGCTCGGTGGAGAGTGCCGTGCCCTCGACGGAAGCGCTCGGATCGACCGAGGCGGACCGCGTCGAATCGGGCGCGAGCTGCGCCACGAGCCGCCGCTCGAGCTGCCACAGATCGTCGCGCAGCTGCAGCATGGCCTGGTAGCGATGCTCGGGCTTCTTGGCCATGCACTTGAGAACGATGGCCTCGAACTCCTCGGGGATGAGCGCGCCGGGCGCCGCCTCGCGCGGGGGGATGGGCTCTTGGTACAGGTGCTGGCTCAGAATGCCGACGAAGTTTTCCGCGTCAAACGGCACGCGCCCGGTGGCGAGCTCGTACAGCATCACGCCGAGCGAGTAGATGTCCCCGCGTTGATCGAGCGGCGTACCGGCTGCTTGCTCGGGGGACATGTAGTGAGGAGTGCCAAACACGGAGCCCACCTGCGTCAGGCGGCCACCGCCGGTGCTGGTGACCTTGGCGATGCCGAAGTCGAGGATCTTGACGAAGTCGGCCTCCTTGCCGCGCTGGATCAAGAACACGTTGTCCGGCTTCAGATCGCGATGCACGATCCCGCGCACGTGCGCGGCGCCCAGCCCTTCGGTGAGCTGGCGCGCGATGGGCAGAATGCGCTCGAGCGCCATCGGCCGACCGCCGCCGGCAAGCTGGGCCAGCGGAGTACCCTCGAGAAACTCCATCACGAAATAGGCGGCCCCATCCGGCAGCTGTCCAAAATCGCTGATGCTGATGATGTGCTCGTCCGGTATTGCGGACGCAGCCTTCGCCTCCATCAAGAAGCGCTCGGTCACTTCCGCGTCCCGCGCCAGATCGGCGCGCAGGATCTTGAGTGCGACCCGCTTGTCGATGATCTTGTGGCGGCACTGGTACACCACGCCCATGCCGCCCTCGCCCACGATGCCTTCCACCTTGTAGCGGTTGTCGATCGTGCAACCGAGGTAGCGGTCCGACTGCGGACCCGGTGGGCTCAGCGAACGCTCCCGCGTATCGCCCCCGGCGTCGGCCGCGGAGGGTCGCGTTCCGCTTTCAAGCTCCCCCAGGTCGCCGCCTGGCAAGCCGGCAGACAGACCTGCAGCGATGCTAGCGTCGGGTGGAACGCTGCTCGGGCGAAGGCTCCCCACATGGGGCTGTGGCCGGTCGTCGCTCATCTCGGGACTCCAACGATACGCCAGGCGTACCGGAAGCTCCGGTGAGAAGAAACGCTCCCCGCAGTTTCGTACATAAGTGCCCCAGGGACATTAGTCCGACAGTACGAGCGAAATGTCCAGGATTACTGGTTAAATGAGTGCTGAGCCCGACGCTGCCTGCGACGTCGGGTCGCTGGAGAGTGTCGGGCGCTGCTATTCGGCCAATGGGTTGATGTGCTCGCGGAAGAGCCTCGCCGCAGAGCGCCGGCTCAGCAGGAGTGGGGCGGCGAAATTCCCCATCGCTTCGATGGGAGACGGGGTACTAGAGCCAACCACCAGATGGGTTTCCCGCTGACTCTGGCCCTCCGTTACATGCGGTCGCGCAAGCGGGCCTTCATCTCCGTGAGCACGGCGTTCGCGATCGTGGGCGTGGCGCTCGGCACCGCTGCGCTCGCGACCGTGATGAGCGTCACCGGCGGCTTTCGCGCCGAGTTTCGCGACAAAGTCCTGGGCGTCAACGCACACGTGCTGGTGCTCAAGTATTCGAGCGAGTTTCGCGATTATCGCGAGGTCATGGCCAAGGTGCGCAAGCTGCCCGAGGTCATCGGCGTCGGGCCCTTCGTGATCAACCCGATGATGGTGACGCACGCCGGTCGAACAGCGACGGGCGTGCTCTTGAAGGGCGTCGATCCCGAGCTCATGGGCACCGTGCTCGACCTGCCCCGGCACATGATCGAGGGATCGCTCGACGGCCTCACGGTGCCGGGCCACGAGCGCGCGCTCGCGCCTGCTCCGCTCGAGACGGACCTGCCGCTGGGCGGCTCCAGACCCGGCGACGGCGATCCCCCGAGGGCGCTGCCCGCGCCGCCGAGCGGAAACCCCGATGGCGAGCCCAGCTTTCTCGATCTGCTGCGGGCGTTGCCGGACGCCGGGGCGAAGGCGCTCGAGCCGCGCACGCCGAGCCCCCCCGTCGAAGAGGCGTTGCAGCTCGGGCCACGGGATCTGCCGGTGGGCTCGATCGTCCCCAGGGGCGGCTACGCGAGCGAGCTGCCGGACGAGGATGTGTTGCCGGAGGGCATCGACCCCGATCCGTGTCAGGCGGAGGGCGTGGTGCTGCCGGGTATCGTGCTCGGCATCGCATTGAAGCAAAATTTGAAGGCCGAGCTCGGCGACTGCGTGCAGGTCACCTCGCCCACCATCGGCGTCGCCATCGGCGCCGCGGGCGCGCGCCCCCCGGTCGCCAAGCAGTTCCGGGTGATCGCCCTGTTCGAGGCGGGCTTCGACCAGTACGCCTCGAAGC
>Ga0207675_100007301_pt1 | contig 10446 bp, 11 predicted proteins | sample KBSSwiS42_FD_184305 | JGI IMG/M metagenome (GOLD analysis project Ga0207675, IMG submission 184305) | Switchgrass rhizosphere microbial communities from Kellogg Biological Station, Michigan, USA - KBS Switchgrass S4-2 (SPAdes) (version 2) | ecosystem: Host-associated > Plants > Roots >...
GAAGCGCGGACTGCGCGCCTTCTCTCCTTCCGGAGTCAAAGGCACGGCGCCGCCACCCGTTGCGGGGAGGCTCCACAGCCGCTCCAACAGATCCACGACCAACGTAGTGCCGCCGGGCGCCAGCGCGACGGACAGGTTGGTGCCCTGGCGGATGTCGGCGATGTGCTCCTCGGCGTCGGCGGAGCTTGCCGCGACGGAGAGCGACAGGGCGACGATGAGCGCTCGGGTCACTCGCGGTTCTCCGCGGCAACGTCGAGCGAGGCGAGCTCGCCGTCCGCCGTGCTGTAACGAACGACGATCGGCCGGCAGCAGACGGAGCAGTCCTCGACGTGCTGTTGCGACTCCACCGTGAGATCGAGCGTGATCTCGATCGCCTCCCAGCAATACGGACACGTGATCGTCTCGAACTGAATCACGCTAGGGTTGCAGGCGCTGCCAGGTCCAGCGGCCCGTCTCGAAGGTGTAGGCGTCGCGCGCTTCGAGCGGGCGCTCGTAGCGAACGCGTTCGTGGAAGCGATCGCGGCCTTCGACCCAAAGCTCGACCGACTCGAGCCATAAGCGGAAGCCGCCCCAGAAATCGGGCCGAGGCAGCCCGCGCGCAGCGGGCTTGGTGCTTGCAACTTTCGCGGCGCGCTCCTCGAGCGCGGCGGGGTCCGGCAGCGGCCGGCTCTGCTCGCTGCTCCATGCGTTGATTTGGCTCGGCATGGGCCGCGTGGCGAAATAGGCGTCGCTCTCGGCCTCGGGCGAGCGCACGACGGGCCCTTCCAAGCGGACTTGTCTCCCGAGCTCGTGCCAGTAGAGCACGCCCGCTGCTCTGTGCGTCGCGAGCAGCTCGGCACCTTTGCGCGAGCCGTAGTTCGTGTAGAACACGGCATAACCGAGCGGCGCGAGCTCCTTCAGCAATACCATTCGCGCCGACGGCCGGCCTGCCGCGTCGACGCTCGCGAGGGCCATCGCGTTCGCGTTGCGCCGCCCCAAGGCTTCGGCTTCGCCGAGCCACTGCGCGGCAGTGCGCACCGGATCCTCGGGCGGAGGTATCAGCAGCGAAGCCATGGCGGCTCAGCGCAGCGCCGCAGCATGAAACCGCAAGTGCTCCGCGATGAACGTGCTGACGAAGTAGTAGCCGTGATCGTAGCCCGCCCGCTCGCGATGAGTCAGGCGCTGACCCGATGCTCGGCACGCTTCCTTCAACTCGTCGGGGAGCAGCTGCGCCAGATACGGGTCGGCCATTCCCTGGTCGACGAGCAGCTCGTGTCGGCTCGGCTTGGCGCGGATCAAGGCAGCCGCGTCGTACTCGCTCCAACGCCGCCGGTCCGTGCCCAAGTATGCCGTCAATGCGTGTTGCCCCCACGCGGACTGGCTCGCACACGCGATCGGTGCGAACGCCGACACCGACCGATACTGCTGCGGATTGCCGATACCGAGGATGATGGCGCCGTGGCCGCCCATCGAGTGCCCGCTGATCGACTTACGCGCGGGGTCCACTGGCAGGTTCGCGTTGACCGCGGCCGGCAGCTCGTCGCGAATGTAGTCGTACATGCGGTAGTGCGCTGCCCAGGGCTTTTCGGTCGCATTGACGTAGAACCCGGCGCCGGTGCCGACGTCCATTTGCGCGTCCTCACCCGGAATGTTGACGCCGCGCGGGCTCGTGTCCGGAATGATCAGCGCGATCCCGAGCTCCGCGGCATAGCGTTGCGCCCCCGCTTTGACGCTGAAATTCTCTTCCGTGCAGGTCAAGCCGGACAACCAATAGAGGGCGGGCACTGGGCCGCTTTCCGCGGCCGGGGGCAGATACACCGCGAAGCGCATCGTGCAGGCGCACGCCGACGAGGCGTGCTTGTAAACGATCTGGCGGCCCTCGAAACAACGCGATTCGCTGACCCGTTCGATGGACGGTGTGGCCATTCCCTTTTTCCTCAAGTCTGAGCGTCAGTCGGCTTGCGCTCTTGCCCCTGGGGGCGTTACAACCCCGCCTCACGAGGTAGGCATGACTCTCGAAGAATTACGTAAACGTCTCTCCGAAGTCGATCGCGAGCTGATCGGTCTCGTCGCCGCACGGCAGAAAATCGTCGCCGAGATCGGAGCCCACAAGATCTTGAATTCCGTGCCGACGCGCGATTATGAGCGGGAGCGCGAGGTGTTGAAAGGCGCTTCCGCCGAGGCGCGCGCCTTGGGGCTGGAGCCGGAGCTCGCGGAGCAAATCATGGAGCTCTTGATTCACGCGTCGCTGACGCATCAAGAGCAGCGGCGCGTCGCGGCGGGTACGAGCGGCGCCGGCAAGCGCGTGCTGATCATCGGCGGCGCCGGAAAGATGGGAGCATGGTTCGGCCACTTCCTGAGCTCGCAGGGATTCGCGATCGAGATCGCGGATCCGAGCCAGATCTCTGCCGCGTTCCCTCGGATCGCCGATTGGCGCGAAAGCTCTCTCGACCACGACTGGATCATCGTGGCGACGCCGATGAAAGTCGCAGGCGATGTGCTGACCGAGCTCGCGGCGCGGCGGCCGCGCGGCGTCGTCGTCGACATCGGCTCCCTGAAGAGCCCCATGCGCGGCGGGCTCGAGCGGCTCGTGGCCGAGGGCTGCAAGGTCACGTCGATTCATCCGATGTTCGGGCCCGACACGCGTTTGTTGTCGGGGCGGCATGTCGTGTTCTGCGACGTCGGCGTGCCCGAGGCCACGCGGGCGGCGCGCGCGCTGTTCGCTTCGACGATGGCCGAGCAAATAGAGATGAGCGTCGACGATCACGACCGGCTGATGTCGTACGTGCTCGGCTTGTCGCACGCGCTGAACCTGGCGTTCTTCACGGCGCTCGCCGCGAGCGGCGAGCTCGTGCCTCGCTTGCAGCGCATGTCGAGCACGACGTTCGACGCGCAGCTCAAGGTCGCGACGCTGGTCGCCCACGACAATCCCTACCTGTACTTCGACATTCAGACGCTGAACGACTTTGGAACGGCTTCGCTGCAGGCGTTGCGCGCCGCTACCGAACGCATCGAGCGGCTCGTACAGAGCGGAGACGAAGCGGGATTCGTCGAGCTGATGGCGGCCGGGCGCCGCTACCTCGAGAACCGAACGTAACTGGAGCGGCGCGGAGACACGAGTGGCAACGGACGACCACGAGCGTGAATTGACGCACCTCCGCCGCCGCCTGGCGGCGTTGACGGAGGAGGCGCGCAAGAACGACGAAGCGTGGCGGCGGGCGCAGTCCCGGGAGATGGAGCTGCTCGAAGCCGACACGCTCGATGCTCTGCTCGAGCGGCTCACGGCTGGCATGCGCGCGAGCTACCGGCTCGACGCTGCCACGCTCGTCATAGCCGATCCCGACCATGAGATCCGCCGCTTGTTGGCACCGCAGGGGCCGCACGCCGACGTCCTGTTCGTCGACTCCGTGCACGGCGTCGCGCCGGCGGTTGCAGCAGGGCGCCGCCCGTGGCTCGGGCGGTTCAATCCCGCTGATCACACGCTGCTGTTCCCAGCGCCCGACGCGCTCGAGAGCGTGGCCCTTCTGCCGCTCACGCGGCAGGAACGGTTGATCGGCTGCCTGAATTTCGGCAGCCGCGAACGCGAACGCTTCTTGTCCGTGCTCGGCACGGATTTCCTGCACCACTTGGCCGTCATCGCCGCGTTCTCGCTCGAGAGCGCCGTCAACCGCGCGCGGCTCGTCCGCAGCGGCTTCACGGACGCGCTGACGGGATGGCACAACCGGCGCTATCTGCAGTCGCGCCTACAGGAGGAGCTCGCGCGCTGCCGCCGTGAGCGAACGCCGTTGACCTGTCTCATGATCGACGTGGACCACTTCAAATCGGTCAACGACCGCTTCGGGCACTTGGCCGGGGACGAGGTGTTGCGACAGATTGCGCACTGCATCAGCGGCGAAGTGCGTGGTAGCGACGTATCCGCTCGATACGGCGGCGAGGAGTTCGTCGTGCTGTTGCCCGGTACCGGCATCGCCGCGGGGTTCTTGTTGGCAGAGCGTATCCGCGCGGCCGTCGCGGCCGAGCCGTTCGAGCTGCCGGCCGGGTCACCGCTGCCGGTCACAGTCTCGATCGGCGTCGCGGAGCACAGCCCCGCCCTCGACGAGCGGGACCTCAAGGTCGCAGGGGAGCGCCTCTTGGCCCTCGCCGACGTCGCGCTTTACGAGGCCAAGTCCGGTGGACGAAACGCCGTCGCGCGGGCCGCGAACAGGTAATTGAGTCACAACTTCGCATGCCCCGTTTTGGATCAGGTCGGTGGATATGAAAGAATCGGCCGGGACATGGATTTCATCGACGAACAGGGGTTTCGCGCCAACGTCGGCATCATCCTGACCGACGGAAACGGCCGTGTGCTCATCGCCGGACGGCGCGGCCGCGGCGGCTGGCAGTTTCCCCAAGGGGGCATCCAGCCTGAGGAATCCACAGAGGCCGCGATGTTTCGCGAGCTTCGCGAGGAGGTCGGTCTCACGCCGTCGGACGTCGAGCTCGTCGGATCCACGGAAGGCTGGCTACGCTATCGCTTGCCCGATCGCTACATTCGCCGTGAGCGGACGCCGCTCTGCATCGGCCAGAAGCAGCGCTGGTTCTTGCTGCAGCTCACGACGGACACGGACCGCGTCCGCTTCGATCTGTCGCCCGAGCCCGAGTTCGACCGCTGCCGCTGGGTCGACTACTGGCGCCCCGTCAAGGAGGTCGTCTATTTCAAGCGACCGGTGTACGTGCAGGCGCTGCACGAGCTCGGGCCGTTGGCGTTTCCCGATGCCGGTCCGCCGCCGCCGCCGTCGTGGTGGCCTCGCCGTTGGCAGCGCGCGTTGAACCGGCGGCACGACTAGCATGACGGCGAGCAGCGGTCGACCGCTCTGGGTTTATGCGCTCGTCGTCTTGGTGGCGGGCACCTCGCTCTATCTTGCCTATGAGCTCGGCCGGTACGAAAGCGGCTATTCGATGCTCGACCATCGCCGCGAGCGCGCTCAGCTCACCGAGCGGCTGGCGGCGGAAAAAGCCGTAAGCGACGAGCTTCGACGCCAGCTCGCGATCGGCGAGACGTCGAGCGAGATAGACCGAGCCACGTATGCTCAGGTCGAAACGACGCTGGCGGATCTTCAAGCGCAAATCCAGACGCAGGAAGAGGAGCTCGTCTTCTACCGCGGCATCGTGTCGCCGCAAGACCGCGTCGCCGGTCTTCGCATCCAAAGTCTCGAAGCGTTGCCGGGCGACGGCGAAGGGCGTTACCTCGTGCGGTTACTGCTCGTGCAAGCGATCCAGCACAGAGCTCGCGTCTCGGGGGCCGTCAAGCTGCAACTTGAAGGTATTCAGGACGGTCAAATGGCTTCGTTCGACGTAGCCGAGCTCGTCGTGCCCGGCGAGCCTTATGACATGGCGTACGAATTCCGCTATTTTCAGGGTCTCGAGGCGGAACTGGCGCTACCCGTCGGTTTCGAGCCGCAGCGCATGACGGTGGAGATCTCGCCGAACGAGGCCCGGGCCGAGCACATCAATCAGACGTTCGAGTGGCCTGCCATTGCCGGTTGAAGAAACCACGGAGCTTGCATGCTAGGTAAGAAATCGCGTAGTCAAGCGGCCATTGGAACACTCGTGGGCGCAGAGACCCGTGTCCATGGCGACATCGAGTTCACCGGCGGATGTCACGTCGACGGGTACGTGAAGGGCAACGTCCGCGCGACGAAAGACGACAGCTCCGTGCTCAGCATCAGCGAGCGCGGGTGCATAGAAGGATCCGTCATGGTCCCGCATGTCGTGCTGAACGGCACGGTGAAGGGCGACGTTCGCGCGACGCAGCGCGTCGAGCTCGGGCCGAAGGCGCGGGTGATCGGCAACGTGCAATATAAACTCATTGAAATGTCGATCGGCGCCGAAGTTAACGGTAAGCTGATCCATGAGAGCGAGCACGCCGCCAAGTCCGCCAACCGTCCGCAAGTGGACACGACTCGGCCCGTGAACGCCGGAGAGTGACTAATGACTGAGATTTCCTCGGCAACCGAGGCCCCGCCGCTGCATTTCACCGACGCTGCCGCGCACAAGGTAGGGCAGCTGATCGAGCAGGAAGGCAACGCAGCTTTGAAGTTGCGCGTCTACGTGCAGGGAGGCGGCTGCTCCGGATTCCAGTACGGCTTCACGTTCGACGAAGAGACCCAGGAAGGCGACACGGAGATCGAGAACGGCGGCGTCACGTTGCTCGTGGACCCGATGAGCGTGCAATACCTCATGGGTGCCGAGATCGACTATCGCGAGGATCTGTCCGGCGCGCAGTTCATCATCCGCAACCCGAACGCAGCGACGACCTGCGGCTGCGGATCGTCGTTCTCCGTCTAACGCCCGGTCTTCGGGCCGTGGCGACACCCGATCCGCAAACGCGCCCCGGCGGCGAGCCGGCCGACGTCATGGCCGCCGTCGACTTGGGCTCCAACAGCTTCCACATGGTTGTCGCGCGCAATCAGCACGGCGAGCCCTCAATTGTGGACCGCTTGCGCGAAATGGTGCGCTTGGCTTCGGGTCTCGACGAAAAGGGTTTTCTCGACGATGGGAGTCAGGAGCGCGCGCTCGCGTGCCTGCGGCGGTTCGGCCAACGGCTGCGCGACATGCACGCGCATCAGGTTCGCGTCGTCGGCACGAACACGCTGCGCCAGGCGCAGAACTCAGACGTATTCCTGGCGAAGGCGGAAGAGGCGCTCGGTCATCCCGTCGAGGTCATCTCGGGCATCGAAGAGGCGCGCCTCATCTATCTCGGCGTCTCGCATCACACCGACTCGTCGGACGGCGCGAATCTAGTCATCGACATCGGCGGCGGCAGCACGGAGCTCATCGTCGGCGTTGGTTACGAGCCGCAGCATCTCGAAAGCTTGTACGTCGGCTGCGTAGGTGTCAGCCGCGCCCACTTTGGCGACGGCAAGCTCAGCGCGAAGCGCTTCGAGCGCGCGCGGCTGGCCGTGCGGCTCGAGCTCCGGCCGGTGGTGGCAGCCTTTCGACGCCGCGGCTGGAAGCGCGCGATCGGCTCGTCCGGTACGGTGCGTGCCGCGCGTGACGTTGCACTGGCTTTGAAGCTGTGTGACAACGGCGTGACCCTTGCCGCCGCCGAAGCCATCATCGAAGAGCTGATCAAAGCGCGACGCGTCGAGGAGCTTTCGCTGCCGGGCCTCGGTGCGGAGCGCGTTCCCGTTTTTGCGGGCGGCATGGCGATTCTCGCGGAGGTCATGAGCGCGCTGAAGGTCGAGGCTCTCGAGATCAGCGGCGGCGCGTTGCGCGAGGGTTTGCTGTACGACATGCTCGGCCGCCTGCACGACGAGGACGCGCGCGAGCGGTCGATCCGCGCGATGCAGCGCCAATATCACGTCGATCTCGAGCAAGCGGCACGAGTCGAAGCGACGGGCGCCGCGCTGCTCGAGCAGGTTGCGCGCGCTTGGCAACTCACCGACAAGCGCTTCAAGCAGCTGCTCGTTTGGGCGGCGCGGCTACACGAGGTCGGGCTCGACATCGCGCATGCCCGCTATCACCATCACGGCGGCTATCTAATCGAGAACTCGGACCTGCCGGGTTTCGTCAAGCTCGAGCAACAGCTCGTCGCGAGCCTCGTGACGCTCCACCGCCGCAAGCTCGACGATCCTTTCTTGAACGAGCTGCCGGGGTCGTGGCGCGCGCCGATGTTCAAGCTCGTCGTGCTGCTGCGGCTCGCGACTCTGCTGAATCGGAGCCGTAGCCCCTCGGACCTTCCCGCCATTAGCCTCGCGCCGGGCAAGGACTCGCTCGAGCTGAAGTTTCCGCAGGGCTGGCTCGACGACAATCCGTTGACGGCGGCCGATCTCGAGCAAGAAACCGAGTGGCTGCGGGCGCGTGGCTTCGAGCTCGGCCACGAGAGCCGAGGCCGCGGCTAGGACGCCTCGGCGAGCTGACGTAGCAGCTTCGACTGCGCCGGCGTGCCGTCGCGGTCACCCGCGGGCCGCAGCTGCTCGTAGCGGCCGTCCTTGCGCAGCTCCCACGCCTGCACGTTGTCGGCCAAGTACGTGTCGAGGTCGGCCATGACGCGCGCTTTGAGTCCCGTGTCGTTGATCGGGAACATGAGCTCGATGCGCCGGAAGAAATTTCGTTCCATCCAGTCCGCGCTCGCGCAGTAGAGCTCCTCGTTGCCGCCGTTGTGAAAGTAATAGACGCGGCTGTGCTCGAGGAAACGACCGACGATCGAGCGGACCCTGATGTTGTCGGAGACGCCAGGGATTCCCGGACGCAAGCAGCAGATGCCGCGCACGATGAGATCGACGTAAACGCCGACGCCGGACGCCTCGTAGAGCGCGCGAATGATTTCGGGCTCCACGAGAGCGTTGAGCTTCGCGATGATGTGGCCCGTGCCGCCGGCCGTGGCGTGGCGCGTCTCGCGCCGAATGAGCCCCAGCAGGCGCTCGTGCAGATTGAACGGCGACTGGGACAAGAGGTTCAGATCCGACGTGCGCATCAGGCTCGTGAGCTGCATGAAGACTTGGTGGACGTCCTCGCCGAGGGCTTCATTGGCCGAGAGCAAGCCGTAGTCGGTGTAAGCACGTGCCGTGCGCGGATGATAGTTGCCCGTGCCCAAGTGCACGTAACGGCGGAGCTTGCCCTGCTCGCGGCGCACGACCAGGGCCATCTTGCAGTGGGTCTTATAGCCGACGACGCCGTACACGACATGCGCTCCGGCCTCTTGCAGCTTGCTCGCGAGCTCGATGTTAGCCGCCTCGTCGAAACGGGCACGCAGCTCGATGAGCACGGTGACCTCTTTGCCGGCCTTCGCGGCCGACACCAAGCTCTCGACGAGCGGCGAGTCGGGCGTCGTGCGATACAACGTCTGCTTGATCGCGAGCACGTCCGGATCGGTCGCGGCGCGGTAGATGAAATCGATGACGGGCGCGAACGACTCGAACGGGTGGTGCAGCAGGATGTCCTGCTTCGAGATCGCTTCGAAGATATTCGTCTTGACGAGCGTCTTCGGTACGCCGGGCGTGAACGGCGCGTACTTGAGCTCCGGGCGGTCGACGAGATCGTAGACCGCAAGCAATCGGTTGAGGTTGACCGGCCCCGGAACCTGATAGAGATCTGAGCGCGTGAGCCTGAAGTGCTCGAGCAAGTACTCTGCGAGCTGCGCGGGGCAGTCGTGCGCCGTCTCGAGACGCGTAGCCACTCCGTAGCGGCTCTCGAAGAGCTCGCCCTCGAGCGCCGTCATCAGGTCGTCGACGTCCTCGTCGTCGATGAAGAGATCGCTGTTGCGCGTGACGCGGAATTGATAGCAGCCGTCGATCTCCATGCCGGCGAAGAGCCGGTCGACGAAGGCGTGGATCACCGACGATAGAAAGACGAAATCCGTCTTGCCCGTCCCTTCGAGAGTCGGGGGCAGCGGTATGAGCCGCGGCAGTGAGCGCGGCGCTTGCACGATCGCGCGATGACAAGGCCGGCCGAACGCGTCACGCCCGTCGAGACTGACGATGAAGTTCAGGCTCTTGTTGAGGATGCGCGGAAACGGCCGCGTAGGATCGAGCGTCGTCGGGCTCAAGAGCGGCACGATCTCGGTGCGGAAGTACTGTTCGAGCCAACTTCGCTGCGTCGGCGACCAGTCGTCACGCCTGACGAAGCGGATCCCTGCTTCGCGCATCGCCGGGATCAGCTCGTCGTTGAGCACTCGATATTGCTCTTTGACCAGCGCGTTCGCTTCTTCGGCGACCGTGCGCAGCGCGTCGCTCGAGCTCAAGTTGTCGGGGCCGGCTGCGGCTGCATTGACGGCCAACCGGTGCTTCAAGCCGGACACGCGAATCTCGAAGAACTCGTCGAGGTTCGTCGAGGAGATGCAAAGGAATTTGAGCCGCTCGAGCAGCGGCACGCTCGTGTCCATCGCTTGCTTCAGGACGCGCAGGTTGAACGCGAGCTGCGAGAGCTCGCGATTGATGTAGTAATCCGGAAGTTTGAGATTCAGCGCGTCCACGGGGCCGGCGCAATGTTGCAGGATCGTTAACTGCGCCGGTCTCTGATTATACGCTTGGGCTTGCGATGCCCGCCCGGGCGCTCGTCACATCGGTCAATTCGACGCAAGCGGCGCTGGCCCCGCGGTGGTCGGGGGCTGTGCCTGCGCGGTGTCCGCGATGGCGGGCATTGGGCCGACGAAACCGTCGAGTTGTCGCCACAAGGGGTCTGTCGCGGCGCGGAACGCTGCCTGCTGCTCCGCGGCAATTGGGTCGGCGGGCGGCAAGGCGACGGTGCGTGGATTGCGGTGCACGCCGTTGACTCGATATTCATAGTGCAAGTGGGGACCGGTGGCGAGGCCGCTGCTACCGACGTAGCCGATGACGTCGCCCTGATTCACGCGCGCGCCGACGCGCGCGGTCCCGAATCGTGACATGTGCCCATACAGCGTCGTGATGTTGCTGCCGTGCTGCAGGATGATCGTGTTGCCGTATCCGCCTTGCACGCCGCGAAACAACACCTTGCCGTCGCCGG
>Ga0207675_100007308_pt1 | contig 10443 bp, 8 predicted proteins | sample KBSSwiS42_FD_184305 | JGI IMG/M metagenome (GOLD analysis project Ga0207675, IMG submission 184305) | Switchgrass rhizosphere microbial communities from Kellogg Biological Station, Michigan, USA - KBS Switchgrass S4-2 (SPAdes) (version 2) | ecosystem: Host-associated > Plants > Roots >...
CGACGATACCTACGGGGGCAAGTCACATATCGAGCAGCGCTGGGGCACGACTTTCATCAACGCCGCCGGCCTCACGCGGTATCACGGCAAGCCCGAAGAAATTCAGAACCGCGTGCCGAGAAGCTGGCTCCTCACGTTCACCGACGGCAGCAACGAGGTGACTGCGCGCTGCTACCTACATGGGAACGAATTTGCTCCGCAGGGCTGGTACGTCAAGAGCGATCGGGTGATCAAGCTTTCAAAGCCGTTCAGGATGCAGCACTGAACGCGTTCATTTCCTGGGCGGCTGCGCTGACGCGCGACAGCCATTGAAGATGTCGCGCTCCGGTCGATACGCCGTGGTGCTGACATCGAGAAGGCCAAGCACCGAATCAAACAGGTTGTCATGCGAATAGGCGCCATTCGCCCGCGCGCGCACGCAACCTGCGTCCACGTCGCCATCGGCGGTCAACGACGGCGACAGCCACAGCACCATGGGAATGTGCGTCTGTTGTGACGGCGCGATCGCGTACGGGATGCCATGCAGGTAGAGCCCCTTCTCGCCGAGGGATTCACCGTGATCAGAAACGTAGAGCAAGGCGCTGTCGATGCGATCCGCCGAGTGCTGTAGCTGCGCCACCATGCTCGCGAGAACGTGATCGGTATAGAGAATGGCATTGTCATAGGCATTGACGACCTCATCGCGAGTGCAATCGCGCAGCTGCGCGGTCGTACAGTCGGGAGTGAAGCGCCGGAACTCGGGCGGATAACGCTTGAAGTACGCCGGTCCGTGATTGCCCATCATGTGCATCACCAGCACCGTGTCGCCGTGGATCGAGCTGAGCTCGCTCTCCAGTTGCCGCACCATTATCCCGTCCAGACACTCCTTTCCGTCGCACAAATCCGGCGCTGCCTTCGCATTGATAGTCGAGACTTCGATCCCCGTGCCGGTGCAGACGCCTTTGCATCCCGACTGGTTGTCGATCCATTTGACCGCATACCCGGCGTGGATGAGCACATCGAGCAAGCCCTCGGAGTTGCGGATGCGTCGTTCGCTATAGTTCTCGCGGCCGATCGGGGAAAACATGCAGGGCAACGACACTTCGGTGGACGTGCCGCAGGAAGTGACCTGGCTGAATGCCGTGATGTCCAGCTTCCCGAGTTCAGGATTGGTTTCGCGCGGATAGCCGTAGAGCGAGAAGTTGGCCGCGCGTGCGGTTTCTCCCACGACGAGCACCAGTACGCGCGGCTTTGTCGCCACGCCCGCATGATTCACCCTGGCGTCCTGACCCACGACTTCGCGGACGACGTTGACGTCTGCCACGCGACGCATGGAATTGACTCCGAGGCCGTAGAGGAAGTTGCCCGGCGTAATGAGATAACGCGCCTGCCGCTGGTTGCGCATCAGTGAGGTGAAGTCGCGAGACACCAGGAGAGCGGCGAGCACTGCAATTACGATGGCGCCAAGCACCGTACCCACGCGCACCAGCAACGCCTTCAAGAAATTGACGCGCTTGAGGTGCACCCACCAGATGAAAGCCACCGGAATCGCCGACCACAGCAAGATCCACGCGACCATGCCGAAGTTCAGGAGGTCGCGCGCTTCGCGTGTGTCGGTGCGCAGCACGTTCTGGACCATCGTCGGATCGAGGAAGACCGCGAAGGTACGCATGAAGTATGCGGCGGCGGCCGCCACGATCACGATGACCGTCAGCAGTGGCTTGACGATCCAGCGATTGGCGACCGTTGCGAGCAACGCGAAGTGAAGCGCAACGAGCGTAACGAAACAGGCCGAGACGAAAACCCAGGTCGCGGGATTCGACCAGGATCGCCCTGCCGTCACGGTGTGCCACCACGAACCGTTGGCGGTCGCGATCATGTAGGCAACCACGAGCAGCACGAGGGTCTCGAGCCGAACTGTGGGGCGAGCACGCTCGCGGCACGCGGCGATCAGCCCCGATACCGCCGAGCGGATTCGAAGCGTCAGTGAGCCCGGGAAGGCGAGCTTTTGATCGACCATTTCAAGTTAGACGTTACCACGGGCCGGCGCCCGTCTCGCTTTCGCCATTAGTTTCGCGGTGTCGATTCACTCGCCATGCTGACGCGTATCAGTCCATCCGGCAGGTCGTAGCGCAGCTCCGTGGCCGCCATGACCGCCGAGAGCGCCTGCATCGGGGTCAGGCCACGTACGGAACCGTGCATGCGGATAGTGGCAACCTTCTCGCGTGCCAGATCGTCGGCGACTACCAGCTTGCGACCCGATTCACGTGCCACCCACTCCAGGAAATCCTGCAGCGGTCGATTGTCGATTTCGAAGTCCGGGGTCGTCGCTGCGATCCAGTCCCAATCCTTGCCGCTCGTATCGATCGGCCGTTCCGCCGTCCTGGTGCTGTTCGTAAACACGACTTCCGTGCCCGCGCCGACGGTTGATTCGCCGCCCGAGGCCGACCAGTGGACGCTGCCTTCCCGCACGCGCAGTCGTGTCTCATCCCGAATGATCGCGAGCGCGAACTGGGTACCCACGTGACGGAACTCACCGGCCGAAGTGCGCACGATGAAATGAGTTCTGGTGTGCATGCCGTACGGAATGTCGACATACATCTCGCCGCTCGTAAGGCGCACCACGTCTCTGGCCACGATTTCAAACTCTGATCCCGATGCCACGCGCAGGCTGCCACCGCCCTCGAGCTCGAACAACGCCTGCCCATTCACGCGGAAATTGCGCGCAGACCTCACGACCGAGCCTTCCTTGAGTGGAATGTCCTGACGCAGCGCATGCACTTCGAAGACACCCGAAGTCTCGGATCGCATCAGGCGTGCGGCCGGCTCGCCCAAGTCCTCACGACCTACACCTGCGAGAAACAGGCCTCCGGCCGACATCAGCGCCAGCAGAATCGCCGCCGCCGCATACGGCAGCCAGCGTCGCGGCCGTCGCTCAACCAGGTTCGCACGCCACTCGGATTCGGCCACCGCGCGTATCCGCGACAGGGCCGCGGCAGACAATGGCTTCACCTGCAGGCTCTCGCGCAACATGCGGTCGTCATCCATCACGACGCACTCTCCTGGAGGCTGACAGTCCACGCGGACTTGAAAGCCTGCCGCGCACGCGCGAGCAGCGATTCGGCGGCGTCTTCCGACATCTGCAGCGTGCACGCGATTTCGCGACCCGAGAGCTCGTCGCCGAAGCGCAACTCCAGAATCCGCGCATAGTGGCCCGGCAGGGAGTTCAGGACGCGACGCACTTCGCCGCGTGCCGAGTCCTGGTCGCACTCATCGAGTGGATCGCGGTAATCAGTAAGCTCGACGACGGTGGCGAGCGGCCGCTCGGTGGCGAGAACTTCGAGACTCTGAGCCTTGGGCTGACGCGCGGCGTTGCGCCCCGCATCGGCGATCTGATTGCGGCAGATCTTGCAGAGCCAGGTGAACAGCGCAGCCCCGCCCCGATACGAACCCAGATTGCGCATTGCATTGATCATCGTCATCTGCACCACATCCTCGATCGCCCCTGCGTCGAGCGAGCTGCGGCGCACGACAAAGGAATTCAGTCTCGGCGCGTAGGCGCCAAAGAATTCGTCGAATGCCCGCTGATCGCCACGCCGCATCCTGCTGACCAGGTCGCGCTCATCCAACACACGTTCACCTCAAGCGCCCTTCCGTCCTGGTTAGACGTCACTCGCGAGAGTCTTCCGTCGGCTTCGCTTCCCCGCGGGAACATCAGAACCGCCGCTTGGTTTCGACGACGATCTGCATGCTGCTGATGGAGGGATCGCCATCGAGTGGGAACGCAAAGTCGACGTGCAGGACATTGCCCAGCGCCGAACGGCTGTTGCCAAATCGCAAACCCACGCCCACGTCCTTCAGCAGGCCTTGCGGTTCGGAACCGAGCGGGTCGCGACCGACGACGCGGCCCATGTCGTAGAACACGGCACCGCCGACATTGAAGAGCTGGAACGGATACCAGTTGCTGAACATTCGCTGCTCCGCGGTGAAGAGCCAGCGGCCGGTACCGGCCTGGTAGCGCAGCGGGTAACCGCGAAGACCATTGTCGCCGCCGAGAAGAACCTGCGTGTCGGCATCGAGATTGGTGCCGGCGGTCGCCGCAAGTCCCATGAAAAATACGCGCCTCGGCGATTGGCGGTAGTAGTAACGCGCCTCGGCACCCAACAAGCCATTCGCCACGTTGCCGTCTTCGAGCCGACCGTTGGCGGCGGCGATCAGGATCAATGATTGGCGCGTGCTGAGGTCAAAGCCGGTCGACGCGGTCGCGTCGAGCATCACGGCTTGGCGATCCGACCCGGTCGCCGGGCCGGCAAACCCCACCTGCGCCCGAAACTGCCAGCCCAGCGAATAGTCCTCTATCTTTTCGATCTGATCGCGATTGCGTGTGGTCTCGAAGCGATCCTGCACCCACTCCGCGGCCACCCATGGATAAACGAGCTTGCGATCGCCCGGCAGCAGCAGCGCGGGGTCCACGTCCGGCGCGTTGGTGAATTGATGATCGTCGTAGGTGGCACCCACCGAATAGCGGCGGGCCCAGCCCTTCGAAAGGCCGTTCGAGAATCCATAGTGAGCGGTCGCAAATTTTGCGTGGGTTTCGTACTTGTCGATGATCTCGCCCAGGTCGTAGCGCGAATCCACGCGCAGATCGTCGCTGAGTGCAAAGCCACCCGCCCATCGCGCACCGAGGGAATAGAACGGCCGCTCGAGAGAGAATTCGGCGAGCCGGCCGTCGCTGTTGTCCGAGTAGGTGGTTTGCAGGTCCCACCAGGAGGAGCCGAGCTGGTGGTCGTGATAGAAAACCGCCGTCGAGTCGCGGTCGATCCCGGATTTGAAGCCGATGCCCGCTTGCGTTCCAAGGCCCAGCAGATTGAGCTCCTCGAGGTCGAACGACACGGTGTTCTTGCCGCCGTTACGACCGAAGGAAAATCCGGGATTCAGGGTCCACACATCCTGGGTGGTTACCTCCAGATCGACGAGGCCGTCGTGATACGCGACGGGGCGAATGTCCGCATCACGCAGGTAGCGCGTGGAGCGCAGGATTCTCGCCGACTCGGCCACGGTGGTCGCGCTGTAGAGGTCTCCCTCGCGAAAGAGCAGCTGGTCGGCAATCGTGGCTTCGCGGGTGCGTATATGCAGGCGATTGGCCAATCGGGAGAGTTTCGAATCCTGGTCGCGCCCGCCGATGTCGAAGAGCTCGAGCGCCTTGAAGTGCACCTCGCCGATCCTCGCGCCACTCGCCTCGAGCACGGCGTCCTCGGGAACACCGGCGGGACGTGCGAGATCGGTCTTGGTGCTGCGCGACTTTGCGCTCGGCAACAACGGAGCGCTCTCTTTGTCAACGGCATACGCCGAATCCGCCGCCAGGCAGCCAATCGCGATACTCAGGCCAATCGCACGCCGCCAGCTTGGTCGCATGCGATCTTAGACGTATAAGCGCGGGCTACTCCGTCGCCGCGACGGAATTCCAATGTGGGCGGCGTCTAACGGCGAATGGTGCGCAAGTACAAAGTTCTGGCACTCGCCGCCACTCTTGCTACCCTTGCGCGGGTCGGGAGCGCGACGGAGAGCATCGAGTTCATCGCCGAGCACCTTCCCGAAATTGCCATGGACAATCGTTACGCTAGTTTGCCGTTGTGGGGCACCTGCGATAACTACGTAGGGGGCGAGCGTGAGAATCAGGATGCCGCACGCGATAAATTCTGCTTTGGCATGAACGCCGGTTATTCGCGTACGCACACCGGCACGCTGTCGATCGACGGCCCCATGTTTTCGTCGAACGTGACTCGAACCGTGAATGAGAAGTTGCGCATCACCGGTTTCGCGTTCTTCGATGACTTTGCCCTTTCCGGGGGAACCGACCACCTCCCCCTGGAAGCGGGATTTGCCAGCCCTCCGCTTTCCCTGCCCGCCGAGGCGCAATTCTCCGGGCTCGATGGCACGGGCCACGACGCCGGGATCGGCCTCGCTCTCAATGGCGATGCGCACTGGCATTGGCTGCCATGGTTCGAGTGGAGTGCGGGACTCATGTGGCAGCAGGTCAAGCTCCGCGACTACCGCTTCGACTACCTGATCACCGACGGCCCCGACGCCGGCACCGCCGGAACGCTCGATTACAGCGCAACTTACTCCTATGTAGTGCCGTTCCTTGGCGTCGCGTGGCCGCGCACTCGCGGAGTCTGGCGTTACGTCCCGCACGTGCAGTTGGCCGCGCCACTGCCGCCCGCTCCAATCCAGGGGCGCATCACCGGACCGGGTTTCGATCTCGCCGGCGAGACCGGCGCCATCGGAGATAAGTCGGTGACGATCGGATTCAACGTCACCTATGAGCCGTGGGACCTCACCGTGGATATCGGCACCACGATCACGCAAGCTTTACTCGAACCTCTGATTCACGAGGGCGTGAATCACAACCTTATGATTTCCGCGTTCTGGGCTTTTTAGAGAGATAAAAATGGCGTACCGAGTTGTCATTCTTGGGGCGAATGGTTTCATTGGCACCGCGTTGACGGCAGCGATCCTGCGGACGCGCGACTGGGAGGTCTACGGAATGGACCTCTCGGATCACAAGCTGGGCGATTTGTGCTCGTCACCGCGATTTCGATTCGTCGAAGGTGACATCACCATCAATCGCGAATGGGTGGAGTACCACATCAAGAAGTCCGACGTGGTCGTGCCGCTCGTGGCGATCGCCAACCCCGCGCAGTACGTGACGGATCCGCTGCGCGTGTTCGAGCTCGACTTCGAGGCCAATCTCGAAATCGTGCGTCAGTGCGTGAAGTACAAGAAGCGCCTGGTCTTCCCGTCCACTTCCGAGCTCTACGGTATGTCGAGCGACAGTGTGCTCGATGAGGAGACGAGCCCGCTCGTGTACGGCCCGGTCAACAAACAACGCTGGATCTATGCCGCGTCCAAGCAGCTGCTCGATCGCGTCATCTATGCCTACGGCGTCCGCGACGGTTTCGACTACACACTGTTTCGCCCCTTCAATTTCATAGGCCCGAATCTCGACAACGTGGATGAGCCGAAGGAAGGCAGCTCGCGTGTGTTCACGCAGTTCCTTTCGAACATCATGTATCGAAAGCCGATCCTGCTCGTGGATGGCGGTGAACAGAAACGCTCGTTCACATATATCGAAGACGGCGTCGAATGCCTCATTCGCATCATCGAAAACCCGAATGGAGTGGCCACGCGCCGCATCTTCAACATCGGCAACCCCGCCAACTGCGCCTCGATCCGCGAGCTCGCGGAGCTCATGATCGAGGTGGCCTCGGAATTCCCGCAGCTTCGTGAGCGTGCGCAGAGTACGAAGATCGAGACAGTGACGTCGGCCGCCTACTACGGCAAGTACTACCAGGACATCCAGCTGCGCGTACCGGCGATCGAGGCTGCACGCGAGTCGCTGGGCTGGGCGCCCCGCACCAACTTGCGCGACGCCATCCGCCAGACGATCGACTACTACGTGCGACTCGAAGTATCGCAGCGCCGCGCCGCCGGCCATTTCGAAACGGCCGCCTGAGACTATCGGATGGTGCGCGCGGCGACCGGCGTCTGGATTCTTTTGGGCGTCCTGTGGTTCGCCAATTTGCCGCTCCGACCGCTGTTCGATCCGGACGAGGCGCGGTACGCGGAAATTCCACGCGAGATGGCCGCGAGCGGAGACTGGGTCACGCCAACGTTGAATGGCCTCAAATATTTTGAGAAGCCACCGCTGCAATATTGGGCGACCGCGGCGCTGTACTCGGGGTTCGGCGTGCACGACTGGACCGCGCGACTGTGGGCAGCGGCGCTCGCATTCCTGTGCATCCCTCTCACGTTCGCATTCGCGGCGCGTATCGGCTATTCCCGTGACACCGCCCTGGTCGCCGCGGCGCTCCTCGCCATCAATCCGTATTTCGCACTCGGCGGCCAGCTCAACCTGCTCGACCAAGGGCTAACATTCTTCCTGAGCGCGGCCGTATTCTCATTCGTGCTCGCGCAACGAGAGCACCTCGACCCGCGGCGCACGAGAAACTGGATGCTCGTGACCTGGGCGAGCCTCGCGCTGGCGGTACTCAGCAAGGGGATTGTCACGCTGGTGATTGCCGGCGCCACACTGTTCGCCTACATGGTGGTCACGCGGAACTTCTCGCCACTGCGGCGGCTTCAATTCAAATTCGGGGTGCCACTGTTCCTCGCGATCGCGATGCCGTGGTTCTGGATCGTGCAAAGCCGCAACCCTGAATTTTTTCAGTTCTTCTTCATCCACGAGCATTTCGCGCGTTTCCTGACTACCGTGAGCGCTCATGTTGAACCCGTCTGGTACTTCATTCCGATCCTGCTCGTGGCGCTGCTCCCGCTGATTGGCAATTTCCGCCGCTGGACGCTGGGCAATATCGAAGGCGAGCGCACGCCCGGTGAGTTTCGGCCGGAGCTGTTTCTGCTCATCTGGTGCGCGGTCGTCATGGTGTTGTTCTCGCTCTCACAGTCGAAGCTGGCCTCCTATGTGATGCCGATGATGCCGCCACTCGCCGTGGTGCTGGCTCGAGTCACGTGGTCGCAAACCAATGCCTTCTCGCGCGCCAAATGGATCGCGGTGGGTTTCATACTGGTCGTCGCCGCGGGCGTGGTTAGTGCCAGCTGGCTGCGTGAGCCTTCGATATCGACATCGACGATCACCTGGGCGGCACTCGTGGCGGCCGGCGCCGCGATGTACCTGGCGCTCGAACGCGGCCGGCAGCAAAACAGCATGGCGAACCGCTGGATGTCACTCGCGGCGGTATCAATAATGGGATATCAGCTCCTTGCCATGTGTTACGCCGCGGCTTTTCCGGCGAGGAGCGCCACCGGCCTCGCGTCGGAGTTCGTCAAAGCGATCCCTGCCGAGACGAACCTCTACAGCGTGGGACAGTATCGCCACTCGTTGTCGTTCTATCTTCGACGGCCGCTGATCGTCTACGATTATGTCGGTGAACTCGCGTTCGGCATGCAGCAGGCACGAGTTTCTCCCGCAGCGCGGAACCGCGAGCAATTTCTCGAGCATTGGCAAAATGAAACCAGCGCCATCGCGTTCATCGATCCCGCCGTGTACAAGACGCTGCTGGCCGCAGGGATGCCAGGGCGAGTCATTGCGCGCGATGCACGCAGCGTCGTGGTAGCACGATCATGAAGGTCGCAGATTTTGGCTGGCTGTTGACGGGGGTAATCCTCAACGCACTCGCGCAGCTCGGCCTGAAGATTGCGACGGAAACGACCGGCGTCATCGAAGGCAACTGGCGGGGATTGAACCTCGCCGCCCGGCAGCTCGCCACAAGTCAGGCGTTCTGGCTCGCGCTTGCTGCCTATGGCATCTCCGTGGCCGTGTGGTTAGTCGGGCTGTCGCGTCTGCCATTGAGCCAGGCTTATCCCGTGCTCTCCATTGGCTACATCATCGCCGCCCTGCTCGCCTGGGGAGTTCTCGGCGAGACCATCAGCCTCGCACGTTGGGCAGGGATCGGCCTCATCATCGCGGGTGTCATGCTCGTATCGGGGACCAAGTGATGTCGAAAGATCGCCTTCCGTTCGCGCGTCCGGACATCGACGAGGCAACCATTGCGCGCGTCGCGGACGTATTGCGCTCGGGGTGGCTAGCCAGCGGCCCGATGGTCAAGGAGTTCGAGAAAGGCCTTTCGACGTACCTCGGAGGCGCTGCGGTACGCGCCTTGACGTCAGCGACCGAAGGACTCGAGATCGCACTTCTCGCGGCCGGTATCGGCCCCGGCGATGAAGTGATCACCCCCGCCATGAGTTTCTGCGCCACCGCCAACGTCATATTGCGCGTGGGTGCGCGCCCCGTGTTCGTCGATGTCGATCTCGACACTCGCAATATTCTTCTCGATGCCGTTGAAGCAGCCATCACCCCGCGCACGCGCGCCATCCTGCCGGTGCACTTCTCGGGATTGCCGCTCGATCTGGAAGCGCTCTATCGACTCGCTGCGCACCACGATCTCCGCGTCATCGAAGATGCGGCTCACGCGATCGGCTCACGCTGGCGCGGGCAGCCCGTTGGAAGCATCGGCGATCTCGTGTGCTTCAGCTTTCATCCCAACAAGAATCTGACGACCGGCGAGGGAGGCGCGATCGTCGCGCGGAATCCTCACGACGTCGAATACATCGAGCGCGCGCGTTTCCACGGCATCCAGCGCGGCGCGGGCGGCGAGATCGATGTGCTGTTCGCAGGCACGAAAGCCAACATGTCCGACATTGCCGCCAGCATCGGGATCGGTCAGCTCTCGCGTCTCGACGAGTTCAACACGCGGCGGCGCCAACTGGCCCATCGTTACTTCGAGCTCTGGTCGCGCGACTGCCCGCTGCGCTTGCCGGCGCGCGGCGATGACGGACACAGCTGGCACATGTTTGCGCCGTTGCTGCCGCTCCACGACGACACGCGCCTCTCGCGCGCGGACTTCATTCGCGGAATGGACGAGCTCGGTATTTCAGTTGGCGTGC
>Ga0207675_100007312_pt1 | contig 10441 bp, 8 predicted proteins | sample KBSSwiS42_FD_184305 | JGI IMG/M metagenome (GOLD analysis project Ga0207675, IMG submission 184305) | Switchgrass rhizosphere microbial communities from Kellogg Biological Station, Michigan, USA - KBS Switchgrass S4-2 (SPAdes) (version 2) | ecosystem: Host-associated > Plants > Roots >...
CGCGCTCGAAGCCCCGGGCACAGCCAGGCCAGCGTTTTCGCAGATCTCGCGTACGGCTTCCGACAAGGCGCGCGGCGAGACGCGAAAGCAACGCGGCAAGAGCTGGAAAATCAGCGCGTAACCTTCGGGCAACAAGACCGCGCCGAAGCTCTTGTTGACCCCGCGCAGCATCATCTGGCGTATCTCGCGCCAAGGCCCATGCGGGGAGCGCGCCAGGCGCGCCAGGATGATGCGCCATTCGGCGGCGGCCACGCGGATCTCGAACGAGTCCACGCGGCCAGCGTAGTCCACCGCCTCACCGTCCGAATCCACGAGCACCGCACCAACGACGCCCGTGGACGTGCACAGGCGACCGAGCGTCGGCGCGAAGCTCGAGGGCGCCTGATCGCGACGACCAAACATGCGTCGCGTGATCATGGCGAGACCGCCAGCTGGGCCATGGCCTGCAATGCGGAGCGCGCTTGCTCGGGGCGACTCTCCTGACGCTGCCGCTCGAGCAGCTGAGCCTGCGCGGCGAGCGCGCGCCGCTGCAAGACTTCCGGCTTCAGCAGCTCACGCCGCTCGCCGAGCGAGGGCTGGCGCGGCTCGAGGATGCGTGTGGCCCAGAGCACGTGATAGCCAAACGGGCTGCGCACCACCGGGCTCAGCTGACCCTCGTGATCGAGCGCCTGCGCAGCCGCGGCGAACTCGGACGCCAAGTGCTGTTCGGAAGCTCCCGCGGGCGGGGGCATGGCCGGGTCGAGCGCTCGCCCATCCAGCGTCACCGGAGGGAGTGTCTCGACCTTGATGCTGTAGTGATCGGCCTGGACTGCCTTCGCCGAGCGCTCGAACTCAGCGGCGCTGGTCGCAGCCGCGACGGCCTTGGCGATTCGCCGTGCCAGGGCCTCGGCCTCCAGATTCTCTGTCTCGGACAGCACCACCGCGTGCACCACTGCCACCATGCGCGGGCGATCGAGCTCCCACCAGCGCTCCTGGGTGAGCTGCTGCACTTCGCTGTCCGTGGGCGGCCCACGTTGCTCTGTTTCTTCTAGCAGCGCGCGCGCCAGCGTGCGCGCCAAGACCACACGCTCGATCGACCGCGCGAGCATGGGCTCGCCGCGGACTAGCTCGCTCGCGAGCAGCGCGTCTTCCGTGGCCAGCTCCTGCGCGCGTTCGGGCGTCAGCGCGAGCGTCTGCTGGAGCTGCGTCAGCACCCCGCGATCGACCTGCAGCGCTCGGGAGCCGAGCTGCGCCGGGCTGCCCTCGTCCCGCTCGGACGGCCCTCCACTGCAGGCGAGCCGCACGAACAGATATAGGACGCTCGACTCAGCGCGAAGCAAGAGCGCGCTCCCGATCGCTGCCCGCTTTCAGGCACAATCCACCAGCGACCAGCCAGTAGAGGGCAGGCAGCTCCGACGGCACGGCGAGCCGCCACAGGCCATAGCTGAAGGCTCCGACGGCCACGACGAGCAACCACCTCGAGAGCCAATCCGAGCTCTGTGCCACCGGGGAAAGGGCCATCGCCTGTGTCTAGCAGGCTACACCGAAAATCATCTCAAAGCAGCCACAGCAGTGCACCGAGCAAGAACCAGGCGACGCACAGCGAGAGCCAGAGCCGCGGCGCCGAACGGTGTGCCGAGTTGGGGCGCGCGAGCAGGATTCGCGTGCCCACGTTGAGCACCCCCACCGAGCCGGCAAGCGCCGTCGCATGGGCCAACAGGGCAACGCCCGGCCGCTCGACGCGCCAGGCAAGCAGAGGCAAGGACACGGCAAAGGACACGAGGACGACGAAACCGAGCCGCACCGACAGCGGCAAGCGCCCACGCGGCTGCAAGCGCCCGGGTGCCCCCAGCTCGAGCTCCTCGACGGGGGGAGGACGCGCCGGGAAGCCGCCCCAGCCGAGCGCGAATAGCCCCCAGGCGAGCGCGCCGAGCGCCGCGCGCACCGGATCCAGCTCGGAGCCCTGCAGCGCGTTGCCGAGCGCACCCCAGACCACGGCCGAACACCCCAGACAGCCGAGCACCCCGGTGGCACGACCTGCGACCGGGTGCGAACGCGCGAGAGCTAGCCCCGAGAAAAGCGCCAGCAGCGCGGCGACCGCACCCCCCCGCGCCGGCAGCGAGGCCGCTCGGTGCGAGAACACGGGCCACGCCACCGTCGCTCCCCAGGCATACAGCCCGGGCAGCAGCACGGCGCCGAGGGCGCGCGTCTCGCGCCAGGATAGCGGGCGGCCCGATGCCGCGCCACGCACCTCAGCCAAACGACTCGACGAAGCTGACGAAGGTCAGCACCGGGTGCCCCGTCCCACCCTTGGGATAGATGCCCTTGGCTCGTTCAGCGAGCACCGGCCCTGCCACGTCGCAGTGGATCCAGGGGGTTTCACCCACGAACTCCTGCAAGAAGAGCGCGGCCGAGATCGAACCGCCGTAGCGCTCGCCCGTGTGCTTCAGATCGGCCACGTCGCTCTTGAGCTGTTCGCGCAGATCTTCGAGCAGAGGCATGCGCCAGAACTGCTCCCCCGCGAGCTCTGCCGCTTGCTCGAAGCGCTTGGCCATCTTGTCGTCCTCGACATAGTAGGCCGAGCACGCCTTGCCGAGCGCTACCAGGCAGGCCCCGGTCAGCGTCGCCGCGTCGACGATCAGGTCCGGTTCGAGCTTCTTGGCGTAGGCCAGCGCGTCCGCCAGGACGAGCCGCCCCTCGGCGTCGGTGTTGATGATCTCGACCGTCTTGCCGTCCAGAGAACCGAATATGTCTCCGGGCCGGTAGGCGCCGGCATCCGGCATATTTTCGGCCGCGCCGACGATACCGTGCACCTCTACCTGCGGCTTGAGCGTGATCAGCGCATCCATCAACGCCAGCACCGCCGCGGCCCCACCCATGTCGCTCTTCATCTCGCCCATGCCCTGCGCAGGCTTGATGCACAGGCCGCCGGAGTCAAAGGTGAGACCCTTGCCCACGAACACCAGCTTCGCCTTCGGTTTCGGGGGTTGATACGTCAAGTGAATGAAGCGCGGCTCATTCGAGCTGCCCTGACCGACGGCGTAGTGCAGCTTCATGTTCGCCGCGGCGATGCCCTTTTTGTCGAGCACCGTGAGCTTGAGCTTGCCGCGCTTGGCAATCCCGCGCGCGAGCTCCGCGAGCCCTTCCGGCGTGAGCTCGTTGGGCGGTTCGTTCACCGCGTCGCGCGCCAGCGCGACCGAGCCGGAGATTGCCAGGCCGGTCTGTAGCGCCTTGCTGTCTGCCGGACTGCTTTTCCCTGCACGGCACACCTCGACCTCGCCGAGCTCGGAGTCGGGCTTGCGCTTGCCGGTGAAATATTTCGTGAAGCGATACGCGCCCAGACCAATGCCTTCGCCCACCGCGCGCAGCGCCTCCGGGCCCGTTGCTTTGTCCGGCAGGGCGAGCGCGAGGGACGCCGCGGAGATAGCCTGGCGCGCCGCCGTTGCGGCCAGCGCCCGCAGCGCCGCGGCGTCTACCCCGCGCTTGATCTTGCCCATGCCGATCAGCACGACGCGCGCCGCCGCCACGTGCCCCCAGCTGGGGATGTCGAGCACCTGCCCGCTCGCGCCCGTGAACTTGGCGCGGGCGGCGTGCACGAACAGCTGCTCGTGCAGAGCCGCGTCCAGGGCGATGAGCGCCTTCTGCTTCTCCAGCGCGGCCTCCGGCACACCGAGCGCGATGACTTCGGCGGAGCTGTCGAGCACAGAGGAGGAAGAAAGCTTGATGTTCAGAGGCATGCACAGGGTCTCCAGGACGCCACACAGGCGGCCGTCGCATGAAGGTAGACGGGATCGCCCCTGGTCACCAGCAACTTTGTCACCAGTAACTTTCGACGCTGACGTGGCCCGGCTTGCGCGGGCGATGCTTTAGCAGGCCGCGCGCGGCGAGCGTCGTCTGCGCATCGCTCAGCATGTTGGGATTGCCGCACAGGAGCACGTGACTAGCGTCGGGCTCCAGCCGCAGCCCGACGCTCGCTTCGAGCGCACCGCTCTCGATCAGCAGCGGCAAGCGCCCGTGCAGAGCGCCGGCTGGCGCCGGCTCGCGCGTGATCAGAGGCAGATAGCTGAACTGCGCGGCTCGCTCGCGGGCCCAGCCCGCGAGCAAGTCGCGATAGCCGAGGTGCGAGACTTGCCGGACCGAGTGCGCGAGCACGATGCGCGAGAAACGGCGCCAGATCTCGTCGCCCTTGAGCATCGCGACGAAGGGGCCGAGGCCCGTACCCGTGGCAAACAGCCAGAGGTGCTGCGCTTCTGGCACGTGCTGCAGGGTGAAGAAGCCGAGCGGGCGGTCGTCGATCCAGATCGAGTCGCCCTGCTGCAGCGCGAACAGACCCGGCGTGAGAGCACCACCGGGCACCTCTGACAGATAGAATTCGCTCGGCTCGCCCGGGCCCGAAGCGAGAGAGTAGGAGCGCTTGAGCCGAGTGCCCGCCAGGTCGAGCCCGAGGTTGACGAACTGCCCCGGTACGAACGGCGAGACCACGACCTCGAGCGTCAGGCTGATCAAGCCCTCCGCCCAAACATGCCGTCGCGCGATCCTGCTCTCTACCCACGTCATGCCGCAGCGGCGACTCGTACTACAGGCGCGCCAGCCACAGCACGCGCTGCGTTGACAGGACAGCGGCTCTGGGTCATGGACCGGGCCCATGAATGCGCCCTCGAATCCGTACGGCACCGATTCCGACTCCGTTTCGGGCGCGCCCAGCCTGAGCTGGGCCGGTGATCATCCGTATGCGGCGTTTCTCGCTCTCGTGACGAAGCCCGCGCGCTACATCGGCGGCGAGCACGGGCAGCGCCGCAAAGACTGGGATTCTGTTCAGTGCAAGTTCTGTCTGGCGTTTCCGGATCTGTACGACATCGGCATGAGCCACCTCGGCTATCGCATCCTGTACAAGCTGTTGAACGACGACCCCGCGCTGCTCGCAGAACGCTGCTACGCGGCCTGGCCCGACATGCAAGCGCAGCTGCTCGCTCACGGCGAGCTGTTGCGCTCGCTCGAGAGCGCGCGCCCCTTGTGCGAGTTCGACGTGGTCGGCTTTTCGCTGCAATACGAGCTCACCTACAGCAACGTGCTCGGCATGCTGCAACTCGGCGGCATCCCGCTGCGCTCCGAGCATCGCGGCGATCGTGATCCGTTGATCGTTGCCGGCGGGCCCGTGGCCACTCACGCCGAGCCGCTCGCGCCGTTCATCGATGCCTTCGTGATCGGAGATGCCGAGGAGCTCGCGGGTGAGCTCGCGCACACCTGGGCGGCCGCGCGCCGCGAGGGCCTGCCGCGCCGCGAGGCTCTGCTGCGGCTCGCGCGCCTCGGGGGTGTGTACGTACCGTCTTTGTACAGCGTGCGGACGGACCCCGAGACGGGGCTGCAGGTGGTCGACTCGCCGCTGGACGAACGCGCCCCGGCTCTGCCCATCGCGCGGCGACTGGTGCCGGACTTGTCTCGCTTTCCCTTTCCGAGCGACGGACCCGTGGGAGGCCCGGAGGCCATCTTCGATCGCGTGAGTATCGAGGTCGCGCGCGGCTGCACGGAGGGCTGCCGCTTCTGCCAGGCGGGGATGATTTATCGCCCGGTGCGCGAGCGCAAGCCGAGCGAGGTGGTGCAAGCCGCGCTGCGCGCGCTCGAGCACAGCGGTCACGATGAGGTAAGCCTGACTGCGCTCTCCACGGCGGACGTGAGCTGCATCTCTCCCCTGATCCGGGAGCTGGTGGAGAAGACGGCCCCCGAACGTGTCAGCCTGAGCGTGGCGTCACTGCGCGCCTACGGCCTGGCGGATGATCTGCTGGACGAAATGCGTCAGGTACGCGCGGGCGGGCTCACCTTCGCGCCCGAGGCGGGGACGCAGCGCATGCGCGACGTGATCAACAAGAACGTCACCGAGGAGCAGCTGCTCGAGACCGCCGAACGAGTATTCTCGAAGGGCTTCGATAGCATGAAGCTCTACTTCATGATCGGGCTGCCGACGGAGGAGGATGAAGATGTGCTCGGCATCCTGAAGGTCGGCCGCAACGCGCTGGCGGTCGCCGACCGGCTGCGGCGCAAGCGCGCGAAGGTGACGGTGAGCGTGTCGACCCACGTGCCGAAGCCCCACACGCCGTTTCAATGGTGCGCGGTCGATCCGCTGCCGGAGATTCGGCGCAAGCAGACGCTGTTGCGCCAGACGCTGGGCCGCGATCGGCGCCTCGGTTTGCGCTGTCACGACAGCAACACCACCTACCTCGAGGGCATCTTCGCGCGCGGCGACCGCCGGCTGGGCGACGTACTGGAGCGTGCGTTCCTGAATGGGGCAGCCTTCGATTCCTGGGAGGATCAGCTGCGCCTGAATATCTGGCACGAGGCTTTCGCACATTTCGGCATCCAGACCGAAATCTATCTCGGCACGTTGCCGGTTTCGGCGCGCCTGCCCTGGGACCATTTCGACATTGGCCTGGAGCAAGGCTTCCTGGCCAGGGAGTATCGCAAGGCGCTGCAGAATCGCCTGTCCCCCCCCTGCGGTAAGGCCGCGGGCATGTTCATTCACCATACGAACGTGAGCGACGCACGCGCCGATGAACGCCGGCTGGTCTGTTACGACTGCGGTGTCGCCTGCGACATGACGCGAATGCGCAGCGAGCGCATCGGTTTCCTGAGCGAGATGGGGTCGCTCGAACCAGGGGTGAAACAGCGGCGGCGCCTGCCGCTGTCCGCCGCGGAAGGTCCGAACCTGCTGCACTCCTCGGCGCCAGAGCGCGAGCGGCCGCGCCAGCCCGGTGTGCGGCAGGAGCGCTGGCGTTTGAGCTTCGAGAAGCTAGGCGCTGCGGCGTTGCTCGGTCACCTGGATTTCACGCGCGAGCTCGGGCGCGTGATCCGGCGTGCGGGGCTGCGGCCCGTGTACAGCCAGGGCTTTCGCCCGAAGCCTCGGTTCAGTTTTGGACCGGCGCTGGCACTCGGCGTCGCCAGTCTGGACGAAAAGATTGACGTGGACTTGATCGATCCGCCGGCGGAGAGCGAGCTGCTGTTGCAGCGGCTGAACGCGGTCGCGGGCGCCGGTCTGCGTTTCGTGGCGGCGGAGCGCTTTGCGCCGCACACGGTGGCACTCGGCAACGCCGTGTATGGGGCGCGCTATCTCCTGCTGTTTGCCGAGGCGGCCGTGCCGCGAGCGGAGCTGGTGGCCAAGATCGCTGCATTTCTGCAGCGAGACAAGAGCGTGATTCGGCGCTCGGTGAAAGGCATTGGCCGGCTCATCGACGTGCGCGCGCGTATACAGTCCTTGCGTGTCGGTGACGACGCCGCTCGTGCGCGCGCCGCCGCCGCGGGCCTCGTGGGGCGCCTGACGTGTGTCGTGGCCGAGGTCGATCTGGGGCCGGCTGGCTCGGTGAAGCCCACTGAAATCGTGGAGGCTTTGCTCGGAGACGCGACCATCCCGCACCAAGCGATTCGCGACTCGATGTTGCTCGGCCCTGCAACTGCCATGAAACCGAGCTGGATAGAACAAGGCCTGGAGCCGGAGCTCGTGGCGAGCCACGAGCGTCTGGCTGCCGCCAGCGCCAGCCCCCCGAGCTGAAACGCGAGCTGCTCCGCTAGCTGCGTGCAACTCGGGCCAGAAATGGCGGCAAGGAGTGCCGTTCGCCGTTCACCCGGCGGGGTGTAAGACGGATCTGCCGCAGCTCGCTGCCCGCGCAGCGAGTCGCTCGGGTGTCGACGCGGGCCACGGCGAGCGCGCTGCTCCGACTCTGCTCGAGGTCATTTCCGAGCTGGCTCCCGGAACATCGATAGTCGAGCGTTGCAGCAAAGTGGGACGCGTCGTAACGCACCGGCTCACGAGATTTACAAGCCCAGACAAATCAACTAGAGAATGCCTGGGAGCGGGAAACGCAACCGGGGAGGCCTACTTCCCGCTCGACCAAATCCGACGGACCCCAATCCGACGGACCCCAATCCGACGGACCCAATCCGACGGAGAGAGTCCGACAAAAGCCCGCGAGACGTTTGTAGTCTCGGGGAGCTCGATCGATTGCAATTGGATCGCTGGCAATTAGATCCACGGCGCCTATCTCTGAGAACAAAGATTCACAAGCCGTGGATCGCCGGATGGCAGGTCCGCTCCGCGAGGGGCGAGCCTGGAAGAGATGCTCGAGTGTTGCGGGAAGCTACGTTGGTCGGAGCGCTCGCGGGCTCGGGAAAGGTCGGCATGATTCTCACTCGAGTGCCGATCGTAGAGGGGGCGCGGTCGACTCACTTCATAAATGAGCGCCCGTGAGAACAGGCGAGCATGCACGGAAGACAACAATTCGGCGGGGGGAAGAATCGAGAGCACCTCGCGGGTGAAAGTCCAGTCTCGAGCGAGGCTTCTAGCCTCGAGCGCGACGGGACCGCGCGTGTTGACCGACACGTCGCTCCGCTGACACGATTTCGAAACTCCCGCACCAAGTAGTACAAACAATGACGATGGCTCAGAGACGCAAGAACACTCCAATCGACAAGAGCATCCGTGAACTGCCGTGGCCGGACGCTTTTTTACAGGCCCAAGCGCTGACCACCAACGACAGCTACCGCGTCGGGCAGCTGCTGGTAGAGCGCGTGTACGAAAGCCGGCGCGACGCGAACCGTTCGCCCAAGCCGTCGAGTCTGCGGAAGATCCAGTCGAACGCGCTGCCAGAGGTCAGCGTCTCGACACTGCTTCGTTGCATTCAGGTGTACGAAACATGCCGCACGCTGGGGATGAAGCCGCCCTGGACGTATGTGCGAGCCGGCCACTTGTTTCGGGTTGCGAACCTGCCCAAGCCGCAGCAGCGACAATTGCTCAGCCGAGTGGAGAAAGAGGGCTGGACGGTGGCGCGGCTGCAGCAGGAGATCGACAAGCTCAAGGGCAGCCGCCTTCCAGATGGTCGGCGCCCGAGCGGGCGGCGGCGCCTCCCGGGTTTTGTCAAAGCCCTGCAGGCCCTCTCCAAACACAGCCTGCTCGATGGGCTGAAACAGGCAGAAGAGCTAGATCCGGGGCGGCTGCGGCAGCTGGCTCGACAGATCGCGCGTACCCAGACCGAGCTGGTGAAAGTCCAGGGCGCCCTGTCCAAGCAAAACAGCAACTGAGAGCCTAGCGCGAAGCGGCCAGGTCCTCGGGGGGTTTGCCGAGATCGATCAACGATCGCAGCAGCACACGCTCGGGGATGCGCTGCACCGCGAGATCTCGGAGCCAGCAGCTGAGCGGGTTCCCCAGCGAGCCCATGCGCGCATTGCGGCGGGCGAGCTGACTGATGGCGCGGGTCCTCGGGATGCGGACCTGTTCGTAGCGTCGTAGCGCCGGCTCGACGAACCCCTGCGTCTGGAGCACGCGGCCGAGCGCGACCGCGTCCTCGAGGGCTTGCGCGGCCCCCTGCCCCGCATGCGGGAGCATCGGGTGCGCGGCGTCCCCGAGCAGCGTGACCGCGCCCTCGCCCCAACGGCTGAGCGGAGGCCGATCCACGAGCTCATCCATCCGCAGGTCCGCATCGACGGTAGCCGCCACCAGTGCGCGAAAGGGCGGGTGGAAAGCGCCCAGATACCCGTCCAGCAGAGAGCGTACGTCGACCCCAGCGGGCGCTGGGTTGGGAGCGCCCACGGAGACAAACCAGTACACGTCGGTTGCCGTGGCTTGGCTCATGCCCGCTTCCAGGCGCCGCCCGAAGTATTGAGCCCCGCTGACTCCGCCCAGGTGTTGCACGGCATTGCGCGCCACACCCCGGATCCCGATCAGGCCCGAGCGCTTCGGCGATGCTTCGTCCGGATGCAATGACTTGCGAATCGCCGAAGCGACCCCATCGGCGCCCACCACGAGCCGGCCCCTGACCTCGACGCCGTGCTCGCAGTCGAGGAACACGTCCGCCTCTTTCTGGCGGACACCAGAGACGCGCACGCCCAGCTCCAACGCGTCGCGACCGAGCGCGCGGAGCAGCACGCCGTGCAGCGCAGGCCGCAAGACGCACACGCTGTCCTCGCCCAACGCGGCGCTCACTCGGCTGGCATCGAAGCGGCGCAACACGTCGCCGTTCGGGCGCCGCATCTCGCCGCTGCCGATCACCACGCCCGCCGACCGCACTTCTTCGGCCAGCCCGAGCGCGCGCAGGGCGGACATCGCATTCGGAGCGAGCAGCAGCGCGAAGCCGAGCTCCCGCGGATCCTGGGCGCGCTCGAGGACGCGAACGCGGAGGCCGCTGCGGCGCAGCGAGAGCGCGGCGGCCAGCCCGCCAATGCCTGCGCCGACCACCAGTGCCTCGCTACTTTGCCCCGACTTCTGCAAGCGTGCCTTTCTGCCTGCCGGCTCCTGGCCGCGGAATCAGGATCCGAACAAGCCCGCGGCGCCCATGCCGCCACCGATGCACATGGTCACGACGCCGTAGCGGCCGCCGCGCCGGCGCAGCTCGTAGAGCAGCGTCGCGGTCAGGCGCGATCCCGTCGCGCCGAGCGGATGGCCCAGCGCGATGGCGCCGCCGTTGACGTTGCAGCGCTC
>Ga0207675_100007313_pt1 | contig 10440 bp, 18 predicted proteins | sample KBSSwiS42_FD_184305 | JGI IMG/M metagenome (GOLD analysis project Ga0207675, IMG submission 184305) | Switchgrass rhizosphere microbial communities from Kellogg Biological Station, Michigan, USA - KBS Switchgrass S4-2 (SPAdes) (version 2) | ecosystem: Host-associated > Plants > Roots >...
CGTTCTGGTCAGAGGACATTCCGGGTTATCCAATGATCCTCGGTTGCCGCTGCTTTGCCCTGGAGGAGACGGGAAACTATCTCGGCGCGGAGCCCAACGGCCGCCGCGCGATCGAGCTCGATCCCGGCGACCTGTGGGCCGCGCACGCCGTCGCCCATGTGATGGAGATGCAGGGCCGCCGCAGCGAAGGCATCGAGTGGCTCACCTCGCTCGCGCCCAACTGGGAGGGCGCCCACAACCTGCGGCATCACCTCTGGTGGCACTGCGCTCTCTTCAAGCTGGAGCATGGCGACCATGCCGCAGTGCTCGAGCTCTACGACACGCGCTTCCGCGACCTTGCCGCGCCGCTCACCGTCGCCTCGCCGGATGTCTACATCGACGTGCAGAACTCGGCATCGATCCTCTTTCGACTCCAACGGCTCGGCGTGGATGTCGGCACTCGTTGGGAGGAATTGGCCGACAAGGCCGAGGCGAGGATCGGCGACTGCCTCTCCGCCTTCACTCTGCCGCACTGGCTGATGGCGCTCACCGCCACGGGCCGCACTGCCGCCGCCGAGCGCCTGATCGAAGCGGTGCGCGTCTTCGCCAAGGGCCGCGGCACCCTCCCCCCCATCGTGCGCGACTACGTGCTACCGATCGTCGAGGCGCAGCTCGCCCACGCCGCGGGGCGCCACGCCGACGCCGTCGCCCTGATGCGCCCGGCCATCGGCGGCATGTACCAGCTCGGCGGCAGCCACACGCAGCAGGACGTGCTCGAGCAGCTCTTCGTCGATGCCGCGCTCAAGGCCGGCAGCACAGCCGACATTCGTCTCGCGCTTGAGCGTGTCGAAGGTCTTCGGGCGATTCCGCCCGAGCGCTACATCGGCTGGCGCGAAGCCGCCAACCGGGCGCGAGCGGGGTGAAGGCCTGGATCCGTCCCTATCCTTTCGCTTGCGCGCCGTCGTGGCGTCCGATGCGCCTGCCATCAGCGCATGCGTGAAGGCCGCGTATGCGCAATGGATTCCAGTGATCGGCAGGGAGCCGTGGCCGATGCTGCAGGACTATGCGGCGGTCATCGAGACCGAGCAGGTGGTCGTCGCGGAAACGAATGGCGCGATCGCCGGCGTGCTCGTCCTGTCGACAACAGCCGACGGCTTTCTCATCGAGAACGTCGCCGTATTGCCGGAGCTCAAGGGCCGCGGGATTGGGCGGGCGCTGCTGATGCATGCGGAGGACGAAGCCAGGGCGCGCGGCCATGCCTCCCTCTATCTGTACACCAACGAAAAGATGGCGGAGAACATCGCCATGTACGTCAGGAACGGATACGTCGAATACGCGCGTGAGGAAGGCCACGGCTTTCGCCGGGTGTTTCTGCGCAAGCAGCTCGAAGAGCCCGGCTGACCGCAGGTCCGCGCTCGCGCCCGTGACTTGATATCCTTTCGCCCGGACTCCGCATCGAGGAGGCAGCGATGAGTGGCAGTGTCGAGCGCCGCACGGTTGACCTGTCGGGTTATCCGGATCTGGTCGTCATTTATCTCGGAATGCGCCTCAACGCGCTTGCCGGCCTCAAGACTCTGTTCGGCTTTGGCCCGAAGATCGCAGCTTCGGTGGATGCCAAGCCGGACGGGCTGCTCCTGCACGAGAATCTGCTTTATTCGCTAGCGCCGCCGCACGGAGGAATGCGGCAATACTGGCGCGACTTCGAATCCCTGGAGCGCTGGGCGCGCTCGGAGCCGCACCGCACGTGGTGGCGCGAGTTCTTGCGAAACTCGGGAGGAACCGGCTTCTGGCATGAAGCCTATTTCATGCGCGGCGGCATGGAGGCCGTCTACGACGACATGGTCAAGGACACTGGCTTTCTTTGCTTTGCGCCGGTGCAACCCGCGCGCGGCGCGATGTTCTCAGCCCGCGGCCGGGCACACCGGCAGGGGGAGCCCGGCTCGCCTGCACCGATCGCCGAAGACCAGTTATATTCCTGAGTCGAATTGACGTCGACGACCGACTGAAAGGAGCAACGATGGCAACTTTCGTTATTGGCCAACCCGTTTCGACACAGGACCCCACCATCGAAGTTACCGTCGCCCCGACTGCCCCTTTACCCCCGGGTGCCCATCGCTTTCAACTTGTGGTCGTCGACGACTCCGGCAATCAATCCGAGCCCGCTGTAGTGGAGGTCGTCGTCATCGACAATCAACGGCCGACTGCGGTGCTCGACGCTCCCCGCACCGTACCTTTTGGAAGCTCGTTCAAGCTGTCCGGCACGCGGTCCACCGACCTTGCCCCCGGAAGGATCGTCGCGTACAACTGGTTGCGACTCTCCTAGGCTCGTCCTCGCGGGCCATCTTACTGCGCTCGACTGCTCTCGCTTCATGCGCCGGATGATCGTTCGCGGATGTCTCGGTTTGCTGGCAATGCTGCCGGTCGCGGCGATAGCGTGCGAAGGCGGCTCGTTCCCCCTCTTCGGCTGCGAGGCGGCAAAGAGCCGCAAGTTCATCGAACTCTGCGCACCGTCGCCGCTCGACGGTCAGTCGGGTTACCTCGTCTATCGCTTCGGATCGCTCGATGCGGATGGAAACGAAAAGTCGCTGGAGCTCGAATATCCGGCGGAGCACGCGGGCTCGCTGAAGCGCTTCTACGCCGCCACGTACACTCACAACGGCGTGTACACGCAGTCGGTGCGCTTTGCCTCCGGAAATTTCGGCTATACCGTGTTCACTCGCGCGAAGGGCATGCAGACTATCGCGGCGGGCGTCGAAGTGCGCGACAACAAGAGCGGGAAGACGTCGACTGTTTCCTGCAGCGAACGGCCGCGGTTCTACATCTACGAGCTCCAGGGATTCGTGGAATGCGATGCGGAAACGCCCGTCGGCAAGGCCTGCATCCGTTGAGCCCTTCCATGCAAGGATGCGCCGCCGGCCACCACTCCATTGCACCGGCGCAGAAGCATGCCAGCCCGCGCTCCCTATCGAAAGGAGAACCTTCATGACCACCAATACCGTTAGGCTCCACCGCGTCCTTCGCGCGCCGCCCGAACGAGTCTATCGGGCATTTCTCGATGCCGAGGCGATGGCCAAGTGGCTGCCGCCCAACGGCTTTACCGGCAAGGTCCACCATCTGAAGGCGGAAGTGGGCGGCACCTACAAGATGTCGTTCACCAATTTCACTTCGGGCCACAGCCACTCCTTCGGCGGCCAATACCTCGAGCTCGTCCCGAACGAGCGCATTCGTCACACCGACAAGTTCGACGATCCGAACTTGTCAGGCGAAATGAAGACTACGGTGTCACTGAAGAAGGTGTTCTGCGGCACGGAGCTCGATGTCGTGCAGGAAGGCATACCCGCCGCCATTCCGGCCGAGGCCTGCTATCTCGGCTGGCAGGAGTCACTCGTGCTGCTCGCGCAGCTCGTCGAAGCTGAGATTCCTGGATGATGAAGCTTCGCGTCCAAAGCTTCGCGATTTCCATCGATGGCTATGGCGCCGGCCCGAGCCAGGATCTCGAGCACCCGCTGGGCGTCAGAGGTCCGGAGCTGATGGAATGGTTCGTCCACACTCGAATGTGGCGGAAGATGCAAGGCAATGACGACGGCGAGACAGGGGTCGACAACGAGACCGCGGAGCAAGGCTTCGCCGGGATCGGCGCCTGGATCCTGGGACGCAACATGTTCGGTCCCATCCGAGGCCCATGGCCGGACGAGAACTGGAAGGGCTGGTGGGGCGACGAGCCGCCGTATCACACACCCGTGTTCGTGTTGACTCACCACGCTCGCCCGCCGCTCGAGATGGCGGGAGGCACCGTGTTTCACTTCGTTACCGACGGCATTCACGACGCGTTGGAACGGGCGACGGAAGCGGCGGGCGGGCGCGACGTGCGTCTCGGGGGTGGCACAGCCACGATCCGGCAGTACCTGCGTGCCGCTCTGATCGACGAGCTTCACCTCGCGATACGGCCTGTCCTGCTCGGTTCAGGCGAGCACCTCTTGAGCGATATCGACCTGCCGGCGCTGGGATACGAATGCGCGAAGTACGTCGCGGGAGAACGCGCCGCGCACGTCTTTCTGCGCAGGCGCACGTGATGCGCACGAGCAACTGATGGAGTGGACCACATGGCCCTGCTAGGAAACGCTGCGATGCTCCTGTCGTTCGACGTTGCCCCGGACGCGATCGACGAGCACGACGATTGGCACACGCACGAGCATCTGCCCGAGCGGCTTTCGATCCCCGGGTTCGTGCGGGGAACCCGCTGGGTCGCGCCGGAAGGGCAACCCAGGTATTTCGTCATGTACGAGGTAGAGGAGCTTGCGACGCTGGCATCCGCCCCCTATCTCGAGCGCCTGAACAACCCGACGCCGTGGACATCGAAAATGATGACCCACTACCGCGGCATGACGAGGGGCTTCTGCACGATCGCCGGCAGCTTCGGTACGGGTGTCGGCCACGCAGCGCTTGTCGTTCGCTTCAGGCCGGCGCCGGACAAGGAAACGGGTATGCGCGAATGGCTGCTCTCGGACGAACTGCCAAAGCTTCCCTCGCAAGCGGGGCTCGCGAGCGCGCACGTATTCGAGGCGGCGCTGACGCCGCAAAGCACGAACGAGCAGCGTATCCGCGGAAGCGATGCGACCATGGCTCTTGCGTTGCTGGTTACGGGTTACAGTGCAGCGCGCGTGACCGACGTGCTTCGATCCCGGTTTAGCGAGCGGCAGCTCGCAATGCAAGGCGCCCGCGAGTATGTCGGAGGCGTCTACCACAGGGAGTACTCGCTCACCCGGTCGGAGATCGCGTGACGGACCGGCCTTGCGCTGAGGCCCAATTCCCCGTGGGACAGTGATGGAAATTCGTTCGGACGATCTCGCCGGGCCGGAAATCCGCGAGCTCTTGGCCGAGCACCTTCGGAGCATGCATGAGCTCTCGCCTCCCGAGAGCGTCCATGCGCTCGACCTCGCCGCGCTCCGCGGATCCGACATCACGTTCTGGACGGCTTGGTCCAACGGCGAACTGCTTGGCTGCGGCGCGCTGAAGGAGCTTTCGCCGATCCACGGCGAAATCAAGTCGATGCGAACGCGCTCCGCCCGTCGTCGCCAAGGCGTCGCGCGCGCGATGGTGCAACACATCATTGCCGAGGCCCGGGCGCGCTCGTACGCTCGCCTCAGCCTCGAAACAGGCTCCATGGAGGCCTTCGAGCCCGCACGGCGGTTGTACGAAGCGTTCGGCTTCGCCTACTGTCCACCGTTTGCGGACTACATCGAAGATCCCAATAGCTCCTTCATGACGCTCGAGCTCGAAGAACGCAACGCCGCTCGACACATGGAGTAGCGCGAATGTCACTTCCTCAACCCGACGGCTATCTCGCGATGCCCGATGCAGGCTCGGACAGCGCCGTGTTGGTGCTGCACGCGTGGTGGGGTCTCAACGACACGATGAAGGAGGTCTGCAACAGACTGGCCGAATCCGGCTTCGCATGCTTCGCTCCCGACCTCTACCACGGCAAGATCGCAGACAAGATTGCCGACGCCGAGACGCTTGCCAGAGCGCTCGACGCCAACCCCATCCAGGCGAAGGCCGAGATCGCGGATGCAGCGTCTTTCGTCAGGGAACGTTCCGGACACGGCGACAAGGGTCTTGCGGTCATCGGCTTCTCGCTCGGCGCCTATTACGCGTTGGAGCTGGCCGCCGCCGATCCCGAGCACGTCCGTTCCGTCGTCCTCTTCTACGGGACGGGGGGCGGCGACTTCAGCAGCTCGCGAGCCGCTTACCTCGGTCACTTTGCCGACAACGACGAGTACGAGCCCCAAGCCAGCGTCGACGGGCTGGAGGAAGCGTTGCGGCGTGCCGGCCGCCAAGTGACATTCCATCGATACGCACGCACGGGACATTGGTTCTTCGAGTCCGACCGCGCCCAGGCGTACAACCAGGCAGCAGCGACCCTCGCCTGGGATCGAACGCTCGCGTTCCTGCGTTCCTGATGGCCGGTGTCGCCTGTTGCGTGGCGTCGGGTGCCGATGTCATGATGCGACGGGCCGTGAACAAGGCCCTCGGGGGAGATCGATATGCGACAAAAAAACTGGCGGATCGTCGTCGTGGGGCTCGTGCTCATCGTCATGGCCCTTGCCTTCTATTTCTTCATGCTGTCCATGGCGCCGAAGTCGAATGACCCTGCAGCGTTGATGCAAACCGTCGGAACCGTCGCGGGGGTCGTGTGCGGCTTGAGCGTTGCGATGATCGTTTTCGGGCTGATCGGCAAGCGGGTCTAGCCTCGGGTTCGCCCGATCGATGCGCAGGACGGTGTTGGCTCGGGCGCGGACGCGCTGGCGGTGATCGAGGACATCGTATTCATCACCAACTTCAAGAGAATCGCGGAGCTGGCGATCAAGCAGCGCCTCCCATCGATCAGCTTCATCGAGTATGCCGATGCGGGCGGCCTTTTCGGCTACGGCGCAAACTTTCTCGCGCTCTATCGTCGTGCCCCTGTCTTCGTCGACAAGATCATCAAGGGCGCCAAGCCCGCCGATATTCCGATTGAGCGACCAACGACGTTCGAGCTCGTGATCAACCTGAAGACTGCCAAAGCGCTCGGCCTTACACTTACGAATTCGACCCGGTCGCGCGCCGACCGGGAAATAGAATGAGGCGGCGTGGCTTGCAGGTTGCAGGCGCAATGGCGTAGCGTTGCATCGGAGGTGCACATGTCGGATCCGGTGGAAGCCCTGATCATCGATCTCCTGGAATGGATTGGTCCGCGCCCGAGGCCTTATGCGGAGGTGATGGAGGCTTGGCGCACATCGTGTCCGCGCCTTCCCGTGTGGGAGGAAGCGAATGCGCGCGGCTACCTTGCCCGCGATCATTCGGCGGACGTGGGCGCGTTGGTCTGCGTCTCGCCGCTCGGGTTGGCTGCCATCGAGCGTTACCGCCGCGCCTCGTCCGTGCGATCGACCGAAGAGGCCGCGCAACGCTAGGGGTCGGGTAGCCGGCCGATGAACGTCTCGCAGTTGAAGCGCTTTTGTCGCGAATTTCCAAACGCCACCGAAACGCTGCACGGGGAGCCGTACAATTTTCTCGTCTACGCCGTCGGCGGCAGGAAGTTCGCCTACTTCAAGACCAGCGAGCCGGAGCGATGGCGCTTCAGCGTTCGCGTGACACCCGATCGGTTTGTCGAGCTGACCGATGTTCCGGGCGTGAAACCCGCCCGGTACAGAGGGCGCTATGGGTGGATCACAATCGTCAACGTGTCGAGCTTTCCGGCGACCTACCTTAAGGAACTGGTCGAATCGTCGTACCAGAGGGCGCTCCCGTCATTGAGCAAGGCGCGGCGGCCTGCGATTCGTCCACCCTACCGGAGCCAAGATTGACCCACTCGCCAGTTGAAATCCGCAAGCTCGGTCCGGAGCTCCTGCCCGATTTCCTGGAGTTCTTCGACGGCGAGGCTTTCGCCGACAACCCGAAGTGGGGCTTCTGCTTTTGCCAATTCCTCTACGTCGATCATGCGAAGGTCAATTGGGCCGCGCGCACCGTGCAGGAAAATCGCGCCGCCGCGTGCGAACGAATCCGCACCTGCCGGATGGAGGGCTATCTCGCGTACCGCGCGGGGAAACCCATCGGCTGGTGCAATGCGGCGCCCCGCACCCTGCTGGATTCCTTCGCAGACGAACCGGACCCCGATGCCGCGCACATCGGCGAGATTACCTGCTTCGTCGTGGCGAAGCCGCATCGGCGCTCGGGGGTTGCCAAAGCGCTGTTGCACGCGGCCTGCGCCGGACTCAAAGCGGAGGGGCTTACAATCGCGGAAGCACTGCCGCTGGCCGACGCATCGAGCGATGCCCAGAACCACTTCGGTCCGCTCTCCATGTATCTAGCCGCGGGATTCAAGGTTCATCGGACCGACGGAGAAGGCCGGGCCTATGTCCGGCGGCGCCTGTGACGACACGCTTGTCATCCAGCCCGGACTCCCTGCCATGCGCGATCTGACCGCCCCGTACCACGCGCACATCTACTATGAGGCGGGGTCGCGCGCCACCGCCGAGCGACTGCACGACGACCTCGCCGCGATGCGCGTGGGCAACGCGGTTAGCGGGCTGCTCTTCGTGGGCGAGTTGCGCGACAGGAGCGTCGGCCCGCACCCCAAACCGCAGTTCGAGATCCACTTCGTGGCGTCCGCGCTGCCGCGCCTTGTTTCGGTGCTCGGGAACGCCGGGCTGACCGTGCTCGTTCATCCGGTGACGGACGACGACCTCGCGGATCACACGACACTCGCCGAATGGATAGGCGAACCGCTGCCGCTCGACGAGTCGGTTCTCGATCCACCGGGCCGAAACCAGGGGATCGCCCGCTTCGGCAAGAGCGACGTCTAGGCTTCGCGATGCGTCGCGTTCTCGGCTCGTCGATTCTCCCGGGCATTGCATGCGCGGCGTTGCTGTTCGCCGGCGTTGCGGCCGCACAGGAAGTGAGCGGAACGCTGACGGCGAATGGAAAGTCGGCGGCGCTCAAAAGTATGCAATCGCGCAGGAAGTCGACAGCACGACCGAGAATGGCTACATGGACGTGATCGTCGTGTTGTCCGATCGCAAGCTGAGCGCAGCCGATGCCCGCAACATCGAGAAGCTCGAAGGCATGACGCGCCGCGACGGCCTCGTAGCACTGTTTGTGAAGATCAATCCGGACGCCCGGGTCATGAGCGCTGAGCCGCTACATCCGGCGTTCACGACCTTCGTTTCGTCGGCCGCGTTCGTCCGCTGGAAGCCGAGCGTCTACGACGAGAAGACGGTCGCCGGCCGCTTCTGGACCGAGGGAACGCAGAACGAATTCCGCCAGCAGTGGAGCTACGACCTCACCTTCTCCGCCCCGATCACGCTCGACCCTGAGGCGAAGACCGTACCAAAAAAATAATGGACTGACTCCGTTTGCAAGGGAGGCGCTCAAATCCTCGGCGAGGAGGTTAGGACATGACGAAGACTCACAAGATTGCGGGTGGCGGTGGCACGCGTCTTCACGTCGTCGAGACGGGCAACCCGAACGGTCGTCCGATCCTGTTCATCCATGGATTCTCGCAATGCCGGCTCGCCTGGAGTCGACAGCTCGACTCGGATCTGGCCGACGCCCACCGACTCGTCGCCTTCGACATGCGCGGCCATGGCCTCTCGGACAAGCCTCGCGAAGCCTACGCGGACGCCAAACTGTGGGCCGATGACTTGAACGCGGTCATCGTGTCGCTGAACCTGGCCCGTCCGATCCTTTGCGGGTGGTCGTATGGACCCCTCGTCATCCTCGATTACATCCGGCACTACGGCGAGAGTGGCATTGGCGGCATCCATTTCGTGGACGGGATTACCAAGCTCGGCAGCGACGACGCGGTATCCGTCCTGGCTCCCGCGTTTCTCGATCTCGTGCCAGGCTTCTTCGCCACCGACGTGGAATCGAGCGTCCGCAGCCTGGCGGCCTTGCTGGGAATGTGCTTCGCGCGAGAGCAGTCGGAGGCAGATCTCTACCTGATGCTCGGATTCAATCTGAGCGTCCCGCCTTATGTCCGGCAGGCGCTCTTCTCGCGTGCCTTCGACAACGACGATCTGTTGCCCCTGATCCGCAAGCCGGTCCTGATTACGCATGGCGCGAACGACGCGATCGTCAAGCCCGCTGTCGTCGAGCGGCACAAGGCCGGGATGCCGCACGCCCAAGTGCATTTGATGGCGAACACGGGCCACGCTCCGTTCTGGGAGGACGCGGCCGGCTTCAACCAGCGCCTGCGGACCTTCGCCGACAGCCTGTAGAGCCGCAAGCACATTCGCCACACAGTCGCATCAGGAAGGCGGTGGCGCCCGGACGTCGTTTCAACGCTCCGGCGCAGACGCGTATCATCGCCGCTGCGGTCCGAGGGGTCGCCACTCAACAAAACCTTGGGGAGAGTGCAAATGATTCTTACCGGCAATATGTCGTGGACTGCGGCCGGCGTCGCGGCGTTGACGTTTTCGATAGCCGGCGTCGCGCACGCTGCCTCGGCGGCGACCGCGGACGAGGCCGCCATTCGCGCGCAGACTGAAAGCTGGGGGAAGGCGTACAACTCCGGTGACGCGAAAGGAGTGGCGGCGCAGTACGCCGACGACGCGCTGCTTCTTCCTCCGGGTTCATCCAGCGTGAGCGGTCAAGCGGCGATCCTGGACTATTTCACCAAGGACATCGCCAACTCGAAGGCCGGCGGAGCGGTGTTCGTCTTGAATCCGAAAACGGACGTCGGCGTTTCGGGCAACATGGGTTGGGAATCGGGTACGTACAAAGTCACGGAAAAGGGCGCCGTCGTCGAGACCGGCAAGTTCCTGTCGGTCTCGCGCAAGAAAGACGGCAAGTGGCAGTACGTTCGCGACACGTGGAATGCGGATGCTCCGATTGCGGCTCCCGCGCCTGCCGCGCCTGCCGCTCCCGCTGCGCCGAAAGCCGCTGCCGCTCCGTCGACGCCTAAATGATTAACGGGCTGGAGGC
>Ga0207675_100007315_pt1 | contig 10438 bp, 11 predicted proteins | sample KBSSwiS42_FD_184305 | JGI IMG/M metagenome (GOLD analysis project Ga0207675, IMG submission 184305) | Switchgrass rhizosphere microbial communities from Kellogg Biological Station, Michigan, USA - KBS Switchgrass S4-2 (SPAdes) (version 2) | ecosystem: Host-associated > Plants > Roots >...
CGTGCGCGCGCGCGTCAGGCCGGCGGGATCCTGAGGTTCTGGCCCGGGTAGATCTTGTCCGGGTTCGACAGCATCGGCTTGTTCGCCTCGAAGATCTTGTTGTACTGGTTCGCGTCGCCGTAGAACTGCTTGCTGATCTTCGACAGCGTGTCGCCCGACTTGACCGTGTAGTACTGCCCCGCCGGCGCGCTGCGGTCGACGCTCATCATGTCGTTGACCTTCGCCACGCCCGCGACGTTGCCGGCCGCTAGCACGATCTTCTCGCGCGTCGCCTGGTCGGGCGCGACGCCGAACACGCTCACCGTCGACGCCGCGCCGTCGAACGTCACCGTCAGGCCGGTGGCGTTGAGGTTCTGCGACTTGATGTAGCCGGCGATGGCTTCACCGGCCGCGTCGTTCGCCGCCTTGGACTTCGCCGCGTCCCCCGGGCTCGTCTTGGCGTCCGCCATCGCGGCCTGCGCACTGCCGCGACCGAACAGCTTCTCGCCCGCGTCCTTCACGAAATCGATCAGTCCCATCCCGCTCTCCCGTGGCTCGTTTCCCCTCGCCGTAGCATACACCCCGGGCCGGCCGCGCCGGCCCGCCGCGGCGGGCCTTGACACGCGCCGGTCACGCGCCAATCATCGTCCGTTGACCTCCGGGGCTTATCGACCGCCCCGACGTGCATGCCCTCCTCCTCCGTCCCCGACGCCGGCTCGCCCTACCTGCACGCCGACAACGTGAGCGTGTCGTACGGCGCCACGCGCGTGCTCGACCGCGTCAGCCTGACCGTCGCCAAGGGCGAGCTCGTCGCGCTACTCGGGAGCTCCGGCTGCGGCAAGACGACGCTTTTGCGCTCGATCGCCGGCTTCGTCACGCCGGACGAAGGCCGCATCGTCGTCGACGGGCGCGACATCACCCACCTGCCGCCCGAGGCGCGCGGCACGGCGATGATGTTCCAGTCCTACGCGCTGTGGCCGCACATGAACGTCGCGGCCAACATCGGCTATGGCCTGCGCATGCGCGGCCAGTCGCGCGAGGCGATCGCCAAGCGCGTCGGCGAGATGCTGAAGCTCCTGCAGCTCGAGGGCTACGGCGAGCGCTCGATCGCGGCGCTGTCGGGCGGCCAGAAGCAGCGCGTAGCGCTCGGCCGCGCGCTCGCGGTCGATCCTTCCGTGCTGCTCCTCGACGAGCCGATGTCGAACCTCGACTACCGCGTGCGCCTCGAGCTGCGCCACGAGCTTCGCGCGCTGCAGAAGCGCGTCGGCATCACCGCGATCTACGTCACGCACGACCGCGAGGAAGCGCTGACGCTCGCCGATCGCATCGCGGTCATCGACGCGGGCCGCATCGCGCAGCTCGGCACGCCCGACGAGGTGTTCCACCGGCCGGTGAGCCCGTTCGTCGCGGGCTTCATGGGCGCCGACAATGCGATCGAGGTCGCGCGCGCCGGCGACGCCTGGTCGTGGCCGCCGTCGTCGTCGCACGGCGGCGCGCGCGCGCGCCTGCATTTCCGCGCCGACCGCGCGACGCTCGGCGGTCCCGGCGCGATGGCGGAGGCCGGCGGGCTCGCGATCGACGGGACGATCGCGCAGCGCGTCTACCTCGGCACGCAATACCGCTATCGCATCCACGCCGGCGGCGACGACGTGTGGGTCGAGGACCCGCAGCGCCGCGACGAGGGCGCGCCCGTGCGCGTCCTGGTCCCGCCCGACGCGATGCTCGTGTTCCCGGCAGCCGCCTGACAAGAGCGGCGCCGACGCTTCGCATGCCAACCATCGAGGAGAAGTCCATGCGTCCTTTCCGTCTCACCCTCCGCGTCGCGCTCGTCGCCGCCGGCACGCTGCTGTGCAAGCCGCTCCCGGCCGTCGCGCAGACGACGCTCAACGTCGTGACCGCCGGCGACCAGAACATGGTCGACTACGTCAACAACTACCTCGGGCCGAAGTTCGAGGCGCAGAACCCGGGCGTGAAGGTGCGCGCGGTCGGCACCGGCCCGGGCGACGCGGGCTCGCAGAAGATCTACGAGAAGCTCTCGGCGCAGCAGAAGGCCGGCACCGCGGCGTGGGACACCGACGTCGCGGTCGTGCACCAGCGCGGCGCCGCGACGATGGTGAAGGAGAGCCTCCTCGCGCCGTACACCAAGGAAGTCTCCGCCGGGAAGATGGCCACGCGCGATTCGTCGAGGAACGCGCTCGGCCAGAACGTCGAAGGCTACGTGATCCCGATGTTCCACAGCCAGATCGCGTTCGCGTACAACCCTGCGGTCGTCAAGCAGCCGCCGAAGAGCTACGCCGAGCTGGCCGAGTGGGTCAAGAAGAACCCGAAGCAGTTCGGCTACAACGGCGTCAAGGGCGGCATGTCGGGCGTCGGCTTCGTGATGGGCTGGGTCAACGCGAACGCCGGCATGGGCGACCAGCTCGTCAAGGGCCCGTACGACGCGTCCAAGAAGGCGGTGATCGACAAATCGCTGGCCAGCCTCAAGGACTTCAACCAGTACGTCGTGATGACGCCGGGCAACGCCGGCACGCTCGACATGCTGAACCGCGGCGAGATCGCGATGGGCCCGGTGTGGGTCGACATGTTCTACACCTGGGTCGCCGACGGCAAGATGCCGCCGAACGTCAAGCTCGAGCTGCCGCAGCCGGGCCTGCCGGGCCAGCCGATGTACTACGTCGTGCCGGCGAAGGCGGCGAACGCCGCGCTCGCGAAGAAGTTCATCGACTTCGCCGCGAGCCCAGAGATCCAGGCGGAAGGCATCGTCAAGCAGTTCAACTGGTACCCGGGGATCGACGCGCAGTACGTGAAGGCGAAGATGGACGAGAAGAGCTGGAACAAGCTCTTCACCGACATCACGCCCGACGCGCTCGCGAGCTACGGCAAGCCGTTCCCGCTGTCCGAGTACTTCACCGACATCCTCGAGAGCTACGAGCGCGTCGTCCTGAAGTAGGCGCGTGAACCGTCGTTCGTGGGCCGGGTTGGCGCTCGCCAGCCCGGCTCTCGCGATCGTCGCGGTCTTCTTCATCGGGCCGCTGGTCATGTCCGCCGTCCTCGCCGTGCGCGGCAAGGACGGCGGCCTGACGACCGAGCACTTCGCGAAGGCGTTCGAGTACTACTCGACCGACCTCGCGTTCTCGGCCGCGATCGTCGTGCTCTCGACGCTCGGCATCGGCATCGTCGCGATTGCGATCGCCGGCTACCTGACGCTCGGCGAGCACCCGCGCACGCTCGCGTTCCTGCGCTGGCTGTACCGCTGGCCGCTGTTCATCCCGTTCATCGTCACCGCGCAGGTGATGCGCACGTTCCTCGCGAAGAACGGGATGCTCAACCACGTGCTGATCGGCTCGGGCCTGATCGAGCCGCTGCAGGCGCAAAGCCTGCTCGACTGGCGCGGGATCGTGATCGCCTTCATCTGGAAGCAGGCGCCGTTCGTGACGCTCCTGCTCGCCGGCGCGATGGCCGCGATCGACCGCCAGCACATCGAGGCGGCGCGCAACCTCGGCGCGAGCCGGCTGCGCGTCCTGTTCGAGATCGTGCTGCCGCAGGCGCGGCGCACGCTGCTGGTCGGGCTCGTGCTGTCGTTCGTCGCGATGCTGTCGGTGCTGTCGGTGCCGATGATGATCAACCCGAACTCGCCGACGATGCTCACCGTCGACATCGCCTACCGGATCAACTCGCACGGCGACTACGCGGTCGCCAACGCGCTGTGCCTGATGTCGCTGGTGCTGGCGTCGTTCGGCGCGTGGTTCTACCTGCGCGAGGCGGCGCGCAAGGCGCAGGCATGACGGCCGCGGCCGCGCGTCCGAGCGTGCGCTGGAGGGAAACGATCGCGCGGATCGTCATGATCCTGCTGCTGGCCTTCGTCATCTTCGGCCCGCTCGCGAACCTCGTGCTGTGGGGATTCGCCGAGCGCTGGTACTTCCCGAACAAGCTGCCGCAGGAGTTCGGGCTCACGTTCTGGGCGCGCGTGTTCTCGCCGCGCGGCGGCGCGCTCGGCTCGCTTGGGACCAGCGTCGCGATCGCGTGCCTCACCGTGCTGCTGACGCTGTCGGTGGCGATCCCGGCGGGCTACGCGCTGGCGCGCCTGAAGCTCCCGGCGCGCACGCTGATCCTGCTGATCTTCCTGCTGCCGCAGGCGGTGCCGAACCTGCCGGTCTACGTCAACATCGCGCGCGTGTTCTACGAGCTCAACCTGAACGGCACGATCCTCGGGGTCGTGCTCGTCCATGCGGCCCACGGGCTCGTGCTGGCGGTGTGGATCGCCTCGGCGGCGTTCGCCGCCATCGACGTCTCGCTCGAGGAGGCCGCGCGCAACATGGGCGCCTCGGCATGGCGCTGCTGGACGACGGTGACGCTGCCGATCGCGCTGCCGGGGTTGATCGCCAGCGCGATATTCGTCTTCCTGGAATCCCTCGACGAGTTCACCGGCACCTACTTCGTCGGCGTGCCCGACGTCACGACGCTGCCGCTGCTCATGTTCAACGCGAGCATGGGCGGCAACTACCAGATCGCGTCGATCACGGCGATGCTGCTGCTGTTGCCGTCGATCGCGTTCATGCTGCTCGTCGAGCGGTTCCTGAAGGCCGACGTGCTGGCGATGATCGGACGGTAGTGGACCGCCGCTCGCTCCTGCGGTCGATGACGGTCCTCGCGCTCGCCGCGCCGACGGCGCTCGGCGCGCAGCCTTCGCCGCGAATTCGCCGCATCGGCTGGCTGTACAACGGCGAGTCGTTCGGCAACCTCGACACGTTCCACGACGAGATGGGCCTGCGGCGCTTGGGGTGGATCGAGCGCGGCAACCTCGTCCACGAGTTCGGCTTCAGCGGGGGCGACGCCGGCCGCATGCCTGCCCTCGCGAAGGAGCTCGTCGATCGCAAGGTCGACGTCCTGGCGCCGAACGGCACCGTCGCCGCGCTCGCCGCGCAGCAGGCCACGCGGACGATCCCGATCGTGTTCTGGCTCGTCGCCGACCCGGTCCGCGTGGGACTCGTGCAAAGCCTCGCGCGCCCGGGCGCCAACGTCACGGGCACCACGACGATGGACGTCGACCTCGACCGCAAGCGGATCCAGCTCCTGCGCGAGCTGATGCCCGCCCTGCGGCGCGTCGGGGTCCTGCTCGTGCCCTCGAACCCGGTCGAGCGCTACCGGCGCGAGACCTACGAGTCCTTCGCGCCGACGCTCGGCATCGAGCCGATCCTGGTCGACGTGACGTCCGCGGCCGACGTGGAGCGAGCGGTCGCCGAAGCCGCGGGTCGAGGCGCCCAGGTGCTCCACGTGAGCCCCGATCCCATCCTCGCCAATGACGCCAGCTTTCCGCGCATCCTGCGGGCGGCGCGCGAGCGCTCGCTGCCGATCATGTTCGACAACGGCTACTGGCTCGACGCCGGGGCGTTGATCTCGTGCGGCCCGAACGGCGAAGAGCTCACGCGCAGCCTCGCGATGCTGCTCGACAAGGTGCTCCGCGGCGCGAAGCCCGCCGACCTTCCCGTCGTGCAGGCCCGCGACATCGAGATCGGCGTCAACCTGCGCGTCGCGAAAGCGCTCGGCATCACGGTTCCGCCGGCGCTCCTGGTGCGCGCCAACGTCGTGATCGAATGACGCGGCCGCGCTAGCCCAGCGGGATCGTCGCGACCGTCTTCCACTCGTCGACCGGCACCTCGCGGCCCGACAGCGCGACGACCAGGCGGTCGAACGTCATCGAGCGGCCGTCGATCGCGCCGGCGAGCGGGCGCGAGCGCGCGATCTTCTCGCGCACCGGCAGGTTGCCGTAGGCGAGCGACAGGTGCGGGAACGGCGAGAGGCCGTCGCGCGAGCCGACGAGCTTCGCCGAGCGGTCGCGCAACGCGTTGAAGCGGTCGGCGCGGTCGAACGCGACGAAGAACGTGCGGAACGGGTGCTCGGTCCACTGGATGCCCCACGCGCGCCACGCGAGCGGCGCCTCGCCGGCCACGAGCTCGCGCGCGAGCATCTCGGCGTCGTCGGCCGAGAGGTCGAGGTCGCCCTGCACCGTCGCGTGTGGCGCGAACGCCGGCATCCCGAACACCGGCGCGAGCGCACGCACGAGCTTGGTGAGCTCGGCCTCGAGCGCCGGCTCGGGCACCAGCCAGAACGAGTAGGCTTCTCCGTTCACGCCTCGCCGGCCATCAGGTCGCCGAGCGTGTCCTCGAGGAACCCGCGCATCCCCGGCGCGCCGGCGAGGATCGCGTTGCCGCGCTCGAGCCGCCTCTCGCCGGCGAAGAAGTCGTTCGTGAAGCCGCCCGCCTCGCGCACGATCACGATGCCGGCGGTCACGTCCCAGGCGTTGATGTGCGGCTCGAAATACCCCTCGAAGCGGCCGTCCGCCACGTAGGCCATGCCGAGCGCGCCGCTGCCGAGGCGGCTGTACTCGCATTCGCGCGCGAGCAGCCGCTCGATCGACGCGACGTGCAGCCTAGGATCGCGCCGGTAGGAAAAACCGAGGTTGATGCGCGCGTGCTTCGGCGAGTCGACAGCGGACGCGCGGATCGGCGTGCCGTTGAGCGTTGCGCCGCGGCCGTTCGCCGCCGCGTGCAATTCGTCGGTCATCGGGTTGTGGATGACGCCGAGCACGGGCGCGCCGTCCGCGTAGAGCCCGATCGAGATGCACCACAGCGGCAGCCGGCGCGCGAAGTTCGCGGTGCCGTCGATCGGATCGACGACCCACAGCGGCGCCTTGCCGTTCCAGCCCGGCGTGATCCCGTCCTCCTCGCCGAGCATCGCGTCGTCCGGGAACACCGCGGCGATCTCGGCCCGCAGCGCCTTCTCGACCGCCTTGTCCGCGAGCGTGACGACGTCCTGGGTGCCCTTGACTTCGACGCCCATGGAGTCTGGGTCGCGCGCGTAGGCGAGCGCGGTGTCGCCGGCGCGGCGCGCGGCGTCGACGGCGAAGCGGTACCGCGAGTCGAGTTCTTGGGGCGTCATCGTGGGGTCGTGGGCGGTGCGCTCGACACGGCGGGATGATACAGTCCGGCGCCATGGTCCGCCCGTCCCGACTCGCGCTTCCGCTCGCCGCGTGCGCGGCCCTCGCGCTGACCGCGTGCAGCGGCGAGCGCATGAGCGTCGGCCTCGACCAGACGGTCCTGGCGGCAACGATCGACTACCAGTGCGACGGCGGCGTCGCGATGCGCGTCGAGCGCTCGCCCGACGCGCGCAGCGCGCGCGTGACGATCGGCGACCGGCAGTGGGTGCTGATGCGCGCCGACAGCGCGGCGCAGGAGAAGTACGCGCAGGCCTTCGACGCGCTCTACCTCGACGGCGACGTCGCGATGTTCGAGAGCGACGGCCGCGCGCTCGGCGGGCGCTGCCAGTCGAAGGTCCCGATGCCCCAGGCGCCGCAGCTTCGGCCCTACGACTTCCGCAGCCCGAACTTCTAGCCGCGCGCGCACGCGCGCGTACGATGGCGGCGTGAGCTACTCGTTCGACGCGTTCCGGGAGGCGATCGGCGGCGACTGGTACGCCGACGACGCGCTGCTCGCGGACCTCGTCGCCCGCCATGCGAGCCTCGAGGTGTCCGAGCGCCGCGGCCTCGAGCGTTTCGGCGCGGAGGTCGCCGGTCCGCTCGCGACGCTCGCCGAGACCTCGGCGCGGCCGGAAAACGCACCCCGCCTTCGAGCGTTCGACGCGTGGCACCGCCGCGTCGACGAGATCGTGCTGCCGGCCTCGACGCACGAGGCGCTCGCGATCGTCGCGGGCCGCGAGCGGCTCGGCGCGCTGCACGGCGATCCGTTCGCGTTCTATGCGAAGACCTACCTCGCGCACCAGAACGGCGAAGCGGGCGTGGCCTGCTCGCTCGCCTGCACCGACGGCCTGACGCGCCTGCTGGCCGCGCTGGGCGATCGCGACGAGCACCGCGACGCGCTGGCCGCGATGCGCGCGTCGAGTGGCGAGCGCGTCGTTCACGCCGCGCAGTTCGTCACCGAGATCCAGGGCGGCTCGGACGTCGGCGCGAACGCGGTCGAGGCGCTGCCGGACGGCGGCGCGTTCAGGCTGCACGGCGCGAAGTGGTTCTGCTCGAACGTCAACGCCGACTGGTTCCTCGTCAGCGCGCGACCGCGCGGCGCGCCGGCCGGATCGAAAGGCGTGGCGATCTTCCTCGTGCCCGCCTACGCGCGCGACGGCGAGCCGCGGCGCAACGGAGACGATGCGAGGCGCAACGGCTACGCGATCGACCGGTTGAAAGACAAGCTAGGCACGCGCGAGCTCGCCACCGCCGAGGTCACGTTCGCCGGCGCGCTGGGCTGGCCGATCGGGCCGCTCGACCGGGGACTGCCCAACCTCGTCGACCATGTGCTCGCCACGTCGCGCATCGCGTGCGTGCTCTACGCGGCCGCCACGCTGCGCCAGTGCGAGCGGATCGTGGGCGCGTACGCGCGCTTCCGCACCGCGTTCGGCCGCCCGATCGGCGACTACGCGCTCGTGCGCGGGACGCTGGACGACCTCGGCCTCGCGCGCGAGCGCGCGCTCGCGGTCGCGTTCGAGCTCGTCCGGCTGTGGCCGGCGAAGGACGGCAGCGCCGAGGCGGCCGACTTCCGCGTTCTGCTGTCGCTCGCGAAGCCGGTCATCACGCGCCGCGCGAGCGAGCTCGCGCACGACGCCATGCTGCTGCTCGGCGCGAACGGCATCGAGGAGCGCTTCTCGCCGCTGCCGCGGCTCTACCGCGACGCGGCGGTCATGGAGACCTGGGAAGGCCCGCACAACGTGCTGTTCGCGCAGGCGCTGCGCGACCTAGTGCGCCTGCGGGTGGATCCGGAAGCCTTCGCCGCGCGCGTGTCGGGCCGGTCGAACGATCCGCTCGCCGCGACGGTCCAACGCCTGCTGGACGCGTCCGGCCGGGAGGCCGACGCGATGCCCGGCATGCCGGCGCTCGCCGCGGCCGTCGTCGACGCGCTGGGCGACCGCGTGCTACAACGCTGAAACAACAACCAAGGAGGGGATGCCGATGAAACGATCCGCGATCCTGCCGCTCGGCCTTTGGGCGCTGGGCTTGCTCGCCGTGCACGACGCGGCGCTCGCGCAAGGCAAGGCTGCCGCGCCCGCGCCGGGCATCGTCAAGCTCCGCATCGTGTCCGAGCGCTACGTGGTGCTCGACCAGCACCCGCTCGTCATGTCGAAGGACGACAAGCAGGGAAAGATCACGTGGGAGCTGCCGGGCGGCTCGTCGCCGTGGCGGTTCGACAACGACGCGGTCGCGATCGACGGCAGCCAGTTCATCGGCTGCCGTCCCGATGCGCAGCGGCTGAAGTTCACTTGCGTCAACAAGTCGCCGCGCACGGCGAAGCTCTATCCCTACCGGATCTCCGTGTATTCGGGCAAGGGCGCCGACGAGAAGACGATCTTCACGGACTCGGCGGTCCAGAACGAGTAGCGGGGTCGCTGCGTCGACGAGGGCCCCTGCATAGCAGGGATCGGCGACGCGCGATTGCGATCCCCGCAGCGGCCGACACGCGACGCTGCGGGTCGCCCGAACGTCGCGAAGAGGCCGCCGCGAGACTTCAGGGTCACTGCTTTTCTATCTTCGCCTGCTCGATCACGCGCCGCCACTTGGCGACGTCGGACGCGAGCAGGCGCTTGAGCTCGTCGGGCGTGCTGGCGCGCGCGGTGACGCCCGCCGCGGCGAGCTTCTCGCGCACGTCCGGCAGCGCGAGCACGCGGGCGATCTCCTGCCCGAGCCGCTCGACGACGGCGGGCGGCGTCTTCGCGGGCGCCGCGATCGCGTTCCACGACGACGCCGCGTAGCCCGGCACGCCGCTCTCGGCGACGGTCGGGACGTCGGGCAGCGCGGGGTGCCGTTTCTCCGAGGTCACGGCCAGGATGCGCACCGCACCGCTCTTCGCCTGCGGCATGACCGGCGCGAGCATCTCGAAGGCGACCTGCACGTCGTTGGCGCGCAGCGCGGTGATGACCGCGGGGCTGCCCTTGAACGGCACGACCGTCGCGTCGACGCCCGCCATCGCGCGGAACATCTCGGCCGACAGGTGCTGCGTGCTGCCGACGTTGATCGTGCCGATGTTGAGCTTGCCCGGGTTCGCCTTCGCGTACGCCATCAGCGCAGGCATCGAGTCGATCTTCGCCCCGGCGCTCGCGACGACGGCGACGTCGAAGGTCCCGAGCAGCGACACCGGCGCGAAGTCCGCGATCGTGTCGTAGGGCAGCGTCGTGAAAAGCGACGCCGACACCGCGTTGCCGTTGGTGAGCAGCAGCAGCGTGTAGCCGTCGGGCGCCGCCTTGGCCACGGCGTCGGCCGCGACGATGCCGCCGGCGCTCGGGCGGTTGTCGACGACGATCTGCTGGCCGAGCTGCTCGGACAGCTTCTGCGCGACGACGCGCGCGGTGATGTCGGCGACGCCCCCCGGCGCGAAGCCGACGATCAGGCGGATGGGCTTTTGCGGCCACGCCTGCGCGTGGGCGCCCGGCGCGCCGAGCAGCGCGGCGGCGGCTAGGG
>Ga0207675_100007317_pt1 | contig 10436 bp, 9 predicted proteins | sample KBSSwiS42_FD_184305 | JGI IMG/M metagenome (GOLD analysis project Ga0207675, IMG submission 184305) | Switchgrass rhizosphere microbial communities from Kellogg Biological Station, Michigan, USA - KBS Switchgrass S4-2 (SPAdes) (version 2) | ecosystem: Host-associated > Plants > Roots >...
GCCGGCGCATTGCGGCGTCCGGCAAAGGACCGCGCCCGGCTTGCAGGTTGTCGAGCATATACTCCGGCCGATCGGTACCGGGGATGACCGCAGTGACGGCCGGATGCGACAGTATGAATTTAAGAAAGAACTGCGCCCACGTACGCGCGCCGAACTCGGCCGCGAAATCCGGCAACGGCCGCGTCCCGGCTTTGCGAAACAGCGAGTTGCGTCCAAACGGCAGGTTGACCAATACGGCGGCACCCGCATCGCGCGCGGTGGGCAGCAACACCTTTTCCGCTTCGCGGTCGCCGAGCGAATAATTGACCTGAAAGAAATCAGGTTTCTCGCGAGCAACAACTTTTGCGATCGCCGCGTACTGCCCGCTGAAACTTGTCGTCATGCCGATGTAACGACACACCCCCTGTTTCTGCCAATCGCGCATCAATCCGCAGTCGAAATCAGGATCACCGACATTCCATGCCTGCATCAAGTCGATGCGGTTCGTTTTGAGCCTGCGCAGCGAAGCCTGCAGCGACGCCGCCGCGGCATCGCGGCTTGCATTGGACGAATACTTGGTCGCGAGAAAGAGCCGGTCGCGTAACCCGGCTTCCGCCACGATGTCGCCGACGCGGTCTTCCGCGCGGCCGTACGAGTGCGCCGTGTCGATCAGTTTGCCGCCGCCCGCAACGAGCGTTTCGAGCACCTGCCGCCGCTCGGCTTGTTTAGCCGGATCGTTCTCGAAATCGAAAATCACCGCGGTGCCGATGCCTACGATCGGCAATTGCTCGCCGCTATGCGGTATGGGCCGCGTCTTGACTGGCTCGTCGGATGCTGATGCGGCGTACCCGAATTTCGGAAGCGCGGCGGCCAGCGCGGCCGTTGCGCCGGCGACCAGAACCCGGCGGCGGGAGTATTTTGTGACAGCCATAGCGCGAGTTTACTCCGGCTCGCGTGGCGGCAAGGTGCGTCCCAGGGTTGGCGGCGCAACATGGAATATGCTATTAATTCCGTCCCGCTTTTGACGAGAAGTCGCAATGTCCGAAAACCAATCGTTGACCGCTTACGTCGCTGAATTCATCGCGCGCACGCGGTCAAAAGACATACCTGCCGACGTAATGCATCTCGGCAAACGCTCGATCCTCGACGGCATCGGCCTCGCGCTGGCCGGCAGCGTCGCCGAATCCGGGCATATTGTGCGCAAGCATCTGAAATCGCTGGGCTGTGACGCAACGCGCGGCTGCACGATCATCGGCTCGAACATGAAAATGCCCGCGCGCTTCGCGGCATTCGCCAATGGGGTTGCCATCCACGCCGACGACTACGATGACACGCAGCTCGCCGTGGCCAAGGATCGCGTTTATGGCTTGCTCACGCATCCGACCGCGCCCGCGCTGCCGCCGGTGCTCGCGATCGGCGAGCGCGACGGCCGCTCCGGACGCGACGTGCTTACCGCGTACCAGATCGCGGTCGAAGTCGAAACCAAGTTGTCCGAGGCGATGAACCCGCGCCACTATCAGGACGGCTTTCACAGCACGGCGACCGTCGGCACCATCGCGGCCGGCGCCGGCGTCGCGCAGCTACTCGGCTTCAACGTCGAGCAGACGCGGCGTACCCTGAGCATCGCCGCCAGCCAGGCCGCGGGCCTGCGTGAAAACTTCGGCACCATGATGAAACCGTTTCACGCCGGCCGCGCGTGCGAAAGCGGCGTCGTCGCCGCCGAGTTCGCGCAACTCGGGTTCACCGCGACACCGATCATTCTCGAAGCGGGCCGCGGTTTTTTCAAGGCGGCGGGCGGCGGCTACGACGCGCAGTCGATCGACGGCAAGCTCGGGAAGCCATGGTCTTTCGCATTCCCGGGCGTGTCGATCAAGCCGCATCCGAGCGGCTCGCTCACGCATCCCGGCATGGGATTGATGCTGGACCTCATCATGCAGCACGACATCAAGCCGGGCGAAGTCAGAAAGGTTGGCGTCGGCGTCAACCGCCAGAATGTAAATGCGCTCATTCACAATCGACCGACCAACGAGTTGCAAGCCAAGTTCAGCATGCAGTTTTGCATGGCGATTCTGCTGCTGCGCCGTAAGGCAGGCCTCGCCGAATTTACCGACGAAGTCGTCAACCGGTCCGACGTCAAAGCGATGATCGAGAAAATCGACTATGGCGTGCATCCCGTCGCCGAAGCCGCCGGCTACGAAAAGATGACGACCATCATCGACATCGAACTCACCGACGGCCGCAAGATCAGCGGCAGCGCCGATTTCGGCAAGGGCAGTCCCGCCAATCCGATGACCGATGACGAGCTCGCGAACAAATTCCGCGAATGCGCGGCGTGGGGCAAGCTGCCAGGCGCGAGCGCCGAAAAGATCGTCGATCTCGTTTTCGGCCTCGAAAAGGTCAAGAATATCCGCGAACTCACGAAACTCTTGCAAATGGGCAAGCGTGCGCCGAAGAAAACCCGTCGCGCCGCCGCCAAAAAATAACGAATGGGCTCAGCACAAACCATGAATACCTTACCCCGCATAGGCTTGATGCTCGGCGACATGACCGGCATCGGCCCTGAAATCAGCGCCAAAATTCTCGCTGCCCGCACCTTCAAGCCGCTCGCGCGCATCGCGGTCATCGGCGACGCCCGCGTGCTCGAGCTGGGCGCCAAAGACGCCCGCGTGAATCTCAAGTGGAAAAGTTATCCGGATGTCGACGCCATCGACTGGTCGCGCGACGAAGTTCCGCTGGTCGATCTCGGCAACATCGACCCCGCCACCATCAAGCGCGCGGAAATGTCGGCGGTCTCGGGCAAGCTTACCGGCGACACGCTGAAGCACATGATCGATCTCGCGCTCGCCGGCAAGCTCGACGGCATCAGTTTCGCGCCCCTCAACAAGGGCGCCATGCACAAGGGCGGCTGGAAATATCACGACGAGCACCAGATGTTCGCCGCGTTGACGCAGCACTCGGGCTTCTTCGGCGAGATGAACGTGATCAAGGAATTCGCTACGTTTCGCGTGACCTCGCATGTAGCTTTGCGCGAAGCAGTCAACATGATCACGCCGGAGAGGATCACGTCCGCGATCGAACTGGCGGACGCCACCTTGCGCGCGACCGGGATCGCAGCGCCGCGCATCGCGGTTGCGGCGCTGAATCCGCACAGCGGCGAAAACGGCCTTTTCGGCGACGAGGAAATTCGCATCATCCGTCCGACCGTCGAGCTCGCACGTACCGCGGGCATCAACTGCACCGGGCCCGTGTCGTCCGACGTGATATTCCTGAAGGCGCTCAAAGGCGAATACGACGGCGTGGTGATGATGTATCACGACCAGGGCCAGATCGCGACCAAGCTGCTCGGCTTCAATAAAGGCGTGACCGTGACTGCCGGATTGAAGACCGTGTTCACGACACCCGCTCACGGGACCGCGTACGACATCGTGGGCCAATGCAAAGCCGACACCGGTGCGCTGGAGCAGGCGCTGCGGATTGCAACGAAAATGGCGGCGGCGAAGCGGATTGCGGCCTAGGCGTCCGTTTACGGGCGCTTGCCATGGTAAACTGATGCATGAAAACGACGCTCCAAGCGCGAGCAAACTCATGATTAAAGACCGTGCGGCCTGGCACGCATGGGAGTCAGCTTATCTGCGTTCGCAGCGGCCCGATTTCGCGGGTAGCCTTCGCATCGTTGAGGCGCTATACACCGAAGCCCGGAATTTTGGTGCGCTGGAAAAAGCCGATCAACCCGACCGGCTGGCGCACAAGATAAGGCTCGCGCGGGCACTTAATGTTCGAACGAATACTCGAACTAATCGCGCTTGAACTGGCAAACCGGTCGATTCCGTATTTGATCGTCGGCGGGCAAGCCGTGCTCGTGCACGGCGAGCCGCGACTCACGCGCGACATCGACGTTACCCTGGGGGTGGACGTTGATCGCCTCGACGATTTGCTTGCCATCGCCGCGCATGCCGGCTGGAAGTTGCTGGTCCAGAATCCCCGTGACTTCGCGCAGCAAACCATGGTGCTGCCGTGCGAGGACAGCGCAAGTGGCGTTCGAATAGATTTCATTTTCTCGAATTCCTCGTATGAACGAAACGCCATGTCGCGCTCCACGATTCGCAAGGCCGGAACCGTAGACGTTCGGTTTGCTTCGCCGGAAGACCTGATTATCCACAAAGTGGTCGCGGGCAGACCTCGCGACATCGAAGACGTTCGCACAGTTGTGCTGAAGAATCCCCAGTTGGACGTAGCCTATATTCGGCATTGGCTCGATGAGCTTGGAAGCGCAATGGACGAACCTCTTTGCGCCCGCTTCGAGGAAATCCGGAAAGACTTATAAGCCGAGCAGTATTTCGCCTTAGACCGCCGCAGCGATCGCGTCGCCCATCTGGCTGGTGCTCGCTTTGCCGCCCAAGTCACCGGTCAGCGTTTTGCGCTCGCGGATCACGCGATCGATTGCTTTGTCCATCAACTGCGCGGCTTCCACTGCTTTGGGCTCGCCATGCTTGCGGCCGAGCCATTCGAGCAGCATCTGCCCCGATACGATCATCGCGTAGGGGTTGGCGATATTTTTCCCGGCGATGTCCGGCGCTGAGCCATGCGTCGCCTGCGCCATTGCGCGATCGGGTCCGGCGGACAAGCCCGCAGCAAGACCGAGTCCGCCGGTCAAACCCGCAGCAGCGTCCGACAGGATGTCGCCGAAAGTATTGGTGGTGACGACCACGTCGAAGTCCTGCGGCTTCATGACGAGGCGCGTGGCGAACGTGTCGACGAGCACCTCGTTGTATGCGATATCGGGAAACTCCTTCGCCACTTTGCGGCATTCCTCAGCGAACATGCCGCAACCAAGCTTGAACACCGTGTTCTTGTGCACCGCCGTGACCTTTTTGCGTGGGCGCGTGCGCGCGAGCTCGAACGACGCGATCGCGACCTTGCGCGAAGCCTGGCGCGTAATTACCCGTACGGATATCGTCATGTCGGGCGACGGCCGGAATTCCCCCGAGCCTTCGAACACGTTGCGGTCGGGAGGAAAACCTTCATTGTTCTCGCGCACGATTATCAGGTCGACGTCCGGATACAGCGCTGGCACACCGGGCAATGACCTCGACGGACGGATGTTCGCGAACAAATCGTAATTCTTGCGCAGAATCGGATGCGGGTTGATCGCGTTCGGGTTGTCTTTCGGATAGGCTTGGTGGCCGATCGGGCCCAGCACCCAGCCGTCGAGCGTGAAGAGCTTCTCGAGCGTGCCCGGGGGCAGCGTATAGCCGAGTTTATCGAATGCGGTTTTCCCGATTGGCATAGGGAACCATTCGATTGCCAGGCCCGTCTTACTGGCTGCCGCTTTCATTACCTTGACGGTTTCCGGCACGACTTCCAAACCGATGTCGTCGCCTTCGAGTATTCCGATTTTCAATGCGCGGTCCATTTTAGTTACTCCAGTTTTAAGCGTTGCGCCGGCGGCGCTCTGAGCACGAACGGTATAATAGTCGAAACTAACAACCCCCGAGGAGCAACCGATGAAGTTTTCCGCCGTTAGATTCAGCGCAATCGCGTTGTCGTTTTCGATGACGGCCGCTGCGAACGCAGCCGCGTATCCCGACAAACCTATTCGCATGCTCGTCGGATTCGCTGCGGGGGGCGGCACGGACACGACCGCACGAACGATCGGTGGCCCGCTATCTGACGCGCTCGGTCAGCAGATCATCGTCGACAACCGGCCGGGCGCCGCGGGCAACATCGCCGCCGACATTACCGCGCATTCGGTGCCTGACGGCTACACGATACTGATGGGCACCATCGCCGCACTGGCAATCAATCCGAGCCTCTATCAGAAGCTGCCGTTCGATCCGCTCAAGGACTTCGAGCCGATATCGCTCGCTGTGTCTTCGATGAACGTGCTCGTCGTGCATCCTTCAGTCGCCGCGAAAAACGTGAAGGAGCTGATCGCGCTCGCCAAGGCGCAGGCTGGCAAGCTCACATACGGCTCGTCGGGCGTTGGCGGCGCCGGCCATCTCGCCGGCGTACTGTTCGATCAACTTGCCGGAACCAAGATGATCCACGTACCGTACAAGGGCGGTGCTCCCGCCATAATCGCACTCGTGAGCGGCGAAGTGAACATGGTTTTCGCAACCGCCGAGACGGCGGTTCCCCAGGTCAAGGCCGGAAAAATTCGCGCGCTCGGCGTCACCACTGCGAAGCGCAGCGCATTGCTGCCGGACTTGCCAACGATTGCAGAAGGCGGACTGCCCGGTTACGAAGCGAACAACTGGTACGGACTTCTCGCGCCGGCGAAAACGCCCGCCGCGATCGTGGAGCGCCTGAACCGCGAGGTCGTCAAAGTGCTCAACATGCCTAACGTCAAAGAACAGCTCTTCCGCTCCGGCCTCGACGCGTCGCCGAGCACGCCGAAGGAATTCGGCGCCTACATCAAATCCGAAATGGCAAAATGGTCTAAGGTCGTCAAAGCATCGGGCGCCAAAGCCGAATGATGCGTCAGCTCATTGCCGGCGCGCTCGGCGTACTCACCCTGTCGGCCGCAGCGGCCGACTTCCCGACCAGGCCGGTGCGCATCATCATCGGGTTCCCGCCGGGCGGCGCGACCGATCTCGTCGCGCGCCTGCTCACGCCGAAATTGTCCGAATCATTCAAGCAGCAGGTCATCGTCGACAACCGGCCCGGCGCGAACGGCGCGCTCGCGAGCGAGCTCACGGCGAAAGCCGCGCCCGATGGCTACACGATGCACCTGGGCACGCTGGCAGCGCTCGTGATCACGCCGGCGATCACCAAGGTCAGCTACGATCCATTCAAGGATTTCTCACCGATCGGGCGCACGGTCTCGCTGCAGAATATTTTCATTGCGCACCCGACGCTGCCCGTCAAGAATATCCCCGAGCTGATCGCGCTCGCCAAAGCGCGGCCGGGCAAGCTCAATTTCGCGAGCTCCGGCACCGGCAGCACGGGCCATCTGTCCGGCGAGCTCTTGAAGACGATGGCGCAAATCGACATGACGCACATTCCGTATAAAGGCGGCGGACCGGCGATGACCGATCTGCTGGGCGGACAGGTGGAATTGTTCGTCGCGATCATTTCCACCGCAGTTCCCCAGGTGCAGGCCGGCAAGGCGCGCGCGCTGGCGGTGACCGGCGACAAACGCTCGCCCGCACTGCCGGATGTCCCAACCGTCGCCGAGACCATCAAGGGCTATGAATCGACGAATTGGTATTGCATGCTGGGACCGCCGCATATGCCGGCGCCGCTGGTCGAACGCTGGCACAGGGAAATGACAGCCGCATTGAATTCGCCGGAAATCAAGCAGGCGCTGTTCGACCGCGGCATCGATGCCGCGCCGACGACGCCCGCGCAGCTCACGGCTTACCTGCGCAGCGAGACCGCGAAATGGACGAAAGTAGTCAAGGCTTCGAACATCAAGCCGGACTGAGCTAGCCCGCTTCTACCGGCAGGTCCGCGCGCGGCGACCATTCGTGCCACGAGCCGATGAAATTGCGCGCCCCTACAATGCCCGCGTACTTGAGCGCATAGTAGGTGTTGGCAGACCGCGCGCCGCGGTGGCAATACGTGGCGATTTCCTGGCGCGGATTGATCTTGTGCTGCTCCAGCAGCGCCATGATTTTCTCCGGCGCTTTGAACCGCCCGTTCTCCAGAAACTGGGTCCATTCGATGTGCAGCGCATTGGGAATGTGACCCCGGCGCTTGCAGCACGGCGTATCGTCCTTGCCCGTCCATTCGAGATCGTCGCGCACGTCGATCGTAAAAAAATTCCACGAACCTGTGCGCCGCGCCACCTCGTCCAGCGGCACATAACAGCCGGACGAAACGGACACCTGGATTTTTGTCGGCCGCACGGTCGCGATGTCCGTATCGGCGAGCACCGGCCCGCCTTCGGCCTGCCATTGCTTCAGCCCGCCATGGAGCATGCGCGCCTTACGATGCCCTATGAACTCCAGCATCCACAATTCGCGCGCCGCCCGCATGCCGGTAATCTCGTCGTAAACGATGACCGGGCGGTCCGTGCGCACGCCCACCGAGCTGAAACGGTCGGCAACCGACTGCGCGAACTTGCGCATGTTTTCGAGCGAGCTGTTGGTGACGAGCATTTCGTAAGTAGACAACGGCAGCGCGCCGGGAATGTGGCCGGTCTTGAATTCGCCGGCCTTGCGCGCATCGAGCAGCACCGCGCCGTTCTGGAGTTCCCTTTCGAGCTGCGATGGCTCGAGCAAAATTTCACTGGCATCCATAAATATGTCTATTTATTAAATTATGCGCACGCACATTGAGCGGCAAATCCGGCGCCATCTGCCAATGATAGCCTGCAACGAAAAAACTATTCTACGCCCGACGTAAAAATCCTGCGTGAATGCTACTCGGCGTCCGGCTGCGAAGCTGGTCATCGCCAATTACGTCACGCGCAACATGATACACTCGCGCAATATTTCGACGCATACACGACGCAGGAGACACCCTTGAAAATTCTCGTTTTGCCCGGCGATGGCATCGGGCCGGAAATCACGCGGGCAACCCTCACCGTCCTCGATCGCGCCAATGCGCGGTTCAAGCTTGGCCTCGCATGGGAGCACGACGAGATGGGGCTCGTGACGCTGAAGAAAGAGGGCACGACATGCCCCCCGCGAATACTTGAAAAAGCGCGCGCTGCCGCGGGCGTGCTGCTCGGCCCGGTTTCGCACAACGATTATCCGCCGCGAGAGCAGGGTGGCGCGAACCCTTCCGGCGAGTTCCGCGTCAAGCTCGATCTTTATGCGAACATCCGGCCCGCGAAATCGAGATTGGGCGTCGGTCTGACCGGCAAGCCCGTGGACCTCGTGATCTTCCGCGAGTGCACCGAAGGCTTTTACGCCGACCGCAACATGTACATGGGGCTCGGCGAATTTATGCCCACCGAGGACATGGCGATCTCGCTGCGCCGCGTGACTGCAAAATGCTGCGAGCGCATTGCACGCCGCGCATTCGAATCCGCGATGACTCGCCGCAAGAAAGTCACGGCCGTGCACAAAGCCAACGTACTGCGGATTTCGGACGCGCTGTTTCTGCGCGAAGTGCGCAAGGTCGCCAAGGACTTTCCCGAGGTCGAGCTCGACGAAAAGATCGTCGACGCGATGGCGGCGCTGCTCGTGCGCGACCCGTCGAAATTCGACGTCATCGTCACCGGCAATATGTTCGGCGACATCCTCTCGGACGAAGCCTCCGAGATTTCCGGCAGCCTCGGGCTTGCCGGCTCCGTTAATGCCGGCGACGAACTGTGCGTCGCGCAGGCGCAGCACGGCTCCGCGCCCGACATAGCAGGTCAGGACAAAGCTAATCCAATATCGTTGATTTTGTCTGCCGCGATGCTGCTCGAATGGCTCGGCCGCCGGCACAAGAACGCGGCATTCACCGAAGCCGCCCAGAAAATCGAAGCGGCAGTCGACTCGGCGTTGAAAGATCCGGCCACGCGCACGGCGGATATGGGCGGCAAGCTCGGCACACAGGCATTCGCCAAGGTAGTCGCGGATAAGCTGAACTAGCTTTTGCCGGCGCGCGTCGGCGGGCCCTTCAATTCGATCGTGTTGCCTTCCGGGTCGCTGATGTAAAGCGACGGCCCGTAGCCGTCGGCGCCGAAGCGCGACTTGATTTCACCGACGGCCACGCCGTTCGAAACGAGATGCGCGACCAGCGCGTTCTCGTCGAACGGCTCGATGCGCAGGCACAGGTGATCCATATTGCGGCGTGTTTTGCCCGGCGCCGCGCCGCCCGCGCGGCCGAGTTCACCATCGACCGCGATCAAATCCACGAGTGAAACGCCCGCGCGCAACTGCGTAAGCCCGAGCTCGGGACGCTCGCGCTCGATCGTGCAGCCGAGCACGTCGCAGTAAAAACGCGTCAGGCGCGCCGGATTGGCGACCCGCAGCACGACGTGGTCGAGCGCGAGGATCTCGAACGCGGCGCGTTTACGGGCGATGGATTTTGGCATCGATAGTTTCGTTCAAATAAAAATGCCACCGCGCCGCGTGGCGCGATGGCATCGCAGCGGTTGCAAAATAAGGCTTACTTGTCGATTCCACCGATGCACAAGTACTTGATCTCGAGATAATCCTCGATGCCGTATTTCGAACCCTCGCGCCCTATTCCCGATTCCTTGATGCCGCCGAACGGCGCGACTTCGTTGGAAATAATGCCGACATTGATGCCGACGATGCCGTATTCGAGCGCCTCGGCAACGCGCCAGATGCGACCAATGTCGCGGCTGTAGAAGTACGACGCCAACCCGTACTCCGTGTCATTCGCGAGCTTGATCAGCTCCTGCTCGGTCTTGAAGCGGAACAGCGGCGCTACCGGGCCGAAAGTCTCCTCGTGGGTGATTTTCATGGTGGTTTTCACATCGGCCAGCACCGTCGGCTCAAAGAACGTGCTGCCTTTGGCGTGGCGCTTGCCGCCGGTGACGAGACGCGCGCCCT
>Ga0207675_100007318_pt1 | contig 10435 bp, 10 predicted proteins | sample KBSSwiS42_FD_184305 | JGI IMG/M metagenome (GOLD analysis project Ga0207675, IMG submission 184305) | Switchgrass rhizosphere microbial communities from Kellogg Biological Station, Michigan, USA - KBS Switchgrass S4-2 (SPAdes) (version 2) | ecosystem: Host-associated > Plants > Roots >...
CCCCACGCCCACGACCTTGCGCGCGAGGTCGGCGTACTCGTAACGCTCGAGCAGTCGGTGGCAGTCCGGGCGCAGGCTCGCGCGGTAGCGGTCGATCAGGTCGCGCACGCCGTTCTCGATCTGCTGCGCCTCGGCCCCGTCGGCGAGGTCCCCGACCGGGACGATGAGCGGCGGGTCGCTGACGATGCGCGGCGCGCCCCCGACCTCGTGCGCGAGCTTGGCGAACGCGCGCGTGCTGTCCTTCCGGCGCGCCTTGGTGACCGTGCGATCGACCGCCTTGCGCTGCCGCGCCGAGGCGTCGCCGCCGAACGCCTCGACGAGCCGGCCGGTGTCGAGGCGCGCATACCAGACGTCGAGGCCGCGCATCTCGCCGTAGGCGCGCATCCGCTCGCGGTAGCGGGCGACGGCCGTCACGACGCCGCGCCGCCGGTCGTCCTCCGGGAACCCGTTCTCGCGGCCGGCGATCGCGAGGCTCGCCGCGAGGCGCTTGAGGTCCCACTCCCACGGCCCGGGCAGGGTCTCGTCGAAGTCGTTGACGTCGAAGACGAGCGCGCGGTCCGGCGAGGCGAAGCCGCCGAAGTTCGACAGGTGCGCGTCGCCGCACAACTGCACGCGCAGGCCCGACTGCGGCGTCGGCGCGAGGTCGGCGGCCATGATCGCGGCCGCGCCGCGGTAGAACGCGAACGGCGACGCCAGCATGCGCTCGTGGCGGATCGGGACGAGGTCGGCGACGCGCGTGCGCTCCTGTGCGCGGAGGAGCTCGACGGGGTCCGGGCGGCCGGTCGCGGGCGCCCACTCCGCGTGGCTGCGCCGCGGCGTCCGGGCGCGGGCGGCGCGGCCGTCGGCGGCACGGTCGGCCGGCGACCGGCCGGTCATCCGCGGGTGGGCAGCTTCACGACCGTCACGAAGAAGTCGTCGATCAGCCGGACGACCTCGATGAAGCGCTCGAAGTCGACGGGCTTCGTGACGTACGCGTTGGCGTGCAGGTCGTAGGAGCGCAGGATGTCCTCCTCGGCCTCGGACGTGGTGAGGACGACGATCGGGATCGTCCGCAGGTCCGAGTCGGCCTTGACCTCCTCGAGCACCTCGCGGCCGTCCTTGCGCGGAAGGTTGAGGTCGAGCAGCACGAGGTCCGGCCGCGGGGCGCCCTCATGCCCATTGCGGCGGTAGAGGAAGTCGAGCGCCTGCACGCCGTCGGACACGACGTGCAGCGCGTTGTGGACCTTGTTGAACTCGAACGCCTCCTTGATCAGGACGACGTCGCCGGGGTCGTCCTCGACGAGCAGGACGTCGACGACCGACAGGTTCTCAATCACGGCGAGACCTCCTCAGGCGTGGGGTCGGGCACGGGCAGGGTGAAGCGGAAGGTCGAGCCGGAGCCGTTCTCGGACGGCTCGAGCCAGATGCGGCCGCCGTGGTGCTCGATCACCTTGCGACACATCGCCAGGCCGATCCCGGTCCCGGTGTAAGCGTCTTTCGTGTGCAGGCGCTGGAAGATCACGAAGATCCGCTCGCTGTACTGCGGGTCGATGCCGATCCCGTTGTCGGCCACCGTGAAGCGCCAGAAGCCGTCGTCGCGCTCGGCCGCCACGTGGACCCGCGGCGGCTGCTCGCCGTGGAACTTGATCCCGTTGCCGATCAGGTTCTGGAAGACGAGCACGAGCAGCGACCGCTCGACGAGCACGACCGGCAGGTCGCCGGCGACCGCGATCTCGGCGCCGGTCTCCTCGATGCTCGCGGCGAGGTTCGCCTGCGCCGCGGCCACGATGTCGTCGGCGTCGACGAGCTCCGGCTCGCGGCCCATCCGGCCGACGCGCGAGAACGCGAGCAGGTCGTTGATGAGGATCTGCATGCGCTTCGCGCCGTCGACGGCGAACGCGATGTACTGGTCGGCGCGCTCGTCGAGCTGGCCGGCGTAGCGGCGTTCGAGCATCTGGCAGAAGCTCGTGACCTTGCGCAGCGGCTCCTGGAGGTCGTGCGAGGCGACGTAGGCGAACTGCTCGAGCTCGGCGTTGGACCGGCTGAGCTCCGCCGCCTGGGCCTCGATCGCCTCCTGTGCGCGCTGCACGGCCTCGAGCTCCTCCACGATCCGCATGCGCATCGCCTCGACGTCGCCGCCGAGGGCGGCCACGTCGCGCGGGCCGCCGGGCTCGACGGGCCGCCGCAGGGCGCCGCCCGCGACCGTCCGGACCTGGTCCGCGAGCCGGCCGATCGGCAGGGCGATGACGTTGCGGGCGACCACCGCCACGGCGACGACCGCGCCGAGCAGCACGATCGCGGCGAAGATCAGCGCACGGTTCAGCGCCGTCGCCGCGCTGGTCAGGTCCTGCCGCGCGTCCTCCCGCGCGACGGCGAGGTTCGCCTGCAGGCGCCGGAGCGCGGCGCGCAGCGCGTCGAAGCGGACCTTCCCCGCCGACACGTCCTCCTCGGACACGTCCCCCCCACTCGCGCGGGCGCGGCCGATCGCCGGCAGCGCGTACCCGTCGCGCCAAGCGGCGATCGCGGTGCGGACGGCGGCGATGTCGCGCCGGAGCGCGCCGGCCCCGGCGACCGCGGCGCGTCGGTCGAGGTCGCGCAGGCCGGCGTTCGCCTGCCGCTCGCCGGTCCGGTACGGGTCGAGGAACGCCTCGCGGCGGCCGAGCAGGAAGCCGCGGACGCCGGTCTCCTGGTTGATCAGCGCGGACTGGACGACCAGCGCGGCCGTCTGGGCCGGATCCACGCGGTCGACGAGGCGCGCCCGGGCGTCGCCGAGACGGTGGGCGGCGACGACCGCCGCGGCGATCGCCACGAGCGCGGCGACGACCAGGACGCCGAGGCTGAGCGCGAGCCATCCGCCGGCGGTGAAGCGGCCGGCCCGCATCACCGGTCGGTGCGCCGGCCCGTGAGGAGCAGCGCGGCGACGTCGTCGAGCGGGACCCCGCCGTTGCGGCGCATGACGTCGTCGATGAGGCCGCCGACGAACGCGTCGGGGACCTCGGACCAGTGCGCGTCGCCCCGCGGCGACCGCACCAGGCCGATCAGCCCGTCCATGCCCAGGCGCCCCGGCAGGTCCGGCCCGGCGCGTCCCTCGATCAGGCCGTCGGTCGACAGCAGGAGGCCCCACAGGTGCGGGAGGGACACCGAGCGCACCGGCCACGAGGGGCCGTCGAGCACGCCGAGCGGCAGCCCCGAGCGCACGTCGAGCGCGCCCGGGCCCTCGTCGCCGAGCAGGACGGGCGGGTGGTGGCCCGCGCTGCGCAGGCTCGCGGTGCGGCGGTCCGGGGCGACGATCACCGTCAGGACCGTCGCGAAGATCTCCTCGGCGACGCGTTCGTGGACGAGAACGCGCTGGAGCGTCGGGAGGACCGCCTCGGGCGCCGCGCCGGCGAGCGTGAGGGTGCGCCAGGCCACCCGCAGGCAGACGCCGAGCGCCGCCTCGTCGGGCCCGTGGCCCGCGACGTCGCCGATGAGGAGGTGCACGCTGCCGTCGGGCATCTCGACCGCGTCGTAGAAGTCGCCCCCGAGCAGGGTCCGCTCGCGGCCCGGGCGATAGCCGGTGCCCACGCCGAGCGCGCGGTCGTGCAGGATCGGCACCGGGAGCAGGCCGCGCTCGAGGCGCGTCGCCTCCTCGGCGAGGATCTCGGCCGCCCGCAGCCGCTCGCGGACGTGGTCGGCCTGGCGGCGCTCGACCGCATAGAGGACCGCGCGGCGCAGGCCGTCGCCGTCGACGCTGCCCTTGATGAGGTAGTCCTGCGCGCCCGCCGCCACCGCCTCGACCCCGCGGTGCACGTCGCGGTCGCCGGTCAGGACGAGGTGGGCCACGCCGGGCCGCACGGCGCGCAGGCGCTCGAGCGCGCCGAGGCCGGTCGCGTCCGGCAGCCCGAGGTCGAGCAGGACGCAGTCGGGCGCCTCGGTGGACAGCGAGGCGACCGCGGCCGCCAGCGACCGCACGTGGCGCACGACGATGCTCGGGTCCTCCTCCTTCAGCAGCTCGCTGACGAGGAAAGCGTCGCCCTCGTCGTCCTCGACGAGCAGGAGATGCAGCGGCGCCTCGGCCGCGCGTACAGGTGCTGAAGAGCTCGGTGACATGCGGCGCGGTCCCGGAGAATGCGGCGCCAGCCTAACCGCCGCGTGGGCGGCGCGTCACCGATCCGCTGTCCGGGGCCGGGAGCGGACGTCAGGCCGCGGCGTCGCGGCGGCGGCCCGGCGCGCCGCGCATCGCCATCTGGTGGCGGCGCGGCGACATCGGCTCGGCCGGCAGCGGTCCCGTGACCGCCCCGGGGCGGAGGCCGTCGAGGTGCATCGCGAGGAAGCGGCGGACCTGCTCGGGGGCGACGTCGGCGGTGCGCTCGATGATCCGCGCGGTCGCCCAGAGGATCATCGTGACGTCCGCCGCGGCGATGTCCGGGCGCAGGGCGCCCTCGTCGCGCCCGCGCGCGACGAGCCGGTCGATCACGGCGTGGAGCTGCTTGCGGGCGGCCTTCACGCGGCGCTCGTCGCGGCCGCGCGCAGCGAGCGCGTCCTTGAACCCGCGGTCGGTGGCCTGCAGCTCCACCGCTGAGGCGAGGAAGCCGGCGAAGCCGTCCCACGCGTCGGGCACCTCGAGAGCGCGCTCGGCCGCCTCGGTGAGCTCTTCGAAGCGCGCGTCGACGATCGCGTCGATGAGCGCGTCCTTCGTCGGGAAGTGCCGGTAGAGCGTGCCCATCCCGACGCCCGCGCGGCGCGCGATCTCGTCCACGCCGACGTCGAGCCCGCGCTCCTGGAACGCGGCGCGGGTCGCGGCGATGATCCGGTCGCGGTTGCGCTGGGCGTCCTTGCGGAGCGGGGGTTTCGTGGTGGCGGGCACCCCGTCAGTGTAGTGCGAGCGCGTCAACCGGAGAGCATACTCCGGTTGATCGCTATCATGGATGCAAGACGAACCGGAGCGCATGCTCCGGAATCAGGAAAGCCTCCAGCGCGAAGGACCCGATGCCGCCGACCACCACCACCGACCGCTACAAGTGGATCGCCCTCTCGAACACGACGCTCGGCGTCCTGATGGCGACCGTGAACTCGTCGATCCTGCTGATCGCCCTGCCGGACATCTTCCGGGGCATCCACATCGACCCCCTCGCCCCCGGCAACACCAACTACCTGCTGTGGATGATCCTGAGCTTCCTCGTCGTTACGGCCGTGCTCGTCGTGAGCCTCGGCCGCCTCGGCGACGTCTACGGGCGGGTGCGGATGTACAACCTCGGCTTCGCCGTCTTCACGCTCGGCTCGATCCTCCTGTCGATCACGTGGATGAGCGGCGGCGCGGCCGCGCTGTGGATGATCGCGATGCGGGTGGTGCAGGGGATCGGCGGCGCGATGCTGTTCGCCAACTCGGCCGCGATCCTCACCGACGCGTTCCCCAGCGACCAGCGCGGACTCGCGCTCGGCATCAACGGCGTCGCCGCGATCGCCGGGTCGTTCATCGGTCTGGTGCTGGGCGGGATCCTCGCCCCGATCCAGTGGCGGCTGGTGTTCGTGGTCTCCGTGCCGATCGGCATCTTCGGGACGGTCTGGGCCTACCGCAAGCTCGTCGACCTCAGCCCGCGCCGCCAGGCGCGCATCGACTGGTGGGGCAACGTCACCTTCGCCCTCGGCCTCATCGCGATCATGGTCGGGATCACGTACGGCATCCAGCCGTACGGCGGGCACACGATGGGCTGGACCGCTCCCGGCGTCCTGGCCGCGCTGATCGGCGGCCTCGCGCTGCTCGTCGTGTTCGCGCTCGTGGAGCGGCGGGTCGCGGAGCCGATGTTCAACCTGTCGCTGTTCCGCATCCGCGCCTTCACCGCCGGGTGCGTCGCGACCCTGCTCGCCGCCATCGGCCGCGGCGGCCTGCAGTTCATCCTCATCATCTGGCTGCAGGGGATCTGGCTCCCGCGCCACGGCTACGCGTTCACCGAGACGCCGCTGTGGGCGGGCATCTACATGCTCCCGCTGATCGCCGGGTTCCTCATCGCCGGCCCGGTGTCCGGCTACCTGTCCGACCGCTACGGCGCGCGCCCGTTCGCCACCGGCGGCATGGTCGTCGCCGCGCTGAGCTTCCTGCTGCTCGAACTGCTGCCGGTCGACTTCTCCTACGTCGCGTTCGCGGCGCTCCTGCTCCTCAACGGCCTCGCGATGGGCCTGTTCTCCTCGCCCAACCGCGCGGCGATCATGAACAGCCTGCCCGCCGACCAGCGCGGCGCCGGGGCGGGCATGAGCGCGACGTTCCAGAACGCGGCGGCCGTGCTGTCGATCGGGATCTTCTTCTCGCTGATGATCGTCGGCCTCGCCGCGAGCCTCCCGGGCGCCGTGCACGCCGGCCTCGTCGCCCACGGCGTCCCCGACGCCGATGCGACCCGGGTCGCGAACCTGCCGCCCGTGGCGTCGCTGTTCGCCGCGTTCCTCGGCTACAACCCGATGCAGCACCTGCTCGGGCCGCACGTCCTCGCGGCCCTCCCCCACGCCCAGGCGGCGACCCTCACCGGCCGCGGGTTCTTCCCGTCGCTCATGTCCGCGCCGTTCGCGCAGGCGCTGAACGTGGCCTTCACCTTCGCGCTCGCCGCCTGCCTGATCGCGGCGGCGGCGTCGCTCATGCGCGGCGGCCGCTACCACCACGAGGACCACGCCGCACTCGAGGGCGAGGCCGTCGAACCCGTGCCGTCCGGTCTCGCCCCGGCGCTGCAGCGATCGGCATGAGCCGCGCGGCCCGCGTGCAGGACGGCTTCCTCTCGACGCTCATTCGCGACCGCAGCCGCGCGCGGCGCGGTGCCCTTTCCGACCCCCGACCCGGAGGCCCTCTTGTGCCCGAGACGTCGACCCACCCGTCCACGGCGCTCCTCGTCATGGACATGCAGAACGCCATCGTCGAGCGGTTCGCCGCTGCCGGCGTGCTCGAACGCGCGGTGGCCGCGGCCGCGGCCGCGCGTGCGCACGGGGTGCCCGTGATCTTCGTGCGGGTCGCGTTCCGGCCCGGCCATCCGGAGGTGAGCCCGCGCAACAAGGCCTTCGCGGCGCTCGCCGGGTCGGGCGGGTTCGCGGACGAGAACGCGACCGCGATCCACCCGGCGCTCGCCCCTGCGCCCGGCGAGGTCGTCGTGACCAAGCGTCGCGTCAGCGCCTTCGCCGGCAGCGACCTCGACGTCGTGCTGCGCGCCGGCGCGATCCGCGACCTCGTGCTCTGCGGCATCGCGACGAGCGGCGTCGTCCTGTCGACCCTCCGCCAGGCGGCGGACCTCGACTTCGGCCTCACCGTCCTGCGGGACGCCTGCGGCGACGCCGACGACGAGGTCCACCGCGTCCTCACGGAGAAGGTCTTCCCGCGGCAGGCGGAGGTCCTCGACGTGGCGGCCTGGGCGGCCGGCGTGGCCGCCAAGGCGCCCGCGTAGCCGATCTCAGGTCGGCTGGTCGACCGGGACGCGGTCGTCGCGGACGGGGTCGAGGCGCGAGACGACCTTGTTGCCCCTCGCGATTGCAGACGCTGCGGTCGCGCCGCCTATCAGGGCTGGGCGACGATCAGCCGCAGGGCGCCGACGAACTCCGGCTGCGTGCGCAGCGCCCCGAACCGCGCGTCCCAGGCTCCGGTCGCGAGGTCGCGCTCGAGGCGCTCGATCCCGCGGCGCGCCGCGGCCGGGTCGACGAAGTTCCACGCCGACTGCGAGCGGCGGACCTCGGGGTCGAGGAACCGCTCGGGCCGCCCGTAGTACGCCTCGGTGAAGCCGTCCGTGCAGTCCAGCGGGACCGGGACCTCCTCGACGACGCTCGTGCCGCCGAGCACGGCGCGGACGTGGTCGATCGCGGGCAGGCGGGCCGCCTCCGCGGCGGTCATCCCGTCGACGTAGCCGCCGAGCCACAGGCGGTCGAGCTCGTCGCCGTCGAAGGTCAGGACGACCACCGGCCCGCGCGCGACGCGGCGCAGCTCGCGCAGGCCGCGCTCGCGGTCGGCCCACTGGTGGATCGTCACAGTCGCCATCGCGGCGTCGAACGCGCCGTCGTCGAACGGCAGCCGCTCGGCCGTCGCGTCGACGGCGGGCGCGAGCCGGCGGGGGCGCTGCGCGCGCATCGCGGCGGACGGCTCGACCGGCACGACGTGGCGGTCCCGAGGCTCGTAGGACCCCGCGCCCGCACCGACGTTGACCACGGTCCGCGCGGCGCCGAGCGCGGCGCCCACGCGGGCGGCGATGCGGGGGTCGGGGCGGCGGTGGTCGGCGTAGCCGCCGCCGGTGGCCTCGTAGTCGACGTCCCCGGCGGGCGCCGGCCGCAGCCCGGTCACGCCGGAAACTGAGCCTCGAGGCGGCGGACGGTCGCGCGCAGCGCGTCGTCCGGTGCGGTCGTCTCCTCGCCGACGACGAGGACCTCGCCGACCGCGATCGGGCCGTCGTGGACGACCTCTGCGTACGCGCCGGCGCACGGCTGGTTGCCGAAGCGGCCCAGCGCGATCCGATGGTCGGCGACGAGCGTCCGCAGCACGCGCGGGTCGGCGGGAAGCTCCTCGTGCGCGCGGGTCGGGACGACGCACCGCGGCGTCGGCAGGCCGACCGTGATCCGCACGCCGCCCGGTCCCGTCAGCGCGCGCCCGACGAGGTCGTCCTCGGTGAACGCGCCGGGCCCGTCGCCGTCGTCGAGGACGAGGTTCGGGCGGAAGCGCCGGACGTCCCACGCGATGCCCGGATGCAGGGCGCGGAGGTGGGCGAGCGTGCGGGTCGTGAGGAGGTGGACCGGGGCGAAGTCCTGATGACCGCCGGGCGCTCCGAGCGCGCCGGCCGACCGGTCGCCGCAGCGCTTCAGCGCGACCGGCCGCTCGAGCAGGTCCGACAGCGCGGGCTCGACGTCGGCGCCCTCCGCCGACGTGCCGTCGGGCAGCGTCACGCGCACGTCGCCGCCGCGGAGCATCTCGGCGCGCGTCGCGCGCAGCCGCGGGTCGGTCGGGCCGCGCTTGTTGGCGATCCGCTCGCCGCTCGCGCGGTCGACGACCACCCACTCGCGGTCGCCCGCCACGCCGCCCGCGGTCAGCGCGGCCGCGGTGAGGCGCTCGCCGAGCATCGCCTTGATCGGGTACCGGAGGATCGCCAGGACGCCCATCGCCGGACCGTACCGGGGCGGCCCGGTGGCACGGTCCCGCGCTTTCGTCAGAACGACCCGGTGATCGCGAGCGCGACGATCGCCGCAGCGATTGCGACGCCGGTCACTCCCAGCAGGATCCCGGCCATCGCCATGCCGATGCCGGTCACGCGGCCGTGCCCGTTCTCGATCTCCCGGCGGGCCATCACCCCGAGCACGATCGCGGCGACCGGGAGCACCAGCGGGATCAGGAACAGCCCCAGGACGCCGCAGATCACTGAGGCGAGCGCCTTGCCGGATCGGCGCGGCGGCGCGTCGCGGGCGCGGCGGCGGGAGTCGGCCACTACAGCTTCGTGACCCTGACCGCGGTGCCGTAGGCGCAGATCTCGGTCCAGGTGGTGCCGAGCTCGGAGCTGTCGAAGCGGAAGGCGATCACGGCGTTGGCGCCTTTCGCGATCGCCTCCTCCTCGAGCCGTTGCTGGGCGTGTGCGCGGCCTTCGAGCAGCATCTTCGTCATGCCCTTGAGCTCGCCGCCGACCATCGACTTGAGCGACGCGCCGATCTGCGAGCCGACGTTGCGCGAGCGCACGGTGAGGCCGAAGACGTCCCCCATCACCTCGTCGATGGAGTACCCGGGCAGGTCGTTCATGGTCGTGACGATCACGCGCCGACCGTACCGGCGCTGCGGGACGCGATGCAAACGCGTGCGCGGTCGGCCGCGGGCCCGCGGCGCCACCGGCACGCGCCGCGAAGCGGGTCGTCTAGGCTGGCCGCGGGGTGGAGCTTCTCGAACGCGACGGCGAGCGGAGGGTCCTCGAGGCGGCGATCGCGGATTCGCGCGGCACCGGGCGGGTCGCCGTCGTGGCCGGCGAGGCCGGCATCGGCAAGACGTAGCTCGTCGCCGACGTCTGCGGCGCCGTGCGCCCGCGGCGCGTCCTCTGGGGCGCGTGCGACCCACTGATCACCCCGCGCGCGATGGGCCCGCTCCGCGACGTGGCGCGCCAGGCCGGCGGGCCGCTGCTCGACGCGCTCGACGGGGCGGGCTCACGCGAGGACGTGCTCGCCGCCGCGCTCGACGAGCTCGCGGCGACCTCGGTCATCGTCGTGGAGGACCTTCACTGGGCCGACGACGGCACGCTCGACCTCGTCGCGCTGCTCGGGCGCCGCCTCGTGCGCTCACCCGGGTGCCTGATCCTCACGTGCCGCACGGAGGCCGTCGCCGAGCGGCCCGAGGTGCGGCGCGTCCTCGCCGCCCTGCCGCGCGAGTGCGTCGTGCGCGTTGCCCCCGAGCCGCTGTCCGAGACGGCCGTCGCGCTGCTGTCGGCGCCGATGCCGGCGCGATCGACGAGTGCATCGCCGCCGGGCTGCTCGCGCTCCGCGGCGA
>Ga0207675_100007323_pt1 | contig 10431 bp, 9 predicted proteins | sample KBSSwiS42_FD_184305 | JGI IMG/M metagenome (GOLD analysis project Ga0207675, IMG submission 184305) | Switchgrass rhizosphere microbial communities from Kellogg Biological Station, Michigan, USA - KBS Switchgrass S4-2 (SPAdes) (version 2) | ecosystem: Host-associated > Plants > Roots >...
ACGTGCCTGGCTCGATGATGGCTCCATTGTTAGCCGCGTAGGCTGCGGCCGTGCCAGGGCCACCGAAGTTGGCGTGCAAATAGTCAGTGCCTGTATCAATGATTGCAATCCTGACGCCGTCACCCGAGTTGCCACTCGTTGCCGCCCAGGCGCTGGCAGCATTAATAAAGGGCACACTCGATGAATTCTCGAGGTAATGGATAGGAAGAGCGTAGACCCCTTTAACATCCGGATCACTTCTGAGCTGCGTTACGAGACTGGCATCGATTTTGGCTGCGATGCCGTTGTAAGCAGTCTGCACGCTGTAGAGAACTTTCGCGTTCTGACCAAAATTACCTAGATGCGCAAGCACTCGCTGCTGGGCGCCCTTGATCCGAACCATCTGCGCGCGCGCGGAGCTTCTAGCTGCGGCTATCTGTACCGAATTCGCGCCTTTACTATTCTTACCACCGAGTCCCTGGGAAAAGACTCTTGAGGTCGGAAGATCCTTTAGTTCGATCATTACATCGATTTCACCAGTTTCCGGAAGCTGATCCTGCGTGTCGGCAACGGGTCTGTCGTTTGCGTATTGCGACCGATCAAATCCGCCCGTTTGAGCACGACTGGTTTGATCTTGCTGAGTAATTAGGTATGTGAGTAATAGAGCCAAGGCAAATAGCAGTGACAGGGCCCTCAGAGGGATTCTTCGCAACATCTTTTTCTTCTTACCTTTCGATTGATGGGATTGATGGACGACCGGGGCAAACTAGCCTTCTGTTGCCGCACGGACGGAAGGCGAGACTAAAGCCCACACACACTCGCACATCAGCGAGTGATGGAATGGGGAGCTAGACTGAAAGTTATTAGAGCTAAGAACTAAGACAGATTGCGTACTATAAAGGACGTGAATACATCGCACAAGTTCAAATCAAAGAATCCAACCAGAATCTTCGAAATTATCCGGATGAGTGTTAGGCTGCGACCTTGGTGAGCGTCTGTACTGCACAACAACTATCGCGTTACTCAGGTGACGGCTTCCTCGTGCTGCCTGACTTTGTGTCTACACATGAATGTGATTCGCTCAGGTCGCGCGCCACAGAGATGGTGAGCGCCTTTGATCCGGGAGAACTGAAATCCATCTTTTCGACACACGAACAAAGCCGCACAACTGACGATTATTTTCTAACCTCCGGCGACAAGATTCGTTTCTTCTTTGAGGAACACGCCTTCAACTCAGACGGCACACTCAAGCAGCCGAAAGAACAGTCGATAAACAAGATCGGTCATGCGCTGCACGATCTCGACGCGGTCTTCAATCGATTTTCGCGCACACCAAAGCTAGGTGAACTCGTCGAAGATTTGGAAATTGAAGATCCACTTCTGCTTCAGTCGATGTACATCTTCAAACAACCAAACATCGGTGGTGAAGTGACCTGTCATCAAGACAGCACGTTCTTATACACAGAGCCGATGAACATCGCCGGTCTGTGGTTCGCTCTCGAAGATGCGCGCATCGATAACGGTTGTCTCTGGGCAATCCCGGGAGGTCATCGGCGTGGATTGAAGTCGCGTTGGGTCCGATCGTCGAATGATGGAATGCAGTTTGAGGTTTATGATGAAACGCCGTGGCCGGAAGAGGAGTTAGTGCCGCTGGAAGTGCGCAAGGGCACCCTGATCGTGCTTCATGGGCTTTTACCGCATCGAAGTCTGGAAAATCGGTCAGACAACTCGCGACATGCCTACACGCTGCATGTGATCAGTGCGAAGTCGGATTATCCGAAGAGCAATTGGCTTCAACGATCGGCAGACATGCCATTAAGTGGGTTTTAATGAGACCGCCGAGCTGAAGTCGGTGGTCTCCTCAAGCGGTGACATTATGACTAAGCTGGTTCATCTTCTACTTCTTACGATACTAACTGCTATCGCCATCGATGCGCAGAATCCGACCGGCCCAGGTCCGAAACGTCCTCGCACACCGGAGGATTATCAGGCCGGAACTTTGAAAGAACTCGCAGCAAAACTCTCCAGCCCTGATAGTCGCGGCAACAAGATGGAAACGATGTTCGTCGATCCAGATCTTTCACCGACACGCGTCAGAGTTACTTACGCCGGGCTCACGCGACGCACACCAGCGGCCAGAGCCCAAGTGATTCGCCAGTGGGCGCGCCTTTACGCCGGCGCGATTGAAACTTATAAGCCGTATGAAGTGGACGTGCTGTTCACGGAAAACGGAAAGCAGTACTGGCTAACTTTTACGCAGAAGAAACTCAAAACCTTTTGGGATTCGAAGCAGTCATCTAAACCGGTCGATCTCTTTCTGATCCGAATGGGAGCTGTGAAGACAGGTGACAAGTGGGAGCCAGTAGTTTTGGTTGAGAATTTTCAAGAAGCTAAATGACGCTTCTATCCCACTGGCACAAGCCTATGAAGCGATGACCACTGCGCTGATCGATGTAAACCGTTAAAACGGTTTCGCTATCTTGAGCACTGGCTACCCCAAGCTAAAGCTTGCGGTGAATGAGAAGTTGAAAATTCAGACAGCAATGTCATGAAGCTGTTACTCGAGCCCACCTTCCTGCGGATATTCTTCGGAGTCGCTGCCTGTTCGTGGATGCCGCATTGGGCGTGCCATTACTATCGCCTCGAAACTCATAGCAGCTTCATCGTCGGGTCATGGGCTTTCTCCACGCGAGACAGCGTTGTTTCACTTTGCTTCTACACGCTGCTGATAGCTCTTAACCTTGCGGCGATTGAATTCGAAAGATACCGAGTAGTCGCCGCGGGAGCCAGCGGTATCGGTCATTTGATCATTGGCTCGCTTCACGTCTATCGTCTAGTAGATCCGTTCAGATTTGAGGTGTTCGGATATTCCTGGAGTTCCGGTGCTTCGCTTAGAGAGTCGCTGATTGTCATTCCAGTAGGATTGCTGGCGCTGATAGTCGCGATCTTTGAGTGGCGCGACAACAGGGAATAAACATTGCCGCTGAGACTGGGAGACACCACCCGCTTTAGCGGCGTGGAGTTTCAACTTCGGCCTAGGTCGCGCGTCCACGAAAAAACATGAGACACCACCTACTTTAGTAGCGTGGAGTTTCAATTTCAGCCTTCTCCTTCCATGACCTTGGATAGGCTGAAGTTGAAGACTCCACGCCGCTAAAGCGGGTGGTGTCTGAGAGAGCATCAAATGACTTTGGATAGGCCGAAATTGAAACTCCACGCCGCTGAAGCGGGTGGTGTCTCCGGTCGGCAATTCGCAATTTTCTAATTACTCGGTCGCAAAAGTCCGCGGAAAATGCCCTGGACTCGGACCTGATTGGCAGGAACTGTTAAAGGCTGGAGTTGGGAGTTGGCAGGCTGTAGTTCGACGTACATACCTCTCCGGTAGAGGCGCTTCAAAGTCGCCTGATTGTCTTCGATCAAAAGCGCTACCACTATCTCACCATCGCGCGCATCTGTGCGATTCTCTATTAACGCGATGTCGCCGTCGCAGATGTGTTCATCGATCATCGAATCGCCTTTCACACGCAACGCATACACACGATCGGGTTTCACGCGTCCAAGCAGGAACCGCGGCACTGGAATGCGCTCTTCATACTCGACAACTTCAAGAGGCGCGCCAGCGGCAATGCGTCCGAGCAGCTTCACTTCGCACAACGACTCGCCGGTGTTCTCTTCAACCTTAACTTTGAGATCGAAGGATCCGTCTTCATGTTGACGGGCCAACAATCCACGTTTCTCAAGAGCAGTGATGTGCTTTGCGATCGTCGCGCGTGACTTCACGCCGAAGTGTCTGGCGATTTGTGTGTATGAAGGTTGATGACCGTGACGTTCGAGAAATCGAGTGATGAAATCAAGAATATCCTTTTGTCTCTGGGTACGAGGGAGCATTAATTTCGACTCGATCATTCAATCACTTGTGAGAGCCACAAGTCACGGCAGAAGTGACAAGGCATTCTAGGGCGCGCAAACAAAAGCGTCAAGGCTTTGTTGTGCGCACCCTTCGTTGCCGTTAGCGATTCGAGTAACGAACCAATGTTCGGGGAAAGATTCGTACTGACGAAGGCATTTGAGCCAACGTAATTGGTTTGCCTGTAATAATGTCCTTGGCCTTCAATCCATAAACCGCTTCGTTCAGATCATTGTCAGGTGAGATCACGGCACCTTTGAGGGCCGCGCCGACAAACACACCTTTGCTTCTCGAGTATGAAAGTATGCCTGCATCCAAACGTGGGTTAGTTGATGCTGATGCTTCTCTTCCAACTGGACCAGCAGCCACGCTGGCTTCACCACCAATCTCAAACTTGTCACTCAACAAACCTTCCACGCCACTTGGGTTCATGACGAGCAACACGTAGTCGGTCTTCTGCGCACCGATTTGCGGACCAAAACTGCCGCCACTGAGATTGAAGAACGCTGGCGGTCCCCAGCCACCTTTCACACGTTTGCTGATCACACCCTGACCCCCACGACCACCAACGATGAATGCGGCTTTCACGACGTCGGGAAAGACCGCGATCGCTTCCGCGTTGTCGAGCAGTTCTTTCGGAATCGCTTTGTCTTTGACGTTCATGATTTCGGTGAACGCCTTCGAAGCATCCCCGGCGTGGCGAGCCGCGTCTGGAGTCCGCGATTTCTTCTGCGCCAGCGGGGTCGAAATCGAGGAGACCAAAATGACTAAAACTGCCAAAATACTGAATAATTTCATTGAAATCCTCCCATGCGTCCTCACTAAAAGGTCACACTGTAGCTCATACCAGGATCACGTCCTTTTACCATCACGAGCGACAGAGCATGACGACCTCTTGAATAGATAAGCAATGGATGTACCTGTACACCGTTGTAGGTTGCAAGCAATGAGAACCCTTTGCCGAGAAAGACGCTGAGTCCCCCGATCGGGCGGAGTCGATCATCGTACGTGCCGTAGGCAGCGCCAGCGTAAGGAGCGATAGGAAGTCCTGTACGCTCACGGAGATTCTTGCTAACCGTCACATAAAACGACTGGCCTGACGGCGTGCCGATCCGATCGGTGCTGGTGCCGATCATTAATGCCGGTCGCGAAGCCGTTTCAGTAAGAACAAGCAAATTAACGAGCGGCGCGACTTCATGCGCCCGCGGATTGTATTCAATGCCTGCACTCAGCCGCGGATGGAAACTATACGTAAGCGTGGTGCGGACAGATGCACGAGGGATCTGATTTGAAAGTAACCTCAGTCCCCAAGTCCAGCGATGCCTGCTTCGATTCCCTGCCCCGCTCACGGCGCGGCCTTCACCTGGTCAAAGCGGTCAGCTGGGCACCAGAGAAACATCGGGCTCGCTGTTGTTACTCGTAGTTTCACGTTCTAAAGCAGCAGCATCACTCTTCAACATCGAGTCGATTTGTTTTTGCAGCTCAGCTCTCTTGATAACGCTCGGATAGACAGTGTGAATCTTCCCTTCGCGATCGATAACCAAGGTTGCGGGCAACGCTGGTCCAACTCCAAATCGTTTCATTTCATCGGTATTGAGCCCAACCCAAACCGGAAAGTTTATCCTGGTCTCCCTGATGAACTTCAAAACCTTTTCGCGATCAGCAAGTGCGTCAGCGGATGCGCCAATCACCTGAACACCCAACGCCGCATACTCGTTCTGCACAGCAACGAGATCAGGCAGTTCACCGCGACACGGCACACACCAGGTCGCCCAGAAGTTGAGAACAACTATCCTGCCGCGATAACTACTCAGTTTTTGATCGACACCGAATAGATCCTTTAAAGCGAGCTCCGCCTCGGTTCCGATTACCGCAGCTTGGGCCTTCGCAAACGCCGATGAATCGATGACGTCCACTGTATTGCTTGCAAGATAGAGTTTTTCTCCCTGTTGCCTGACTTTCCCGGTAATCCTGAGCTGCTTGCCCACGGATTCGATCCATTGAACGGGCGTCTTCTTCAACTGTCCGTTTTCAAGTATGTAGAGCTTGTAATCGTCACCGTTTTTGACGGCGAGCGCCGGAGGAATGTCTTTTTCCGCGCACTCAGCGGCACATTTCAGATCCGCGTCATCGCCGTAGGGGGTGGTTTTTCTATCTGCTTCAAACCAGCAGAGGGAGCAAACGAGCTGGCCTTCGAGTGTGACGACTTTTGCACTTGGCTGCTGAGCGTTCGTAATCGTCAATGAGCCCAAGATGACGACCAGAGCAATCACGTGGGAAACAGTCAGTACCGAAACGCGGTAGCGTCGGGTCTCCTTTCCCACGTCATCGAGTAAGAGATAAGCGGACCCGACGCTACCGCGTTTCAGTACTGACTGTTTTGCCACTGAGTTTCCCTCTCTAAAGTCGAGCCGATCGCAGTCTTAATGCATTCGCAATTACTGATACAGAACTAAAACTCATCGCCGCCGCTGCGATCATAGGACTCAGCAAGATACCAGAAAACGGATAAAGAATACCCGCCGCGATCGGCACGCCAAGGGAGTTGTAGACGAACGCGAAGAAAAGATTCTGCTTGATGTTGTTCATTGTCAGACGACTCAGCACACGCGCACGAACGATCCCTCTCAAATCACCTTTCACCAACGTTACGTCAGCACTCTTCATAGCCACATCTGTCCCGGTTCCCATTGCGATCCCGACGTTTGCGAGTGCCAGAGCCGGCGCGTCGTTGATGCCGTCTCCAGCCATCGCAACGACGTCACCTTTCGACTGTAGCTGCCTGACCGTCTCCACTTTCTGATCTGGAAGCACCTCCGCGATCACTTCATCGATGCCTAACTTCCTCGCAACTGCTTCAGCGGTTGTCTTGTTGTCGCCTGTTAGCATCACGACACGAAGACCCTCGCGATGAAGCTGCGCGATGGCTTCGGAGGCCGACTGCTTTATTGGATCGGCCACTCCAATCAATCCGGCGACACGTCCATCGATAGCCACAAACATCACCGTCTGTCCGTCTTTGCGCAACTCTTCCGCGAGTGATTCGAACGCCGACAGCTCCAATTGCAGATCATCAATCAATTGGCGATTGCCGAGAGCAACACTTTTGCGATCGACTTCAGCGACAACGCCTTTACCGGTAATTGATTTAAACGTGGAGGCGCGTCCCAACTGTATTTGCCGCTCATTCGCCCCACCGACAATTGCACTCGCAAGCGGATGCTCGCTACCAACTTCAACACTAGCCGCGTACCGCAATAGCGTGTTTTCGTCCACCGAGTCCGTCACCACACTCACAACCTTGGGTTTTCCTTCGGTGAGTGTTCCTGTTTTGTCTATTACGAGCGTATTCACTTTGCGAAGTATCTCGATCGCTTCCGCATTTCTAAAGAGCACGCCACTGGTCGCACCTTTTCCAGTTGCTACCATGATCGACATTGGCGTCGCCAGGCCCAGCGCGCACGGACAAGCAATGATCAAAACAGCAACTGCATTCACCAAGCCGTAAGCCATGCCCGGTTCCGGACCCCAGATACTCCAAACCAAAAACGCAACGACAGCGATGGCAATTACGAGGGGAACGAAATACGAAGCAACGACGTCAGCCAAGCGCTGAATAGGCGCGCGACTCCGCTGTGCATCCGCAACCATCTGAACGATCTGTGCCAGCAGGGTTTCTGAACCGACTCGCTCCGCACGCATGATGAACGAGCCCGTTTGATTGATCGTCGCGCCGATAACTTTCGAGCCGGAGGACTTCTCAACCGGAATCGGTTCACCCGTCACCATCGACTCATCAACCGCGCTTGTGCCTTCAATGACAACTCCGTCAACCGGGATTTTCTCGCCCGGTCGCACACGTAATTGATCTCCAGGCTTAAGGAGCGAAAGATCGACGTCTTCTTCATTTCCATCGTCACGAATTCGACGCGCCGTCTTTGGCGACAGTCCGAGTAGCGCCTTAATTGCCGCGCCAGTTTGTCCACGGGCTTTCAATTCCAACATTTGGCCCAACAATACAAGGGTAACGATGACAGCCGCCGCCTCGAAGTACACAGGAACCTCGCCTGTGTGTTCTCGAAACGAATGCGGAAAAATCGAAGGAACCAATACGGCTATCACGCTGAAAAGGTACGACACGGCGACGCCCATTCCGATCAGCGTGAACATGTTCGGGCTTCGGTTAACAACGGAGTGCCAGGCGCGAACGAAGAACGGCCAACCACCCCATAGGACCACCGGAGTCGCCAAAACCAATTCGATCAATTGAACCGTGCGCATTGGCAGCAAAGATCCAAAGGGATTTCCCGGTAACAGATCGCTCATACCGACGACGAGTAAGGGAAATGTGAGGACCACACACACCCAGAATCGCCGTGTCATCTCGACGAGTTCGGGATTCGCCTCATCGTGTTCAAGCGAAATTGTTTTGGGCTCGAGGGCCATTCCACAGATCGGACAACTGCCGGGGCCCTTCTGAACGATCTCCGGATGCATCGGACAGGTGTAATCAACTTCTGATTGAGCCGACTGTGTGGCTGGCTTGGTGCGGCTAATCGAGATCGGTTGGATCGCTATCGGGGCTTGAGGAGGATTCAGAAAGCTCTGCGGGTCGCGTTTAAATTTCGCAACGCAATGAGCACTGCAAAAGTAATATGTTTGACTGCCGTGCTCGACTGATCCAGCCGCATTGGCCGGATCGATAGTCATGTGACAGACGGGATCAATCATGGTGGCTTTCGTTTTCATCAAGAGTCGCTCAGTGTGCTGCTGACCTGATCCGGCGCATACCGTTCATGCAGATCAACTGGGTACGACTTTTTGCGTAAGCGCAGGTTCAGCAACTCGACGAATACCGAGAAGCCCATCGCAAAGTAGATGTAACCCTTCGGAATGTGAACGTCGAACGCTTCTACAATCAGCGTTAGCCCAATCAGCAAAAGAAAACTAAGAGCCAGCATCTTGATCGTCGGGTGTCTTGAAACGAATGAGCCTACCGGCGCAGCGAACAACATCATGAAGGCGATCGCGACGACGACAGCACTCACCATCAGCCCTACTTGATCGACCATGCCAATCGCTGTAATCACGGAGTCGAGCGAGAACACTGCATCAAGAATTATGATCTGAATGATCACGCTGATGAAACTCGACTTCACGCCCCTACTGGCATGCCCTTGCTCACCTTCAAGGCTATCGTGAATCTCGTAGGTTGCTTTCCCTAGGAGGAACAAGCCACCGCTAATCAAAATCAAATCGCGTCCGGATATTTGTTGATTCAAAACCGAGAACAGCGGTGCCTTCAGGCCGATCACCCACGAAAGCGAGAACAACAAGGCGACCCGGATGAGAAGCGCCAACCCGAGCCCGATGTAGCGAGCGCGCGGCTGCTGATCTGCCGGCAGTTTTCCGGAAAGAATTGAAATGAAGATGATGTTGTCGATCCCAAGAACAATCTCGAGGGCGAGCAAAGTAAAGAAGGCTACCCACGCTTGTGGATCACTAAGCCATTCCATGGGGACGTCCTTTCATACGATTAATGCGTCATCTTTCCCGGCCGTAGGTTGATGAACACTCGATATGAAGTCTGATTGTTACCGTAGATTGAATTCAGGATCGACGGTTTTGAATAGAACGTAACGTCGGCACCAAGTGATGTGATTAGTTTTTCCGACGTCCACAAATCTCGCGCACCACCAAAGGTGTAAGCCCCGATGCGAAACGATGGGTGATGATCAGTTATCCCCAGGAACAGACGGTCAGCGTCCCGCAACAACTGGTTCTTATCCACTAGCTCAAGGCGCGTGTAAACAGAATTGCGCTCGGCGAATCGCACACTCGATTCAGCCAGGTAACCATTCAAGTTGAAAATCTCGCCGTCGTGGCTCTCGTGGTTTCGTCCCCAAATGAAACTCGTCGCCCAGCTTCCGTGTGTGAATCTTTTGTTGTAGCTAATTGACGCCGTCGTTCTTCTGACGTCCCCGGGTTCCAATGCTTCAGGGTCTCGCAAGAATCCGTGACTAACTTGCATGGACCAATTCGAATTCGGCGCAAACGATAACCTCGCCGAGCGAGAGTTCCATGGATGTGCTTCGAAGTTGTAACGATTCTCGTCGGGCTCGCGTCCGTTAAATACGGATCCTTCCAATTTGAACCAACGGTAAGTGAAGCCGGTCGTAAACACACCAAAGCTAATGTGACTTGAATCTTGCAGGTGATGTGACAAAGGCGCTGAAGGATTCAGTCCCGCAGATGCACGATGCATGAAGGCAACCGGCCCAAGTGCAGGCTCGCCTGGATAACCAAAATAGTTGAACCAAGTTCCCTTTTCTCCAAGTGGCAGCGTGTAGTTCGCGGAGAGTTCCATCACAAAATCGTGCGGGTGCTGCCTATCAATTAACGGCTCGCTTTTGTACGTCTCCCCAGTCTGAAACAATAAAGGTGAGCCGGCTTTCGGAAGTGTAAATGGCTCGAAACTAAACATGCCGCGCAAATCCAACGTGCCTTTTCCTACGCGTCTGATCGCCTCGGGCATGAACCAATTC
>Ga0207675_100007324_pt1 | contig 10430 bp, 9 predicted proteins | sample KBSSwiS42_FD_184305 | JGI IMG/M metagenome (GOLD analysis project Ga0207675, IMG submission 184305) | Switchgrass rhizosphere microbial communities from Kellogg Biological Station, Michigan, USA - KBS Switchgrass S4-2 (SPAdes) (version 2) | ecosystem: Host-associated > Plants > Roots >...
GCAATCCGATCCGTCCCAGACTGCATTGGCGACATCGGTTGCTTCAGCGCGCGTCGGTCGCGGGTGGTCAACCATCGATTGCAGCATTTGCGTCGCGGTAATCACGAGCTTTCCGGCGTCGTTTGCCAGTTCGATGATTCGCTTCTGGTAAACGGGAACCAGTTCGACGCTCGTCTCGACGCCGAGGTCGCCGCGCGCCACCATCACTCCATCAGCCGCCGCGATAATCTCTTCGAGATGATCAATCGCTTCTGCCTTTTCAATTTTGGCAACCAACGGCGCTTTGCTGCCGGCTTGCTGAATCAATTGCTTCGCTTCTTCGCAATCCTTGCCGCTGCGCACAAACGAAAGCGCAAAATAATCGACACCCTGACCGGCCGCCCACTTCAGATCCGCTCGATCTTTTGTGGTCAATGAAGGGATTTGTAGCTTTACACCTGGAAGATTGATTCCCTTTCGTTCACCGAGCGTGCCGCCATTGATCACACGCGTGATAATGTCCGTGTCGGTTACGCTTTCGACCCGCAACTCGATCGCACCGTCGTCGAGCAGAATGCGCGCGCCGGCATGCACATCGCGCGGCATGCCGTCGTAGTTGGTGGCGACTTGCAGATTGTCGCCGTCGATCTGACGGGTCGTGATGATGAATTGTTGGTTGGTCTGGAGTGTAATGGGTTGCTGGTTCTTCAGCGTCCGCGTGCGAATTTTCGGACCTGAGAGATCGACGAGCACTGCCAGGGGCCGATTCATCTTTTCCGACGCCGCGCGCGCCGCGGAAATGTCCGCCGCTTTCTCATCGTACGTTCCGTGCGACATGTTGATCCGTACGCCGTCAACGCCCGCCGCCAGCATGGCTTCAATCACGCGCGGCTCTCGCGTCGACGGACCAAGCGTGGCAAGAATTTTTGCTCTTCTCACGATTCCTTCCCTGATTTGTGAAAACCTTCGAATGGGTAACTGATATCGAAATATACCCTGATGGGCGCAGCGAGCACCAATTGTGACCAAAATAATGTCCTAAATTTGGACTCTCGCCGAGCCCTCCGCTAAGGTCTTAGTGCTCCTCTGCGGTTGTTTCTAATGTTTTCGTCATTAACCGCGGAGGAAAATCGAAGGCGCAGAGGTCGCAGAGAATCTGAAACCAGGGAATACGCGCAAATAGGTTATTGCCGCAAGCGTAACCGGGGGCTAGAATACGAAGGGCCGGCGCGCCCCGTCGCCTTTCTCACCAGTTGACACAAGCCTTGCCCCCGGTCCCGACAGAAAGGCTCCATAACCATGCCAGAGCTGATCCGCTCAGTAGTGTCTCGGGTTCGCACCTATCTGAAAGATCGTCGCCAATCGCCGCGGCTTTTCGTTCGGCTCGTGTTCACGATCTCAGTTCTGCGTAAGGCAAATTCTAACGGCTCGGGCCAGGTGAGTCGCACGATGAAAGGTCACACGCGTGACATCAGCGCCAGAGGTCTGGCCATGCTTCTGCCCCAGGTTCACCTCGGCGGATATCATCTTGCGGCCGAGAGTCGCGAGTTGCACGTAATGCTGGAATTGCCGGACGGACCGATGGCGATGGTTGTGTTACCGCGACGATATGAAATGCTCGACGAGCCGGAATTGGGATGTAACTACCTTATCGGTGCGAGGATCGTTGAGCTCTCTGATCAGGATGCCAAGCGGCTGGAGAGTTTCATCGCGCACGGCCCAAGCTGACATTCACCCACGAGCTCATCTGAAGATTAGCCAGCCAAATGCTTTCGGTACGTGAAAGAGCGGCTCAGGCGTGCGCGTGGGTTGCCACGAGAGATAACCACGATCTGGACCCTTGCCGACACATCGAAACACATTCACGCGCCAGCGATCTCCTCGCTGCGGCTGATGAATCGAGCGGCTCCACGGAATACGCATGGCCATCGACACTCGATCCTTTTCAATCGTCGCCGCCGTCGTCATGTGAGAGTTGAATTTCCAATCTGATTGGCGTGTCCCCGACGTCAAGTTAACGGCGACGTCCAGCCATTCACCGGTCGGCGCCACCTCGAATTCAAAATAACGCTCGACCACGTGCGGGTCGGGAGCAATGAAAATCTCGCAAACGTCTCGATCCCACAGACCGATCGTCTTCTTTTCGGTTTGCGGCTTGTCGGTGATGATCAACGGCTCGGCTTGCTTGCAGATATAGCGGACCAGCATCGCTGCGTTCGTCCACAAAATCCGAGCTTCCGCCTGACGATTGGCCGGAGCAGACTCACCCGACCAGTAATTATTAATTTTTACGGGTTGAGACTTGTCCCATTCGCTGCTTTGGAGATCGTTTACCCGCACATCGATGGCAGTGTGGCGCGCTTCGATAATATCTACTTTGGCCATCCAGACAGTCAGTACTCTCCGCACGAGCGAGCGGATGGATCATAGCCAAAGGTAAGCGTAAGGGATCTTCTCGTCCCACTCGCTGACGCGAGTGGTACTGACTTACCCCATGCCTTCGCTAAACGAGAAGCTTGGCCCGCGGCCACGGTAAACAAACTGCTCCTCTTCCTCTGGTTCTGGTTCCGCGTTCGCGCGTGAAGGGTCGGAATACTGCAACTTGTAAAGCCGCCAATACAAGCCGCGCAGCGCCAGCAAGTCCTGATGCGAGCCCTGCTCACGAATCTCGCCGTGGTGCAGCACAATTATGTTGTCGGCGCGCTGAATCGTTGAAAGGCGATGCGCGACAATCACCGAAGTGCGATTGCTCATCACCCGCGCGATGGCCTGCTGAATCAGTTGCTCAGTCTCTGTGTCGATCGAGCTGGTCGCTTCGTCCAGGATCAGCAATGCCGGATCGAACGCCAACGCACGAGAAAAACTGATCAGTTGTTTCTGGCCGACTGACAATCCAGCGCCACGCTCGCGGACCTCCGATTGGTATGCGCGCGGCAGACGCGCGATGAAATTGTCGGCCCGAACTTCCGTTGCGGCCCAGCGCACGCGTTCATCGGAAATATCGCTACGACCGAGGCGAATATTGCTCTCGACGCTGCCGCTGAATAGAAAGACATCCTGCAAAACAACCGCAAAATTTTCACGAAGCGACTGCAAATCCCAATCGCGCACGTCGACGCCGTCGAGCAGCACGCGGCCTTTCTGCACATCATAGAACCTCATCAGAAGGTTCGTGATGGTTGTCTTCCCCGAGCCGGTGTGGCCAACCAGAGCAACTGATTGTCCCGGCTCAACCGTGAACGAAACGTCTTTCAGGACCCAGTCTTCGTCCTTATAAGCGAACCAGACCTTCTCAAATTGAATGCGTCCTTCGGCGCGCCCCGTCTTCAAGGGCTTCACCGGCGAAGTGATTAGAATCGGCAAGTCCAGCGCTTTGAATATGCGATGCGATGCGACCACTGCGCCTTGCAGCACGTTGTACTTGTCCGAGATGTCTCGGATCGGTTGGAACAGAAAACCGGAGTACTGAATGAAAGCGACGAGGGCGCCGATCGACAGAGCGTTCTGCATTACCCGATAGCCACCGAACCAGATGATCAGGGCAATGCCGACTGCGCCAATGAAGTCTACGAGCGGGAAAAACACTGCGTAATAAAAGATCGTGTCGATGTTTGCCTGGCGATGTTCGTCGTTGATCCTTGCGAATTTCCGTACCGCTTTTTCTTCCGCATTGAAAATCTGAACGGTCTGTGCACCCGAGATGTGCTCCTGAAGAAACGCAAAGATGCGGGCGATGCGTGTCCGCACCATGTCAAAGCCGCGGCGCGCGCCCTTGCGAAACCAAGCCGTGGCAAAGAACAGCATCGGCACAGTCAACAGAGTAATCAACGTCAGGCGCACATCCATGTAAGCCATCACGGCGATGATCGCGCCAATCATCACAAGATCGCCCAATAAATCAGTAACACCGGAAGTGAACAATTCGTTAAGAGCATCAACGTCAGCGGTCAAGCGGGTCATGATCCGGCCCACCGGATTACGATCGAAATAGGCCACCTCCTGATGCTGTAGCTTGTCGTAAATCTCACGCCGCAGATCGAACATCACATACTGGCCGATACTATTCAGCAGCACTGATTGAAAATAAGAGGCAACGAACCGGCCCACCTGCACGCCAAAGAATGCCAGGACGAACACATTCAAACCCTTGGTGGTTTTGGGCAGAATGAACCAGTCGAGCGCGTACTGAGTGAACTTCGGCTGCATTACGCCGAGCAGATTCAGAATCAGGGTCAGCACCAGCGCCGGAAACAGAAGCCGCACATAAGGTTTCAGATAACGCAGCAGACGTTTGGCAACCTGCCAGTCGTACGTTTTGCCGATGGCCTCTTCTTCGTGAAATTTTTTGACGGCAGTGGACATTCGAATTCAGAACTACTTGTACGACACGGCGCGGATCTGATCCCTTTTGGGAAAGTGCAGCAATATTCCAATCGCTGCGATTGCGAACAAAAACCAACTCGTCTGCGATGCCGTCATGAAGCGGTCCAAAACGCCGAAAAGCGCGGCTGATTCGCAGAGAGCGAGGCTCACAATATGCGCGCTTTGCAGTGCCGCAATGTCATTGTTGTTGATGGCCTTCTGCACCAACTGCTGTTTCAGCAGAAAAGAACCGAGGACGGTCATCGATCCGATGCCGAGTAGCGCATAACTCAGCGTAGGATTTGGCGTGCCCCTGCTGCCGGCCACCAGCACGAGCACGAGCAACAACATTACGCTGACGAACAAAGCGAACCACAGAATCAGAAATACCTTGTGGCGCGCCTCGGCTCTTGCTTCTGCTTGCTGAGGATTGAATGGTTCCATAACTCCTCCGCTAACTCGCCGTTTCCAACTCCTCTTCGAGCAACTGTCTTTCGTAAAGATCTGCGTACTCACCGCCGAGCGCGAGCAATTCGTCATGCGTGCCCTGCTCAATGATGCGGCCTTCATCGAGCACACAAATCACATCCGCATCGCGCACGGTCGAGACGCGATGCGAGACAATCAGGCTCGTCCGCTCGCGCATGATGCCGCGCAACTGCTTCAAAATCTTTTCCTCGGTATACGTGTCCACGGACGACAATGCATCGTCCAGGATCAGGATGCGCGGTTCGCGCAGAATGGCGCGGGCAATCGCCGTACGTTGTTTCTGCCCGCCTGACAGAGTGATACCGCGCTCTCCAACCAGCGTGTCGAACCCTTCAGGAAAATCGCGGACGTCAGTACTCAGGCCGCCAACTTCCGCGGCCATTTCAATCTGTGCCGGCTCAGCATCGTCGCGGCCGAACGCGATGTTTCTGGCCAGCGAGTCACTGAACAGGAAAGTCTCTTGCGGCACATAACCGATCGCGGTGCGCAGTTGTTGGAGTGGATAATCGCGCACCGATACACCATCAACCAATACAGTATCTTCGGGCGCATCGATCACGCGCGGAATTAAGTTAACGAGCGTTGATTTGCCACTGCCGGTGCGGCCCACAAATGCGACCGTCTGCCCTTCGTCGATGGTCAGGTTAATGTCCTTCAGAACCTCTGGGCTGTTTGGATTGTACCGGAATGTCAGGTTGCGAATCTCAATCCGGCCTTTGATGGGCGCTTGCTCGCTTGCGTCATCAGCATCGGCGATCGCCGGTGTCAGCCGCGCGATTGCCTGCATGCGTTTCCAGCTTGCCGTGCCACGTTGATAAAGATTCACGACATAGCCAATTGCAATCAACGGCCAAATCAAACGGAACAGATACATGTTGAATTGCACGAATTCGCCGCGCGTAATCTCGGCATGCACGGCCAGTGGCACACCCGCCCAAATGATCAGCACGAAGCCGAGACCGATCAGAAACATCAGCAACGGCCGCATGATCGCATCAATTTTCACCAGGGCCAGGTTCTTCTGTGCGTATTCCCAATTCAGATCGTTGAAGGCCTGAATTTCCGACTGCTCCTGCGCGTAGGCACGCACAACGCGCACACCGGTGATGTTCTCCTGAGCGCGTGCCGTAATTTGCGCGAAGAAATCCTGGATCTGTTGAAACCGCGTGTGTACCTGCTGGCCGAAAATCTTGACCGTCAGTGAGACGAGAGGCATCGACACGAACAGCAGGAGTGTGAGCTTCCAATTCATTGCAAACATGATTGGCAGGATGAGCAGAACGACAAAAACAGTTTGCAAGCTGTACATGACCAGCGGTCCGCAAAGCTGCCTTACGGCCGCAAGGTCGTTCGTGGCGCGCGCCATCAGATCGCCGGTGCGATGTTCATGAAAAAATGAAAGCGGCTGATCGACGAGGTGCGCATAGAAATAATTGCGCAGGTCGTATTCAATGTGGCGCGACACGCCAATGATCAGCCGGCGTTGCAGAAACAGGAATACGCCGCTCATGACGCTCGCGCCGAGAACCTTCAGGGCCGCGATGGTCAACTTTAACCACGTCAGCTGTTGCCAATTCGCGTCGATCGCATTGCCAACGATTTGGGGAATGGTAACGTTGAAGAGTACGCCCGCCAGGATACACGCGATCCCAATTACCAGCTGCGTCTTGTAGGGCCGAAAAAATTTTGCGAGCGTGCGCAGATCGTCCATAAACAGACCAAAGCTAATCAGCACAAATGAAGCCTGACGGCTGGTGTTCTCAGCGAATCGTCAGGCATTCGAGCGCGAAAGCTTGATCTGAAATATTAAGTGAGAACGATTAGGCTGGCAAAGACACGCCACTCAGCCCATCCACGGTGTCGGCATTTTCAGCCAGAATGTTCGTTACTGAAACAGAAGAGCGCGCCATTTCCTCGCGTGACTGGAACAGAACTACGCGGTTTCGTCCGGCGCGCTTCGCGCTATAAAGCGCTGAGTCAGCGCGCTGGACCAGTTCAGTGCGCGCGTTACCGTGTAGCGGGTACGTCGCAATTCCGAGTGACGCTGAAAGCGGTCCAAAACCAGGAATGAGAATTTGTTCAATCTTGGTGCGCAGACGTTCAGCCACAATGAGCGCTCCATCCGGATCCGCCCCCGGCAGGATCAATGCGAACTCATCGCCGCCAAACCGCGCCGCCGTATCGACGCCACGCAATTCCTGACGGAAACAGGTGGCCAATAGACGCAACGCGTTGTCTCCTGCATCGTGACCAACGGTGTCATTGAGTTGCTTGAAGCGATCCAAATCGAGCATTAGCAACGCGAGCGGTTGACCGAGTCGCGTCGCCAATTTCAGATCCCGGTCGAGCTGCATTTCAAACGATCGACGGTTGTAACAACCAGTGAGCGCATCGGTCAGCGCTTGCTCTTGCATTTGCGCATACAGATCGGCGTGATTAATCGCGACGGCGACCTGGTTGGCTACAGTCCGTAACAAAAGGATTTCATTGTCCTGCCACGTTCGGCTGGGATCATCATCAACAACTTCAAGTGCGCCAATGAATTTATCCTGGAAAACAAGCGGAATCACCGCTAACGGGAATTGTGTCCGTGACTCAAGACTATCTGAGCCATCTCGAGTAAATACCGTGCGTGTCTTGCTCAATTGCGAACTGATCTGATCGAGTTCGCTGCTGACATCTTTGCTTCGCAGCTTTGCTTCCTGCTCAGCGGTCGCGAAATATGAATAGTTCAGCGGCGCTGCCTTCGTGCGAGCTTCCACTCGCAAGGAACAACCGCCGACATTCAACGCCGCTCCAACTTCAGTCACTGTCTTCTGCAAAGTGACCCCAAGTTCGAGCGATTCGCGAATCGCCGTCGCAATTCGGTTGACAGCAATTTCGCGCCCCGCCTGTTCCTGTAAGAGGTGCGCCAACTTCGTCGTCACACTCAACGTGAGTTGCAACGACGTGGCTTTGGGCATTGATGTGCGCACGGCGCTTCCAAAAACCGACGCGTAGAATGGATGCTCGGCGCGAACCCGCGCTTGCAAATATTCGAGGGCCGAATACACCACATCGGGTTCGAACGTCCAGACGACTTCGTCTTCTCCGGTTTCTTTGTCGTTATTGCGCACAGTTGCCAGCACTGCCGAGAACCGCGCGTCAGCGATCACTACAAAATGTTCGTTCGCGTGACCTGTTGTTGGGTGGTCCAACATGACCGGGGCATTGTTGTCCTCCGGGACCGGCATATCCAGCCGTTCGGGAAATTCGTCTCCCTGAGCGACAAAGAAAAATGTGCGGCGACCTCCATCCGCCAGATCCCGCATGCGTGTGAGTTCTCGTATCGAACGTTTACCGGCGATGGGCAAGCCCTCGATCACCAGGGCAGTCAAATTGTTCTCAAGCACCACATCTTCGAAGTAACGATGGAGCTGTGCGATCGTCGAGTGAGCGCAACGGACCGGCGTCAGTTGCCGGGCATGCTGTGCCAGTAGAGCGTTGAAAAGGGAATGCATATGAACGGATGGTGGAGAGTAAGCGCGACGTTTCGTGAGGGAAACGTGCCAAGTCATTTTGGCATTTTGAAAACATTGTTGTCTATGACTTTTTCGAGGATTTTGGCGGATTTTGGCATTTTCAGCCAATTCTGACGTAGCCGGTCATAGCGGTGGCAACCAGGGCTGCGTTGTTCTTTACTTCTACGGAAACGACGAACCGGCGCCTTCCTGCGCGCACTATTTTGGCAAGCGCAATCATCCTTCCTGAGGTCACTGGGCGGAGGTAATGGATGGTCAAGTCAGTGGTGGTAACCTTCTCGTTTTCCTGCAGTAAGGCAAGGATTGCAAATGCTGATGCAGTGTCGATCAAGGAAGCAATCGCGCCGCCATGAACGACCGCGTGGTTCTGCTTCAGTTCATCCCGAACGTCGAGACAAATAGCCGTCTCGCCTTTGATTTCGCACATTTCGAGCCCGAGGAACTCGGCGTAAGCGACCGTTCCGAAAACAGCCCGAACTCGCTCAAGGCGCAAATCTTCTGTTTCCGTAGTCATCCCCGGTAACCTGCGTCGGTAGGTTCTACGATTACGGCAGTGCCATAGCAGAGTACTTCTGTTACTCCGGTGGCAATCTCCGTTGTGTCATAACGGACGCCGACGATTGCGTTGGCCCCGATTTCAGATGCGTGTTGAATCATGATATCGAAGGCGTCGCTTCTGGTTTCCTCGCACATCTTTGTCCAGATAGTAATGTTGCCGCCTACCACTTGCTGAAATGCCGCGCCCAAAGTCGCAAACACATTTCGCGAACGTACGACGATGCCGCGTACCACCCCGAGCGTCTGGGTGACGCGAAAGTTAGGCAATTCGAATGCTGTAGTAGCCATCTGGTGCGAGACCGAATACTGTCGCGGGCTGACTTCGTAAGGCGCTCGCTGTGCCAGGGGATCTATGTTCATCGCTTCGCTCCTTTGACGGACGGCCTGCGCGGCTTCCAAATCAGTTTTTCGAGGTCGCACCGGCCGCTCTTGTCGAAATTCACGCCCTCAGTTTCCAACATTCGTTGTTGCTTATCGTGCGGCAGAACGATGCGCATCGTCGAACAACGGCCCTGAGAGTTGATGACGCGATGCCACGGTGTGCGATCGTCAGCGCCATGCATCACAAAGCCAACCGTGCGAGGTGTGTATCCTTCGCCAAGCATGTACGCGATCTGGCCATAAGTCATCACACGCCCGCGCGGGATACGTCGAACGATCCGATATACACGTTCACGATATTGCCGGTCGGGCTCGCGCTTACTTGCAGCCATGCTTATAGAGTTCGCAACACTACTCGCGCGGGCGCACCGTCTCCCGCGCCGTCCGCGATTTTCATCGGCAGACAAATCAATTCATAGTCACCTGGGGGGACATCGCTCAGATTCAGGCCTTCGACAATCACAACGCCATTGCGCAGCAACGTCAGATGGGTGCGATGGTGACCCGAGTGAAACTTCTCCACCGAGAGGTAATCGTTCCCTACGAGTTTGATACCACGCGCAACCAGCAACTCGGCGGCTTCGGGCAGGACGTGCGTGAAATCCTTCCTGAAGCCTTCGTTCCAAAATGAAGAATTGCGCGTGTGAAACAGAACGCGCGCCACGTTGGTCAAATCGCATCCATTTAGAAATTCAGGATCAATCTCCATCCGATCGTCCGGCACGCGAATCACGCGCGCATGGCCGAGCAACACGTCGAGCGGCAGCGAATCGATCTTGCTCGCGCCTGCGATAAAGTGTGCGGGCGCATCAACGTGTGTGCCGGTGTGGGCCCCTAAATGGAGAAACGAAACGTTCGCAGAGTCGCCTTTTGACAGCGCGGACCAGGGCTCGATACTTAAAGTTGGGTCGCCTTCATAGATCGGCATCCCCGCGCGGATTGGTACTGTGACGTCGTAAATTGGCATTTGACTTTATTTTTCAGCGCTTCAATATAAACGCAAATAGTGAAAGCTGAAAACACTGAAAATCGCCCGCGCATTGCGGCGTCAAGCTACCTCAATACGGCGCCGCTAATTTGGAGTTTTACCCACGGCTCGCAACGCGACGCGGTCGAACTGTTCACCGACACCGCGCCCGC
>Ga0207675_100007325_pt1 | contig 10430 bp, 11 predicted proteins | sample KBSSwiS42_FD_184305 | JGI IMG/M metagenome (GOLD analysis project Ga0207675, IMG submission 184305) | Switchgrass rhizosphere microbial communities from Kellogg Biological Station, Michigan, USA - KBS Switchgrass S4-2 (SPAdes) (version 2) | ecosystem: Host-associated > Plants > Roots >...
AGGCTGGTGCGCCGGGTCGCGAACACGAACGGCGACAACCCTTACGTGTGGGTCACCGAGCTGGGCTGGGCAACCGGAGGACCTCAAAGCACGTTCCTCGTAAGGGAGGCGGACCAGGCGCGCCTTTTGGAGCAGACCCTGCTCGCGCTGGCGCGCCGGCGCGACGCGCTGCGCATCCGCGGAGTCGTCTACTTCAATTGGCGCGATTCCACTCCCTACGCGGGCGGGCGCGACTTCTTCGGCCTCCACACGGGGCTCCTGCGCCTCCGCGGGAGCCCAAAGCCTGCATTTAGGGCATATAAAAAGGTGGCGGAAACGCTCGGATTGCTGCCAGACTGAGGCCGGACCCGCCCCCGGCCACCCGGACTCGCCAACTATGCACCGAGTTGTTCACGCCGTTATAGCCGCTGCCATTTTGCTCGCGCTGGCCCTGCCCGCGACCGCCTCGGCGGCGCCGCCGCCCGGTTTCGTCGGGATGACGGCCGACGACGTGTTCGGGCACGGAGGGACCTACCGGGAGAAGGGTCTCAGCATGCAGCAGGCTGCGGGGGTTCAGACGCTCCGGCTCAACTTCAACTGGCGAGTGATCGAGGTAGCGCCGAACGCTTATGACTGGAGCCTCTACGACCGCTACGTGCTGGACGCCGCGCAGCACAACATGACGCTGCTGCCCGTCCTGTTCGACGCGCCCGACTTCTATTCGACCAAGCCGGCGCGGAGGCCCAAGCGCGGCTTCTACCCGCCGCGCGACAACGCCGACATGGCGCGCTTCGCGCAGCTGGCGGTGCAACGCTACGGGCCCACCGGCTCCCTCTGGGCGAAGAACCCGACGGTCCCGCCGCACCCGATCACCTCGTGGCAGATCTGGAACGAGCCGAACCTCAACGTCTACTGGAACCCGAAGTCGAACGCGCAGCAGTACCTCGCGATGCTCCAGACCGTCGGGGCGGCCATCAAGGCCGTGGACCCGACCGCCGAGATCGTCACAGCGGGCCTGCCCGACAGCTTCCTGAAGACCGCGATCCGGCTTCAGCCATATCTGAAGGGGCTCTACAAGAACGGCGGCACCAACGCCTTCGACACCGTGGCGATCAACTCCTACGCGGTGAGCCCCAAGTATCTGAGCAAGCTGATGACCAAGACTCGGAAGTACCTGAACCGCCTCGGCGGGCGCTCCGACAAGCTCTGGATCACCGAGGTGGGCTGGTGCGACAAGGGCTACAAGCCGGGGCACCGCTTCTGCGTCGGAACCAAGCGCCAGAAGAAGTACACCGGCCAGGCGCTCTCCGTGATCAAGAAGAAGCGGCGCGCCTGGAACCTGCGCGGCTTCATCTGGTTCTCCTGGCGCGACGGCCGTCCGTACACGAGCCGTGACTTCTGGGGCAATCACACCGGCCTCCTGACGATCAAGGGAAAGAAGAAGCCTGCGTTCAAGGCGTTCTCGACGGGCGTGAAGCGCTTCTAGGGAAGGCGGCGCACCGTGGCCTCGAGGTTTCGTTCCTCGAAGTCGAGGTGCTCGAGCAGCCGATCGGCGAGGACGTGAAGCGCGTCGGCCACCGCCTGCCGCGCCGCCCGACTCTCGTCCTCGAGTAGGGCATTAGCGGCCGCCTCGACGGCGTCGAGGTCATCGGACACGCGCCGGTGATCCGCTTCGAGCCGGTCGATGACCGGGTTCAGCGCGGGGTTCGTCTCACGCAGCTCGGGGAAGAACGCGTAGTCCTCGGCGCCGTGGTGGCTGTGCACGAAGCGGCAGTAGTAGAGGCAGTGGACCCGGAGCCGCCAGAGCATCCCGTCGCGCTTCACGTCCTCCAGCCCCTTCCGCAGCTCCTCCGCGGGGAGCCCGTCGAGCGCCTGCTCCGCGAGCTCCTCGACGCGCTCGAGGTCGCTGCGGATTGCGGCGTGCACTCCCAGCAGGAGCCGGTAGATCGAGCGCCCACGGGCCGTCTCCGGCGTCGTCTCGAAGGCACTCACGCCGCACGCGCCTCGGCCACGCGCTCGCGGACGCGCGGGGCAACTTCCTCCATGAACGTGCGCAGGGTCTCGGGGTCGGGCGGTGCGGCGAGCACGAAGCTGGCGAGGCCGAGATCCAGGGCGAAGTGGGTCAGCACGTCGACCCAGTGCTCCGGCGGCCCGACGACGAACTGATCCGTGTCGCGCGCCGGCGCAGGTGCCGCGTCGGCGAACTCGCCGGGCACCAGCTCGATACGGCGGACGGCGCCGGGATCGCGCCCGGCCTCGCGGGCGGCGCGGTCGATTCTCGCCTGCGCCGCCGGATGCTCCGCCGCCGGCATGTAGTTCATGAGCGGGGCGATCCAGCCGTCCGCCGCACGCCCCGTGAGCGCGAGGCCTCGGGGCTTCGCCGCGCCGAGCCAGATCTGGATCGGGTGCGCGGGCAGCGGGCCCGGCTTCATCCCGTCGAGGCGGTAGTGGCGGCCCTCGAATCGGAGCGAGCGCTCACCGGACCAGAACGCCCGCATGATCCCGACCGCCTCCTCGAGTGCCTCGAGGCTCTGGCCGGGGGTGAGGGCCGGCGCGCCCATGGCCTCGGCCGGCTTCAGATAGCCGCCACCGCCGAGCCCGGCCTCGAAACGGCCGCCGCTCAGCAGGTCCAGCGTCGCGGCGGCCTTCGCGTACACGGCCGGCGGCCGCAGGGGCAGGTTCGCGACGGCGTGGAACACCCGCACGCGCTCGGTTCGAGCGAGGATGACCCCGAGCAGCGCGAGGGCGTCGAGGTGCCTCCGCTGATAGGGGTGGTCCTGGACCCCGAGCAGGTCGAAGCCGAGCCCGTCCGCGAGCACGGCGGCCTGGACGACGCCCTCCGGATCCTCGGCGTCGGGTACCAGGAAGTAGCCGAACTCGAGCGCGTGGCCGTAGTCGGGCACCTACGCCGTCGCCTCGACGTTCTCGCGCTCGCCGAGAAGGATCGAGACGGCGTCTTCGAGAGCCTCGTGCTGCGCCGCGTCGGCCGGACGGCCGAACGGGTCGAGGTGCTCGTGAGCGTGGCCGATGGCGAGCTCGACCTCGCTCACGCGGGCGCCGGTGGCGGCGAGGACCTTGCGTAGCTCGGCCTGCGCCCAGACGGCGCCGAACATTCCTGTGCTGGCGCCGATGACCGCGACGGGCTTGTTGCGCAGTGGGCTCGCCGCCGGTGGCCGTGAGGCCCAGTCGACGGCGTTCTTGAGCACGCCGGGGATCGACGAGTTGTACTCGGGCGTGGCGAACAGGACGGCGTCGGCCTTGGCGATCGCGCGCTTGAGGCGGATGACTGGCCGTGGGCCGTAGCCGATCTCGTCGTCCTCGTCATAGGGCGGGATTGCCTTGAGCCCGTCGAAGAGCTCGAACTGGTCTCCGTGCTGCTCGACGAGCTCGCCGGCGGCGCGCAGCAGCTTCGTGTTGTGGGAGTCGCGCCGGAGGCTGCCGCTGATGCCGAGCACGCGCATTAGGGCTGCTTGACGAGCTGCAGGTCGACGATGATCGTGACCTCGTTCGCCAGCGCCGCGTCGCCGCTCGGGAGCGGGTTGTTCCAGTTGAGCCCGAACTTCGTGCGGTCCACGGTGGCCTCGAGCTGCAGGCCGAAGCGCTCGCCGCCGTACGGGTCCGGGGCCGGATCGCTGATGTGACCGACGATCTCGACCGGCTCGGTGTGGCCCTTGAGCGTCAGCTCGCCGGCGATCGTGAGGCCGTCGCCGGAGCGGCTGACCTCATTCGCCGCGAAGCTGAGCTGCGGGAAGCGCTCCGCGTCGAAGAAGTCGGGGCTCTGAAGGTGGGTGGCGAGATTCGGGTCCTTGACCTGAACGCTCGCGACCTCGGCCGTCCCCGACAGGCCGTCGTCGCTCAACCGGGCGTCGAAGTCGGAGAAGGTGCCAAGAAAGGTGCCGGCGATGTACTTGACGGCGAAGCCGACGTTGGAGTGGATGCGGTCCGCGCTCCAGCTCCCCGTGGGAAGCGCCTGCTGCGTGACCTGGGTCATGGTGGTCCTTTCGGTTCCGAGGTAAAAAGCTTGCGTCGTCAAGCATCTTAGCCAGAGAAGCTTGAGGCGTCAACTTTCTAGCGGCTCGGCAAGCCGATCCAGCAACGAGGCGAGCTGCTTCAGCTCGCGCTCGTCGTACTGCGCGCCCAGGAGCTCGCGGATCTGGCGCGTGTGCGACCTGTCGGCCTCGCGCAGCTTGTCGCGTCCCGCCTTCGTCAGCACCGCGTAGGTCACGCGCCGATCGGTCGCCGATTCCTCGCGCGCCACGAATCCGTCGCGCTCGAGGCCGTCGAGGAGCCGCGTGACACCCCCGGCGGTCAGCAGCAGGCCGTTGGCGAGATCGATCCGGCGCATGCGCGAGTCGGGCGCTCTCGCGAGCCGCAGCAGCGCCTCGTATTCGTTGAGGGTCAGGCAGTGGTCCGCGCTCAGCTGCGCACTGAGCTCGCGGGTCACCGCGACGCTCGCTCGGACAAGGCACACGAACGCCTCGATCTCGGGGGATGTGGTGGCGGGTGTGGGTGGGCGTGGGGCCATCGTGTACTTGTGTCCTCAAGCATAATCGCGACGGCCGGCACCGGCTCGTAAGCTGCCCGGATGACCGCGGAGCCCCAGGCCGATGACCCCGAGGCCCGCGCGCGGGCCTGGTATCACGGCATCCACGCCGAGTTCTGCGACCTGATCGAGCCGTGGGAGCACGGGACGGTCGTTCGCGCCACGCGCTATCCCGACTACTACGACCTGAATGCGGTCCGGGTGGAGCGGGATCCGGGCATGACCGCAGAGGAGCTGGCCACGTTCGCCGACGAGGCGCTTGCCGGGATGGCGCACCGGCGCATCGACTTCGAGGACGCCCGCGCGGCGGAGCCGCTCCGCAAACCGCTCGAGTCGCTCGGCTGGTTGACTGAGCGGCTCGTGTGGATGCGCCATGACTCTGTTCTTCCACCGGCGCCCGCGGTCGCCGTCGAGGAGGTCCCCTACGACGACGTCGTCGACCTGCGCGTGGGCTGGCACCGGGAGGACTTCCCCACGATGGATCCGGGCAACTACGTCGCCGAGGCGCGCGACGCCGCCGAGCGGCGCGGGGCGCGGATCCTCGCCGTGCGCGAAGGGGGAGAGGCAGTCGCGTTCGCCCAGCTCGAGCGCCACGACGGCTCGGCGGAGATCTCCCAGGTGTACGTGCACCCCGACCACCGCGGCCGCGGGCTCGGCACGGCCATCACGTGCGCGGCGATCCACGCCGGCGCGGCGGCGCGCGACCTCTGGATCATCGCCGACGACGAGGGCAGGCCGAAGGAGCTCTACGGCCGGCTCGGCTTCCGGCCCGTCTGGCACACCGTCGAGACCTTGCGGTTGCCCTGAACGCCATGCGTCTCGCCCTGGTCGTCCATCCCTCTCGCCCGATCGACGAGCCGCTCCAGGCCCTGCGCCGCTGGGCCGAGGAGCACTCCGTCGAGGTCGTGCAGATCCAGAGCCCGGGCGGCTCCGAGCGCGAGCTTGCGCCGCGCGGCGAGCTCGCAGGGGACGACCTGGCGATCGCGCTCGGCGGCGACGGCACGGTGCTGTCCGCGCTCCGGGTGGCGGCCTTCGGAGGCACCCCGGTGCTGGGAGTCGCATGCGGGAGCCTCGGGGCGCTCGCGGCGGTGCGCGCGGACGGGCTGGGGGAGGCGCTCGACCGCTTCCGGGCCGGCGACTGGCAGCCGCGCCGGCTGCCCGCACTCGCCATCCATCCGGCGGGCTCGCCGGACGAGTGGGCCGTGAACGATTTCGTGATCGTCCGGCACGGGAGCGGCCAGGCCGTCGTGGAGCTGTACGTGGACGACGAGCTGTACGTGCGGCTGGCGGGCGACGGCCTGATCGTCGCGACCCCCGTTGGCTCGAGCGCGTACTCGATGGCGGCGGGGGGTCCGCTGCTCGCGCCCGACACGCCGGCGCTCGTGTGCACCCCGCTCGCGATGCACGGGGGCAGCGCCCCGCCGCTCGTCGTCCCCGCGACCTCGAACGTGAGGGTGAACGTCCTGCCGAGCTTCGCCGGCTTCGACGTCGAGATCGACGGCCACGTGTATCCGCTCGAGGACGTCGACTACCGCATCTCGCTTGCCGAGGAGAGGGTCACGCTGGTGTCGTTCGGCGAGGGACGGGCCGGTCTGACGGGGCTGCGCAAGCGTCGCCTGATCGCGGACAGCCCGCGCGTGCTCGCCCGCGACGATCGCGATAGGCTCGCCCACTGAGGTGAGCTGGAAGCAGAGCTTCTCCAGCAGCGCAGCACGCCTCGCCCTCGTGGCGACGGTGGCTCTCGCCGTCGTGCCCGGGTCCGCCGCGGCCGCAACTCGCGCTCCGGTGGTGCTGTTCCCGGCGTACACGCTCACCAAGATCAAGGTGACCGTGAACGGCCAGACGGTGGCGCCCGAGTGCCCGAGCTCAGGCACGTTCGAGGACTGGTTCGCGAACCCGGCTCCGAGCACCACCTTCAGCCAGGTGTGCCGCGACAAGCTGATGACGCTCCGCTACAAGGCGGACCGCCGCAAGCCGTTCCCACGCCGGTTCTCGTTCCGGCGCGGCGTCACGATGCGCATCCCCCAGTACGGGAAGACGCAGAGCGCGCCGCTCTACGAGGACTTCTACAAGGCGCTCGAGGCCGCGGGCTGGACCCGCAACAAGGACATTCGCGTCGCCGGCTACAACCCGCGCCTGACGCCCGACATGGACAACTTCCTGCGCCGGACGAAGCGCCTGATCCGGGCGACCTTCCTGGCGGGCGGCCGCCGGCCGGTCCATCTGGTGGGGCACTCCAACGGGCCGCTCTACATCCAGTACCTGCTCACGCACACCTCACGCGCGTGGAAGCATCGCTACATCCACGGGTTCACGGCGCTCGCCGGCAACTTCCCGGGTCAGGGCTCGCTCTACGGCGTCCTCTTCACCGGGCTCAACACCCAGGACTTCACCTATCCGCAGGTCGCCGAGCAGGCTGCCAGCAGCGCACACATGTACATCAGCCAGCCCTCGACCTACATGAGCATGTCCGATCCCGACATCTTCGGGCGGCGCGAGGTCGTCGTACTGAACGAGGCGAATGGCCGCTCCTACACGCCGCGCGACTATCGGCGCCTGATCGCCGACGCGGGGCTCGGCTCCTCGGTCAGGGCGATCGCCGGCCACTACATCGGCTTCGTGAAGTTCGCCGACCGGCGGCACTTCCCGAACGTCGACGTCTACGCCGAGAAGGGCTCCGGCATCGACACGATCGTGGGCTCCAAGCTCGCAGACCTGTCGGTCGGGCAGCTGCTCGACCCGGCCGGCTCGGACTTCATCACGGCGGGCGGCGACATCAACCAGGAGGACATCACGAACAACGCCGTGCGCGTCTGGCGGAAGATGAGCTGCTTCCGCTTCAGCCTCACCGACAACCCGGGCGTGAACCACTTCGCGCTTCCGGTCGACGCCTCGGTGCTCCAGCGCCTGATCGCGCACCTGAAGCGGCCGCGCTCTAACTGCCGCTAGGCGTCGGCCTCCAGCGGCACCAGCTCGAAGCGGTCCACGTCGACGAGGCCGCGGTCCGTGATCTTGAGCGACGGGATCACCGACAGGCCGAGGAAGCTGAGCGCCATGAACGGCGCTCGGACCTCGACGCCGAGCGACCGCGCGGCCCGGCGCAGATCCGCGATCGTCGCGGCCACCTCGGCGCACGGGCGGTCCGACATGAGGCCGGCGGCCGGGAGCGGCAGCTCGGCGAGGACCGTCCCGTCGCGCACGACGACGATCCCGCCGCCCAGCTCGGCCAGCCGCCGGGCGCAGGCCACCATGTCGTCGTCGGATACGCCGGCCACGATCAGGTTGTGCGCGTCGTGCGAGACCGTCGAGGCGAAGGCGCCCTCGCGCAGCCCGAAGCCGCGCACGAAGCCGCGGCCGATCCGGCCGCTGGCGTGGTGGCGCTCGACGACGGCGATCTTGGCGAGGTCGCGCGCTGGGTCGGCCACCGCCTCGCCGTCCACGACGGTGGGCCGCTCCGTCGCCGAGCCCGTGAGGATCTGATCGGGCACCAGCTCGATCACCCGCACGGGCGCGCCGGTGGCGGGGATGGCGAGATCCGGCGCAGCGAGCGGCCCGATCCGGACCGTGTCGGTGAGCCAGTCCGGGAGCGGCGCCGCCCCGACCTGAACCGCCTCGCCGTCCGCGGCCGCCAGCACCCCGTCCTTGTAGACGCGCTCGGGCCGGAAGCCGGTGTCGGGGAAGAGCGAGAAGTCGGCCCGGTACCCGGGCGCGATCGCGCCGATGCCGGACAGCCGGTGACAGGCGGCGCCGTTGTGCGTTGCCAGCACGAGCACGTCCTCGAGCGCCAGCCCGGAGTCGACCGCCGCTCGGCACATCCCGTCGATGTGGCCCTCGTCCATCAGCACGTCGGCCTCGCGGTCGTCGGTGCAGAAGGCGCAGCGGTCCGGCCCGTGGCGAGCCACGAGCGGCAGCAGCGTCTCGAGGTTGCGCGCGTTCGACGCCTCGCGGATCATGATCCAGGCGCCCTTGCGCCGCTTCTCGAGCGCCTCCTCGTAGGTGGTGGCCTCGTGATCGGAGCCGATGCCGGCCGCCAGGTAGGCGTTCAGGGCGTGGCCCGTGACGCCCGGCGCGTGGCCGTCCACGTGGCTCGCGCCCGCCGCCGCGACCTTGCCGAGCGCCGCCGGGTCGCCGGCGATCACGGCCGGGAAATCCATCATCTCGCCCACGCCCAGCGCGCCGTCGCGCTCGAGGATGCTCTCGATGTCGCTCACGTCGAGGGCCCCCCGCGGCGACTCGAACCGGCTGGCGGGCACGCACGAGGGCGCCATCACGAACACGTTGAGCGGCACGCTCTCGGCGGCATCGAGCAGCCAGTGCACGCCGTCGGCCCCTACGACGTTCGCCAGCTCGTGCGGGTCGGCGACGATGGTCGTCGTCCCGCGCGCAAGCACGACCTCCGCGAAGCGCTCCAGCGTGAGCATCGACGACTCGATGTGCACGTGCGCGTCGACGAAGCCCGGGACCAGCATGCTGCCGTGCGCCTCGACGGTCTCGGCGCCCTCGTAGGGCCCCACGCCGGCGAAGCGGCCTCCGGCCACGGCCACGTCGCCCTCGAGCCACTCGCGCGTGAAGACGCTGAACACGCGCGCCCCGCGCACGACGAGGTCCGCCGGCTGGTCGCCCCTGGCCACGGCCAGCAGGTGTTGTAGAACGTTCAAGCTGTGGGCGATTATCACGCCCCGCCTCGACGATGGACTTCATCCAGCCAACGACATGGGAGGACGCGCTTGCGGCGAAGGCCGCGCGCCCCGAGAGCCTGCCGATCGCCGGTGGGACCGACGTGATGGTCGACCTCAACTTCGACCGTGAGCGGCCCGACGCCATCCTCGACCTCACGCGCGTGCCCGAGCTGCGCGAGTGGGGGGCCGAGGACGGCGGGCTCCGCGTGGGCGCCGGTGTCTCCTACGCGCGCGTGATCGCCGAGCTGGGCGACCAGCTTCCCGGCCTGGCAATGGCCTCCCGCACCGTCGGATCGCCCCAGATCCGCAATCGCGGCACGGTCGGCGGCAACCTGGGAGCGGCCTCGCCGGCGGGCGACGCCCACCCGCCGCTCCTGGCCGCGCGCGCCGAGATCGAGCTGGCCTCGGTGCGCGGCAGCAGGCGCGTCCCTGCCCGCGAGTTCTTCGTGGGGCCGAAGGAGAATGTGCTCGCCGACGACGAGCTGATCGCCGCGGTGCACCTGGAGCGCGCGCGTGGCGCGCAGCAGTTCTCGAAGATCGGCACCCGCAACGCGATGGTGATCGCGGCCTGCTCGTTCGCGCTCTCGCTGGATCCTGAGACACGGCGAGTGGGCACCGGCATCGGCTCGGCCGGACCGACGCCGCTGGTGGCAGCCGAGGCGGAGGAGTTCCTCGAGGGCGCGCTCCGTGAGGCGAACGCATGGGAGGGCGGCCCGCTGCCCGACTCGGCGCTCGACCGCTTCGGCGAGCTGGTCGCCGCGGCCGCGCGCCCGATCGACGACGTGCGCAGCACGGCCGCGTACCGGGTGCACGCGCTGGGCGTGCTCGCGCGCCGCGCGCTCGAATGGGCGCAGGGCGGGGAGCCCCGCCGATGAGGCTCGAGTGCACCGTCAACGGCGAGCGCCGCGAGGTCGACGGCGTATGGGAGGGCGAGAGCCTCCTCTATGTGCTGCGGGAGCGCATGGGCCTGCCGGGGTCGAAGAACGCCTGCGAGCAGGGCGAGTGCGGCTCGTGCTCGGTCTACCTCGACGGGACGCTCGTGTGCTCGTGCCTCGTGCTGGCCGGGCAGGCGGAGGGGGCGGAGGTCGTGACGGTCGAGGGCCTCGCGGCCGGGGACGAGGAGCTCCACCCGATCCAGGAGGCCTTCCTGGCGGCGGGCGCCGTCCAATGCGGCTTCTGCACGCCCGGGCTGATCGTCGCGACCCACGACCTGCTCGGACGCAACCCGA
>Ga0207675_100007326_pt1 | contig 10429 bp, 8 predicted proteins | sample KBSSwiS42_FD_184305 | JGI IMG/M metagenome (GOLD analysis project Ga0207675, IMG submission 184305) | Switchgrass rhizosphere microbial communities from Kellogg Biological Station, Michigan, USA - KBS Switchgrass S4-2 (SPAdes) (version 2) | ecosystem: Host-associated > Plants > Roots >...
GATAAAGGTGAGGTGGAGCAGGTTCTCCACTGCATCCATGACAGCAGCGAACGGTAGTGCCCAAGTAAGCAACGACTTTGCCAACGCTGATAGCCCCACAGTGAGGGATGTATGCTTGCACAGCAGGTAGCCAAAGAATCCATAGCTTACAAGGAAAGGAAAGTCGATCGTAAAGTGTGTCTTGAATCGCGCGACGCCGGTAGGCCGCCATTGGGCGAGGACTGCATTGAAAGATGCTTCGCTGAAAGTGAAATGTATCGTCGGGATACTTGGGTAAAGGGGTGCCGCATGGATCACCATTGCGACGAAGAGCAGCGCCGTTAAAATGCCTAGGATTCGAAGCAGAACCATACGCGACATGTGCGGGCTAACATTCTCGTTGAGCTGGCGCGCCGCTTTTGGCGCGTCCGTTCTCAAGGGGTTAAGCGTCGCCGGCGTGCGCGCGCTGGCGGAGGAGCGTGTTTCAAACACGGTCCCAGAAGCGCCTGCGGTTTGAGATGTTGGGGAACACGAGCTGACCCTTATGAATCGTGTAGGGCGATTGTTGCACTTGTCCGCCAAAGCTTAGGACAAGCGTGTTTCCATCGACGCTCCAGCTTCCGGACTCAGGCGCGTCGCGGCTCCGAGCTGTGACAGTCCAACGAGTGGCGGAGCCATCGGGCTTCAAAACCAGATTTCTGTCGAGCGCCGAGTCGCCCATGATGACGGTCGTTCGCCAATGCCCGAACAGTTGAGACGGCAGGGAACTGACTTGAGAATGAGCCTTGAAAGGCACCCAAGCGACCACCATGCAAAATAAGATGGCTCGTCTGGTCAATGAACAACAAGAGTGTTTCATCGGCGAACTCGGGTTGTTGTCAGTGCCGGTCGGCGCGAATTGATGGCGTGCGACGCATAACGTGAATACGTTGACACAATATTAGTTGACTTATCAGGTGCCACTTTTATTCCCGCGTTAGTTAACTAATTGGTTGACGGCGTTAGTTGACACAAAGTCGGCTAACAATGACTACGAATTTGGTCAAAATTCGTCATCTCCTTATTTGGTCAATACGTTACGCCAGACAGAATCGCGAGGCAATTGCGCGTTCGACGACCAAGGGCATATATGGACGACGATAGCCTGCGATGAATTCCGCTATCGGCAAACGCCGGCGCAATGCAATACATGCAAGGGGCCGCGACTTACTCAGCTTTGATGCCGACGTCGCGTATGATCGTGGTCCACTTCGCCGATTCCAGGCGGATGAACGCGGCGTAGTCTTCGGGCCGCCCGCCCATGATCTCGGCACCGATCAAGCCTACCTGTTCGCGCACGTCCGGCGCATTGAACGTGCGCAGCAGCTCGCGGTTCAGAATCTGGATATTCTGCTTCGGCGTGCCGGCCGGAACGAAGAAGCCGTTCCACACAATGCCCTCGATGCCGGGCAGCCCGGCCTCAGCAATGGTCGGCACGTCCTGAAGAGCAGCAATACGCTTGGGCCCGGCGACTGCGAGCCCGCGCAGCTTGCCGGAGCGCACGTGCGTTGCAATGGCGATGGGATTCAGATAAGCCGTCATGATCTGGCCGCCGAGCAGATCGGGCATTTCGGCGCCGACGGACTTGTATGGCACATCGAGGATGCGCGTGCCGCTTTTCAGTTTGATCCATTCGCCGAGCAGTTGCGTAATGCTGCCGGGGCCGGCCGAGGCAAAGGTGATGAAGCCGGGTTTCGCTTTCGCGAGCTGAAGGTATTCCTGCAGCGTGTTCGCCGCGACCGACGGATGCACGACCATCACAAGCGGGGTAGACGTGAAGTGCACGACGGGGACCAGTTCCTGATTGAGCCGGCAGCACGAGTCGGGATGCAGCGCATCGTTGATCGCGTTGTTGATCAGCCCGTAGAACAGCGTATGGCCGTCGGGTGTCGCCCTGGCCGCGAGCTGGGTTGCGATCGTACCGTTCGCGCCCGGGCGGTTGTCCACGATGACGGGCTGGCCGACGGCGTCGCTCAATTTCGGCGCGATCTGGCGTACGCGCACGTCGGGCGCGCTGCCGGCGATCGTCGGCACTAGGATACGGATCGGCTTGGAGGGAAAGTTTTGCCCCAGCACAAAGCCGCAGGACGCCCACAAAAAGAAAAAGGCCACGACCTTCTGCGCTGTCATGCTCCCCCTCCGCATTTTGCTTCAGCACGCGCTGAAGGCTTGCACCGCTAATTCTTGGCCATCGTCGACTTGCCCAGCGAGCGCACGTCGCGCGGCTTCCAGCGCCCGCTGTCGACCTGGGCCAGAAACTCGGCGGTGATGCGGTTGAAGAGCGCGGGCTCTTCGAGATTGACCGCGTGGCCGGTGCCTGCAACAACCGTCAGCGTCGCCGACGGGCACACCCGCTTAATGAAAATGCCGGGTTCGAGGCAGTTGTCGTCTTCGTCGCCGCTGACCATGTGCAGCGGCACTTTGAGTTGCCTGAATTTGCGCTCGAGGCTGTAAATCGTCGGCCGCCGGCCCTGCACGCCGGTCAGCGTGTTGGCCGAACCCAAGGCGGAATGCTTGGCGAACTCGGCACAGAAATGCGCAAACGCGCGCGGGTCCTTGTTCTGGAACTGCACGCGCGACGGGCCGACCTGATAAGGCCGGATTGCTTCCTTCGTGCCGAGCTCGAGGAAACGCTTGATCATAACGGCGTTGTCGCGCATGAACTGCGCGCGCTTGTCCGGGTCGGAGCCGAAGCCGACGCCGATCGCGGTCAGCGACAATGCCATGCGCGGATAAGTAAGGCCAAAGTGCACCGTCGCATAACCGCCCATCGAGCAGCCGATGATGTGCGCCTTGCGGATCTTCAGGTGGCGCATGACGTTGGCGACGTCGGCGGTCGCGATCGCCTGCGAATACTTGGACGCAGACTTCGGCACGTCGGACGGCGGATAGCCGCGCGCGTTGAACGCGACGCAGCGATAGCGGCGACTGAAGTAGCGGATCTGGTCTTCCCAGCCGTAAAGGTCGTCGGCGAATTCGTGCACGAACACGATCGGCACACCGCGTCCGGCTTCTTCGTAATAGAGCTTGACGCCGTTCGAGTCTGCGTAGGGCATGGGATTCTCCGCTTACTAATTTTCAGAAAAATTAATTCGTCATTCCGGCGCATGCCGGTATCCCCTTCCTCCGTTTACGGGGGAAGGTAGGATGGGGGTCGCGTTCTTCTATTGCGATATTACTACACGGCCGTCGCGGCCGACGGCACGGTCGTGCGCGCGAGCGCCGCCGCGTCGTTGATGTTATCGAACGACCATAGCAGCTCGATCACGTCGTAGGCATTGCATGTCGAAAATCCCCACGCCGCGAGCGCGCGGAATTTGTTTTCGAGATCCGTGTCGGTGAGCGGGCGCTCCAGGCTGCCCAGCGCGTGCGGCACGAAGGCATGTTGCTTCTTTCCATCCTTGAGCGCGACTACGACGTCGGCGGCATCCGCTGCCATCGCCGCATCGACGGTTGGCACGACGCGCGTGCGCAGGGCCACAACCGCGGGATCATTCGCGCAGGCATCGGTGAACTCCTTGACGCCGACCTCGCCGAAAACGAATGCCGCGGCGGCGCAATGATGCACCGACAGCTTCGCTTCGAGACCGGTCCGCGGGACCGGGTTGCCCATCAGCTCCATGACGAGCGGGTGCACGCGCAATTCAATGCGCGCGATCGTGTCCGGGGCGATGCCGTGGGCGCTGCGCAGTTCGAGGCAGCCGTCGATGATCGGATGTCCGACGATGCCGCACGGATAGGGTTTATACGCGTTCTCCAGCAGCTCCCAGCGGTGGCCGAGTGCGTCGACGACCGCGTACAGGTCGCAGCGCGGCGACAGCACATGCGCAAAACCGCGCGGCGCTTCGATGCCGCGTTCGGAACTGGTAAACCCCTTCTGCGCGAGCAGGGCGGCGGTCAGACCGTTGCGCGCGGCATGGCCCATGTTGAAGCACTTGCTCATGCTGCCGTGCACGGCGGTCAGTCCGGCGGCCTGCGTCGCTGCGATGCCGAGCGCCCAGGTCATTTGCTGCTCGTCGAGCTTCAGCAGCTTCCCGCACGCCACCGCGGCGCCGAATACGCCGCACGTCGACGTGATATGCCAGCCGGCGTTGTAATGCTCGGGCGACACCGCGAGGCCGATCCGGCATTCGGCTTCAACGCCGAGCACAAACGCGTGCAGAAACTGCGCACCCGTAACGGGCACATGTTCGGCCAGTGCGGTAATCGCGGCCGCCACCGGCACCGTCGGATGGATGACCGTGCGCAAATGCGTGTCGTCGAAGTCGAGCACGTTCGAGCCGATCGCGTTGACGAGCGCCGCGTTGAGTATATCGAGCCGCTCGCGGCGGCCGAGCACGGTCGCCTGCGGCGGACCCGCGAATTCGCGCAGGCCCGCCAGTGCGGTATCGACGGCGGGATCGTTGCAGCCGCCGAGCGCGCAGCCGAGCCAGTTAAGAAGCGCGCGCTTCGCCTCGTGCCGCACTTCGCGCGGCAATTCGGTCCAGCGCGAAGCGACGACGAAGCGCGCGAGCTGGCGCGTGACGTCCGTCATTCGATTTTGAGGCCTGCCGCCTTGACGACCTGCGCCCACTTGGGGATTTCCGCTTTGATGAACGCGGCGAAATGCTGCGGTGTGTCGCCGACGCCATCCGCGCCCATGATAGTCAGGCGCTCTTTCACGTCAGGCAACCCAAGCGCGCTGACGACTGCGGAATGCAGTTTGGTCACGATCGCCGTGGGCGTGCCGGTCGGGACGAACAATCCGTTCCAGCCGACGATCTGATAGCCGCGCAGGCCTGATTCGTCGAGTGTCGGCAGCTCGGGCAGCAGCGGCGAGCGTTTGAGATCGGTGACCGCGAGCGCGCGCAGCTTGCCGGATTTCGCGAACGGCAGCGTGCCCGGAATGTTTTCACACATAAACTGGATCTGGCCGCCGACGAGATCGGCGAGCGCCGGCGCGCCGCCTTTGTACGGAATGTGGGTCATTTGCAGGCCGGCCATCGTTTTGATCATTTCACCAGCGAGATGCGGCGTCGTGCCCGGTCCCCCAGAGCCGAAATTGAGCTTGCCCGGGTTCGCTTTCGCATACGCGATGAATTCAGCCACCGACTTCGCCGGTACCGAGGGATTCACGACCAGCATCAGCGGCGCCGACGCGACCATCGTCACCGGAATGAAATCTTTTATCGTGTCGTAGGGCAGCTTGCTGAAGAGGCTCGGATTGACCGTAAACGTGAGGCTCATCATCAGGAGCGTGTAGCCGTCGGGCTGCGCCTTGGCGACGATGTCGGTGCCGATGATGCCGGACGCCCCAGGCCGGTTATCGACGACGACCTGCTGACCGAAAGTCTCCGTCAGCTTTTGCGCGACGAGCCGCGCCATGATGTCATTGGAGCCTGCGCCGGCCGCAAACGGCACTACCATGCGCACGGACTTCGACGGATAAGTTTGCGCGGTCGCGATCAGGGCGAACGGCAGCAGCAACAGGGACGTCACGACTCGCAGCAATCGCATCATGAGGAGCCTTTCCTGAATGGAGACGGGCGGCTGCCAGCATAAAGAATGGCGCAGCGCAGAACAAGTTCGCGCGGCGCGCATCAGCGGGGATTTTCCGCGAGATGCACCATGCGTATGCCGATGAGTACCGTAATGCCGCCCGCCAGCTGCAGCGCGCTCACCGCTTCGCCGAGCAGCAGCCAGGCAAACAAGGTTGCCATGACCGGCTGGAACAGCAGGCCGACCGATGAGAAGGTTGCGGGCAGGTGCGCCATCGCATAGGCGATCAGGCTCTGGCCGGCGACTTGCGAGATCAGCGCAAGCCCCGCGAGCTTGACCCAGCCCATGACGCTGACCGGCAGCATTTGTTCGCCCGTCAGCAGCGCAATCGGCAACAGCACGATGGCGGTGATGAGACCGGTCCACGCCATCAGGGTCGAAGTTGCGACCCGCTCGCGCAATTTCGTTACCGTAAGCTGGTAGCCCGCATAGAACATTGCGGTCACTACGCCAAGCGCGTCGCCGATCAATTCCGTGCCCTGCAACTGGAAGTCGCCGCCGATCAACAGCATCATCCCGGTGACTGCGACCGTAAGGCCTGCCAAAAATTTTCTCTGCGGCCGTCGGCGGAACATGAGCCACGCCGCGAGCGCGACGAATATCGGCGCGAGGTTTGCCAGTAACGTCGAGTTGGCGACCGAGGTCAGCATGATCGACCAGTGCCACACCGCGAGGTCGCCAGCGAAGAACAACCCGCAAGCGATCATCAGGCCGCGCGCGTTCGCGAAGCCCGCGCCGTGATGCCCGCGCTGCCCGAGTGACGACCACATCCATAGGAGCGGCAGCGCGAGGAATACGCGCCAGAATGCGGTGGCGACGGGACCGGTCTCGCTGACTTTGACGAACAGCGCGGACGTGCCGATCGCGGTTGCACCGAGCAGCAGCGCGCCGATCGCGATCAGATTGGCGCGTCGCGCATCCGCCGCTGGCAAAGATGAACTCAAACGCAATATCGGCTATTTACCGACGAACGTTGGTTTGCGCTTCTCGATGAACGCGGCCATGCCTTCCTTCTGGTCCTGCGATGAGAAGAGAAGCTGGATGGCCTTGGTCTCGAACGCGAGCCCGCTCGACAGCGGCGTTTCCATCGACGCCAGCACCGACTCTTTCGCGTGCAGCAATGCGAGCGGCGGCAGCTCGGCAAGCTGCTGCGCCATGGCGACCGCGCGCTTCTCAACGTCGGCATCCGGCGCAAGCTCGGATACGAGCCCCATGTCGAACGCTTCCTTCGCGCCGAAGAGGTCGCCGGTCAGTATGTAGCGCATCGCTTTGTACTTGCCGATCGCGTGCGTCAGGCGCTGGGTGCCACCGCCGCCGGGAATGATGCCGATCTTGACTTCAGGCTGGCCGAATTTCGCCGACTCGCCGGCGATAATAATGTCGCAGGTCATCGCGAGCTCACAGCCGCCGCCGAGCGCGAGCCCGCTGACCGCGGCAATCACGGGTTTCGGGCAGGCATAAATCGCGCGCCATAATTTGTGCGTGCCACGCTGCATCATTTCGATGCTCCCGGCGCCCGCCATCTCCTTGATGTCGGCGCCCGCCGCGAATGATTTCGCATTGCCGGTCAGCACGATCGCGCGAATGTCCGCGTTCTCGGTCATCTCGTTTAACGCATCGACTATCCTGCGGCGGACTTCCATGTTCAACGCGTTGCGCGCATCCGGCCGGTTGATGCGGACCAAGCCGACGCCGGGCGCGGGAGTTTCAATCAGGACAACGGGTTCGGTCATGATGGTGTTCCTTATTTAGTTGCGAATTCAGTTCTTCGCGAGACCGAGCTCGACGAGCACGGCCTTCATGCTAGCGTAATCCTGCTTCAGCTCGGCGCGGAAGCGCTCGCCGACCGCAAAATCGTCGGTCAGGTAATTGCGCTCGAGATCGCTTTTCCATTCGGGCTGCGCGACGACCTGCGTCAGCACCTTTTCCCAATAGGCGATTTGCGCCGCAGTCATGTTTTTGGGCCCCATGATGCTGCGCCAGCCGCCGAACACGACGTTGATGCCCTGCTCTTTCCACGTTGGTACTCCGGCATACGGCGCAGGCAGCCGCTGGTTGGCCGCCACGCCGACGATGCGCAGCTTGCCGGCTTCGACCTGGTCCGCGACATTGCCGGCCGCCGTCGTAACGAGGTCGATGTGGCCGCCCAGCAGTGCGGCGATCGCCTCCGACGAGCCTTTGAATGCGACGACCTTTAACGCGCGCACTTCGCCGCCGATCGCCTTCGCGAGCAGTCCCGCCGCGATGTGATTGTGGCTGCCAAGCGCGGTGGCGAAACCGATGCTGACCGATTTCGGATCCTTCTTCAGGCGCTCGGCGAGGTCACGGCCGGTTTTGATTGCCGAATCGGTTTTGACCGCGAATACGATGTACTCGTTGAACAGCGAGGCAACCGGCGTGAAGTCGGTGTAATTGAGCGCGCTCGCGCCGATGATGTGGTTGGTCAGGATGGTCGGCGTGCCTATCATCAGGTAGTGCGCGTCGCCCATGTGCAGGTTGAGATAGTTCATCGTCATTGCGTTGCCGCCGCCCGGCTTGTTGACTACTGTCAGCGTGGCGTTGAGCAGGCGCCTGTCCTGAATGACGCGCTCGATGCTGCGCGCGGTTTTGTCGTTGCTGCCGCCGGGCGCTGACGGCACGACAATTTCGATGTTCTTGGTCGGCTGCCATGCGGGCTGTGCGTTGGCTTGAACCGCCAATACCGCTAAAGCCAAACCAGCCGCAGATAAGCGCAGATGATCGCAGATAAGTTCAAATGCTTTTGGAAATAAAAACGTAAACTTTTTGGCTTTCATCTGCGTTTATTTGCGTTCATCTGTGGCTAAGAATAGCTTGAGGTTTTAATCTTGAGTGAGCGTAGGCCACAGCCGGTCCGCGCCGGCCGCGCATATCGCGCGGCCGAGTTCCATCGCCCACGCGGCTTCGTTGCCGAACTCCTCGCGCCATGCCCACAGCCGCAGCGTCGCATGGTGCAGCGCGTATTCATCGGTGACGCCGATCGCGCCGTGGACCTGGTGCGCGATCAATGCGCCCTCATGCGCGGCCTGCGCGGTGCGGATCTTGGCGGAGGCGACGGCAAAGGTTGCATTCTGTGCGCGCTCGACCGCGCCTGCTGCCGATAGTGCAGACGCGACTGCGGCCGCGACCTCGCCGGCGAAGCGCGCGAGTTCCTGCTGGATCGCCTGGAACTGGCCGATCTTGCGGCCGAACTGCGAGCGTTCGCCGGCATAGGCCACAGCCAGTTCGAGCGCGCGCTCGAGGGCGCCCGCCATCGCAACCGAGCGCAGCAGCGCGCCGCGTTCGCGCAGCGTCGTGTGATTGACGCCGGCGGCGGCCGGCGCGATTAACTCCGCCGCGACCACGGCATCCGCGAGCAGGACGCCGTCGCGCGGTTCGGACGCGAGATTGCGTCCGGACGTAATATTGCATTGCGCAGCGTCGACGCACGCCACGAGGTCGCCGTCGGGACCGGCGGCGAGCATCACGATATGGCTCGCGATGCGCGCGAACGGCACGCGCTGCACAGTGCCCGACAAATTCCACTGCTTCCCGACTTTGCGCGCGGTGATTTTTTCGCCGTGCACGGGCGCAATGGTGAGCGGCCCCGCTGGAATAGCCAGCCTGGAACTTGCGAGCAGCCAGCCCGCGAGCGCAGTTTCGGCGAGCGGAATTGGTGCCGTACAGCGGCCGGCTACCCGCAGCACCGCGGCGAAATCGGACAGCGAGCCGCCGGCGCCGCCGGTGTCCTCCGCCACCGACACCAGCGGCAGTTGCGCATCCTCGACGATTTTCCACAGCGCGGACGACCAGCCGTCGTGTTTCGCCGCGTCCAGCACCTTCGCGTCGACGTGATCGGCGAACAAACGCGTTGCCGAGTCGACGAGCATCGCGCGAATGTCGCTCGCGTCATTCACTTCAGCGGGCCCAGCAGTTTGCGCGCAATGAGGTTGCGCAATACCTGCGTCGTGCCGCCGCGGATGGTCGACACCGGCGCGCACACGATGGTGTCGGCCAGGTAACGCTCGAACAAATCCGTGGCATCGAGCGCAGGCTCGACGGTTGCGAGCAACCGCGCGGCGTCGATGATTTCGCGCTCAAAGAACGTGCCCATGTCTTTGACCAGCGCGGCTTCGGTCGCGAGATCCACGGTCGCCTTGGGAGTGCCTCGTTCGCTATCGGGACCTGGGTCGAGCGTGATCGCAATCGCGAGCGACATGCGGCGCAGCGACCACATGCGCGCGGCCAGCTTGCCCGCGGCTTCGGCGGCGCGCGCGTCGGGTGTAGTACCCAGACGGCGCATGAGCTCGGTGAACAGCGGGAAAGTCGTCATATAGCGCTCGGGCCCGCTGCGTTCGAGCGCGAGTTCGGAGGTGACCTGCTTCCAGCCTTGGCCGATTTCGCCGACCACGCGGTCGTCAGGCACGAACACGTTGTCCAGAAATACTTCGTTGAAATGATGTTCGCCGTTCATGAAGCGGATCGGGCGCACCGTGACGCCCGGCGCATCGAGCTCGACGATGAGCTGCGACAGACCGTCGTGGCGGTTGCCGGCGTCGGGCGACGTGCGGCACAGCACGAAAAACGCATGCGCCTTGTGCGCCCAGCTCGTCCACACTTTCTGGCCGGTGACGCGCCAGCCGTTCGACACGCGCTCCGCGCGCGTCTTGACCGACGCAAGATCAGAACCCGAATTCGGCTCGCTCATGCCGAGCGCGAAATAATATTCGCCGCGCGCGATCGCCGGCAGGTAACGCTGGCGCTGTGCTTCGGTGCCATAGCGGAGCAGGCTCGGCCCGGTCTGGCGATCGCCGAACCAGTGCGCCGCGCACGGCGCGGCGACCGCGAGCATTTCTTCAGTCACGACGAAGCGGTC
>Ga0207675_100007327_pt1 | contig 10428 bp, 7 predicted proteins | sample KBSSwiS42_FD_184305 | JGI IMG/M metagenome (GOLD analysis project Ga0207675, IMG submission 184305) | Switchgrass rhizosphere microbial communities from Kellogg Biological Station, Michigan, USA - KBS Switchgrass S4-2 (SPAdes) (version 2) | ecosystem: Host-associated > Plants > Roots >...
TCGTCACGCTCGCCAACGGACGCCGCGTACTGCTGGCCGGACAGAAATCGGGCATCGTCCACGCTCTGGATCCGGACGCCGACGGTGAAGTGCTGTGGCAGACGCGTATCGGACGAGGCGGGACGATGGGCGGCGTGCAGTGGGGATCGGCGACCGACGGCACGAACATCTACGTTGCCCTCTCCGACATCGGACGGATCATGCTGTCCTACAGCACGAGCACCGACGCCGATCCCAAACAAGGCGGCGGCATGTTCGCCCTCCGGCTCACCGATGGCGAGCGCGTCTGGTACACGCCTCCGCCCGGGTGCGGCACTAGACCACGTTGCAGCCCAGCGCAGTCAGCCGCCGTATCCGCGCTTCCCGGTGTTGCGTTCCGGGCGGCAATACCAGCGGCAGCTCTCGAATTTCGGCGCGCCGTTCGCGCTGCCCCCCGCGGGCGAGCTGATCGCCTGGTCGCGCATCTTGGACGATGAGGAGGCGCTCTGCATCGTCAACGGTCACGGTTTGCAACGTCGCGGCGCCGACGTCGTGGTCGACGCGCGCCTGAACCGACTCGGCGGGCCGTCGAGCGCGGAGCTCGAGATCATTGCCAACAGCGAGCAAGCCGCTTCAGGTCAGGGTGGCGCAAACCCCGTCGGCAAACGGCTGCCCGTCAAGGTTCGCGACGGCATCGCGTTCGTCGAGATTCGAGACATCGGTCCTTCCGAAGTCCTCGTGCTCGACAATCGGCCCTGAGCGCCCTCACCGGGCGGTCCTTCCCGCTCTGCTCCGCGCTCCGACTTCGCACTCGGCACCCAGCAGCTCCGCTGACCCAGGTCCGCCTCAGCAATCGAGCGTTGCCTGCCGCTCCCACGCCGAGATGTGCGCGTGGTGCTCGTGCCACTCGTGCTCCTTGAGCTTCGCGTAGGCCTCGACGAACGGCGCGCCGAGCGCGCTGGCGAGGACTTCGTTCGAGCGCAGCGCGCGCAGGGCGTCGAGCAGGTTCGTGGGCAAGCGGCGAACCTGCTCGGTAGACAGCGGGTCGGTATACATGTTGTTGTCGAGGCGGCCGCCCGGGTCGCGGTGCTGAGCGAGCCCGTCGAGCCCCGCCGCGATGACCGCAGCCTGGAGCAGGTAGGGGTTGGTGGCGCCGTCGGCGAGGCGAAGCTCGAAGCGATCGACGTCCGGGATGCGGATCATGTGCGTGCGATTGTTGCCGGTGTAGCTGATGGTATTGGGCGACCAGGTAGCGCCGGACTTGGTGGGCGCGCCGTTGATGCGCTTGAAGGAGTTCACGGTGGGGTTGGTGATGGCGCACAGCGCCTCGGCGTGATGCAGCAGGCCAGCGATGAACTCGTACGCAATGCGCGACAGGCCGAGCTCGCCGTCGCGGTCGCGAAAGATGTTCTCGTTCTTCTCCCGGTCCCAGAGGGAGACATGTACGTGGCAGCCGTTTCCGGATAGGTGCGAGAACGGCTTGGGCATGAAGGTGGCTCGCAGATCGTGCGCTTCGGCCAGCGTCTTCACCATGTATTTGAAGAACGCGTGGCGATCGGCAGTGGTGAGCGCGTCGCTGTACGTCCAGTTCATCTCGAACTGGCCGTTGGCGTCCTCGTGATCGTTCTGATACGGGCCCCAGTCGAGAGCGAGCATCCCGTCGCAGATCTTGCTGATCAGGTCGTAGCGGCGCATCAGCGCTTGCTGGTCGTAGCAAGGTTTGCTCTGCTGGTCCCCGCTGTCGCCGATCCTGCTGCCGTCGCGCGACAGCACGAAGAACTCGCACTCGACGCCTGTCTTCACGCGGTATCCCAGCTCGGAGGCGCGCTGCAGCTGGCGCGCGAGCACGCGCCGGGGCGACTGCTCGACGGGCTTGCCGTTCATCACCAGATCGCCCGCCACCCACGCCACCTCGGGCTTCCACGGCAGCTGAATCAGGCTCTTCGGATCCGCCATCGCCAGCATGTCGGCATCGGCCGGTGTCATGTCGAGCCAGGTGGCAAACCCAGCGAAGCCCGCGCCCTCTGCGGCGATGCGATCGATGCTCGCCGCCGGCACCAGCTTCGCGCGCTGCACGCCGCGCAGATCGCTGAAGGAGACCATGAAGTAGCGAATGCCCTTTTCCGCTGCGATCTTGGCTAAGCTCACGCTACGCTCCTGTGAGTTCTGGGTTCCCTGCTCACGCGACCATCAGCTCGTCGCTGGCCTTGCGAATGAAGCGCGCGCGCCGCTCTGCAATCGGAAGGCGCCGAGCGCAAAAACCGCGCTCTCGTCGCTCATGCGGTCCGCTCGGGTGCAGCCTTCTTCGCCAGCTGCTGGAGAAAGTCGGCGTGGACGCCGAGATAGCCCCGTCGCGCGACGTGCAGCAGATGAGGGCCGATGCTCCGGTGCGCACCGGCCAGCGAAAAAAATGGCAACGCTGGATAGCGGTGATGCTCCGCGTGATACGGCATTTCCCACATCAGGAAGCGGACCGGCCAGAGCGTGTGGGTAGTGCGCGTATTGGTCAGCGCGTCGTCGTTCTGCGAGCAGCCGGTATGCTCGGCGAGCAGGATCGCGCGCAGTAGCGGCTGCGCGAGGGCCACCGGCACGAGCCAGTACGTCACGAAGTAGAGTCGCCCGAGCGCCACCGATGCTGCGCTGGCGGCGGCGTAGGTGAAGAGCTGCCAGCGCACCGAGCGCATCACCCGCGGCGCGGTCCGTATGGTCAGGAACGGGTACGTCTCGGTCCTGCCGAGGGCGAGCCTAGCGTGCGTCTTCAGCTTGCCGAGCCACCAGGTCAGCCCCGAGAGCTCGACGGCGTAGCCGAGAAAGCTGGTCGGCTTCGGATCTTCGAGCTCCGGATCCTTGCCGGGCAGCTGTGTGAAGCGGTGATGGCTAGCGTGATACGGCCGATAGAAGGTGCTGTTGTAGAACGACGATAGCCCGGCGAACCAGCCGACGCTATCGTTGAGCCACTGGCTCTTGAACGCCGTGCGATGCACACACTCGTGCATCGCCGCGAACATCGTGACCAACGTGAAGCCGAAGCCGATCGCGCCGAGCGTGCTCAAAGCCAACGAGGCCGAGCGCTCGAGAGCCAGCGTGTACAGCCAGCCCGTGCCCCCGATCGCAGCCAGGTGCCCGGCGAGACGGCTCAGACCTCTCGCATCCGAGCGTCGTTGCAGGCGCAACAACTCGTCCGCGGCGATCGGCGCGTTCACGCTGCTCTCTGCTCGCGTGTCCATAGGGGCAGACCGGGCGATCATGAAGCGAGCTCCGACCCCTGTCACCAACAGTGAGACACTTGCGAGCCGTTCCCCGACTCGAGCAACCGCGACGAAACCTGGATGCCGAAGCCGCGAAACGCTGGACGCCGACATCCCGACCGTGGTGGACAAAGAGGCCCTGCAATTCGGGGTACGACCGGGGTTTCACGCGGATCATGGGCGGGTGGCTGCGCTCGAGGCGCTCGATCAGTTGCACGCGGCCCAGGCAGCTCTCGACTCGGTGTGCCCGGGCGAAGGTCTACGGGTCTGTTGGCTCGGCGCAGCTCGGCTCCGTGCGACGTCAGGAGGGCCATCCTGGCGCCGTCCGCCGAGCTCGAGGCGCCGAGCCCCTCGAGCCCGGCTGGACTACGGCTGCAGTTCGATCAGCAAAGGAGCGCATCGACGACGCTGGCTGGGTCTCGCTCGATGCACGCCCTCCGGGACTCAAAAATTGTCAAAGTAGTAGTCCCACTGCTGGTTCTCGTCACCGGTGCAATTGTTCTGCTGGATCGGCGTGTGGTTCAAGCTACTGCCGTTTTGGACTTCCATGCACAGGCCGTTGCTTCCGTAGACCGCAGCCGTCAGGTGCCACTGTTGATTCAGCTGGCTCGTGCCCCCGCCCTTGCAGGGGTAGAGTTGAATCTGGCTCTGGTCAACGGGTCTGCCACCGATGACGTCCAGACACATGTCGCTGAAGGTGATTTCGCCCGTGTTGCTGAACGTGAAGCGTTGGTTGTTTCCCCCGTTGCAAGGATACAGCTGCAGCGTGTTGCCCGAGGTGGCGTCCCCCGAGGGCACGTCGAGGCAGTAGTTCGCGTCTCCCGCGGGGTGAATCGTACCGTCGCTGTCGATGTTCCACAGCTGGTTCTGGCCACCATTGCACTCGAAGATCTGCACCAGCTGATTGGGCGCGATGTTTCCGGAGGGGATGTCGAGGCACTTGTCTCCGACGCCGCGGATCTGCACACCCCCGGAGGTGTGCCAGGTTTGGTTCGCCGTCGCGGGTAGGTTGAGCGAGTGAGCGTTGAGCCCCAAACCCGGCGTGGCGGAGTCGTTCGGCACGTCGACGTACGCGTCCTGTGCCGGAGTGAAGAGGAAGCCATCCCGACGCGGGAAACTCCAGACTTGGTTGTACGAGCCCTGGCACTGGAAGATCTGCAGCGGATCACCCGACTGGTACGGCTGTGGGACATCGAGGCAGCTGCCTACGGCAGAGACCAGCGAACCCGCCGGATGTCGACCGTAGGCGTTCTGTGCGCCGACGATGTCCCAGGCGGAAAGACGGAAGGGTCGAGCCAGTGGGCAGCCCTCATCGTAGCTATAGTTCATGATGGACTGGGGATCGAAGTCGGTGCCGTAGTAGTTTCCCGCCGTATTTTGGCTATTCGAGTCGCCGACGACGCAGCCGGTGTCGTGTGGGTTCTGCGCGCTGTCCCACTCGTGTTGAAAGCCCAGCGCGTGCCCCGTCTCGTGGATCACCTGCCCGCGGAATTCTCCCCACACGTCCGGGTTGCCATAGACGCAGTCCGTGTCGATACGCATGCGCGTCCACTGACCGCTACTGTAACCAATGCTGGCATTGCCACAGCTCGCGTTGTTCCCCCCGCCCATGTTGATCGCCAGATAGCCTGCGTTGCCCTCGGCTGAATTGGCTGGGCAATCCTGAAACCATCCGAATTGAATGTTTGCGGCCCGTCCCCAGGTGTCACGCATCGTGTCTCTGACCACGGCAGACAAGGTGTCCCAATCCGGACGATCGTGCGGATTTACGGCCTGACCGGACCCGTCTGACGCCAGCCCCGTCTCCCAGCAGACAGGTACGATCCCGCTCGGCCAGAGCGTGCCGACGCCGAGCAACGGCGACTCGGCCGCTCCGATCTCTGCGTCGGGCGTCGGGCTCGAATTCGAGCCTTCGGCGCTCGCGCCACACGCGACCAGGAATGCGGGCCCCACGAGTACTGCGAGATACGCGAAAGAATGGTTCACTTGATGCCTCCTCGATGTGTCGATCAACCGCGACTCTCCCAGGATCGCTGGAGGCCCAGAAATTGATCCCCGCCTGGTGTTCATTTCTGGAGGGCGAGAGCTCGAGCGCTCGAGCTCGAGGGCGCAGGAGCGCAGCTCGCGTGCAGGGTTCCCGTGGCGCTACGGTGACGCCGGGACGACCAGCATCTGGCCGCCGGAGGCGGCGTAGGAACCGTCGGCACCGAGCGGACCGGTCACGTCGTCCGCCAACGGGTCGAGAAATCCCTCAGCGGAGGTCACGGCGTCGAGGCTCGTCGCCCGTCCGTGCGCTTCGACGAACCAGTACGTAGCATTCTCAGCGCCCGGCTCGAGCAAGCTCGAGAGCGCTTCTGGGATCTGCGCACTCTTGGCCGCGGTGACCACGTGAATGCGGTGGGTGAAGCGGGGGCCATCGTGGAGCAGCGTCACGACGGAGACGGCGTTGTCGGTCTGCCAGCGAAAGACTGTGTCGGGCGTCAGCCTGGCGGCAGGTCCGGGCTCGCTCAGGATGGGGGGATTCGGCAGGGCGATCTCCAGGCGGGAGATGTCTGCCGGCGTCGCCGCGCGGCTCCGATGAGCGAGCGCGAAGGAGCCGGTGGAGCTCGCCCCGGCGCTCGCGTACACGGTGACCGTCGCCCCCGCCAGTTCGGGGACGAGGTACGAGAACGTCTCGCTCGCGCGGTTCTCCTGGGCGAGCAAGAGGGCCGCGTGATCGGGGAAGCTCAACCAGACCTGGTTGACCCGGGGTGCGACGCCACCGGCGACATCGCCCGACAGCTCCCAGGCAGCGATCGGCGCGCTCGGCGGCGTGAGATCCAAGGTGTACCTGTTGCCGGCGCTGGTCGCCTGGTCCAGCGTGATGGGCGTGAAAAAATAGCCCTGATACTCGCTCGGTAAGCCGCTCGTCGGGTCCTTCGCAAAGGCGAGCGCATGCGCCGTGGCCTCGGTCTGAGCAGCGCCGCTCCAGTCCAGAGGGAAATCACTACCATTCACCCCGATGTCCTCCCGAGCGCGCCCGTACGGCAAGCCAACGGCGAGCGCGATCGAGGGCGCGGGGCTGCCGACTCCGCTCGGAATAAAGTTGGCGTTTCCGGTCCAGAACGTGCCGGCCCGGGACACCCAGAAGGTGGGATCCGAACGCGTCACGCCTTGGAACGACCAACCGTCGGTGACGCGCGTGTTCCCCCCGGCCACCGTCTCGCTGACCACAAAGGACACGTCGTACGGCACTCGCACGTCCTGGGCCGTGAATTCGCCTCCTTCGTCGCTGACGAGCTTCTGATCCCCGAGGCTCAGCGTCACCCCGCCGAGCGGCAGGTTCCAGGCATTGACGAGGCGTCCGTGAACCGTGATGGACGTCGCTGCCGGCTCCGGGCCGCTGCCTGGCGCCCCTGCGCTGGCATCGGGACCGGCGTCTTCAGCCCCGGTCTCGCCCATATCGACGCTCTCCCCGCCCGTTCCCGCAGTTGCGGCTGCGCCCGCCGTTCCCTGCTGCCCCGCCGTTCCCTGCTGCCCCGCAGTTGCGGCTGCGCCCGCCGTTTCCTGCTGCCCCGCCGTTCCGCTCGCGCCCGCGACGGAGCTGGGCAAGCCGTCTGCCGTGCCTGCGCCCGTCTCGAGCCCGGTGCCGCCGTCTCGTGCTGCCGCCCCGCCGACGTTGCGCTCGCCTCCGGCCCCTTCCAGTGCGGCGTCGCCGCGCGTATTCGGCTTGAGATCGCCACATGCCCCCCACACCGTCGCCAGTAGAGCGGCGGCCAGGCACTCGGGCAGGAGCTGCCGAGGGCCGCTCACGGTCGACCGCCCCGGTACAGGGTAGGATCGATCGCGAAGCGTTTGAGCCAGCGCTGAATCTGCATTCTTGCCTTCCCCATCGAGCGAGCGACTTCGGAAATGTTGCCTTGGCTCGCCTCGAGCGCCCGTACCAGTGCTTGCTGAAGGCGCGCGTCCGACGCCGGCAGGGCGGGCTCGCCCGCTTCGTGGGCCCCGTTGGTCCACTCTGCCGCATCCGCGCCATCGAGGCCGAGCCCGCGCCGGGTGATGAGCCCGCCCTCGCTGAAGACCAGAGCGCGCATCCAGCGCTGCCCGAGCTCTCGGACGTTGAAGGGCCAGTCGTGAGCGAGGAGCGCAACGGCGGCCTCGGGATCGAGCCGCACGGCGCCGCCGCCCGCTCGGCCACGCAGCATCTCGCTCAGGATGAGCCCGAGATCTTCACGGCGTTCCGCGAGCCGCGGCAGCTGAAATCGGCAGCCGTCGAGGCGCGCAAACAGATCACTGCGAAAACTCCCCTCGCGAACCAAGCTCCCGAGTGGACGGTGGGTCGCGGCCAGCACTCGCAGATCGACAGCGACCGGTCGCGAGCTGCCGAGCGGCACCACCTCTTTTTCCTGCAGCACTCGCAACAGCAAGGTCTGAGCGGCGGTCGGCAGGTCGCCGAGCTCGTCCAGCAAGAGCGTGCCCCGATCGGAGCTGCGAACGAAGCCGAGCTCGTCACGCGTCGCGCCGGAGAATGCGCCCTTCGTGTGCCCGAACAGCTGACCTTCGACGAGGCCGGGCGCGAGCGCGCCGCAATTGACAGCCACGAAGGGGCCGGGCCTTCCGGAAGCGTGATGGATCGCTCGCGCCAGCCACTCCTTGCCCGTGCCCGTGGCGCCCAGGAGCAGCAGCGGGAGCTCCGAGCGCGCGGCCTTCTCGACGTCCGCGAACGCGGCGGCGAGCGCGGGCAGCAACGTAGCGAAGCCCCTCGGTCGGCAGAGCGCGGGGTCCTGCGCGTCGAAGATCTCGGGCGTGTTCGGCGGTGTCGGTAAGGCGGGGCGCAACGAAAACAGCGAGTGGCCGAGCTCGATCACGTCGTCGGCCTGCAGGAGCGCCCGGCTCTGGCGCTTGCCGTTCACCCAGCAGGCGTTCGTGGAGTGACAGTCTTCGAGCACCCAGCCCTCGGACGTGTGCTGGATTCGCGCGTGATTGGTCGACAGGGCTCGCCCGGCCAGCGTCAGGTCGAGTCGTGGCAGCCCCGCGCTGGCGCAGCGCCGGGCGGCGCGCTCGGGGCCGCGACCGATGCGCACCTCGTCAACGCCCGCAAGGCTGTAGCGAGCGCCCGCCGCTTCGGGCCGATCTCCCTCGAGAATGAGGAAGAGGTGGGGCTGCCAAGGCCACTCCTCGCTGCCGCGCGCGCGCGGCGAATCCTCCCAGGTCTGGAACTCTGGCTCGCCCAAGTCTGCCATCTTGCCCGCAGGCGCGCGGGCATGCCAGGAAGGAAGCAACGACGCCCATGGCTCCCCCCTTGCCGCGCTCCGGTATCCTCCCGAGTCAGCTGGGGCAATATCGAGTCGTCCGTCGCATCGGGCAGGGAGGGATGGCCACGGTGTTCGAGGGGCGACATCCGGTGCTCGAAAGCCGCGTCGCGCTCAAGCTGATGCATCCTGGTCTGGCAGCCGACCCGCGCGCTGCAACGCGCTTCCTGCGGGAGGCGAAGGCCGCGGCACAGCTACGGCACCAGCACGTCGTCGAGGTCTGGGACATGGGGACTGAAGCCGGCGTGCCTTTCATCGTGATGGAGTTTCTGGACGGCGCCGACCTCGCCGCGCGGATCGCCGAGGCAGGCAGTCTCCCCCTCACGACCATCGCTTCGATCTTCTTGCCGGTAGCGTCGGCGGTCCAGGCGGCCCACACGGCGGGGATCATTCATCGCGACCTGAAGCCTGCCAACGTGATGCTCGCCCAGCGCCCGCCCCGCGCAGGGCAGCCGGTGGTGCTCGACTTCGGCATTTCGAAGCTGGACGACGATCTGGAGTCGTTGACCCGCTCGGGCACGGTCATCGGAACGCTGCCTTATCTCGCGCCTGAGCTCACCAATGGCGCACGGTTTGCTTCGCCAGCGAGCGATCAATATTCGTTCAGCGTCATGTTGTACCAGTGCGCGACCGGGCGCTTGCCGTTCGAGGGCGACGGTCCGTATGCGCTGATGCAGGCCATCGTCAACGCGCCGCTGCTACCTCCGAGCTCGCTCAGCGCCGCGTTGCCTCCCGAATTCGATGAGATCGTGCTGCGCGGCATGCAGCGCGACGCGTCGCGACGTTTCGCATCGATGACGGAGCTCGGAGCCGCGCTGCTCTCGTTTGCGCCACGCGCCGCCTTCCATCTCTGGAGCGAGCAATTCGGGGGCCGTGTGGCGGAGGTCGGCGGCAGCGAGCCGTTGCACACCGAACCGGACATCGCGCGCCCACCTGCCACTCGGCAGGACGCCGCCCCGCCGCCGGCTGCTCGCACGACGGCGCTCCCGAAGAGCATTTCGTTGCGTGCGGCCCTGCTCCTCGGCGGCTACGCTCTGCTCGTCACCCTCGCGCTCGGGCTGCGCTGGAACTCTACCCGAGACAGCTCGGCCCTGTCGCAGCTGCTGGTCGCAGCCGTGCCCAGAGCCCCCGACCTGCCGGTGAGAAGCGAGCCCGACGCCGCCGTCAGCAGTTCGGTCAGCCCGGACAGCGGCGATGCTGCGAGCTCGGCGAGCAGGGCAGAGACCCCGAGCGGACCTGCGCCGAGCTCGGGCGCGCGGACGACGGAAGCGCGGCCGGCAGAGGTGCGGGGTGCCCGGCGTTCGCAACGTGCGAATCGCCCCGAGCCGAGCCGAGCCGACACGGAGGCTCGTGCGCCCGAGACTCCCGCCGACTTCGGCACCAACGGCGCGCCCATCGTGGAGTGAAAGTGAACGTGTCACGACCCCAGCGAAGCCGCGGACGAAGCCGGAGCTCGGAGCGGCGTGTGCGCGTTCGGCTCAGCGCGGCGCTGTTCCTCGCGAGTGTGTGCCTCACGCCACTGGCCAGAGCCGAACCCAGCGACGAGGAGCTGATCGCGAGCGGCGTTCGCTTGCGCCGAGAGCATCGCGACGCCGAGGCCCTGGTGTCGTTCCAGCGCGCGTATGCGCAGACGGCGTCGCCCCGTGCGCTCGCGCAGATGGCGCTCGCAGAACAAGCCCTGTCCTCGTGGGTCCAGGCCGAGAGCAACCTGAAGCGCGCCCTGGCCAGCACGACGGACGCCTGGATCGTGGACCACGCCGCGCTGCTGAATCGGGCGCTCGCGTCGATTCGCGAGCATCTGGCCACGTTGAGCGTCGTGAGCACCCCCGGCGCGCGCCTGTTCCTGAACGGCACCGAGGCGGGCAGCCTGCCACTGGGCGCTCTGCGCGTGCCCGCCGGCTCGACGACAG